>Ga0210239_100235_pt1 | contig 47677 bp, 23 predicted proteins | sample ChrtobMetP5a_0mM_FD_155451 | JGI IMG/M metagenome (GOLD analysis project Ga0210239, IMG submission 155451) | Chrysochromulina tobin associated microbial communities from unialgal haptophyte culture, Seattle, Washington, United States - P5a_0mM | ecosystem: Host-associated > Algae > Haptophytes >... | reverse complement strand
CTGAGTCGAGGCTAGACCCCATCTTAGCGAGACCAGTGGCGGCGAGAGCCTTCCAGGACTTCATCACGTGCGTGCGGTTGGGGTTGCGGACGGCTTGTTGGATTTGCGTCGCTGCCTTGGCCTGCCGAACAATCTCTGAAAACTCATGGAAGTCGACGCTGCCGAACGGTTGCTCCACATCCGCCATGCCTATCATCGCACTCGCCTCCGCGTCCGCGACGTCGGCATTGAGCCCCAACTGCGAAGCAAGATACTTGCTCACCTCTTCTGCCTCGATGGTTCCGGTCTTGTCGAGATCGATGTTATCGAAGACGGCGCGCAGCTTCGAGGGGTCCTCTGAGTCGAGGCTAGACCCCATCTTAGCGAGACCAGTGGCGGCGAGAGCCTTCCAGGACTTCATCACGTGCTTCACGTCCGGCACAGTGTGCTCGCGCGGTGAGATCATGAACGCGAGCAGAAACTCCTGGAGAGCCCGCACCGTGAGATCGGACTCCTGCGAAAGGCCGAAGAGGATGGGCATGCCCCCCATCAGACCGGTCACCTCGAGCGTGGTGGCGCCCTGCTCTTTGAGGAACACTTGAAGCGCGCACACCGCCTTCATGTTCCACTCCGGCCACGAAGGGGTGAGCAGCGGCGGCGTGGCCCCATGCACGTTGAGGAAGCGCTTGAGCGCCGATTGCAGCGCGGCGTCCCACGGCGCGTCGGGCAATTCTCGGTCCGTCATGGCTGGATCCGAGCCGGGGGTCCGTGGGGATCCTGCTGTCGCCTCCTCCAGTTTCTGGATGCCGCCGTCGCCTCTTCTACCCCCGCCGCACAACATGTGCGACGCCACATAGTCGAGTGCCGATGGAGGCGCGGTATCGGGCAGCGTGTCAAGCTCCCACTTGACCGTCTTCTTGGCGGGCACGGTGAAAGGGAACGAGAAGAGCCCCGAGCTGCGCTCTCTGCGTCTCGAGCCTCGGCTACCGTCGCTGACCTTGGCCGTCGTGGGGCTGAGCACGCGGAGCAGCTGGGTGAATGGGTGGGTGCCATGGAGAGAGTATTGATAGAAGCCGTTTGCATGCAGGAAGGCGGCGAGTGGGCCTTGGGCCGAACCTAGCTGGCCGTCGAGAAAGATGCCCTTTGACGGCCATTGGAACTTGCTAATGAACGCTGACGTACCTAGCGCCGCCGCTTCCGCCGCCGATGGCGCCGCCGCTTCCGACGCCGGTGACGCCCCCGCGAGCCTCAGCGGCCCGCTCGCGGTCATCATCAAGGACGTCCACCACGAAGGAATCGTCATCGCATCCTCGGCGGCTTCCTCTTCGACTTGGGACTCTCGGAGGTACCGGTACGGCCGTCGATAGGGAGATACGCGTGGTTCGCGCTTCCTGGCTTCTGCGCCGCGGCTCACGCTCCCGCCGTCCGAGGTGACTGGAGTAGCATCGAGTACCTGGAGCGCTTCTGGGCTGTCCGAGGGCATGTCCGGCGACGGCGCCCGGCACTTGTCGCGCGCAAAGGCGAAGGCGTCGGCCTCCTTGGTGAACACTGCGTGCGGCTGGAGCGGCTGGCCGATCGAGAGGATCATGTTGGCGGTCGAGCGCGTCATCATCGTCGAGAGTACGATTGCGAACCCGTGCGAGAGCTGCCGCAGTCTGTTCCGTCGTGTCTGGTACCATTCTGAGATCTGCTTGAGGTGCGCGAGGGAGGGCAGGCTCGCACAGCGCACGTCGAAGAGCGCTGTGAAGGGCTTGCCGTATGCGAGTGCCACGTCGACGGCCGAAAGCATGTGCACGATGCTCGGCGCGTCGATCGCCTTCTCGTTCCACCGCAGGCAAAGCCGCGGGAGAGGCAGCGCAGGGTCCTGCTCCAAGGTGAGTTGGCCACAGCAAAAGTCGAGCGGGCCGACGAGGATACTGGAAGTCTCACTGGCAGCTGCCGCTGCCGCGAAGCCGAGGTCAAGCGGGTCCATCTTCGACGGGTCCGTGGCAGCCGCTGCGGTCACTCCAACGGCAGGCGCGGCGGCCTCTTCAGCTTCTTCTGCATCTTCACGCTCGGTTTTCTCGTCGGGCCCTGGGACTGGGTTCCTGGAGGACGTCCGTGGGACGCCGCGCTCGAGCATCTTCGGGGGCTTGGGGTACTCGGACGAGAACGAGAACTCTGGTGATGAGCCAAGAAACATCGCGCGACCCAGCGCGACCTGGACGTCGTGGCGCAGACCGTTTAGCCCATTTTTGGAACAACATATAGACGTTCTTTTGATAGCGAGGAGTTGCATGCATCCCACGTACATGTAGAAGCGGCCGTCGATTGTCCCTCAGCGCGTCGCTGTCCCTTTGGGTTAACCCATGTGTTAACCTTTGGGTTGAGGTACCTCCGACCTTCCTACCTACACGCACCTTATTCTGAACCAATTGGTGCGGCGACGTGTTCCAGAACACAGCCTTTTCTCTTCGGCCAGCGAAGGGCAAAGAAGCCACCCCGTGGCTCCCCGGCATGACGCTGAGGAGGCTGTTCGGCAACTCCGTCGCTCTCTGGCCAGTGCTCCGCCCCTGGCAGCGACAGTCGAAGCTGCCCCTCGGTCTTCGCGTCGCGCCCAAAGCCGGTAAGCCTCCATGTCTCATCTCGGCCGCCCGCCCGCACGAGCTGCTCCGAGGGCGCCACCAAGTGCTCCCACGAGAGGGGCACCGATTTCGTCGAGAGTCGCTCGGCTACCTCGGTATGCACAGGGTCGGCGCCCAGAGGCAGCCAGTGCAACCAAATATTGACCAGCAGAGTCACGCGAGGTGGCGAGGCCTCCGCTGTCCCCTCCGCCGCTCCCGCTCGGACCGTCACCACCGCCCCCTCCCCTGCAGCATGCGCTGTGCGCCCCTCTCTGGCGCGTTTCGAGCCGCTCAGGCGCGGTCGCGCGGCGAGCGCCGCAGGCGCGCCGTGCAGCAGTCGGCCATCGAAGGCCAGGTGCCATCCGGGCTGTGGGTAGCATGCATGCGCGCTGCGTACGGGCCCAGAGCACGCCCCTGCCACATCGGCCGCATGGAGAGGCGAGGCGACAGGGAGCACGACCGTTGGCGCGCCGCCTTCGGCAGAGAGATATGTCACGGTCGCGAGGTGGGGATGCACGCACACGCCCTCTTCGTGATGAAGCTCGTAATCGCGGTCGAAATGAAAGCCAATGTCGCGGCTGCTTTCGACCACTTGAGTCCACCACTCGGCGCCCGACCGTCGCGCATCGAACCGCTGACCGGCGGTGTGATGCCGGAAGATGTCGAGGACGAGCCTCTCCAGAGCACTCGTTGGCTTTGTGTGGGCGCCCACCCAGTAGGTCGCATTCGTCTCGTACGGCACCCCTAGCCGGCGCGTGTGCGCCTTCACCTTGAGATACGCCGCGGTGCAGTCGCGCACGAGTCTGGGGATCGCGTGATCAGGGACGATGGCCCGCCACACGCGCGTTGAGAAGTCCATCTGGGGATGCTCGGATTCGTCCTCGTCGCCTTCCTCGCCGTCGCCGGACGTGGTGCGTCCGTCCTCGTCAACAGTGAGCTCAGGCACGCCCTCCTCCTCCTCGCCCTCCTCCTCGCCCTCCTCCTCGCCCTCCTCCTCCTCGCCCTCCTTCTCGTCCTCCTCCTCCCTCTCCTCGCCCTGCTCCTCGCCCTCATCGCCCTCCTCCTCGCCCTCCTCGCCGCCCTCCTCGCCCTCCTCGCCCTCCTCGCCCTCCTCCTCGCCTCCCTCCTCGCCCTCGCCCTTCGCCAAGTGCACGAGCACCCCATGCTCGAGCAAGCTCCCCACGAGCTCAAACAGGTCGCCCGCCCGCTCGCCGTCCGCCGCCGCCTCGAGCACTCCGAGCCGCACGCCCCGACAGCCCGCCTCGAGCAACTGAATGACGGAGCGCGCCAAGCTGGGGAGCACTTCAAACGCCGGGCTCGCGTCGCCCGAGAGCGCACGCGCGTTGCGCACGTTGGTGAAGAGCGCGAGCTCGGGTACGGCGCCCTGGCCCACCTGCCACGCCACCAGCTCGCCGTTGGTGTGGGCGAGGTCGACTAGCCGCGCACAGTACGGCGCTCGGAGTCGCACGCGGCTCGTGCCGTCAAGGGCGAGTGGCTGCTCGACGGGTGCGGGGGGCACGGCTGCTGGGGCGGTCGCCTCGGCGAGCGTGCTGAGCGGCGGCGCGTCCATGGGCGGCAGAGAGTGCAGCAGATAGCGCAGGCTGAGGGCATCGAGAGCGCGACCGAGTGTGCCATCTTCCCACAACTCTAACGTGAGCCAAAAGGGCACGTGCGGCGGCGTGAACGCCCCCGCGCACAGCTCCCAGCCCTTGCGAGGCGACCCAGCGCATTGGGAGCGGAGCAGACCCAGGGGCAGTGTGCGAAGCAACCCAAACGGCCGAAGCACGTCCGCGTCGTCGTGGGCGTCCGCGTCGTCGTGGGCGCCCGCGTCGTCGTGGGCGCCCGCGTCGTGCGCCTCCTGCCGCGGGCCGGCGAGTGCGGCGAGCGCGGCCCGGGCGCGCTTGGACAAGGGCAGCGTTTCGTCCTCGACGAGCAGGTCGCGCCAGGTGTGCCGCTGGTAGGTCGAGAAGGTGAGATGGAGTGAGTGGCCTGAGCGCTGCGCTAACGCTTGGTGCACCACGCCGCGAGGCAGGTAGAGCACGTCACCCGGCCGTAGAGTAAGCTCCTGCGTGGGCGCACCGAGCTCAGCGGCTCGAAACTCAGTCGTGCGGTTCGCTGCCGGGTTCGTGCAAGCGTCCGGTCGGTCATAGAGCCGCCAGCGCTTTGATCCTTCGAGCTGGATGACAAAGACCTCGACGTCGTCGTAGTGCGGCGGAAAGCCCTGCGAACCGGCAGGCGTCAGGTACGCCGCGCATCCGACCGGGTGGCCGAAGTGCTCCTGTAGGCACGAGCAGAGCTCAAACGAGGCCTGGTGCCACTGCTGCGGCTGCACGAGCCGAATCGAATAGCCGCCAGAGGAGAAAGCTTTCCACACCACGTCGGCATCGACCTCGCCATCGCCACCGTTCAGTGCGGAGCGCTTTCCGTCGACGTACTTGGTCACGTCCACATCGCGAAGAAATCGGGCTGGCCGCGGCTCCCTGCGCCTCACCAGTGCCTTGACATCTGCAAGCGTGAGCATCTTTGAAGGACTACCAGCCGGCGATGGCTTCTCCGTGCATCGCACTAGCAGCGGCTTCTGCAAAAAGTACATTTGATGGAATTGTGCGGTTGGCATCTGCAGCAGGTTGGCGAGCATGCGTGATCCGCGGTCCTCGACGTCGGCTTCGGATCCACCCAGGCCGCGGCTCCACCATGCGATAGCCGATCGCATCGTGTCACGTGAACGAAAAGTGAACGTTACCGGTAATTAACTTGACTGCTCGACAACCGGCACGGCGCGTTTGGTTACCGTCGTCCAAGTCACGGGACGCCTGTACCCGTAAAAAGACACCGGGGGGAGCCGGGGCACCGGAGGAGGCCGAAGGCAGTTTCAAAGCCCCGGCGTGTCCATGCCTCGCGGCATTCTGGGCGTTTCCAAGCATCGTAGGTCTTATTCATCAGGAGAGCGGTAAAGAAGGCCGACTGCGGCGGGAAGCCAAAGCCGAGAAGCCCAGCGTAGAAGACGTCCGTGGACGCCACCGTGTCCTCCGAGTCCTCCTTCAGCCCAGCGATATCGTTGATGTGCGCATACAGCGGAGCCCGCGGCGCGCTAATGAGGGCCTCATCAGCCACCAGGTACAGGTCGGGGAAGAGCTCGCCCACGACCGAGTAGTTGAAGTGACGAGCGAGCCGCTTGAACGCCAGTCGCGAGCCGGAATGATAGCAGCTAAAGTCCCAACTGAACGACGGCTCGTATCGGATGATCTTGTCCTCGTGCAGTGGCACATGTGGATTCACCTCCACAATGATCACACGCGGTCGGTACTTGTGTGCAAGGATGGCGTGCAACACGTGCCAATCGTTGCCATCGATATCCACCGAGAGCAGGTCGAAGGCCTTCGGGACCATGTGTTCCACGAACAGCTGGATGATGTTTTCTCTCGTGATGAAGTGCTGGGCGAGGTTCATGGACGGGTTGGCCACTCCGCCATCCATCATGAGGCCATCCCAACCACAGTCCAGTCGAAGCGTTCGCGAGTTGCAGGACAGTCCATCCTGCGTGCCGAACTCCACGAAGAAGCGATTTGTCGTGCCGAGATCCTCAAATAACTTCCAAATCATTCCGTCGGCGCCAAGTTGAGAGAAGGTCCTTCCGTTCCACCGCGGCAGTCTTGGCTCTGAGGAGCTTTGGGCCGCTGTGTGTAGCCCCGGCAAAAACGGCGGCCTGCTGCACGTCTCGTGCCTCTGCGGGGAGGACGCGACAGCCGTCCAGGTTCTCTTGTCCATCGGTTCTCTCGAGTCGCGTCGTCTTGGGCGATTTGCAATTTAGTTTTGTGTGCATTGTGGCGATTTAATTAAACGACTCGAGTTGTGATCAGCCCCGCGAGGCTATTTCGTAGTGCGGCCAGTTGCACGCTGCCATCCTTGCAGGCGATTCGAGTGCTGTCTGTGGCATGCTCATCGCCTCATCCACGCATATGCATGATCTCGAATCCTGCTCTTCGGAGCCCACCCGCTCTCCCTTCACACCGCTCTCCCTCCACACCGCTCTCCCTCCATACCGCTCGAGCCGCCAAGTCGCGACCGTGCCCGCATCGCCGCGCTGCCATGCCACGTCATCCGTACGTCAAGACCCCTCATCACGTCATCAGCGCGTCAATCTCGATGTGCCTTCGACATTCGCCTCGCCAGAGCGATCGTCGACTATAGCTCTGGTCCTCGTGCCACCGCAAGGACTGATTTCGGAGCCAGGACTGGCACTGGACCGACCGTCACTGGTACTGGTGTCGGCGTCAGCATCGGGGCCGTGCCCGTTGGTGTCGGTCGCGGCTGGGACAGAGGAGAGGTCAATACCGGCGGCCTCGCCGCTTCTCTTGCGCGGCGCCGCTACGGCAGGCGCGGCGGCGGCGGCACACGGGGGCGCAGGCGCGAGGGAAGGCGGCACCGAACTGCGGTCGGAGCGGGGAAAGTGCATGTGCTGCCTGATGTTGGTCTTCCAGCTCCAGTGGAGAGCTTTCTCATCGCCCGGTGCGGCAGCTGCAGACGGCAGCGGCGATGGCAGCGGCACATTGAACGCTCCAGGTACCGGCATCGCGTGAGGCATCGGCTTGGCCCGCACCAGGTAGAACTCTGGCACGGTCGTCCGCTCCGTGAGCCGCGCATGCCGATGACGCACCGAGCTCTCGGTGCGTCCCGGCAGAAGCTCAGTAATCATGCGCCATTGATTGCCAAAGCGTGCCGCCGCCTCCAGAATAATGGCATCCTCTCGAGGCGAAAACAAACTCGGGGCTGCGTTTTGCACCTTCGCGGCGTGCACGCACGGCGCACTGTTCGCAATGCTCTGCTGCACGCCCGACGAAATGCTCGCAACCATCGAGAAGTCCAACTGTCGATTCTTGACTCGCTGCCAGCGATTGCGAACGCTGTCTGCGGAGCGAGTTCCGATTGCTGCCGCCACGACGTTCCAGTCGGTGCCATGCTGCAACACGGCGCGGGCTATGGCTTCGTCATGAGCGGCGGTCCAGCGCACCCTGCGGACGACATCATGTCGCTCTTCGTCGATCACTTCAAGAGAAGCATCCCCAAGAGAAGCCTTCGCAGCTCGCAAGGTCATGCCTGTCTCCGAGCCCACATCCGAGCCCACATCCGAGCCCGCCGCCGAGCTACCGTCACCACCAAGATGGCCCCGCTCACTCCCAGCCCCACCGCCGTTGCTGCCACAAAGACTGCTACCGCTACAGGTGGGTGGGCCGGGCGGGATCGAGTTGGGTGGCGACTCGGACGGCGGCTGTGGAGCCTCAGGCAGCGCAGGACTCTGAGTTCCGAAGCGGTGTTTGAGCATATGCAAGTCGAGCTGAGCGCGGTCGCGCGAGTCTCGAAAATTGTCGGCCAGGCGGCGAAGGCGGCGACGCGAGACGCACGCGAACAGGAATGCTAGAAGTGAAAGAAGCACAAGCCCGGCAAAAAGCCCCCCCTGCCACTTGAGGCCTACGTCAACGAAGGCGACGTCAAAGAAGGAATTGGACGGGAGCGGTGGGCTCGACGGCGGCGGCAGCGGTACCGCGGCGCCTGGCGGGCAGAAGCTGCCCCGCTCGCAAGGCAAGCACGCGGGCCCAAAGAGGCCGCCATACGGAGCGTACGTGCCCGGCGAGCAGTCGACACAGAATGTGCCAGCCTCGCCTTGGCGCTTGCCAATAGGGCAGGCAGTGCACTCGGCGCCTCCCACAGAGCGGTCGTAGCCGGGCTTGCAGGGGGAGCATTCGCCGCGGACATTGAGCTCCGTGTGCTCTTCGCACTCGTAGCAGATATCGAAATGGTCATCGCGGCGTGAGGAGGGAGCGGGGCAACGGACGCATCCGTTGCCAAAGAGGCTGCGTGCAGTGCCAGGCTGAGAGCATCTGATAAAGGGCAGAAGACGGCTAGCTCTGCCTACGTGTCCAAGCAGCACGTCGAGGTCGCCGTCGCCGTCCACGTCCGCCGCCGCGATCGACCTCGTGTACGCGCTTCCGCCGGGCAGCTCAATGCTCGTCGGGAACGTGCCGTCGCCCGCGTTGAGCAGCACGCGGCTGGGACTGCCGTCGATCCCAAGCATCAAGTCCAGGTCGCCATCGCCGTTGACGTCCGCCGCCGCGATCGAGTACGTGGAAGCGCCGCCACCGGGCAGCTCGATGCTCGTCGGGAACGTGCCGTCGCCCGCGTTGAGCAGCACGCGGCTAGGACTGTTAAAGTTCCCAAGAAGCACGTCGAGGTCGCCGTCGCCGTCCACGTCCGCCGCCGCGATCGAGCTCGTGGACGCGCCGCCGCCGGGAAGCTCGACGCTCGTCGGGAAGGTGCCATCGCCCGCGTTGAGCAGCACGCGGCTGGGACTGCCGTCGTTCCCAAGCAGCACGTCGAGGTCGCCGTCGCCGTCCACGTCCGCCGCCGCAATCGAGCTTGTGTACGCGCTTCCGCCGGGCAGCTCGATGCTCGTCGGGAACGTGCCGTCGCCCGCGTTGAGCAGCACTCTGCTGGGCCTGCCAGCGACCCCAAGCAGCACGTCGAGGTCGCCGTCGCCGTCCACGTCCGCTGCCGCGATCGAGTACACGATCGAGGACGCGATCGACCGTCTGCCACCAAGAAGCACGTCGAGGTCGCCATCGCCGTCGCCGTCGGCGTCCGCCGCCGCGATCGAGCGCGTGTTCATGCCGCCGCCGGGCAGCTCGACGCTCGTCGGGAACGTGCCATCGCCTGCGTTGAGCAGCACTCGGCTGGGACTGTCTACGTTCCCAAGAAGCACGTCGAGGTCGCCGTCGCCGTCCACGTCCGCCGCCGCGATCGAGCTTGTGTACGCGCTTCCGCCGGGCAGCTTGATGCTCGTCGGGAACGTGCCGTCGCCCGCGTTGAGCAGCACTCTAGAACTGCCGTCGTTCCCAAGCAGCACGTCGAGGTCGCCGTCGCCGTCCACGTCCGCCGCCGCGATCGAGTACGTGGACGCGCTGCCGCCGGGCAGCTCGATGCTCGTCGGGAATGTACCGTCGCCCACGATGAGCAGCACGCGGCTGGGACTGCCGTCGTTCCCAAGCAGCACATCGAGGTCGCCGTCGCCGTCCACGTCCGCCGCCGCGATCGAGTTTGTGGACGCGCTTCCGCCGGGCAGCTCGATGCTCGTCGGGAACGTGCCGTCGCCCGCGTTGAGCAGCACTCTGGAACTGCCATGGTGCCCAAGCAGCACGTCCAGGTCGCCGTCGCCGTCCACGTCCGCTGCCGCGATCGAGTACGTGGACGCGCCGCCGCCGGGCAGCTCGATGCTCGTCGGGAATGTACCGTCGCCCGCGTTGAGCAGCACGCTGCTGGGCCTGCCAGCGACCCCAAGCAGCACATCGAGGTCGCCGTCGCCGTTGACGTCCGCCGCCGCGATCGAGTACGTGGACGCGCTTCCGCCGGGAAGCTCGATGCTCGTCGGGAAGCTGCCGTCGCCCGCGTTGAGCAGCACGCGGCTGGGACTGCCAGCGACCCCAAGCAGCACATCGAGGTCGCCGTCGCCGTCCACGTCCGCCGCCGCGATCGAGCGCGTGGACGCGCTGCCGCCGGGCAGCTCGATGCTCGTCGGGAACGTGCCGTCGCCCGCGTTGAGCAGCACGCGGCTGGGCCTGCCGTCGTTCCCAAGCAGCACGTCGAGGTCGCCGTCGCCGTCCATGTCCGCCGCCGCGATCGAGTTTGTGTACGCGCTTCCGCCGGGAAGCTCGATGCTCGTCGGGAACGTGCCGTCGCCCGCGTTGAGCAGCACGCGGCTGGGACTGCCGTAGTTCCCAAGCAGCACATCGAGGTCGCCGTCGCCGTTCACGTCCGCTGCCGCGATCGACGACGTGGAAGTGTTGCCGCCGGGCAGCTCGATGCTCGTCGGGAACGTGCCGTCGCCCGCGTTGAGCAACACTCGGCTGGGACTGCCGTCGTTCCCGAGCAGCACGTCGAGGTCGCCATCGCCGTCCACGTCCGCCGCCGCGATCGACCTTGTGAACGCGCTCTTGCCGGTCAGAAACGCCACGTTTCTATCAACAAACCGAAGGACAGCTTCGCCACTATCGGGTGGCTCGTCCCCCGTCCTCGCCAAAGGCTTCGGGAGGCGCAGGCACCCTGGCTCGGAGGATAGGGAGCACGCCGGTGGCCAGAGCGCAGCTCGAACGCCTGCTGCAGGCTTTGTACGGGCTGGCATGGGCATCGCAACGCAGCCCACCCGCCCTGGTGCCGAGCAGTTGGGTGGTGCGAACGCCGTCGGGTGGCCGTCCAGCTGGAGGTCCTGCGGGGGAGGGTAACGCCTGCGGCCGTGGCGTTCGACGTGCCAGCCAGGCTGCGCTGGTCTTGGAGGCTGTGCTGGCGCCAAGGGCGGCGAGAACGGCGAGGGCGACAACGTGGAGGGCAGCGGCAGTGACGGCGGCGACGACGGCGACGGCGGCGACGACGGCGACGGCGGCGGCGACGGCGGAGGCGGCGGCGACGACGGATACGAGCACACTCGCCAGCCGGAGCCAATGACGCTGCTGTCTGAAGACCATTGGATCGACCCCGAGCCCAAGACGAAATTGGAGGGCCCACCTGATCCTGAGAAGGCTGTCACCGTGCCTGACGGGTAGCTAGGTATGGAAAGACGGTCGCAACAAGCCTCCGTACTAAAGGAGGTCGCTGTCAATGGATCTCCGATGGCGAGCGCATATGGCGTGATAGTGCACGACTGGTTGTCTTGATAACTCGACGGAAAGTTGGGCGAGCGAATGCAGTTCGGGGAGCTCGGATCGACGGTGCAATTGCCGGAGGAGACGGTAAAGTAGGTCTGTGCGTCGGCGGACCGTGGGACCAAGAGCGCGAGCAAGGCCAATTCGATCCACTTGTTACTGTAGGATCGATTGTGCCTCGCCCAAATCGCAAAGCGCTTGCCCCGGCCGGATCGTTCCTGCTCCGAGCAAACTGCAAAGACGAGCAACCCGAGCCTGAGCAGCACGAGTGCGCCGTCGAAGCACGCCACCCACAGCAAATGCACACCGTCCAAGTCCGCCGCTTGCTCGACGGGGTCGCCCGTAGTGTCCTCGTCCGCGTTCCTCTGAGCGTGCGGGAGCAAGCACCTTACGTCAGCTTCCCAGAGCTTGCCCTCGATGAAGAGCTCCTCGAGTGCGATCTCAGAGACCTGGCGCGCCCCCTTGCGCAGCCCGTCGTCGGCCGTCATTGAGTTACGACCGGCGCGAGTGCATGCAGGATCGCGGCAGATGGCGCACGAGTCGATGGTGGAGCTGCCAGCCGGGTTGCGGTAGAGGTCGGTGAATGGATTCGAGCACATGTTTGGCGGTGGGTTGGGTGCCAGATGCACTGCTGGTGACCGTGGAGGCGGCGATGGCATGGAATCGTGCGGGCCACAACTGACGCAGTCGGTGGTGACGTAGGCACGCGTTGCGAACTCCGAGCCAGGGCCGCGCCCGCCATCGTCGCTGCACGCGGCGTTGCAGTTGTTCATCCAGACCATGTCAGGGGACGTCGCGAGTGGGGCGCCCACGTAGAAAACCAGCCCGTTGAGAAAACGAAGATTGCTCTTCGGAGCGCCCGCCCCCGCCGTGTGACACTCTGCCCCTGCCAAATCAGGGAGAAGTTAGCCAGATTCAACCTCGATGCACGATGGCCAGGCATGCGTGATTGTGTGGGCGGCGGAGCAGGAAGCTTGACGCAGGCTGTGCTTCACAGGGTTGATTTTCAGTTCTGACATTTGTCATTATGTCTCGAAACAAGCGTGCACCAGGTGTAGACTGTCCTCATGACCCATGTCCACATGCTGTCTTGGCTAGGCTTTTTTTAGCTAGAGGCTCCATGCCCTGCCTAGCCAGACTTGTGGAGAAGAAGCGGTTAGGGTGTTCTGCACAGTTGGAGGAGCTGTGAAAAACAAACTCGTAGTAACCTCAACTGTAACTACTCCACTCACACTCATTTCACAATCCGATCATGGAACGTGGAAACAAGGTAGACCTCACAATAGTCATACCGCACACATCTGCTTGTAAATTCTCACATTGTAGAGCACCATTACTCACGTCGTATGGTCTCTGTCAGGTTGTTTCGACGGAAGTCCCCGGGGAAAAAACCAGAGCGCGTCTGCCCCGTCTCGAAACCGTTTACTGAAACGTTTTGCGCGAGCAAGCGGAATACGGATGGCAAGGCGCACATGCAACCTCTACATCAATATTGAGGCCATGGCCTCAGGTTTTTGTTGACATGGGTTGAGAGGGCTCAATGATAGCTCAATGAGGACAAGCACGAATGCAGTACGGCCACTCGCACGCGGTCGACGGTGTCTCGGTACTCGGACACCGTAACGCGTAAAAACTTGTAAAAAGTTCCCCCCGGAAGCAATCCGCCGACAGCGACCCCGCAGACGCGCTGGCATGAGCGCCGCGGACTTCGTCATCGAGCTACGGTACGTGGTACCCGGTATTCAGGTTCATAGCTGCCGTCAGCTGATAATGTCGCTGCGAGCTTCTCTGCTAGCCACGCGCATCCTGGCGGCACAGCCGCGGCTGCGTCCACAACACTTGGAGGCGTTGCTCACCATGACCAACAGCATCGAGGCGACCGCCGCCAGGATGCGCGCCATGGCCAACATCGTCGAGTCACATTGCGCAGCGGGACGCCGACAGGATGCTTTCCGCTTTCTGCAAGAGCAACGGCCGCGAGCGATCGAGCCTTTCGAGCCCCTGCTCGTTGCATGTGTCATGGGCGGCGACGATACGGCGCTTCGCTTGGCTACGCGGATCATGCGTGAGGCGGGGGTGACGCCAACGGCATCCACATTCGGGCTGCTCTTAAGTGCGCGTTTGGATTGCGGCGACACGGCTCGAGCGCTGAAGGTGTGTCAAGGCGCGCTGGCTGCAGGGCTAGCACCGCCGCCTGAAAACGTGCGGGCACTAGTTCTCGCGCTCGCGGAGGCAGGGCTGTCGGGCAGCGCACTTGAGCTGATGGCCGCTTTGCGCGAGCGTCACGGTCGCCTCATGCCTCACGAGCGATCAGACCCCGCGATTCACGCGCTGCTGGAGGGCGCCGCGCGGGCACACGAATGCCCGCTCGAATCGCTGGCGGTGTGGGATGAGCTGAAGCACCATGTCGACGCAGCCGCCGCCGGCCAGCTTTCGGATGACCTGCTGAAGCGGTGCGTGCGAGCGGGCAACCTCAGGGCCTTTCGGGCCTTGCACCGGCAGCTTCACTCGGAAGGTGCGACGCTCGGACACGAGTCGCTCGAGCTGGTGCTGCGGGATTGTTTGGATCGAGGTGAGCTGCAGGATGCCCTCAAGCTGTGGGATGAGCAGGCGAGCCGCCACCAGAAGGATGCGTTCCCGTGGCCTTCCCTGCGCTGGACCGCAGTGGAATATGGCAACGAGGGTCACTTACCGCCAGAGTTGGTCGCTCTGGATGAGCTCGACTTGAGCGCCGTGTCGGAAGGGGTGGCTTGCGTGGGCGCCATTCGCTTCTTCCAACGCCTCGCCGCGCTCGCCTTATCCGAGCGCCCGAAGCTGCCCTTGCCGTCCCAAGTGCTGTTGCGTACGCAGACGGCCCACGTCGACGCTCTCATTCGCACCGCGGCGAGCCTCGCGCCGCCGCTGCAGCTCCGCCCCCAGAACTCGTCGACAGATTCCCAGCACGACGAGGTGGGCCTCCTCGTTGACGCACAAGAACTCGATAACTGGGCGCGGCAAATCCGCGATGAACGTTCGCGGGGCCAACGCACGAACCAGCTCGTCGCCGTCGCCGCAGGGCACAACGCATTGTGGACATTCGCGTTGCTCGGGTCTGGTTGGATGGTGTGAATGGTTGGTTAGACAGTTAGTGTCACAGTTTTCACACATGACAGCACAGCCGAGTCAACACATGGGTGGATTCATATACTTAGGAGCATCACGCAGGCTGTAGCCCCAGCTCTGCGTCCGAAAGTACCGCAAGAGTTCGGCAGCGGAACTCAAAGACGCCATATCGGATCGAGGGGCCTGCGCCCCACGCGCCCGTCCCGGCGCCCGTCGCTTGGAGAACGCTCCAAATCCTACGGGCGAGGGACTCGTCGTCCACCCGGGCTGCTACGTAGCGCGCGAGCTCGGCGGCGCTCGCCTTTGCACCCTTGACGCCGAAATCGCGCGAGAAGAGCTGGAGGACGATCGGCAGGTAGAGTTTACCATCGGCTCCGACGCTCACGTTCTCAGTCAGGATGGAGCGCGTCACTGCCTCGAGCTGCGCATCGAGCCGCTCCGGCGTATACACGGGCACGCACGGCGGAGACGAGAGCGAGCCGCAATTGAGCGCAAAGTTGAGGCGCGGCTCCGCCGTCGTGAGCGCGCACGAGTAGCGAGATTGTGGGATGATGAGGCCGCCAATGAGCGAGGAGGGCGTGCTCATGGCGGAGCGAAGGATGTTGTGCTCGAGGCCTGCCAGGGAGACGAGCTCATCGCCCACGTGGTAAGCGACCGTCGTGAAATAAGAGAGCCACGCGAACTTGGAGGGTGGCGGACCGAGGAGCAAGTAGCTGTGGTTGATGAGTAGATGGTAGAGGTTGAGGAAGAAGCTCAGCTGCTGCTCACGCGTCTCAAGACTCTCGAGGACGATGTGCTTGAGCTCGCACGTGAGGTCGAAGAAGCACGTAAGCCGCTCGTACAGGTCCGCCTGCCCCTGCACCGTCTCGTCGTCGTGCAGCGCGCACAGCTCGCACGAGACACGCAGCGCCTGCGCCACGAGCGCGCACGCGTCCGCACCTCGCACCTCACTCAGGCCGCGCCACATGACGCGCCGGCAGTTGAGTACGCGACGTTCCGCGCATCGGAAGACGTGCGACTTGTGTAGGTAGAGCTTAGGGTCGGCGCCGGCCGCCTCCTTCCAGGGCTCGTTCAGGCGCGGCGTGGCCGGCATCGTGCTCGGCGGAGGCCACGGCGCCGAGCTTTCTGGCGCCGTGCTGGGCGCAAAGCTCCCGAGCGGCATGGGGAGAGAGCCGAGGATGGCTTGCAGCCACGTGTCGCGCGCCTCGAGGCCCGCGATAAGGAGTACGTGCACGCGTGCGAGAGTGCCGATCTCCAGGGCCATTAGGCCTGAGCCCGCAAGCGCCGCGGTGCTCTCCTTGGCAGCGCACGAGATGATTGAGGCGAGAGGGACGGTGATGAGCGTCTTGCCACGCCCAATGGTCAGGTACGCCTCCGACGAGCGCCATGACGGGAAGACAAGCGCGATTCGCTCCTCGCGAAGGTACGCCTCGCTCTCGGCCAACAAAGCAGCCCCTTCGAGGCGCGCGCTCGCTGTGCTCGCTGGCGGCGACTCGAGGTGACTCAGGAACTCGTCGCTCAGGCCGCCGCTACCGCTCGCAGCTTGCAGGAGCGGCAGCGCACCCGTGGTAGAGAAGGCAGTTTGGACTGACGGCGCCGAACGCTCAAAGGTAGCCAGCCATGTGTCGAGGGCGTAGCACGCGACGCGCCGCTGCCGTTCGGCCGAGTGTAGCCTCGGGCTCCAATTCCACGCAACGGCGGCCTTCTCGCTCGCGTTCCACAGCTTTCGCGGCAGCAGGCGCATGAGAGCCGCCTGCGACAGTACCATCACCGTGCTCTCTACCACGACGAGCAGCAGGCTGGTGTGCGAGCCAACCAGCCCGCGCATCTGCACATCGATCCGAGCTGGCACACTGCCGGCACCGCCGCGCAGGTAAAGCGGGGGCTGCGCTCCGGGCGCACGCGTCGTGCCCGCAGTGGCCGCGAGCTCTTCCACGGCATCGTCGAACTCGTCTGCAGTCTTGTACGAGGCCCGGTCCACGTCATCCTCCTCCACGCCATCCTCCTCCTCCGCGAGAGGGCTTCCCTCGCGCTCACGTCCATCGGGGTGGCTGCGCCGAGACTCGCGAGGGTCAACGAGCTCCCATAGCTCACCTCCAACCGCAGCCATGGGCTCACCGTCGAGCGGTGCATCATCACTGAGCACGTGAGGTGAGCTCGGGCTTGCCTCGCGCGACAACGCCAAGGACGCCTCCGCCGCCTCCGCCGCCCTGGTCGCCGGGTCGACGTGGGCGATTCGGATGGCGAAGGCGTAGTCGGCGCTCGCGGGCTGGTGTGCATCGGACGCGCCGGCCTTGGCGCCCGACTTTGGCCGCAGGTGGTAGCACACGATGCGCAGCGCGCCGTCCTGCCAAAAGTTGTGCAAGTCCACCGTGCCCGAGAAAGGCACGCCGACCATCTTCCAGGTCGGTAGGTCCAGATTAGACGTGTTGAACGAGAAAGTGTATGTCGGCCCGACCTCAAAAGGAATGGCGCCCAGCTGGCGCCGCCGCTTGCGCGCAGCATTATCTTCGAGATCCTCGAGGTCAAAGGTCGCGTCCGTGCCCAGCGGCGGCGGCGCCTCTCCAGCAGGTGTCACGATCATTCGATCCGCAGCGATCATGAGGTTCGAGACGATGTGCGGACGCTCCGCATTCTGTGAAAGTGAAGGGTTCCCAAACGAGAAATGGATCGGAAGCACTGCCGAGATGAGGGAGAGCACGCCGCGCGCCACGCCCTTGGTGAGCAGCCCCAGCTGCATCTGCGGTAACTCCACCTCACCGCCCGTGAACACGCCGCCCGGCGTCGCCGCTTTGAACCGGCCCTGCACTTGCACCTCAAAACGACGGCGACGGCCCCGAAAGACTTTTCCCATGTAGTACGTGTCGGCCGCCTCCGGCTCGGGGCGCACGAGGAAGAGCGCACAACCCGAAAAGAGTGCCGTCTCGATGGGCACAGGCACGCGCGAGTTGACCTGGAGCGGCTGGAAGCTACCGTCGACGCCCAGGCTGCTCACGTCGATTGTCGGGAACAAGGGCGGTGGCGGCGGCAGCGGCAGCGGCAGCTGCGGCGGTGGTAGTTGCGCCGATGACGACGTCGGCGCTGGTGTGGGCAACGGCGAGGACGGCGACGACGATGCCCATTCTTCCAGCGCCCACTCGACGCCTGGTACCCCCTCTGTGAGCATTCGCAACGCCTGCTCCGCCGCAACACACTTGGCGGCAGCCATCTCGGCGAGGCGAGGATGTTCGGCGAGGTTAGGGTTTGCAGCGAGCGCGCCATACATCTCGAGCGACTCGCGTAATAAGTCGCTGTCTCTGCTCGCGATACCCTGCTTTTGGCACATGTTGGCGGCGCTCAGCAGGAAGCGAGGGTCTTTGGGCACCAGCCTGGCGGCTTCCTTGAAGTGCTCCAGCGCCTCCGCGACATGGCCTTCCTTGTTGGCTTGCAGGCCCGCCCTATTCGCGTTCTCAGCGAGCGCTTGGTAAGTCTGGCCACTCGCCTCCATCCGAGCAGGAGTCCGCCTTTCGACAGGCTTCTCGTTCGTCGGCCACTCGTCGGGAACGCCGGAAGGAAAACTTGTCCAGTCAAGTCAAGTCAAGTCGACGAAACAGAAACGATGGCATCCTAAATTAGGTTCAAAGACACCGTGGGGAGCCGAGACACACACACGCGGGACACACACGGGACACACGGGCGCACACGGGCACACGGATCACACAGACGAACCTCACAACCATCCAAACCCACCACCACACAACCCGCACGCGCGCACGACAGCGCCTCAGCGCGAAGACCGAAACCTATTAGGTTGTCTGTTGTTTATGAAGTGACTTGACTTGACTTGACTAAAACTTGACTGGGCCGTAGGCGGACTTGTGAATTGGTGTAGATTGGAGTTGTGTGTGAGGAGGCAGGAGGAGGCAGCAGAATACTGACGACGAGTCGATTGGAGGTGTGGTTTGGTGTCGTGAGGAGGCGCCTACATGTAAAGTACAACACGCCGACGACGGCAGCGCACATACGTGGCGAGGGGGGTGCCCAGACAAACCAAGCGTGGCGGATGGTAACCGACGAGTGTTGGGGCTGATGAAAGTCATCAGTCAACGCTCAGTCGCTCAGACCTCAGAGCTCGCAGTGAGCCAGTGACCGTCACGCCCCCGTTCCCGTCCGGTTGCGCATCGGCACTTCGCTCGCCATCGCTCGATCGCGTGTTTCGAGATTCGACGTCTTTCGGTCGTCCACGACGAACAACGCGGTATTTTCGCACCAAAAAAGGTCAGAGAAGTCAGAAGAGAGATCTTCCGCGTACACGAATCGATACTCTCTATTGCTGACCCCTCGGTGGAGCTCCTGTGCCACCGACGCGACCACGAGCGATACCAGGCCAAACACGTCGGTCCGTCTCAGCGCATGATGCGTTCCGCAGCCGGCGGCCCGCCCTCTCGCTGCATGTGTGCACACGTTTCCGTTGAGCGTTGAGCCTCCCATGCCGCATGTTGCACGAACACCCCCCTCCCCCTCCGCCTCGGCTCGAGTTCTCCTCACGCGCCCACATACTTGAGTGTGATCTCCATGCACTCCTCATTCTTGTCCTCCTCGTTGTTGACGAAGACGAGCACGCGCGTGTGCCCGTCGCTCACCCCCCCGCTCGGCAGCGGCGAGAAGTGCAGCCCAATGTACTTGGCCTCCTGCGACGGGATCGAGAGCGAGGGGGCCGAGAAGGCGAGCAGGTGCGGCTTGTCCGTCGAGAAGTGGAAGGTTGCGTCGTACGCGTAAGGGTTGGAGAGGGCCACCTTCTTACGGGCACCGAGCGCCGCAGGCACTTGCAGCTCGAAGGCCTTGGTAATCGCGGGCTGCCGGTTGACGGCGCACACGAGCCATGACGCGAGCAGAGCCCGTCGCGACAGGTCGACCGCATGCACCACGTACTGGCGTCGGCCGGCGACATGAGGGCGGAGGGCGAGCGTCACCTCCGTCAGACCACCCGTGAGTGCAAACGGTGCATTCGGCGAGAGCTTGAGCTCGGCAGGCGCGGATGAGAAGCACTGGACGAGCCCCCGCGAGCCGCTGCCGCCGTTGCCACCGTCGCCACGGAGCATCGCCTTGGCGATCGATGACTGCCCCATGAGTGCGTGGACGTCGACGCGCTGCAGCGCATGCACGATCAGCTCCCACGTCTCTAGGATGGTATGCATCCACACGTCCGCATACACGAGCACGAGGAAGCGCGTGACCGTGGGCGACGAGCCGCATTTGAACTTGATCGACACTTCTAACGGCTGTGAGGCCGACCGTTGCTCGTGCACGCCGCACACCACATTGGGATCGGAGGAGCGCACCCAGACGGGAGGTGGCGCGCCGCCGCCCGCCGACGCTGCTGGGCCGCCCGCAACGCCGGCGACGGCAGCCGCGCTGAAGCCGTGGACGGTGGGGCCGGTGGGGGGAGGCGCGCCGGTGAGGCCGCCGTGCTGTGCGGGCAAGTGGTGCGGGAGCGCGGACGACGCATGCCAGCGCACGGAGGCCATCCGGATCGTCGTCTTGAGGAACTCGTGCTCCGATTGGTGGAAGCGGAACGTCTGATCGACCACGTACGGCTGCGGGCGCACGCGCAGCTCGAGGGCGCCTACCGTCTCCGACTGCACATTGAGCACGCGCACGATGAGCGTGCGCTTGCCCAGGGGCTGTGCCGCCACCTCCGCCGGGCTGAGCGCCGCCGCAGCCACCACACGCCGCCCACGCGTGGGCGAAGTCGCCTCGGCCTCGGCGGCGGCGGCGGCGGCGGGCGCGCCGTGCAGCGCCACTTGGCCGTGCTGCCATCCCTGGTACTTGATGGGGATGTATACGAGCTCATGCGCTTGCAGCCAGAGCTGTCGGCCGTGGAGCAGCAGGTTCTCCTCCGAGGGCGTCGAGAGCCCATGGATCGCCTTCAGCGCTCGCCACTCATCCACCGCGGTCACAAGGCTCAGGTGGCCCAGCGCATCGTCCCAGTCGATGGTGAATGCATGCGGCTCGGCGTATGGGTTGCGGAAGGGGAGCTCGACGAGCTCGGCAGAGCCGTACGACGGGTACACGTATCTCGTGAGCGACGCCTGGTCCTGCAGCAGCAGCCGCAGCCGCTCCTCGCGGTGCTTGGCACGATACGCCTCGGCCGCTTTGAGAGATCGCTGCTGCAGCTGCAGTCGCGCACGTGAGAAGGAATGCTCGTCACTCAACCCAAGCTCAAGGGAACGCGCGACCGAGCCCGCGCCCCCCGCGCCCAGCCCCTCGGCTGCCGCGCCTGCCAACCTGCCCGCGAGCCCGAGAGACGTGAAGCCATCTGCCGAGCGCGAGAGAGGCTGGCCGGCGCCGCCGAGCGCGCCGCCGCCGCCCACCCCTGGGTCTGGGGCCACACGCCCGCCAGTCGAGCGCAGCCACTCGCGCTGCTTCTGGCGACGTAGCTGGCGCCGGTAGAGGGAAGCTTCCTCAGCGGCGGTGGGCTCGCGCGTCTTGGGCACGTTGGCGGGCACGTTCGGGTCGGACGCGTCCGTGAGCGCGCGCGTGCGAACCTTTTGCTTGGGCGCGGCCCCAACCTCAGCCGCGGCCGCGAGGGCTCGCGAGGGCTGTCCGGGGTGGAGCGGCTGATCGGGCGACGAGCCCGACGAGGCGCCCTGCACGGGGCAGCTCAGGCGCGCGATCACGAGCTTGAGCTTGCCACGACGGCGCGGCTCGACGACCGCCGCCACGTCAGCCGACGGCGCCAAGTCGATCGAAGTGAGCGCCGTGTCGAGCACATCGACCGACAGGTACTCTTTGGTGACGGAGGCGGGCCCCACTCGCTCGGTGCCCTTTTTGAGCAGCGCCGCGAGCGGCACGCGTGCCGTGCCGATCTGTAGCAGCGACGCGCCATCCCACACGTCGATGGCGACCGCTTTGTTCTGCAGGTAGCTCTGCAGTCGCTGGGTCTGCACCGCGGCGAAGGCCTCGCCGTCGGCGCGCGACGCAACTGCCGCCTGTGCGGCCGAACGCGCGGCCGCATCACCAGTGCCAGAGCGCGGCGCCTCAGTCTCGGCGGCGGGCGGCTGCACCAGGAAGCGTTCGACGAGCCCGGGGCCCTCGCGGGCAAGCCCCGCGTCCGCTGCGACCAGCATCAGGTCGCGCTCCTTGGCGGCCTTGGCGGTGGCGGCGCCGGCGCCCTCGGCGGCCTCGGCACGCGGCGCGGCGGCGGCCTGCGCGCGCTCGGCTTTCTGGAGCGCTAAGATGGGCGCGAGCGCCTTGACGGAGACGGTGAGCGTGCCGACGAAGCCGCCGGTGCCCGACATGGGCACTCCCGCGTCGATCGCATCCACATTGTCGGTGAGCAGCTGCTGAAGGTCGATCGTACCCGAGGCCACGTCGGTCATCGCGCTCTGCGCGTCGCGCGTGCGCCCGCCCGACGCGCCCGCGCGCGACGCCGAAGCCGCGCGCCCCCCCGAGGGCGCCTTGAGGGTGAACGTGATCACCGCGTCGCGCCCAGGCTCATTGGTCTTGAGGGCCTTGAGAAGCGCCACAGCCGCGGCCGAGGCGGGCGGCACCTCAAGCGAGTGTGAGAAGCCAAAGTCGACGCGCCGACCGCGTTTGGTCGCGTAGGGCGTGCGAATGGGAGCGCTCGCCAAGGGCGGCGCACCCGCCGCGTCGGCAGGCAGCGGGTGCACGCCCGCAATCTCGATCTCGAGGAGCAGCTGCTGGTACGGTGCGTCGCGCCCGTCCTGGGAGAGGGAGAGGTCGCGCACCTCGAGCACGAGGGCGTCTGGACGCGCGCCGCCCTCGCCGCCCGTCGGGCTGGAGCCGCGTGGCCGGCGGCCAGAAGAGGAGCTCACGGCGTCGGCTGGGGCCGATGCGGCGCCGGCCGCGTGCGCGGTCGCCTCGTCCGCGGTGAGGAGCATCGCGCGTGGCGTGGTGCGCGGCGCAAAATGGTAGAGCTGGAACGAGAGGTAGATCGACTCGGGCGGGGGGCTCTCGCCGCTCGCCGAGAAGCAGACGAACTGCACGAGCAGATTGTGCGCCATGTTGGGCGCCCACTCGGCGGCGTCTTCGACGACGGGCACGCCCGCCTGGGCTGCGGCCGCGCCATCGAGCGCCGTGCGCCCGAGGTGCATTGACGCCTTCCACAGCATGGCACGATCGGCGCGATCGGCGGCCGAGCCGGTGGGCATCGTCGAGATCACCCGGGCCTCGTGATAACCTCCACCGCCCGCCGCCACGAGCTCGGCCATCGCCTGCTCAGCCGACGAGCGCACGAGCGCGCGCGAAGGGGCCGTGCCCGGCTCCACCGGACGGCCCTCTGCCGCCGGCTTGGCGCCCCTTGCGGCGAGCTCGGCCTTGGCGGCGGCGGCGCGGTCGACGGGCGGGGCGGTGACAGCGCGGATGGCGGCGAGGGCGTGCACGGTCACAGAGATCTCCGCGAGCTCCGTACGGTCGGGCGCAAAGAGCGGCAGTGCGCTGCGCACGACGTCGGCGCCGCTCGACCACAGGCCGCGCAGAGGCAGCTGCGCCTCGGCGAGCGGCTCCCCCACCGTGCCTTGGGTGCTCGCGATGCCGTAGAGCACATACGTGAGCGTGGAGGCTGCCTCGGAGCGCTCGGGCTGCAGCGCCGTCTGCAGCCGTGTGGTGCCCGCAGCGCTTGGGAGCAGCTCGAGCGACTCGGCGTAGTCGATGGACACGCTGCTCGGCGCCTCCCCCTTCGCAGGCTCCCGAGGACGCGCGACACGGTTCGTGCGCAGCGGGTATGTGGTAACGAGTGGACGCAGCTGCAGCCAGAACTGGTCAAAGTGCGCGGGCACCGGCCCGACTAGCTTGAGCGAGTGCACGTGCAGGTCGATCCGGCCGAGAGGCTTCGAGTGGCGCTGGATGGCCGCGATCTCTCGCCAGCCGCGGTACGCCTGTCGCTCGAGCGACTGCATCTTCGCAAAGTGGTGCGACGATGCGCGCCTCTCCTGCGCAATCTCCTTCGCGCTCGGCTCGGGCTCCTTGTCCTTGTCATCGCGATCACGGCGGGGCTTGTCGTCGTCTCTGTCGCGCTCACGCTCCTCGTCCCTATCCTTGTCGCGCTTCGGACTGACCCTATCCTTGTCGCGGTCTCTCTCGTCGTCCTTGTCGCGCTTCGGGCTGTCGCGCTTGTCCTTGTCGCGCTCGCGCTCCCTGTCACGCCGATCACGATCCTTGTCGTCACGATCCTTGTCACGCCGATCGCGATCCTTGTCGTCACGCTCCCGGTCGGCCTTGGCCTTCTCGCGCCGGTCTGCCTCCTTATCGCGCTTGGGCGAGTCGCGCTTGCCCTCGTCGCGCCGGTCCCGCTCCTTGTCCCTATCCTTGTCGCGGTCCCGCTCGACGTCCCTTTCCTTATCGCGCTTCGGACTGTCCCTGCCCTTGTCACGCTCCTGGTCCCGGCCACGATCCTTGTCACGCCGATCGCGATCCTTGTCGTCACGATCCTTGTCACGCCGGTCGCGATCCTTGTCGTCACGCTCCGGACGTTGCTCGGGCTCGGGCTCAGGCGTGGTGAAGGCGAGGTTAAAGGCCTGCTCGGCCGCGGCCACCTCCTGCGCCTGCTTGGCGCTAGCGCCCTCGGCGAGCTTCGTGGCGAGCGCGGTCGCGTCGTCGGCCTCCTGGCTGTCAAGCTCCTTGCGCATGGAGTCGATCTCCTTGGGAACCGACACCTCCAACTCGAGCGTGGGTGCGGCCGCGGGGAGCGCCGTCTTGAGCGCCGAGCCGCCGTCGGGGAGCTTCTCGAGGGAGAGAGGGCAGGGCTTGCCATTGCAGCCGAAGGCCATCTGCACGCGCAGCCGCTGCGGGAAGTTCGGTGGGCGCGTCGGCTCCGGCGTGAGCACCGCACAGCCCCACGCCACGCTGATCCAGCGCCTCGGCCCGCGGTTGGGTGTCGTCACCTCCGTCTGCAGCTCGAAGACCAGAGCCACGCTTGCATGCAACACGAAGCCCTCGAGCACCGCCGACGAGCTCGCCTGCGCGCGCAGCATCACCGTACCCGCCGGAGCGCCCGCTGGCGCGCGCGCGCTGCTGTCCGTCTCGAGGCTGATCACCTTCGGCGCCACAAGAGAGCCCGGAGGCGCGCCCGGAGTACGACCGTCGGCGGAGCTGACGGGTGGCCCCTCGCGTGAGTCCAGCACGCTTTTGGGCGCGAGCAGCGCATGCGACGAGTGAAGCCCCACGAGCAGCCGGCGCTGGCCCGTGGTCAGCCCCGACGAGGGCACGGGCGTCGGCTTGGCGCCGCCGCGCGGTGGCGGCAGCATGGCCGCATAGGCCGCCTTGGCCGTCTCCGACTCGAGCGCCGTTCCGAGCGCGAGGCGCACCGACGCTGCGGTGAGCCGGCACGCGGTCTGGAGCGAGCGCGTCTCGGGCTTGGCGAAGGGCGAGAGGATGAGTCGGCCGTCGCGCCCGGGCTCGCGCGAGGGGAGCAGACCAGGCCACGCCTCCTCGGCGGTGGTGAAGACATCCACAGGCAACGCGTGCAGCAGCGGGCGCATCTGGCGGTGCCCCCTGAGCGCATAGCTCAGCTGCGCCTGCGAGGGCTTGAGGAAGCGGTTTCGCCTGTACGGAGGGCTGAGCTCGGGCTGCAGGAGTGCGAGAGGCGTGCCCGAATAGAACTCGACGCGCGATGTTTCACGCCCGCTGTCACGCCCGCTGTCGGCCACGTCCTTGAGCGCCCCCAGACCGCTGGACGTGCGGTCGAAGACTTCGAGGATGGCCCAACCGACAGCATGCTCCGAGGGCGGCGACTTCTCGACGATGAGCGTTTGCTCGAGCACGAGCACACACCGGCCGCCCGTCTGCGCCGAGTGGAAGTAGAGCTCGATGTCGTGGTCGACGTCGATGACGGAGCGGCTCTCGCGCAGTGGCACGCTCGACCCTTCCCAAGTGCGTCCGAAGAAGCGCCGATCGGTCGTGTCGAAGAGCGAGGCCGAGATGCGGTGCGAGATGCGCGCGCCCGCATTGTCGGCCTCGCGCGACACGCGCTCGGGCACGCGCAGCGAGCTCACGCCGCGAAGCGTCAGCCGATACGGCACAGTGTCGCGCTTGGGCGGCGGTCTCCCTGATTTGGGATCGTACCCTGGTGGACCGGGCGAGGGCACGATGACGTTCGAGCGCATCAGCCGCTCCCACTTCTCGGCAGCCGCCTGATTCGAGGCGTCCGCGTCGCGCGGCGTCCCGCCGCCAACCGCGGGCGAGGCCGAGCGGCCGCGGTCGCCCTCGTCGCGCCCGCGATCGTCGTCCCGGCCGCCGCCGCGATCGCCATAGTCGCGCCCACGATCGCCGCCGCGATCGCCATAGTCGCGCCCACGATCGCCGCCGCGATCGCCATAGTCGCGCCCGACGCCGCGGTCCCGGTCGTCGCGAGGATCGTCGCCGTACCGCCGATCGGCGTCTCGTCCACTGCCGCGGCCGGGGCTGCGTGTATCATAAGGGTCGCGCGAGCTGCCTCGATCGTCGCGCCCGCCGCCGCCACGGTCGTCGCGGCCACGGTCGTCGCGGCCACGGTCGTCGCGGCCACGGTCGTCGCGGCCACGGTCATCGCGCCCGCCGCGGTCGAAGTCCTGGACGCGCTCCGGGCGGCCGCTGCTGCCCTGGCGACTGAAGTCGTCGCGCCCACGGTCGTCGCGCCCGCCTCTGTCGCCTCTGTCACGATCGTAGGCACTGTCGCGGCCTCCGCGATCGTACGGGTCGCGCGAGCTGCCGCGGTCGTCACGGCCGCCGCTGCGCATGTCGTCGCGGCCGCTCCGGCTGTCGACCTCCTGGATCCTGTCGAGGCGCCCGCTGCTGCCCTCACGCGAAAACGACGAGCGCTGCCCTCCCGATGGCGAGGACGGGCGTGCGGCGTCGCGGCCGGCTGAGGAGCTGAACCTGTCTGCGGTGATCGAGGAACCTGGCCCTGGCGTCGACTTGGCCGGATCATAGCTGGACCTCGTGCTGCTGCTGAGTGAGGAGCCTGGGCCCGGCTGGGACTTGGCTGGGTCTGAGGAGCTGAACCTGTCGGCGGTGATCGAGGAACCTGGCCCTGGCGTCGACTTGGCCGGATCATAGCTGGACCTCGTGCTGCTGCTGAGAGAGGAGCTCGGCCCGCCGTACTTGTCGTCGCCGTACCGAGCAGATGAACTCAGGCTCGATCCAGGGCCCGGCTGAGATTTAGCGGGTGCATAGCTGGATTTGGCGTCGTAGCTGGACCTCGGCACGCTGGAGCCAGCGGTGACTGATGACCCGGGAGCCGGCCGGCTCGCAGCCGGATCGAAGCGGCTGCCCGAGGCGGAGGATCCGCGTTCGAGCAGATTGGGCGGCCGCTGGTTGGCGGCCGAGTCGGGACGCTTGAAGCCAGGCGTCTGATAGCTCATCGCCGAGACGGAGACAGACAGTACCTCCCGCTACAGTCCTCACCCGTCTTGGGGGCAGGGCGCGAGCGTCACAAACTAGAAAACGCGTCGTTGTGGTCTACCGAACGCTGCGCAATCACCTACAATACACCCTCAATCTGCCTGAGCGTGCCTGCGATCTGTGTTTCTCCTGAGATTATACCCCCTCGACTGCATGAACCGACATGCACATGCACATGTGACATAATATGAGGAGCGCGCACCGGCGGCGCCGCACAGAGCGCGCGGTGCGAATAGAGATGGCATCATCGGCGAACCGAGCTTAACTTGAGTACTTTGACCAGCTGCTGTTGTGGACCTCTTGCATGAAGCTCCCAGCCGATCAGCCTGCCAGCGGGACTGCCTATGTGAAGCGTCACAGCAGCTTGCGGAGCGCCTCAAAAGCGGCATTCAGCTCGTACACGGTCGGGACGCCCTTTTGGTCCAGGGACTCGTCGCGCACGTCGGGATGCAGCACGCGCGAACGCTCACGGAAGGCCTTGCGCAGGCGTTTCTCATCGAGATCTGGGGCGTCGAGCAGCGACAGACCGAGCAACTTCAAGTCGGGCTCGAAGAGTTTGATGCGGTAGAGCTTCTCCTCGCGCGCCGCCTGTTCGCGCACCTTCTCCTTCTCCGCGTCGAGGCCGAAGGCGCCAAACAGCCCCTCAAGCACCGCATCCTTGGCCGTGTCCGTCAGCTTCCGCGGCCGCCTCGACTTAAGCGCCTCCTCCGCCTCCGCTCGCTTCCGCCGCAGCTCGGCGTCGATCTCCGCGGGCGAGGCGAGCGCTCTCCCCGGAGCCCCATCCGCCGCCTCGGCCGCTGCCGCCTCGGCCGCTGCCGCCTCGGCCGCAGCCCGCCTCGCGTCCTTGGCCGCTGCTGCACCCTGAGCCGCCGCTGCGTCCGCCACAACCTTCGCCTTCGCCGCTGCGTCCGAAGCCGTCGCCGCGTCGGAGCCGGATCGTCCGCCGGCTTTCGCCGCTTCCTTCTCCTCCCGCGCCTTTTTCGACTCCCCAAACAAGGTCGCGAACAAGGCGTCGACGGCCACCGCGCCGACAGCACCGCCTACAGCCACCCCGGCGAGGGTAGCCGCCTCGATCGGATTGTCGCGCTCCCATTGCTTGACGGCATCCTCTGCAACTGCGGCCTGTATCTTTGCCGCGCGCACGGCCTCCGCGCATGCCTCTTCCGCTGCGGCCTTGGTATCCGCCACCTCCTGCGCGGCATCTTGCTCGGCCGCAGCCTCATCTGCCACCGCTATCGCGGCTCGAACTTTATCCATCGCTGCATCCCATACTGCAGCCTTCGTCTCGACAAGTGCCTCTGCAGCCTCCCTTGCCCGACGCGCCTCGACAAATGCCTGCTGCGCGGCCAACACCTTCGCTTCCGCCAGCTTCTTTTTCTCATTGACTTCGATGCCAAAGATGCCGCCAGTCTGCCATTTTACTGGCGCCACCCTGTATCCTGCGCGGAGGTGGATCCGCGGCCGTGCTGATGGCATGTTCCAGGCCTGTGCTCCTGCGAGCCAGACAAAACAGAGCATGGCGTTCGGCATCATAATGTCGGCAGCCAGCGCCCTACCTCCTACCTCGGCCGCACAGGGACTCCACCCCTTACGGACGCCACCTTCGCGCTTCGTTCGAAGCGTCGCGCGAAAGTGTGTCGGCGCGCGCGCGCGCGCACGGCGCACAGCGCCGCAGGGCGTCGTGGTGAGCGTTCCGACGGGTGTCAGGCCTGCGCGTTGAGTTGAACTGCGAAGGAATTTCCGAACCTGGAACAGACCTGGAATCCTGTGTGTCGCCGTCCGCGCCTGGCCTGTCCTGCATGTTGCGTCGCGCGTTCACGACGCTGAGAACCCGGGACCATTCAGGCAATTTGTACCTCGCCGGCATGGTGGGGTCGGCTGCCGGTGCTGGAGGCTTGTACTGGGCCTCGGAGCGGGACCGCCAGCGACGTGCGGACCTGATGCGAGAGTTCGAAGGCCGGCTGGCGGCAGCGCGCGTGCAAGCACGGGAGGAAACCGTGGTTCGGAAGGCCGCGCTGGAGGGCAAACAAACTCTTTGGACTGGCAAACTTCTTGCCGTCGACCATCGCTTACAGGGGCATTTGATGCTGCGCGGCTGCCGCGTTGGCCAGGTCATTGATATTCTCGAGGAGGGTGTTGGCCAGGACGGCCGATATCTCACCTGCATCGATCGCAACACGGGAGCAGTTGGCATGCACCTCAGCGAGTGGGTCGAGCGGCAGTAGATCTCTTGTCTGCATCTCCACAGGGCTGTGCTGGGAAACTTCCCGCCGGTCCGTGCATTTGGAGCTCCGCTCTCTGAGTCGTGAGCGAGCTGAGAGCTCTCGTCTGTGTGGCCACGCACGGTCTAGCGTCGGTGTGACGTAAAATGACGCTTCGAGTTTGATAACCACCTACTCCTATAGCTGAGTCCACCGTGGAATGTGCCGAGTAAACAATTCTACATGCGCTGCACCACGCAAGTCGACGTCCGCCCGTAATTAATATTACAAGGCCGTGTCTGAGACGGCGAGCTGTCCGTATACTGTACACGCACACGACATACACCTTACACGCTCCACAGTGTGCGTGTGGTTGCGGAAGATAGCGCGCGCTGCCCGCGCTCTTCGTCAGCACAGCTGGATGCGATGGAAAGCCCACTGCATCGCCAACGACGAGAAAACGGGAATTGTCAAGTTGTCGTTCAGGTTGAAGGGCTCGTAGAGCTCCGTGAGCGTCGCCGTGAGGGCGCCAAAGAAGACAGGATATTCTCGCAATCGGATGGGGCCGAACGTGGCGAAGCCCACAGCACAGCACACGCTGAACATGGCGAGCGATCCTTCGAGGCTCTTCTTGCCGGCACGCCCTAGCTTGAGGATTCCAAATGAGTCGCCACCAAAGCTCACCCCCATGATGGCGGCCGTCATGTCCCCGAGGACGAGGAAGAGGATGCTGGCCATGGCTATAGATGGCGGCGAGAGCGCTGCGAAAAGGGGCACGCATGCGTGTCACCGTGTCAAGAAAGGCGTGGACGGACCGCGGGATAAGGACCGGGTCGCGTGCCGCGCACCGATGGAGATCGTGCAGCCGAGGCTGAAGTAGGATCCGCCCGTCAGGTGCGTATACTCGTGCTTGCGCAAGATGGATCGCAGCGGCCAGTTGCGCTGAACGCCCGGTATGTATATCCTCGAAAAGTCGCAACAGATACCGACAACAGTGATCGCGATGCAGATTCGAGTGCAATCATGATTTGTGAATCCATTTCGGAGCAGGAGCGCTTGGGTTAGCGGAACGAGCAGGCCGGCGATGTGGAACGCTTTGCGCTCGACCTCCTGGACGGCACGCGCAACCTTCTTCAGCGAGACACCCAGTTTCGACATGAGCTTCTTAGGATCCACGTGCTGCTTGTAGATGAACATGATCGAAAGCATCAGCACGCACACCGCCGCAAGAACGTTCAAGATATACTCTTGGGATGGCTTCTGGTGTTCGAGCAGCGTCGGTTGCGCAGACATTCGATTGCTGACGTTCCGCAAGGACCGGCCGAGGCTCGACGCCATCAGCGACCACAGATGCGCATGTGAAGACATCCTTTGTACGAGGTGTTATATGTCTTTCATAGGAACCTATTTTTAGAGCGCAAAGCGCAATTGTGCTCGGGAATGGTAAACCCTCGAAATCACGCTCCGTTCATTTGCCGAATCTATGGTAGGGCACGCAGGATTAGGAGTAAATATTAGATGGTGTCAATTGGATGGTGGTGAACTGCCTTTGGGGAACCGCTCTGTGTTCCCCGCCTATGATGGTATGAAAATGGTTGCGACTTGCGCCCTCTTAAGCGCATGCCGCATCTATCAAAAGCTGTAACTCCCGCAGTCGAGCGTAGTAAGCCCTACTCTAGCTACGTGCGAGGATCCCACAGCAGGCCATTGCGCTGCGCGAGCGCGCACAGTTGGAGCTGAAAGCTCGGATTCTGCAAAATGGAAGGCCTCGCCGCCGAGCACTCTGCGAAGAGCTCGAGCAAATTGCGACGGTCGCGCATCATGAGGTAGGCGACAACTATTGTCGCGGACCGATTGACGCCCGCCATACAATGCACGAGCACCGCGCCGCCGACGGCGTGCGCGCTTGTAATAAACTCACTGGCTGGCTTGAGGAAGGTATCAAGCAGTGGGAAGTGTTGGTCGTCGTGTGCTGACAGTTGTAGGTAAGCGATGCCGCGGGCCTTGTAGTCATCGACCGGATCACGGCACACGCTCGGTGCAAGGTTGAGCACGGCGCGCACACCGAGTCGATCGAACATGCCGAGGTTGGCGGCGTGCGCACCGCTGCCCACAAAAATCGGTGGCTCGCCTGGCATGCGGGATGGCTCGTCCGTGCCTGAGGGGACCCTCCCTCGCGCCCTAGCCAGGTCTATCGCCGCGGACACCGATGGGCGCAGTTCCTGAAGCAGCACACGGCCTGCTGTGGGAGTGAGCTGCAGGCATGATGGCGCAGCGATCTCAGAACTGTTGGACCATGCCGGCGTGGGTGGAGCTGCCGATGGCGGCGGCGATGGTGCGTTCTTAGCAGCGCGTGCCGCACATATTGGTGCGTGCCTCGAGAGTACCGACGGCGCAAACAGGCGGGAGCACGTGCTGCATGCGACGCGCTCGAGGTTTTCTGCCATCTCGCGGTTCCCCGTGAGCGTGAGAGCCTTCAAGGAGCCATCCGTAACAGAACCCACCATTGCGGACGGCGCCATTACGGCGCTCAATCAGGCTCTAACCGTCGATAACGTATCAGAGCAGGTCCTCCAGCGAACCGGACCGGGCAGACGTGCCCCCGCCGCCCCCGGCGCCCAGCCGGCCGTATTCCACCGGGCTCCGGGGCCTCTACTTGATTTGAACATTTGATCCAAAGGGGTACATTGTACAGGGGGAGGTATTCTCAAGGGTATTCTTTCTGGATTCACACACTATCCCCACCACCTGATTTTGAACTCAGTGTTGTACCCGGTTCGGCGGTTCATGAACAAGTCGTCATGCCGGTTCTGTTAAATCTTAAAAGACACTCAAGACTCATCACTCTTTTTGTCACAGTTTGCGGTCAGACGCTGCTTTTGCACCGGCACAGTCGAGTCCGAATTACCAGTATCAGTAAGAGACTATCTAGTGTATACTCGACGTTGGTTGCGTCATTTGGAGCATGAACTCTTTCATGATTCTGAGAGGCGAGCCAGCATTTTCAGCTGTCCTTCTTCTTGCGCCGCCTCGGCGACAAGGCTGGACTCCGGAGACGATCGACAACGTCAAGCTCAAGATCCTCGGCAGGGAGGGCATCCCGCCTGACGAGCAGCGCCTGATCTTCGCGGGCTCGCAGCTCGAGGACGGCCGCACCCTCTCGGACAACGAGTCTACAGTGCACATTGTGCTCCGCCTGCGCGGCGGCGGCGATGTCCTTCGACGGAGCTCTGCGCCCGCTGTCGTCCTGTTTGGGCACCAAGCCGGCGGCCGCAAAAACTCCCCGCTTGGCCGCAGCCTCAGCGTCGAGCTTGCCTTGGTGCACCCACTTGTCCCACTTCTCTCGACTCGGCAGCCTGATGAGGTCGCTCGCACCACCGAGGAGGCGCTCTGGTGCAATGGAGGCTCGCTTCGAGGGGAACACGGACACACGGATGACGTTCCGTGCTGTGGCCTGCCGCCGTGGCCGACAGGCGAGCACGCCGTCGATGACCAACGCTCGCCCGATTCGCCCGGGCAATCGCAGGATGGGCAGCGTGCGCATCGAGCAGGTGCACGCGTGGCAGATGGCCTTGGCAGATTCAAAGCGATTCACCCACACGGCTCGTCCAAATCGCGGCCAGATCTCGGAGCACCCTATGTACATGCGACCGCCCGCGAGCTTGATGAGCGTCGCGTCCTCCGCCGGCGCAAGCTGCGGCAGATAGCCGTGGCGGATCATCTCGGACGAGGAGAAGAAGTATGCTCTGAGCCATCGAGTGCCGCCCAGAGCTCGCAGGGTCTCAACCGCTCGCCAGTGATCCTCGGCGGTGATGCCCATGACGATGGACGCTGCGGGAGCATAGCCGCCGCTGATGCCCGCCGCAACAACGCTGGAGCAATCATAATGATCGAGCACCCACTCGGCCACCCCGATGTGATAGGGAAGCAGCAGGCCGCTCGAGTCAAACCACAGCACGACCGCTTTGTCGTCAAGCGGTGGGCCTGCATCCGTGAAGAAGCAGTCGAGGACGGTGTGCACGAGGCGCAGCACCTTCGTGCCAAACCAAAGGCCGATGTCGAGAACGCAGCGGTCGAGCCAAAGGACGACGGCAAGCAGGTAGCGGCCGATCGCGGCGAGTAAGCTCCTTGTCGTGGACATGTCGACCCGCGCAAGCACACACTAGTCAATGTGCCCGACGTTTGATGGTGAGGGAATCGCTCGAAGGCTCGCGTGTATGCACATCACCCACGCGCGTTGGATGCCGTGCGCGACGGGAAAGTCAAGTCAAGTCAAGACATGCAGTCAAGAAGTCAAGTCCGGAACACGTGGCTACAAGTAAAGACGTGTGTCCCGTGTGTGTCCCGGCTCCCCCCGGTGTCTTTTTACAAGTAAAGACGAGACTTCCCTTTGGTTGCAAAGACTTGCCCGTTTGCGTAGGAATCCTATCGGGGTACTTCGGCTGGGGAGGGCAAGCGCTTGTTGCTCGGGGGCGTTCCGATCAGCTCATCAGCACAGTACGTCTTCACACACATCGCTTTTGGTCCTTTTGACGGAACGCGGAGGTCAACCTTAATTCGCGCAATGTCGGGAGGCTTCATCACACGCACGAGCTGAAACGATGGCGCTTGTCCCCTCCCTCTCTGCTATCGGCCTCCTGGTCACGCCGATAGCGCACATCGCACCACCGCTGCCCGAACCTGCCTGCATGGTCGCGTCGCGGCTGGTCGTTTCCAGCACCGCAAAACCAATTGCTTTGCCCACGTCCGACCTGTTCGGGTTCGGCAGTGCCAACATGTTGGCGGCAGAGCTGTTCGGGTTCGGCAAGGAGTTCACGGGCTACAAAAATCCGAAGACTGCCGAGCGTGAAGACATAGTTGAGATCCCACCGCCAAAGACGGACTTCAAGGAGAAGTACAGCTTGTCGCCCAAAGTCGAGATCGACCTGTCAAAATACTTTGATGTCGAGACGGACGCGGAGAAGGCCGCAAAGGAGAAGGTGGCTGCAATGGAAAGGAAAAAGGCTGAGGCGTTCGCACGCGAAAACTTGGCGGCTGAGGAGGCGAAGGCTAAGGTCGCGATGGTTGAGAAGCTCGAAAAGTCTAGCGCGGCTCGAGAGGCGAGGCGCCTCAAGGAGGAGCAGCAGGCCGCCAAGGAAGAGGCTAAGGCCAACGCAGCCGCGGAGCGCGAGGCTGCCAAGGTGGCGGCCAAGGCGGCAAAAGCCGAGGAAGCCGCGGCCAAGAAGGAGACCGAACCGTCATTCTCGGCACCTTCGCTCTCGATGCCCCAAATCGCGATGCCTTCGATGCCAAAGTTCGGTGCGCCCGCGATGCCAAAGTTCGATGCGCCCACGTTCTCGATGCCCAAGATGGAAATGACAAAGGTCGAAATGCCCAAGCTCGAGGTGCCTACATTGGAGCTTTCCGCGCCTGCGGCGCCTATGCCGCCGCCCGCGCCCGTTGCGCCAACGCCGTCGCCACCGCCGCCCATTGCGTACCAGCCCGCCGCCCCTGCACAGCCAAAGCTCGATGCGAGTGCGCTCACGGGCAAATCGTCCTCGGAACTCGAGGCGGACGCGGCTGAGGCCGTGCGCGCTGGCCGCGCCGAGAGCGACCGCCTGCAGTCGAATGGCGCTGCTGAGAAGGCGGCTGTTCTCCAAGCAGCACAATTGGAAGCGTCCAAGGTGCGCTCTGAGGCCAAGGCCAAGGCAGACGGCATCACAGGCGCAGCGGACGCTCTCGTCGCCGAGGCCAAGCGTGGTCTGACCGAGGCGAGTCGCGTCAAGGCGGGCTACAGTACGAGGCTCGACACGCTGCAGGCCGATCAGGCTGCCAAACAGGTTGAGCTCGATCAGACGTTCTTTCTCAACTTTGGCAAGAAGGGCGAGCTAAAGGATGCCATCAACGCCCTCAAGAAGGAGGCCAAAGAGGTGAGCAAGCAGCTCGAAGGCGCGGCCAAGGTTGAGGGTAAGGCGCAGGACGCCTTTGACAAGCAGAGCGAGGCAACAGCCAAGCAAGCTGACGTGGCTGCCAAGGTAGTAGCCGACGCAGTCAAGCAATCCGAAAAGATCGAGGCCGATGCCGCCAAGAAGGCGGACAAGATTGTAAGCGACGCGCAAAAGGCGGCGGCGGCGGCAGTCAAGGAGGCGGACAAGGCCGCCGCCACCCTGCGCCGGGCCGCCGCGGTCGCGGCGAAGGCGGAGGCAAAGCTTGTCAGATGAAGCTGGCTGGTGGGTAGCGTGTGCCGCATGGTCGGCCTCGTGCGAGGACATTGGACTGTAGAACAGGATCCTCAAGGATAGCACAATGACGTTGCATGTAGCAAGAACACGTGTTCCGAGTCAAGGCAAAGGAGTAGCTCAGCATGGCAACGGCATGGACTTTGCATCGCATGGCATGAGGGATCAGGGATGAGGGAGTTGCATTGTGCGTTGTGTGGTTTGTGTGCGCGGTGTGTGCATCTGCGTCCAAGCATCGCCCACGGCGTCCTCTACGTCGACAGCGCCGGCTTTGCACCCCGGTTTACGCGACGAAGCGCGGACACCGACCGACGCCGCGACGCCAACCCGACCGAGATCCCTCGAAAAAAGCTGCGACCGACAACACACTCATACTTGCCGGCCTTTAGCCGGAGAACTTGCATCCCCACTGTGCCCCTCACACGGCATTTCGTGTTCGCTTCCATCGCCAACAGTGCTACTCGCGTCCATGTGAATCTCGAGCTCTCGGCCCTGTGCTCGCTGCATTCGCCCAAAGTTCCGGACCAACACCAGAAGCCGTAGGGCCTGTGCGCCATATCTTACGCACAGCACAATCACCTCAACTTCGACGTCCAGCGGTTTCGTCGGGCCGACCACGTGCAGGAAAATGGTTGAGATGCACAGCAACGTGACAAAGATGTCAAACACGTTCCATCCCTCGAGCAAGAAGTGGCGGCAACCGCCGGCTGCCAGTGCCCGTGTCATCACTTCGAGGACCATAAAGAGCGTCACTGCACCGTCAGCAAGCACGAAGATCCAAAATTTGACAGCGTGCCGTAACGGGTAGTCTTTTTCAAGGAGGACCCACACGAGAAGTAGCCCCGACAGAATGAGCGCTGAAGCGTACAGCGCAGCGTACACGCGAGAGTAATGGACACGATTTGCATAGATGCGAGCCCGCTCACTCCACGTCACGTGCACGCAAGTATCTTCATGGCTGCTTAAGGCTTCGTGCGAGTACGGGCCCGGCGATGGCATGATCGGCGTCCGGCGTCGCGGCGTCCGACCGATCGATTTCGTTTGGGGGCATGTCGGGGCGCATTCATAATGAATACCAGTCAAGTCAAGTCAAGTCAAGTCAAGTCAAGTGATTCAAAATGGCGGTCGCCTTTCCGCCGCCTTTGGTGCCCATCGCTGGCGCGAGCGATCGGGAGGGCAGATCTCGGCGCAACCGGCACCACTGGATAGCCCCGAGTCGGGGCGTCATCCCCATCTTCTTGATCTTGATCATCGCGGCGCACCGGGGCTTCAACATCGTGCCTTTTCAGGAAGTCTACAGTACGGCAATGCAACACGGCTCCAGGCCGACGACGGGAGCGATCGGGTGCCTGCGCGATGGCTGTTCCGACGGGCCAAGGTGTCGGTAGGGCCTTGCGACCGCCGGCGCCGCGCGTCGAGCACGCGCGGCCCTTCTTCGACGAGTTTTGGCGTTTTGGGCTTGACAAGGGCACGTCAATCGTTTTTGGCCAGGCAACAAGGGCGGCTGGCGCGGCGGCGGCAAGAGTGGTCGAGGGCGTTTTTGCGGTGCGCGCCACACACCCCGTCCTCCATATCTCACGCACGCGCGCGCTCGCGACATACAGGTGTGTCGTCTGCAGACGGGTGGCGGAAGCAGCAGAGGGAGGTGCCTGCAGGGTGTGACAGGCAGGGCGGCAACGGCGCGGGCGGCGGCAGTAGCGAGGCTCGACGAATGCTCGAGGGCGACGACTGGCGGCCGATGAGGCGAGCGGGAGTTGAGCTCTGAACTGCGCGAGGATGAGGGTTATCGGACTGCGCCTTCATTGCGCTGCAGCACGGGCCCTCTCCCTCGCGTCGGTCATCTCGGCGAGCGCGACGCGGCACCGACCGGCCTCGAGATCCTCGGTCGAGGCGCCTACGTCTCCCCCTCTTTCTCTCCCCCAATCCCCCATCTTATGCTTGACGCCACGGTCGATCTCGAGCCGATTTCCTCTTCGGCGTAAGAGTGGCGCTCATCGGCTCGAGATCGGCCCGTTACTTCTCACCTACTTGTTCTCCGAGGGCACGTATGTCAGCACTTATGACGTGTCACCTCTAGATGGACCCCCTCCGTCATCTCCGCCTACTCCCGTCCTCCCCTGCTGGCTTCCGGAGCACATTCGATAGGCTTCCGTATGGTTGTCTGTTGTTTATGTATAGACTTGACTTGACTTGACTTGAAAACACACAGCAAAGACACACAACAGTCCACAACACGTAAATAGCACAACTGTGAAGACAATACAGGACTACAAGCATCAAAATGAGACACATGCAGGCGGTCAGATCTGAGAAACAGCCTAAATAAGAGAAAGAGCGGCGAGACCCATGTATTCACAGCCAATGGTTATACGCCCTAGACACCGGACTTGCGTACATACATTCACACACCAAAACGCAATCACTGTCACACTGATTCAAATGCGCTCACCCGCACATAACCCGCACACACACTCGTTCAGTAGTGAGTCTCGCAATCAGAGTCAGCACATCCCAAGGGCACATCCCGGGTCAGTCAGCCCCGGGAGCCCGGGTCTGATACCGACATACCTTGAAACCCGCCATGCATAGCTCCCTTGGCCAAGCTCCCTAGCTGGCACGGTGGAGAATTCACGGACACACCATGAACACGTCATTGGAACACGTTTACAGAGCAAAACAAAGTTTAAATCACACGTCCGACGCCGACGCATTCACAGACAATTTCACACTGGATACCTCTCACACCGTGGCGTGTTGCTCGCACAGGGGGTGCGGCATGGACGCGAAGGGCCGCGTGGCGCCACCCGCGTGACCGTGACTGCGCTGTCGTGGTCGTGTCACGTGTGGTGGTGTGGATTGGTGTCGATCCTTTTTTTTTCGGAAAGCCTGTGTTTCTGTGTGAAGCAACTCGGCCGCCACTCTCAGACTCTTGGTGGTTCACGCAGGTTGATGGTTTCTAAAAGTGGCACAGAAACAGGCATCTCGTGCAAACCGTTTCGGGAGCACACGCGAGCGTTTCATGTTCGCGGCGCGCCGGCAGCACCACGATTGAAACTCTCCGTCTGAGCATGGCGGCAGCACTGCCTCTCGAGACGCGACCATCGTCGCGTAGGATCGCTGGTATGTTGCTGCCAAAGGACACAAGTGTTGCAGGTCCCGTTGAGTACGAAATGCCACCTCTGGAGACGATGATCAAAGAGCTGACTAGTGGCACCGAAGCTGCTCGTCAGACTGCGCTGGCATGGCTGGTCGATCTCATTGATGGTCTGCCCACAGCCGAGCTCCTTTCCGTGTGTGCGGAGCTTCGGGAGAGTGGTGCATGTGCAATGCTTGTAAAACTGCTTGCTGTGCCCGCGCTGCACGAGGATGCGCTACTCGTCCTTAGCAACATCGCTGCTGACGCTGTCGATGTGCATGCGAAGCAGACAAGAGAGCTACTTAAGCGTGAAGACGTGATGAATTCGATCTTTCCATATCTATGGACAGAGTCTTACGAATCTGTTCTGTACGCTCTCGCGGCACTCGTCCACTTTGTTGATGACGTGTCTCAAATTCAAGGTCTGCTTATCGCCTCAGCACGCCTGCGCCTGCAACAAATAGTCGAGGAGGGGGACGACATGCTGGCAACGTTTGCGACCAGCTGTATCAAACGGATGCCAGAGGCGACTGCTATGGAGAAGGAGGCTGTGCGCGCAGCAGAGGAGCAGAGGGCGGCCTTGGAAGCGGCTCTGCCGGACACTGAGAGCGAGGGAGAGAAGGCGCGAGCACTCATCCAGTCTCTGGAAAAGATTAAGGCCATGGAAGCAGCTGCGGAAATTGCTGCAAAAGCAGCTGCGCTGGAAAGAACCACGAGGACGCACGCAGAACGGAGCAGAGATAGAGTGGCTAAAGCAGGAGCAGAACGGGCATCCAAGGCCATTGAAGAATCTCTAAAGAGGCGCGTGGAGACGGATAGCCGTTCCAATGGTGCTCATCGCGGGCACCAGTCATCACACAGTAGGGCCGGCCTTTTTGCACCGCCTGCGCGACGGCAAAGCGACGAGGCTGCGCCTCGCACTGCCGCTGAAGTTTGGATCCGGCCGCTGAATGCATTCGAGAGATCAGCGCGCATCTTGGACCCGCAGGGCAATTTCAAGCCAAACATTCTAAGGCCGTCTGCACTCACGCCGCTCGGCGTGCGAGTTCGCCAACCACCCACTTCTCTACCACCAGACGAACCTCTGTTGCCTCTGGGCCTCGCTGGCCTTGACCGGCAGGGCTTAAAGGTCGACCACAACGGAAGAATTGTTCCGCCAACCAGTCTGAGCTCACCAAGACCACGGAGGGCGGCTCTGCTCTCTCGCAGACGCCTTGCTTCACTGGGTTCAAAAATCGATCAGCTGCGCTTCCCCGACCTAACCCGGGCGCACACGCACACGAGCCATTTGACATTTGCACAGGGCACAGCAGAAGTCAAGAGGCGTGGAGATCCAAACTTGACGGTGAGCGCCTCCATGCCCACGCTGCCATCTCTTCGGTCCTTGCAGCACGCTCCAGATACAGAGGCCCACGAGAGCGTGCCCGAGCAGCGCAGGCAGTCACCTCAGCCGATGCGCTCTGAGCAAGAAGCGAAGCGGGAGGCGCTCGCAGAGGCAAGGCGCAAAGCAGCAGCGCAGGCTGAGGCGCGCCGAGCGGCCAAAGAAGCGGAGGAGATGAAGGAGGCTGCACGCAGGGCGCTCGTAGCCAAAAAGGATGGCGACGACGACTCGGACGGAGTTGTGGAGGTCTTCTAGTCCTGTTTTTTGCTCATAAATATCGAAAGTTGCTCACAAATCGCGCGTCATGACACGGCGGCCGCTCGTGCAACCCCACAGCCTTCGCTTAGGAGCCCCATCCACCGGCGTCATCACTCAGAGAGAAGCAAGTATTGAGGAAGGGTGGGCACACGCCCCGGGTCAAGTACTCGTTGGCAATGAGCAGCCCAAAACACGCAAATGATCCAACGGATATCACCGGAATGAGGAGATCACGCTCAGAACTTGGTGGAGTGGGAGGCTCATCTCTGAGTTTAGGCGCTCCAGGATTGGGCATGCGCAGTGCCTCGCGCACGCCGTCATCATCCTGCATACGGACCAGCGGTAAACGTGCACGGTCTGAAAGTAAGGTCCGCAACCCAATCGGAGCGTGTAAAGCCATCGTCAAGAACATCACTGCGACGAGCATTGTATTTCAGCGTTTTTCTGTGAATGACAGAAATTGTTTGAAGCGAACTACCCGGTTTAGGCGACCCTCGCAGCTGGCCGACTCATACGCGACACGGACTATTTTGAAGCGCCATCCCCGAGTCTTTTTGAACCGCCCTTGCTGTAACCGTGCACTTTGGGGGTTTTTGAGCCATTCTCCCTCTGCAAACCTCTGCGTTGGCGTGGCTGACATCTTGAGGCCCTGGCCGCCCGGTCCGACACCACGGCGACACGGGTGCTCACCCGATCACCCACGGATAGCCCTAAGAAGGTATCCTTCCGACACCCACCAATCTCTACGGTTGACATGGCTAGCGAAGAGCTCGTGCCAATTGAACAGTTCATCTTGCCTGAAGTCGGCCTCACGCTGAAGACCGATTGGCAGAGCATGGGCACTGGAGCAGCCTACTTTGACGAAGTCCGCGGGGCCCAGCCCTTCCAAATCACCGGGCCGATTCATGTCATGCAATTCCTGAAGGAATGCCAGGCGCGTGATGCCGCGGCCGGCCTGAAAACTTCTTACTCCGGCTACTTGTCGCCACCGACCCAAATCACCATCCAGGGAGATCGGGCTCGCAAAGCCGGCATCCCGATGAATGCCGTCTCGTACGCATACTGCTACCCTGTGGACGCGGTGGCGGCCCAGTACCAGCGGCTCATCTGCGAGGAGGCCCGCACCGACTCCTGGCTCTCCTTCCTTATGCTGGGCGGATACGCATACTTTGACTCCAAGCGAGAACTCATTTGCACCAACTCTTTCGTGCTGACGCCCACGGACCGGATGTTCACGCTCACGGGGCCCTTCGAACCGTCCGAAAAGGCGGTTGCAGCCCTCCGGGACGCGTCGCGGCTACGCAAGATCTCGCTGGCCCCTTATGTGGATGCGGGCTTCTCGCACTTTGCGTGGATCAATCCTAATGAGAAGCCTGGCGGCTTCAGTATGCTCGCCGACGGCCTCGAGGTGGACAACAACGGCTACTTTTTGTACGAGATGAGCAGCGGGCGCTTCGACCTGTACCCGCTCGTTCGCAAGGAGTTCCTTGCGAGCTCCGCACAATCCTTGAGCTTGCTGGAGCTGTCCGAAAACTCCGAAAAGGACGGGAAGGACGACGACAGCGTGAAACGGTCCAAGAACGCGCGAACCTCGAAGTGGCGCAGCACGAGCGCGGCCTTCCAGGAGAAGATGTCGCTCGAGCGCGCCAAGACCCTCATGTATAGGCCATCGACCTTCGGCGTGGCTGCTGAGGAGGACCCGAAAGGCGGTCCCGCTAAAATCGACCCTAAGAACTACGTCAATATGCAGGTGTACAAGCCCACGGGCATGGGTGCCACGGACGCCGCATCGGCGCGGTCCCTGCTGAGCGGCGCGGTGAGCGGGATGAAGGCTCAGGCGTCGCGTAACAGCGACATGCTGTCGCGTCGTTCGTCAGATAGGAGTTCGGCGCCGCCCTCTCCAATCCCATTCAACCCTGAAGCGGACGGTGGCGGCTCGACCTCTTCAGCGAGCTATGGAGTGCCGCAGCGACAGCCGCAGCCTGAAACACCAGCACGGCACGTGCCGACACCGTCGCCGTACCTTGCGCCGCCCAAGACGCCCGCAGTGGCGTCCCCAATCTTCTCAGTGCAAAAGCCGGAGCAGGAGGAAGCCCCCGCTCCAGCCAGCCCCCGCGAGTCGGGAGTTGCCTCATTCTTGGGGCAAGTGATGACTGGGCTACGCACGCCGCGTCGGCCGGAGTCGAATCGAGGACCTGGAGTCGAGGACCTGGACGCCTTTCGAGCCGAGATACGCGCCGAGATCAACTCCCTGAAGTCGGATCAGAGTACGATGCGACCTCAAATCAAGCGGGAGTGTGCGGCGGCGTGGGAGCCCGAGGTGACCAAGCTGCGAGAGCAGATGCAGCGGCTGCAGATCGACCTACGCGAGTCCAAGGCTGAGAACAAATCGCTGAGGACTCGCGTGGAAATTCTCGAGGAGGACACCAAGGGGCTGAGGGAGCGGGTGCGCAAAGGCGGAGGAGTCTTCGGGTGCTGCGGTGGTGCGTCCGATGTCGAGGAGCATGTCAGGGAGCCTTCGAGTCCCGCAAATCAGCACATTTGAAGGCTCAGGTTGTTCTCTAATGCTTACTTGTTCAGGTTGTTGACTGTGACTTAATATCGTGGCTCAAAAAAATGGCCCGGTGCATTTTGACATTTGTGATTTGAGCAGACCGCACACGGCCGGCGAGCCCCGGGCGCACCGCCTCACCGCACCGCCTTCAAACTTTCGGACAACTCTTTCGAGGACACACGCATGTAGTGACGTGTGAGGTTGTGTCCGAAGACTCCTCCGCCGCCCCCGCCCTCGCCACCCCTGTCTACTGTCTCCACCGCCCCCGCCTCGGCGCCCCCAGCTCGACGACCCCTGTTTGAGATTGCGTTGTACGTGTTGGTCCGGGTGTGTTGATTAAGTTGTGTCGAAGTTGGACACCGTGATAAGTGAAACTGACCCACCTCTCCTGTGGAGAGGAAGAGAATAGAAGGCATAGTGTTGTCCTCAGAAGAACCCAGTAAGTCGACAAATACCCGCGCAACACTACTCGCGGCGCTTCGCACACGAGAGAACTCCGAAGGGGGACTCCGGAGAAATCCCACAGGGAACGAAGAGTCGAAGACGCACGCACCGGTAAAAAGACACCGGGGGAGACGGGACACACACAGGCACACGGACACACAGACGAACCTCACAACCATCCCAACCCACCAACGCACCCGAGCGACCGCGAGACGACCGAATCAGCGGCCGACTCAACGGCCGCAGCCCCGGAGCCGACCGCTCCCCGCGGCCGACTCGGAGGCTGCCCCCTGCGAACCCGACCCAGCCGCCCCCCGCTCCACCGGGGGGAGCCGGACACACTCACACGCCAGACCACACACGAACCCCGGGACGCACACATCGCCACAAACCACCGCACACCTCTCACACCCGATCAAGCGACGCACGCACCGGTACAACGCGGCTCACACAGATGAAACGACAAGCGGAACGGGGGGATTCAGACGGTCGGGGTGTACTGTCGGCATTCACAGTCGGCATTCACAGTCGGCATCGGGAGGTCTTCCCGGACGCGTCCCGTCTCGCACGGCTGCCACACTCAACGCGCAATCACCGAGGATGATCTTGCGGCTTGGCGTGTCGCCAGCCATACTTGTGCCCGTGCTTGCAAGCGCCGGGATTGCCACTTTCGCAATACAGACGAAATGCTTCTCGCTGCGTGATCTCGTGTCGCGCACGCTCGTGGAGTTCGCGATGCTGCGTATGCAGCTCAGCCTAATGCACCTGGGCCTTGTGGGCAGTAGAACTTCGCTGGCTTCGTGGCGGCAAATGCAGCGCGACTTAGCCGCCCTGCTGGGGCTCGAGAAGCTTCGCCGACTGCACACTCGTGGCCTCATCGGCAGTCCGATGGAGCCGCCGCCCACGCCGCGCTCCATTCGCCTCGGCCCTTTTGGTTCTGTCCGGCTGCCACCTTTTCTTTCGCGTCTTGGTCCAGCGCCAGCGCCGCCGACAATGGCTGCCGGGGACAACATGGTGTTCAAAGATCTTGTTCTCGTTGGTGGCGGCCACTCGCACGCCCACGTGCTCAAGATGTGGGGTATGGCTCCGGAGCCGGGCGTGCAGTTGACGCTGGTGACGCGTGATCTGGACACGCCGTATTCGGGCATGCTCCCTGGCTACGTGGCGGGCGCGTACACGTGGCGCGAGTGCCATATCGATCTGGCGCGGCTCGCAGCCTACGCCGGTGCCCGTCTCGTCCACGCCGAGGCCTGCGGCCTCGACACGGCCAACAAGCGTGTTCTCCTCAAAGGGCGTCCACCCCTCGCGTACGATGTCATCTCCATCGATATTGGCTCCGCACCAAAGCCTGTAGCCCTCGCGCCGGACGCGAGTGCGGCCGATCCGGCGGCGGTCGCCGCACACCTGCCGTCGGTCACGCCGGTCAAGCCGATCGATGGCTTCTGCCGTCGCTGGGACGCGATCCTCGAGCGGGTATCCTCGTTTGATTGCCTCTGCCTTGATTTGCCTCTACTGGATGGCTTCAACGATTGCCTCTGCTTGATCCTGATGACCGCTGATGGTCCCTCTCCTCAGGTCCTCGCACTCCCCGAGGGCGATCAGGCGCGGATCGTGGTGGTCGGCGCGGGCGCGGGCGGTGTGGAGCTCGCTCTCTCAATGGAGGGCAGGCTGCGTCGTGAGATCCACAAGCGAGGCCGCCGGCCTGCGTCCCTCGAGGTGACCCTGGTCGGTCGCCGGCTGATGCCGCAACACGCGGAGGGCGTGCGTCACATTTTTGAGGGCATGCTTGAGCGGCGTGGCATCAAGACGATCCTCGGTACGAGTATCGCGTACGCTACTCCGACACACCTGCACTGCTCCGACGGATCGACGATCCAGTACGACGAGGCGATCTGGTGCACCGCCGCCGGCGCGCAGAAGTGGTTGTACGAGACGACCCTTGCCCTCGATCCCGGTGGTTTCATCGCGGTGCACCCGACTCTCGAGTCGATCAACACGCCTGGGGTCTTCGCGTCCGGCGACGTGGCAGCCGTGCTAGAGCACCCACGCCCAAAGGCGGGCGTCTTCGCGGTGCGCCAAGGCATGCCTCTCACCAACAACCTGCGGCGCGCCCTTCGTGCAGAGCCGCTGGTGCCCTTCGTCCCCCAAGCTTCCTTTCTCGGACTCATCGGCGGAGGCGACGTGGCGACTTGCGTGGCCTCGCGCGGGCTGCTGGCATATGAGGCGCCGTGGCTGTGGACCCTTAAGGATTGGATCGACCGCACGTGGATGCATGCGTACACTGAGGGCCTGCCGCCTCCGATGATGACCAAGATGGCGCAGCCGCCACCCTCCGCCGTCGCTCTCGCCTCGGGCCGCGATGCTCTCGACGCGCTCGCCCATGCGTCGATGCGCTGCGGCGGTTGCGGCGCCAAGGTAGGCGTGTCAGTGCTGCAGCGGGTGATGGCCCGGCTTCGTGAGGGCGATCACCTGCCGCCCGATCCGCCGGAGGTGCTTCTTGGCCTCGACTCGCCTGACGATTGCGCCGTCCTCGCCCCCTCGAAGCTCGCGTCGGTCCACACGGTGGACTTTTTCCGCGCTCTCATCGACGACCCGTTCGTCTTCGGCCAGATAGCCTGCAATCACGCCCTCTCGGACTGCCATGCGATGAACGCGAAGCCGACGGGCGCGCTCGCGATTGCGGTGGTGCCCTTTGGGCTGGACGCCAAGGTCGAGGAGTCTCTCTTCCAGATGATGGCTGGCGCCGCTAAGGCGCTTCGAGAATCAGGATGCCCTTTGCTCGGGGGTCACTCGTGTGAGGGAGCGGACCTCTCGCTCGGCTTCTGCGTCACTGGAAGCATCGAAGCGTCCCACGTGCTTCGTAAGAGCGGACTGAAGGCGGGTGACAAGCTCGTGCTCACCAAGCCGATCGGGACTGGAGTGCTCTTTGCCGCGCACATGCGGGGGGCGGCGCAGGGCGCCCATATGGCCGCCGCCACGCGCGGCATGCTCACGTCGAATGCAGGGGCGGCGCGTGTGCTCGCGGAGCACGGGGCGACGGCTTGTACCGACGTCACGGGCTTCGGACTCCTGGGTCACCTGTTTGAGATGGCTTCGGCATCGCGAGCCCGTGTGGCGCTCGACATGGCGCGACTGCCGCTCCTTCCGGGCGCGCTTGACCTGGTGACGAGGGGCTACATGTCTTCCCTACAGCCCTCTAACCTTCGGCTCCGTCGTGCCATCGCGAATGAGCAAGCCGCCCTCGCCCATCCTGCTTACCCTCTCCTGTTTGATCCGCAGACCGCGGGAGGGCTGCTCTCTGCAGTACCGGCCGCCCAGGCGGACGCCTGCGTGAAGGCGCTTGTGGCCGCTGGCTACGGCGAGACGGCCATCGTGGGTGAGGTTCTACAGGTACTCGGCGAAGGGGTCTGCGTACCTCACCTCGTCGAATGCCGCCTGTGAGCGGCGACGGCCTCGTGCACTGCTCGCCAGCGAGCGAGTAGACGAAGGGGGACTGGGGCATGTGAACGCCAGTGACCGAGAGAATCACAGGGGAATCTCAGGGGAATCACAGGGGATTCACAGAGGATTCACAGAGGATTCACAGAGGATTCACAGAGGATCCGATCACGCTGTCGCATGCGTGGGCACTCTTACTGGCACGGGCTTCCTGAACCGAACTCGCACTTGCTGATGACTGTGGTCGACTGGCGATGCGTGATTGGGTGTGGGGCAGGCTCGACGGTGTGTCCGGTCTGATAGGTGCAGCGTACGGTCCAACCTCTATGGTTGCGCTTGACGTGGGCTCAGCATAGCCCCGGCTGTCCCCCGCAGATGTGTGCGGGTGTGCTGCAGCACTGTCTTGTGCGAGGGAGCGGTGTTGCCCGGTGCAGCGCGTTTACTCCGGTCTCCGCTCGACTGGCTCTGTGCCTCGCCTCTCACTCTCTCGTCTCAGGGGGATCTGTGGTGCGTGTCTGAAGCGTGTCTGTGTGGTGACTGTGCTGTGTGTCTGCGCCGTCTGGTGACGCGAGTCAGACGAGACGGGACACGGGTGAGTGGCCGGGTGTGTCCTGTCGTGACGCTCTCGTGTGCGCCCGGGATCGGGGGGTAAGCGGTACATTGTAACGACTAACCGGTCTGTCCTGTCAGGGGTGACCGGTGACGGGGCCCGGCGTGGCGGCATGGGGCCATGGCGTGGGATTGAGGTCGCAGTACGACGACAGTCTACATATAATAGTTATACTACGAGTTTCAACACGGACGCACGGCTTACAGTCCATCACACGGGGGGGGGGCACTGACGTTCACGTCAGACTCGAATCACAACGACCCACCGCGCTGCACTGCCACTTCTTGCACTTCTAACCCTCACTCGCTGCACTGCAACTTCTCTTTGATGGGGTCCGATCGGTACTGAGATCTGAGTGCGCAGAGCTGTACAGGCTGTATACAGCTGTACGGTCTGTATACAGCTGTAATCTGTATACTGTACTTTGTGCAGCTGTGAGCTGCCACCAGCGCACCAGCGCACCAGCGCACCACGTGTTGGTGGCGGCCTCTGTACTTCCTGGCTGCGTGCATGCGCTTCCGTGGCGTTGGCCAGGCGTTGCAGTGTCCTCGTTTCCGGACTCATCCCTGTGGGGCTCGTCCTCCTCCTGAGAACTCCGTGCGTGCCTGGCTCTCACAGCGCAGATAACGATTGCGCACAGCGTTGACTGTGCGTCCGGGCAGCAGCTCAACGATGGTCCGCC
>Ga0210239_100222_pt1 | contig 48672 bp, 20 predicted proteins | sample ChrtobMetP5a_0mM_FD_155451 | JGI IMG/M metagenome (GOLD analysis project Ga0210239, IMG submission 155451) | Chrysochromulina tobin associated microbial communities from unialgal haptophyte culture, Seattle, Washington, United States - P5a_0mM | ecosystem: Host-associated > Algae > Haptophytes >... | reverse complement strand
AACCAGAAAAGAGTGGTCCAGACCAGAAATTTCCGGTCCGGACCACTCTTTTGTGGTCCAGACCAGATAAAGTGGTTCAGACCAGGAAAAACTGGTATTTTCAAACTGCTCAAAAAACCAGTCCCACCTGGTTCAGACCACTTTTCCTGGTTCAAACCGGGAAAACCTGGCCCATCCCTATTTTTTTCCGGTTGCCAAGTCCCGGCCCTCTCTCGCCCGCCTCATGCAACGTCCACTCCTGCCTCGTCGTCGTCGTCGAGCTCCGGGTCGAAGGCGGGCGGCTGGACGCCCGCCTGGGCCATCTTAGTCTCAAGCGCCATCGCAAGCTTCGGATCGTTCGCAGCGATCGCCGTGAGCGCCTCGATGAGCGCTCGATTGGTGCTGCGCTGCTCGATGAGGGCCAGCTCAAGCTCGAGCGCCTCGCCAGCACCGCGCTGCCTTTGCTCGTTGAGCATGCGCCGCACCTGCGCCTTGGCGCCTTCGAGCTTCGTCAACTGCTGCGCGGCGCGTTCCTCGAGCTGCTCAGACTGGTCGGACAGGTCCATCAGCTGAGTCGAGAGCCGCGCCTTCTGGTCATCGAGCTCAGCGAGCTGGTCGGCCATACGCGCCATCTCCTCCTCGAGCTCGCTCTGCTCGAGCCGGTGGGTGCGGTACTTCGAGAGGGCGGCGCGGTGCTGTTCCTCTAGGAGCACCTTCTGCTCGAACTGCGGTGTGTTCTGCTCGACGGGCGCAAAGGAACGCTTGTAGCCCGCGTTCTTGGCAAAAAGGTGCTGCAGCGTCTTCTCGAGCGCCTTGATCTCGCGCTCCGCTTTTTGGATCTGCTGGTCGAGCTCGTCGCCCTGCCGCTGCAGCTCCTCGCGCTCCTGCGCCGCCTTGATCACATAGTACGCCTGCGTGTGCTCGCCGTCGCCGCCGTCGCCGAGCTTGCCGCAGATGATGTCGTACTTGCTTGTGAGCCTCTCCACCTTGATCAGCTTGTTCGCGAGCTCGCGCGCCGCCGCGTGCCGCTCCTCCTCAGCGGCCTTGAGCTGCGCGCGGAGCACGTCCGAGTGCACCTGTGGGGAAGGGACATGGCGCCGTGGTGAGCACGTGCATGCTGGGGCGTGCATGCAGGGCGGAGGAGGGCGAGCACGTCCGAGGTGTATCCGAGGTGTACCTTGATCTCCTCCTGCCGCTCCTCCATCGACATCTGGAGCTGGAACTTGCGGTTGGTGAGCCCGAAGACCTCGTCGGCCTTGGCGTTGAGCTGCTCGCGCAGCCGCTTCCCCTCCAGCTTGAGCACGTCGAACGCCACCATGCTCTGCTCCTTCTCCTTGATGAGCTTCTTCAAAGCGCGCGAGGCCGCGTCGGTCTTCATCTCGGTCTCGGAGATTTGGCCCTCGAGCTTCTCGAGCTCCTGCTCCTTCTCGTGCGCGATGCGCTTCGTCTGCTTGACGTCGTTGATGAGCCGCTTGTACTGGTCGTTGAGCATCCGGTGCTGCGCCGTGTACCGCTCGCACTCCTCCGTGAGCTCGGCGATCTTCGCGTGCAGCTCCTTTTGCTCCATCGGCGAGCGAACGCCCGAGGCGCGCGCCACCTTGCGTTCCATGAGCTGCAGCTGGAAGTCGGCGGCGTACACGAGCTCGCGCTGCCCCTGCGAGCGCTCGTCGAGCTGCTTGAGCTTCGCGCTCGCGTTGCGCGACACGCGCTGAGCTCCCGAAATCTCCGAGAGCAGATGCGCCTCCTGCTGGCGCAGCGCGAAGAGCTTCTGCCCCTCGTTGAACATCTTGTCCTTAAGCACCGCGAGCTCCTTGTCCGTCTGCTTGAGCCGAATCTTCTCCTGCTCGCTTATCTCGTCCATCTGCTTCGCCGACTTCTCGAGGTCGCCCATGTGCGCGTGCGAACGCTCGAGCGAGCGCTCGTTTTGGGCGAGCTTTTTCTTCGCCTCGTCGAGACGCCTCTTGCGCTCGTCAATCTGTGCCGAGAGCTCGGCCACCCGCACCTTTTTGTTCGCCATCTCGGAGGCGGCCTTGCTCAGCGTGCCGCGCACCGTCTCCACCTGGTCCTCCATCTCGCGCAGCTGCATGTTCGCCTTCGTGAGCGTCTCGCGGCTCTTGGCCACCGAGCGCTCGAGCGCCGTGATCTTGTTCTCGACTTCGACGTTGTTCTTCTGCTCGCTGAGCAAAAAGGCCTCTCGCTCGGCGAGGACCTCCTGCTTCTCGCGCAGCTGGCGCTTGGCGACCGAGAACTGCTCGTGCGCGCGCTGGATCGCCTCGTCACGCTTCTGCATTGACACGACCGCCTCCTCCCACTGCGACACCAGCTCGCCGCGCTCCTCGTGCAGCTTGCGGAAGTCCTCAGCGGTCTTGTCGAGCTCGATCTGCGCCGCCTGCGTGTCCGTTACCTCGTCCTCGAGCTCCGCCTTCTTCTTCTGCACGGCGGCAAGCATCTTCTCCAGCTGCAGCGAAAGGTCCTTCATCTTCGCCTCGTCCGCCTTCGAGTACTTGAGCAGCGCGAGGTTGTCCTCCTCCTTTTGCCGGGCCGCGAGCGCCCACTGCTCGAGCTCCTCCTGATTCCAGTTCATCTGAAGCTTGAACTGGTCCATTTTCTCGTTGCCCTTGAAGACGGCAACCTGCACGCCATTCACCTTGTCGTGCAGCTCCGCCAGCTCCGCCTGCAGCTTCTTGTACTCTGCCTGGAAGCGGCCACGCTCGCGCTCCGCGAGCTGCTTGAGGTGGTCCTCGGTCTCGATCTCCTTGACCTTCGCGTCGATCAGCCGCTGGGTGTGCAGCGTCTCCGTGTTGACGGCCGAGAGGTGCTCCTCCATGGTGCCGATGCGCTCCTTGGTCTCGACGAGCTCATTCTCGACGACGACCACCGCCTTCTCATGCTCCTTGAGCTGGCGGTGCAGAGCGCGGTTGGGCTCGTTGGCGAACTCGGGCAGGTCGTCGAACTCCTCAAAGTCCTCCGCCATTCTTTGACAACAACGTCCGCGTTGTGACGGGCACGTGGCATGGCGTCCGAGGCGGGCGCGGCGGCGTCGGTCAGCGAGGGACTTTTCTGGGAGGCGCGCCACGGGAGAGCAGACGGCGTGACGCGGCTCGTGGGCGAGGGAGCGTGCGTCGACTGGGGCCATCCGGTCGATGGCCGGACGCCGCTCTGTGCGGCCGCATGCTTCGACCACCTCGCCGCAGTCATCGCGCTGCTCGAAGCGGGTGCGGGCGTGGACGTGCGTGAGCGCGAGAGCGGCCAGACGCCGCTTGTGCTCGCGGTCATCGAGAATGCGACGCGTTGCGTCGATAGACTCATCGCCGCGGGCGCCGACGTCAATGCGCTAGACCTGGATGGCTTGTCGCCGCTCATGCACGCGGTGATCGCTGGCTCGAAGACGGTCGCCGCATCGCTGCTCAAGGCGGGCGCGAGAATCGAGCCCGGACCGACGGGCGTGAGCGCGGTCGAGCTCGCGACAGTGCTGGGCAACGCGGCCGTCGCCAAGCTCATTGAGGAAGAGGCGGCTGCCCGGAAAGCAGCGGCTGAGAAGGCGGCCACAGAGAAGGCGGCGGCCGAGAGGGTGGCAGCCGAGGCTGCGGCGGCCGAGATGCGTGCGGCCGAGGCAAAGGCCGCCGCCGAGAAGGCAGCCGAGCAGAGGGCCGCCCAGCTCGCCGCCGCTGCCGAGAGGGCTGCCGCGGACAGCGCGGCGGCGGCCGAGAGGGCCGCGGCCGCAGCCGCCTCAATGGCCGCCTCAACGGCGGAGAAAAGGCCGGCCGACGGGGAGCACCAGCAGCAGCCGCCGCTCAAGGTGGCGCGCACGCGCATGGCCGCGCCCGAGCCGGGGCAGTTCGCCTCGTCTCGCCTCGAAGTGGATCAGGAGAGAGGGACGGGTGACGTGGTGGTCAAGTTGCATGCCACAGAGATCGTGCGCCTGCGCCCGTTGGGCGAGCTCACGCTTGGTTCGGGCGGATGGCGTACGGTGAGCACGCTCGAGGCGCTCAACACGTCGCTGGCGGAGCTCGTCCCCAAGGTGGGTGTCGTTCATGGCCTCGTGATTGCCTCTGATGGATTGCACGCGCATCCCGTGGGACGAGCAGTTGAGTGTCGTTCATTGCCTCGTGATTGCCTATTGATTGCCTCTGATGGACGGCACGCGCATCCCGTGGGACGAGCAGGGGCGCCTCGAGGTCTTTGCAAGCGATGACAACACTTGGTCCGTCCGCGATGGGAGTGGCGACACCGTGCCTTTTGCCGACGGCATGACCATACCGACACTCGCCGAGCACCCGCTGCGCTCCGTGCGACAGGCGCCGCCGCCGGCCGCGGCGGACAGCACGCCCGCGGCCTCGGCGGCGCCGGCGGCCGAGGGTGGCCCTGCCGTAGCCGGGAATGGGATGGGGGCCGCCGCCGCCGGCAGCTGCATGGGCGCGATGGGGGTGACGGGCAGCGGAGGCAGCATGTGCGCCGGTATGGCTGGCATGGGGATGAGAGGGCCCGGCTTGGTCGCTGCGCAGATGGGAGGCATGGGTGGCATGGGCGGTGGGATGGGCAGTGGGATGGGCGGTGGCATGGGCAGTGGGATGGGCGGTGGCATGGGGACGGGGATGGGCGGCATGGGTGCTTTTGCCAGTGCGATGGGGGGGACGCCGCAGCAACGCATGCTCATGCAAATGTTGGGGCAATCGGGCGGTGGCGCGCGCGGCGGTGGCAGCGGCGGCATGGCCGGCCAAATGGGCGGCGGCATGGCCGGCCAAATAGGCGGCGGCATGCCCGGCCAGATGGGTGGCGGCATGCCCGGCCAGATGGGTGGCATGCCGGGCGGCATGAGCGGCGGCATGGGCGGCGGCATGGGCGGCGGCATGATGGGCGGCGGCATAATGGGTGGCGCGCCGATGGGCGGTGGCGTGATGGGCGGCGGCATGATGGGCGGCGGCATGATGGGCGGCGGAATGATGGGCGGCGGAATGATGGGCGGCGCGCCGATGGGCGGCGCGCCGATGGGCGGTGCGCCGATGGGCGGTGCGCCGATGGGCGGCGGCATGATGGGCGGTGGCGGCATGACGGGCGGCGGAATGATGGGCGGCGGAATGAGCCGCAGCGGCGGGAACCAAACTAACGCGGACCCCCGGTTCCGGTAGACGCCGAGACACCCTCGAGAGATTCGGATCGGAAGTTCGGAACGGATTCTGTCCGCAAAGTTATCACGGTTGTAATTAGGTTGTAATGTAGTATGCTAACCTACTTCGCGTCACAAAATACCGTACACTTCGTTAACCTTCGCGTCTGAAGGGGGTTCAGTTCAGTTCAGTTACTTCGTAAACAACAGACAACCTAACGGAAGCCTAACTGAACTGAACGGAACTGAACTGAACTGAACTGAAGGGGGGGGGGAAACATGGGGAAAGTTAATCCCAGACCCCAAAGTGTCCGCGGAGCCAACTCCGCCGGTGCGCCAAAACCACAATACGTTCGGCCGCTGGCTGTCGGAGCCTGCACGCAGGGGCGATCGATCATGTGGGGCGCTAGGAGCCTGCCGCCGTCGCCGCCGCCGCCGCCCTTGCATGAAATTGGAGAACATGCCATGACGGGCTTGACGCACGAGCATGTGCACCAGGATCACCTCCTCGCGATCAGCATAGTGGGCATATGTATCCTCAACGTGATCTCGCTTTGCGCGGGCTCGTGGCTCCATCAGAACCACATCTTATGGTTCCCTGAGTGCGGTATTACGATTATTATTGGCTTCATCGTCGGCATGACGATCAAGTCGTCGATCCCGCCTGCACTGTTGCTAACGGACGCGAACCTGTTCTTCGACCCGACATTTTTCACCCTCTTCCTTCTGCCGCCGATCATTTTCGAGGCGGGGTATAGCCTCAACATGCCACTCTTCTGGAAGAATATTGGCCCGATCCTGTCGCTCGCAATCTTTGGCACACTCATCTCGACGGGAGTCACGTGGTACTTTCTCTACTCCGACTCGACCGATTGGCTCATCGACCTGAGCTTCTCAGAGTCGGGCCAGTTTGCCGCACTCATTTCGGCCGTCGATCCCGTCGCAACGCTCGCAATCTTCACGGCGCTCAAGGTCGACCCGAACCTAAACTCAATCGTGGTGGGCGAGTCGGTGCTCAACGACGCAGTCGCTCTCATCTCATTCCGCGCCGTCACGCACTACGGCATCAACACATTCGACGAGATTGAGTCGATCTCCTTGGCCTTCGTGGTCACGGGCGTGGGCTCGGCCACCGTGGGCTGCACCATCGGCGCCTTTGCGGCGCTCACCTTCCGCGTGATGGGCATGGGCAAGCAACCCCATCTCATGCCGCATGTCGAGTGCATCATCTTCGTCCTCGTCGCGTACATATCGTTTGTGGGGGCAGAGCTGTTTGAGAACTCGGGCATCGTCTCGTCGATGTTTGCGGGCTTCACGATGCGCGCATACGCGCGCCCCAACCTGTCCGCCCCGGCACGCGTGGGTATCGACCAGCTGCTCAAGGTGTTCGCGTCCCTCTCGGAGAACACGGTGTATCTGCTCGTCGGTCTCGCGATCACGATAGAGCTCGAGTACATCACCAATGAAGACCTCGAAGGCACTACCCTCCATTGGGTCGATGCCAATAAAGCCTTCCTGTTCGTTATCGTGCTCGCCGTCGCCGTGCGCGCGGTGCACGTCTTCCCGATCCTCAACTTCTTCAACTGTATCGCACCCTCTCCCGAACACGTCGTCCCCATTGGCCAGCAAGTGGTCTGCTGGTTCTCGGGGCTACGGGGCGCTATTGCGGTCGCCCTCGCCTACCAAGTTGCCGGCGACACTGACGGCGGCACAGCAAACAACAAGCACATCATCCGTGCTGCGACGATGATGGTGGTTGTCTTCACGACGTTTGCCTTTGGTGGGGCGACGCCGACGCTCCTCTCGCAAATGCAGGTCGCCACGAACTGTGAGCCCCCTACAGAGGAGGCGAAACCGGCCGCGGGCACCATCTTCAAGACGCTTGAGGATTGGCTGGTGGACCCCGACGTCGAGGCCGCCCAATACCACGAGATGCATGATCATGACAATGGAACTGCGCCGTGGCGGACAAAGTTCCCTGGAGTTGCTCAGGATTTCCCCAAGAAAAACCCCGCGGCGCCAGGTGTGAGGACTCGACTTTCGCGCCCTGAGCCTCTACCAAACCAAATGTCGGCTTGACCGTCGCTTGATCGCAAGCGCTACGTCCGATGTCGTGCCTCACGGCTAGGTCGCGTGCCTTGGTTGACGTGCACACTCAACCAACCAAGGCACGCGACACGCGCGTCTCCCGGCGTCTCCGAGTACATGTAGCTCTCGACTCTCGTCTTCAGCTCGGCTTCGCTGTATGTAGTAAAGTGTCGTCCTAAGACGACACCAGCTGGACGACCGACGGGCTGTGTTAATTGTCCAGTACATTCAAGGGGCTACTGAGTGCGGATTCGGTATTTGTGAGTCGTTTCTTTTGAGATTCTCAGAAAGACGCAAGTGAATCACGCTACGCGGCTACGGCCCCCACCACGCCCTCCTCACGCACCCAAAACGGCGCCTCCGCACCCATAGGCAGCCGAGGCGAGAAGGCCACGTGCAAGTGCCTGCGCCACATGGAGTCGTACGGCGCGACGGCGGCACTCTCAGGCATCAGTGCGCTCGCCGCCCTGCGCGTGAGTACGAGGCGCGTGTTCACGCACGAGCTCCATGCGAGGCCAAGCGCGGGAACGCGCATCGAGCCGTCAGGCGTGCCGCAAGCCCCGAGCTCCCAGGGAGCTGCCGTGCGGCGGTTCTGCCCGTCGGACGGCTTGTCGACGACCTGGTTCAGGACGACCGTGGCGATGTCGAACTTGTGCGCGAGTTCCTTGAGCTTCGCCGCGAGGCGCAGCAACTGCTGCGCACGCTGTCCGTGCATCGTGCGTGCGGACAGTGCACTCTCCTCGTCCTGCCCGCGGTACACACCGCCGATGGAGTCGATGACGAGCAGCCGCACCGAGTGCTGGCCCAAGAGCGCCGGCACGCGCTCGCTCACCGTGCGCCACAGGTCGTCCGGGTCCTCGATTTGCAGCACGTACACATTGTTCTTGAGCAGCTCGCAGTCGGCTTGCACTCGCCAGTGCCGCTTGGCGAAGGCGTCCGCGAGCTGATGGAGGCGACGCAGCGCGGGCTCCACGTTGGCGGTGCCGCCATACAAGTACACGGCGGCGCCGCCAAGCCCGCCCTCGGCCGGTGGCAGCTGCGCTTGCAGAGTAAGCTGCAGCGCAAGCTGCGTCTTGCCCGCGCCTGCTTCACCCGCGATCTCGGTGATGCCGTTCGTATCGATGCCGCCGCCGAGGAAGGCGTCCAGGTGCGGGCAGCCCGTCTTGAGCAGCCGAGTGTGCCCCGCGTGGCCGAGCATCTCAAACGCGGAAAACCGGATCGGCGGGGGCGCGCCTGGCATGAGGGGCACTAGGAACTACGCGGGTCAAACTCGGCGCGAACGATTCTGGGCAAACGTGCGGCGACACTGCGCGTCCTGTCGAGCTCTACACATCCTCTGCGGCACTACACTCCATTTCCCCACTGCGCGAAGCCGAATTGCCAACGCGTTGGAACTCGGATTCGTGTAGTCGCGAGTGAGTGCGACATACGACTCATTGTCATGGACGTCTCCGATGGAGGGCCCACTGGCGACGACGCGGTCGAGCAACCAGACACGCAGTCCAAGCGCCCCCCGAACCACATGAGCCACACCTTTTACGACCGCATCGCCCGCGGCAACAACCTCACCAAGATGGGGAATTCGTCCAACCCTCGCGACGTTGCGATGCTCATCGCGGCGCAGGCGCGTGCGCCCGTCGACTGCCCAACTCTGCAGGCAATCGGTCCGCAGGCGACCAACCAGGCTGTAAAGGCCATTGCCATCGCGCGAACTTTCCTCAAGGAGTCGCAGTCGATCGACATCTGCGTGCAGCCCGAGTTCTTCCAGCTCGAGGACGGCCATACGGGCCTGTTGCTGCTGATCCGCAAGAAGACGCGCCGCGCGCGCAGCGGCGAGGATGAGGCGCAGGCGCTCAAGGCCGCCTCCGGCACCGACGCCAAGGTCCTCGCGGGCGCCATCTCGAGCTTCGCGCGTGAGGGCCATCGCATGGTGATCACGGCCATCGGCGCGGCTGCGGCCAACCAGGCCATCAAGGCGATCGCGATCGCGCGCAAGAACATCGAGGAGGAGGCCATCGATCTCACGTGCAAGCCCGAGTTCACCGAGGTTAACGAGGGCGTCACGGCGCTGCGCATGCTCCTGCTCGTCGAGCAGACGTGAGTGTCCCTCGTCCAGCCCTGCATATATACATGTACGTGGCTCATAGAAAGACCACAAGGTGGATGGCACAGCGGTCGACCGATAGCCTCGCGGGGCTCACCTCGAGACATCGAGACAATTGTCGAATGTGGGACGAGAGACCAAAGTAAAAACGCGCCTCCGGATACCGCGGCTGACCCCAACGCCCAAGTAGCAAGTTTATAACAGGACGGCCGGGCGCGCACACGCCCCGCGAGCACGCAAACCGAACCGGGAAACGCGGCCTGGTCGCGCTTCGCGGCGTCGCTCCGGCGCCGTCCGGGCGACTCGCTCCGCGTGCGGTCACGGTTTCGGCTTTCGCAGCCGGAATCGCCGGACCCTCAGCGAAGCCAGGGGAGGACCGCCCGGACCCCGGAGACGCGGGCGAGCAAGGCTCGCCATCAATGGCATATCAATGGCATCGCATGTGAGATGTGTCGACGTCGGTTTCCAGGAGTCAGGACTCAGTCAGGACAACAGGAGAAGCCGTTGTACACATTGTATTGGATTTTGTATGAGCATGCCGACAACTGAACGAGGTGTCGCGCCCCGCGCAGCGCGCGCAGCGCGCGCAGCGCAAGCGCGCGCGCGCGCGCAGCGCAGCGCGCGCAGCGCAGCGCACGGCGCGCGCAGCGCGCGCAGCGCAGCGCAGCGCGCGCAGCGCGCGCAAGCAACGCGCATCCGCACAAGGCACATGCCACCGACATGGCGCACCGCACATGTAGTCGCTGGGCTCTCACTCACTGAGCGCTGGGCAGCCATCCACGGCCGATGTGTGTCCACTTTCAAGTTTTTCCAAAAATGGCGACAATGGACTAAAATAACCCTCTGTACAAACCTCTTTTGGACTGGAAAGTTTCGCTCCTTTATCCAAAGAAAACACAAGGAGAAGCTGGACGATTCCCCTGCATGGGATCGCCCTCATCTGAGATGAAGGGGTGGAGGTGGCCGTGGGATACAAGTAGCGATTTACATGCTGCGTCCAGCCTTGGATTTCGCACCCCAACTAAGCCCAAGTGCCGCGATAGCGTGGCAGTGGCCTCACTCGGCACTAAATCAGAGACGAAATTCATGGTGGGCGGCTTTCAACGCTCCCTCAAGGGCGAGGATTGCTTTGCGACGCGTCAGGACATCATATGTGGAGACTCGATCACGTGCATCCTCGTGGCCGATGGGCATGGCGGCAGCCATGTGTCTACCTACATCAGCTCGCGGGTATTGCAACAGATCTGTGCCTCGGCGGCAGACGGGTCCGCCGCGGCGCTGAACGTGGCGTGTAACGCCGTCTTCAAGAAGGTTCACGAGGAGGTGTGCAGCTCGAAATTTGACACCGGTGAGAGGAAGGCGGGTTCGACGCTCACCGTAATCTGCGTGAATGCGACGCGCGGCGAAGTGTCTTGTTGGAATGTGGGCGACTCGATGGCGCTGCTCGTCGAGAATGACGGCTACATCGAGCTCGGCGTCAGCCATCGCCTCGAGGAAAACCAGCAGGAGCAGTTGCGTGTTGTGGCAAAGGGTGCGACGCTCGGCCGGGCGATTGACCCCAATGGCCAGCCCGGAGGGCCAATCCGAGCCTTCCCGGGAGGGCTGGCAGTCACCCGAGGCATCGGCGATGCCGACTGTGCGGCCTTCGTGTTGCCCGAGCCTTCCTTTGTTACCCGGAAGGTTCCCCCGATGGGCGGTGCGCTGGTGGCGTGCTCTGATGGCGTGTGGGATCACCTGAGTGCGCAGGAGGCGGCGGCCGTCTTGATCTCGGGTGATTACTCGGACGGCAAGTCAGCGGCAGCCAAGGTGGTCAAGACGGCCATCTCCAAGCGCGGACTCACCGACGACACCACCGCGTGCGTCATCCTCTTTGGGCCAACTCTGGACGACGGCTCCAAAGAGGGCAACCTCCCTAAACGCGTGAAAGATGGCTTCGAGTCTGAGGGGGGGCGGTCGTTTCTGCGCCGTGTCAAATCCTCTGAGGTCGAAGAGAACGAGGACGAAGACTCGGACTCGTCCAAGGAGCACAGTGTGCTCGGGAGTGCGCTCAAGGGCAAGGGCGTCCGCGCTCGATCAAACAGCGCCGACGCCGTGTTTGCTGTCGCCGACCCGTCTCTTCGCGTACGCAGGGTCCCGGAATCCGCCGATAGCAGCCCCCTATCTACTCCGCTACCGGAAAGGCAGCGGCCGCCCGACAAGAGGCACGAGATGTCGGTCAAAGCCGGGAACGCATTTCGCACATATGAGTCCGCCGGCGAGCCCGATCGTCCCGAGCTCGACGACGCTGCCGTGCAAGTGATCCGAAGCCCAAGCCCGGGCCGAGTTCGCCCCCCAGCGGAGTTTGTGACCTGGGACGACGCTGGCATGCTGAAACATGAGCCACGCCGGCCTGCTACTCATATTGTGGTCGAGTCATTACCTCCTCGCAGTGGCGGGAGCCCTACCCCTCTCCGCCGCAGCAAGGGAAGCATGTCTAATACCAGAGGTTTCTCGCTCGCGGGTCTCTTCGACCATCTCGTCGTGGGCCGCCCGACAGGATCGGGCGACATGGACGGCTCGAAGATGGACGGGTCAAAGACCCTAGAAGACGACGAGGCCGTCGTGCCGTGGGCTGTGAGCCAAAGCATGAAAAAGCGTCCTATGCGCAACGCAGACCCGACGCGCGGATGGCACTCAGTCTTAGACGTGGATGATGGCCATGGCAATCCCGTGAGCAATGCCGTGGAGGGTGGCTTTAAATCCATAAGGGACGAGGAGTCCGACCTGCGTGGCGTGCAGCTTATGGTCAAGGGGAAGCTGCCCGAGCAAGTGCGCGCTGTGGAGTGGACCTCGCTCGGGGAGATGAAATATCTCGGAGAGGGTGAGTTCGCGACGGCGCACAGGACCACGTTGGACGGCGAGAAGGTGGCGATCAAGATGCTCAAGCCGGCGAAGCAGAATTCGATTGGCGCACTCCGTGGTATCAAGCGTGAGATCATGCTGATGACCCTGATGGACCACCCGAACGTGCTCAACGCGTATGCGCTCGGCCAGCTCGAGGGGAAGCCCTTCGTCATCATCGAGCTGCTCGCCACGGTGCTCAACAAAGAGCTCCCGCGTGACCCAGACACGATCCCATTCTGGGTGCGCTGGCGCGAGGTCAAGGCGTGGCCACTGATGCGGTGCCTCAACTGTGGGCTGCAGCTCTCGCGCGCGCTTCAGTATTGCCACGACGACGCGTTCCCGGGCTACCGCATCCTGCACCGTGACGTGAAGCCCAACAACATTGGCTTCCTGGCCACCGGCGAGCTCGTGCTTTTCGACTTTGGACTCGCCTCGCTCTGGCGGCATGGCGAGGCCTTTGACGACATACCGCGCAAGCTCACAGGCGAGTGCGGCTCGATGCGCTACATGGCGCCCGAGGTGGCCAACTCGCAAAATTACAATCACAAGGCCGAGGTGTACTCGTTCGCCTCCGTCCTGTGGGAGATATGCAGCCATAGGAAGCCCTTCCTCGAGTTCTCCTCGCCCGAGCTCTTCAAGAAGGCGGTCGCAAAAGGGTTCCATCCCAAGATCGACCCCAGATGGCCCGCTGACTTGCAGAGCCTTCTCAAGGATTGCTGGGCACTGGAAACTTCAGAGCGGCCCGAGTTTCACGAAGTGGTCCCCCGGCTCGAGCAGCTGCTCCAAGACCAAATTTTGGCGGGAAACAAGAAGCCGCTCAAGCCAGGCTTTGGCTACCCAAGCGACAGTTTGATTTCGGCCTGTTTGGTATCGCCGATGGAAAGGAGCCTCTCACACCCTACTAGCATGCAGGCCTAGCGCCTTACTTAAAGGCAGCGAATGGCCGCAGCTGTAATGTCATTTGAGATGCCAGACGATGAGATGGCATACAAAGCAATACGATGAGATGAAATACAATGGTCAAGCCATACGATGAAGTGTACATGAGGCGGCCAAAGCTGGACTAAGAGCCCGGTGGACCAGATCCATTCAAATAAAGCGAAAAGCCGTAGTGCAATGCTCTTAATGCTGGACGACGATCGACGTCCAAAGAGTAGAATGTGCGCCACGACGAAGGTAGCGCGGAGATGAGGAGCGGAGTGGAGAAACGACTAACGAGAGTCAAGAGAAATTGCAAATTCGGTCCGAACTGAACTCCGATACTGTACGGGTGATTTACACAGCCGAGGAGTGACGGGACCGCGTACGTGCGGTGAGCGTGGTGCGTGCCGTGCGGCGGGCGGGCGCGCGTGTGAGTCTCATAGAGTCGCAATTACTCCACTGGCGCCGAGTCGGGGTGTCGCGGCGCGTGTTGGCGGTCAGCACCGTGCGTAGCCGTGGCAGTGCCGAGTCCGGTGCCGAGTCCGGTGACCGGTCCGCGCCGACCCGAGCCGGTTTGTACGCGAAATCACCCCAATCGCCGACCACCTCTGGACAAGCTCGAGTGCTCGACACTGGCACAGCTTGTGAGCTTCAGCTTGAAGAAATCCAATCCGCAATCGCAGCCCATGTCGCGCAGGAGCCTCCAGCCACGCCCTTCGTCGCGGTCGGCACGGCTGCTTGTGCACGCTGCGCCGCGACTGGATTCAGTCGCATCTGGACAGCTGGAGCCGCCTTTCCAACGCGCAATCTCCCCCACGCGCCCGCCACGTGTTCACGGTGGGCTGTTGGGCGCATAGCGGCGTTCGAGGCGCGCGAGCTCCGCCTGCGACTCGCGCAGCACCTGACTCAAGGGATTGTTTGAGCTCGAGAGCAGCCGCGCGGTGCGGTCGAGTGCTTCAGTGCCCCACGCACGCCACGAGGAGCTCTGGCGCGGCTTCTGCAGCCCCGTCACCGGCCCGCCAGCGACGCGCACACGCCACTCCTGCATGCTCTGACGATCCGCCAGGGTGGGGCCGGAGGACGATGGCGGCTGCTGCAGCTCTGCCCTCTCGGCTCGGAGCGCTCGCAGCTCGTCCTCGAGCTCCTCCAAAGATTTGTCCTTCGCCGAACCGGCGCCGCGCCCTTCGCCCTCGAAGACAGGCAGCCCGGCGGCCCTCCACTCGACCTCGAGCGCCTCACGTATGCGCTCTCGCTGCTCTTGGCGCGCGGTTGCGCCAATCTCGTGCAGGAAGCTGTTCGAGGCGTACAAGCTCGTGCTCCACGCGTTGAAATGCTCCTCGACCGCCGCGTTGAAGGCAGCAGAGTACCCGCCACCGCCACCGCCGTTGGGCAGCTTTTTCGGCGAGAGGGCAGGCTGCGAGGGCGGCACGCCGTGCACACGCTCGACAAGGATCTCAAGGGCAGCCGCCTGACGTCCCGCGCTGTCCCGGAGCGGCACCGTGCATGCGAGCGGGAATGCGAGCGCAGACCGGATCTCATCGAGATCGAGCGAGCACGCGGCGAACGGCGCGAGCTGGTCCGGTGCGGCCTCATAGAGCAGCTCGAGTTGCAGTGTGCACACACTCGGAGGCAGACGCACTTCGAGATCGATCCTCATGGGTGTCAACTGCTTGGGCAGCAGCGGCGAGCGCATTACCAGCGGCGCGGCGCGCCCGTCGTGCGCCTCGAGCGATGCATGCATCAGCAGACACAGCGCGTTGAGCTCTGGCCGGCCAACGACCGACGACGAAAGGACCATGTCGACCACGCGCAGCTGCAGCGGCGGCGCGTGTGAGTTCGCGCCGTCTCGGGCGCCGTCTCGGGCCGTCGGCGAGCGCCCAGGCGACGTGCTGCTCGCGCCGTCCCGGTTGACGCCACTGCCCTCGTCGAGAGCTAATGACACGACCTCATTGAAGCGCACGCGGTCCATGGGGCTGGCGGCAGCGGCCAGGAAAAGCGAGCGCTCGGCGGCCGAAGCGAAGCCAGCCTCAAGCAGGATGTTCGGCACCTCCCGCATCGCCACTGTGCCGTTCGACTCGGACGGGCTCGTGACGAAAGCGCGTGCAAGCTTCTCGAGCACCTCGTCCGCCGACGCGCCGCTCGCCGCACTCGGTGCGCCAGCACTTGTCGACGGCTTCGTCGGGATCATCGCCTTTCCTCTGGGGCTCGTCTCTTTCCCCTTGACCGGGCTGGTCGGCGTACTCGTCGGCTTGCTCGTCGGCTTGCTTGTCTTGGCAGCCTTACCGACCGCTTCCTTGCTCGCCTTGGCCGCCGCTTCCTTGCTCGCCTTGGCCGCCTTGCCACCCGTTTCCACAGGCTCGCCCGAGAAGTATTTGACACCCTCGCGGTATTTCAGTGCGGAGTCCGGCTTCTCCTTGAGGGCGGCGGCCAACGGGTCGGCGGCCGACGGGTCGGCGGTGCCGCTTGGCACCACGTCGTACTCGCAACGGAGGAGCCGATAGACGAGCATCGTGAAGCTGTGACGGTCGAGCACGCCGCCACGTCCTTCTGTGGTTGCAGTGCAAAGCTTCTTCACGGGCGGCTCCTCAGGATCGATGCTGAAAAGCCGAAGAGCCTGCGGCAGGTTGTCGCTCGTCATGAAGCCCGTCGAGCCCTTCTCGAACGCCGAGAAGACGGCGGCGACTGCAGAGCCACTCGCCGGTGGGGGCACGTAAAACGAATCTGTACCTAGCACCCGCGGCGGCGCCATGAGCCGTTGTACGAGCAGCTCAAAGTCGGCTTGGTCAATGCCGCCCGATCGGTCGATGTCGGCCTCGTTGAACATGCTGCGCAGCTTCGCGTCGTCGACGTACATGCCGCACGCGCGCAGCGCGCCGCTGAGCTCGGAGAGCGAGATCCAGCCGCTATGGTCCGCATCGAATTTGGCAAAGGCCTTGACGATGAGGGCGCGGGTACGACTGCTCAACGTGTGCGCCGCGTGAGGCAGCGACGCCGGCGGCCGCGGGGGCACGGGCGCGCCCGGCGCAGGCTCCGCTAGGAGCTGCTTGAGCTGCTTGGCGAGTTGGCCAAACTCGTCCAAAGTGAGTTGCCCGTCCAGGTCCGCGTCGGCGAGTTGGAATAGCCGAAGGCCCTCGGCGGACGCGGCCGCCGCGAGGCCCGCCTCGGTGAGCGCTCTGTAGAGCTCGCGCTTGCCCACCGTGCCACTGCCGGACACGTCCGCTCGTTTGAACGCCGCGGCGATCTTCTCCTCGATGGTCATTGGCAGAGAGGCCGGAGCCATTTTCTCCTCCCCCGGGGCGAGGTAGCGGGAGAGGTACGTCGCCTTCCGCTCCTCGTCCTTGGTGAGCTTCCGCCCCGTGCGCGTCTTAGGGCCTGGCGCAGCCCGCGCCGCCTTTGCGCGGCCGACGATCCCGCCCGCTGGCAGCGGCGGCGCCGGCGGCGCCGCCACAGGGTGCGGCGGCACCAGCGAGCCGGCCCGCCGGGCAGACGGAGCGGCCGGCGGCGGCGGCGGCTTCAGCAGCTGCTTCACGGGGTCGGTGGCGTGGCGCGGCCCCGGGTCGCTCAGGTTCCACGCCGACGACACAGAGCGTCCACTCAGGGCGCCGGCCTCGGGATAGCGCAGCGTCGAGTCGGCGAGAAGCCTGAGCAACACCTTCTCGGTGCGCGCGTCCGCGCGGAAGTAGTAGGGATCGCGACCCTCGCGGTCGAGAGCGCTGAGCGGAGCCCCGTGCTCGCCGAAGGCCTCGATGAGCGAGCACTTACCTTTCTGCGCAGCGAGGTGCAGAGGCGTGGCGCCCTCGTGATTGGGTGCCCCTATGACTGCCAAGCCTCGGCTCGGACCGAGCAGGCGCGCCGCGTTGAGCATGGTCCGCGCGACCACCAGTCCAATCTCGTCGTTGTCGTCGGCGCATGCACCAGCCGCGAGAGCGTGCATCGGCGAGTTGCCGCGATGGTCGACGTGTGCTACGCTTGCACCCGCAGCAAGCAGGGCCTCCGCCACTCGCCCGTGCCCATTGATCAACGCCGCAGCCAACGCGCTCCAGCCGGTAGCCGCGTCGATGGCCGCCGAGGCAGTGCCAGGGCCGCCCACGCGTAGGAGCGAGTTCACACACTGCAGGTCGCCCTTGCGAGCCGCGTCGAAGAGCTCGGACTGGCGAGTGGGTGGGTAGCTCACCATGGGATCTGGGATTCGAATTCATTCACGGTTGTCGCGTCTGTCGTGTTAAAGTTCACAACACCCAAAACACGTTCTAACGAAATTCACAGGTCCTGGTTATTTCGACACCCAAGACACAGGGCCGGCGGACACGACGCGTGCGGCTCCTTCAAATCATAGACCATCGCGAGAGCAGTGTCAACGGCAACGGCAGTTTGGACTTTGGAGAGCGTCGCGCTTTGGATCCCGCCGGCTTGGGCTTGGATACGAAGTTCAAAGAAGAAATTACTAGCTCCAGAGACTCGTTTGATGACTCAAGTCTCGGTCAATAAGGTGCTTTACCTTTAGTCTCTCGGTAACTCTCGGTCAAAAGGAGGTGCCGGGCATGGTGCCGGGACACACAAGGACACACACGAAACAAACACACGGAGAAGGAACCCTTGAGAACAAGGAAACCTGGAGAACTTACAAGGCGCGCACGTGCGCACACGGCATTGTTCGTGTCTGTAGATACTTAGTCTGAACGCTGAACGCTGGACGCGCAGCACCGTAACTAATCTCTCAGCCTCACGGATCTCCATGTGCATGCGGGCACAGTCACAGGGGGACCCGCCATCGTCGGCCTTGCGGTCGGGCCTCCCCAGGTAAAGGGGGACCGACCTCGACCTCGGACCTGTGGGTAATCCATGACGGTAGACCTCTGGCTCTCGATGTGTAGTCTACATGTCAACTCATTCACTGATTGAACATGGCAAATGGGAACCACACGTCACAGCCCAAAGTCAGCAAAAAATGCCATCTGGCGCTCCTCCGCTGCCTTGAGCGACTGCGTGTGCGACTTGCTGCGTTCACAGAGGAGACGTTCCTGCTTCATGCGAGCTAGCCCGCATTTGGGCTTCGTTGAGTATTTCAGCGCACTGTCAAACGTGTGGTCGGCCTGACCAAGGGCAAGGAGCGGCATCATGGGAAGTGCTGCAGCAGGTGGCGCCGCATCAAAATGAGCCAGAATTTGGACCTTTTTCTGCTCGTGCTTGGCTTTCGCAAGCTCCTCCTCCGACGGGTAGCTGGTGGCACCTGTTGCCTCGATGAGCTCGATCATGCCCTCGTCTTTTCCCACAGCGGCTTTAGAGAGAGCCGACGGTGGCGTCGGCAAGACATCTTCAAAGTTGATCAGGTCGACGTCGTGGGACGGAAGACGAGCTGCAGTGGGATTGGCCGTCTTCTTCACCGTGGGTATCTGGGGCGATGCCGACACCTTTGACAATGAGGGCGCTGCTGGGGTGGCCGCACGCAGGCGCGCAGCGGCCGCCACGAAGTCAGGCGAGCCGCGGCCGTACTTGGCTTGCGAGTATGCGACCTTTTCGGCAGGTTTCGCATCCTTCGATGGCTTGGGCGGCAGGTTGAACTCGGCGAACGCGGCTGCCGCGACAGTGTTGCCCACCTCGCGCATGACGGCCAGCTCGGCAGGATACCACAGGTAGGTCCCGGTGTTGATCGCCTTCGTCTGGCTCACATGCCGACCCATATTACGGTGCGTCTGCGCGCAGTCGATGCATATGAACACGCCATGCGGAAGCACAGCCCAGCCTGGCTTGAGCGCTGTGCAGTCGAAGCACGTCGAATTGCATGGGAGGGCGCGGAGCTTATTCAACTCCGCGTGGGAGGCATGATCGTTCTGGCGCGCACCGTCCGTGAGCGCGGCGGTCTTGCCCTGGCGCATGTACTCGATGTATCCGATCTGGGACGGCAGGAGGTTGGCTGTCATGGTGGACGGGCTTCGAGGACAGTGGTGGGAGCCGGGAGAGGTGCTCGTTTTTGCGAGCTGTTTGACGAGACGCTGACGCGAGAAAAAAGGAAAAGCGAGCCTCGCGAAAACGCTGAGTTCGGCGCCTTTTGGAATCGGAGTCAGAAACACCGTGAGGGAGCCTATCGACCAAATGTAAATGGGCGCATGCAAAGTCAGGCCAAAATTGAACCGGAACGCGGCCAACCGAACTCCGCCTCCGACGCCAAATTCGAACCGACCAGTGGAACGCCGACCACCCTGGTCGGGGAGGAGACTTTTCAGGTTGGAGTGAACTTGAGTCGATGGCGGACACGGATGGCGGGCAAGGCACACCACCATCATCGGAGTCGACATTACTGGAGCAGGCGTCGAAAGACATCGAGGAGACATTCAAGAAATACGACGTGGACGGCAGTGGATCCATCGACAATCCGGAGCTTGCAGTTGCATTGCGCGAGCTGGGTGTGGAGCTAGAAACGGCCGAGGCAGCCAAGGTGCTCCATGCATACGACAAGTCTAAAACAGGTGGCTTGGAGTTTGTAGAGTTCAGGGCGCTCGTCGGCGAGCTGCGTGCATGCGAGGTGGCCGCCGGACGGCCGGCATTGAAACGCCAGCCAGATGCGTACCGCCAATTAGTGGCTGATGCGCCTGCGGCCACACCTGAGGCCGCGCCCGCAGCCCCCGTAGACGAGCTCGAGCAGGCCTTTCGCAAGTACGACAACGATAATAGCGGCTGCATCGATACAAAGGAGTTTATGGCCATCTTGCGCGAAGTGGGTGTCGAGGTTGAGGACGCGCTTGCGCTCAAGGTGCTGCAGGGCTACGATAAAGACCGGTCAGGAACCCTGGAGATGGAGGAGTTCCGCAAGGTCGTAACCGAACTCAGGGCCTACCAGGCTGCAAATGCGCCGGCCGCGCCGCCAGCAGCCACGGCCCCGGCCGTCGACGACGACATTTCAGAGGTCTTCAAGAAGTTTGATAGAAACAAGTCGGGCGACATCGACACGAAGGAGCTCAAGGAGGCGCTCTTTGAGCTCGGGCTCGAGGGCGACTCGGCCGAGACGGCGAGGGTGCTGCAAGGCTTTGACAAAGATTCATCTGGCTCACTGCAAGCTGCCGAGTTCCGCCAGCTCGTGCTGACGTTGCGCGCCTTCAAGAAGAACAAGACGAAGCCGCGCTTCAAGGCGGTGGCTGCGAAGTCGTACCTGCCTCGCTTCAAGGCGAACAAGCCCGACGACGGCAAGACGGGCAGCTTCTTGGCATTCTTGGAGAAGGAGGAGGCGGAGAAGCGAAAGGCTGAGGAGCGCCGGCTTGCGCTCGAAAGGAAGCGCAAGAGCAAGGGGAAAAAGGGCAAGCAGGGACAGACAGCGCAGCAGCAATCGGACGAGGCGTGGGGCTCCATGGTCTTCATGGTCCTGCTCACCGTACTCATTTCCCTCTCGGAGGCCTTCGACCTCGACGTGCTGATCGGCTTTGCGATGATGCCGTTCATCAGCACCATGAAGTGGTTCGCTGCCAAGTTTGACAACCAGAACCTTGACCCGACAGTGTGGGCGGCGTGGGCGGGCCACGCCGCGAGCACGTTCATGCAGACCCACCAGTTGGGCTTCGTCGTCGTCGACTTTGGGCTGTTTGCCTACTTTGTCGTCTTCTTCCTCTTCCAAGCTGATATTGACAAATGGTTTGCACAGCGCGCGCTGCGCGAGCAAGGGTACAACCAAGTGGAGGACGACTCCCCCGGTGGATTCCTCGCCAAGGTCGCCACCGACCCGGAGGAGGTGCAGGCGCTGCTGACCAAGGCGAGGGAGGAGCTCGAGGGCGTCAACCTGATGATACGGCTGCGCGGCAAGGAGGCCGACCCGGAAGTGGTGAATGAGCTCAACGGGCGACGCTCCAAGTTCGAGAAGCAAATCGCGACGTACAACAACTTCCTCGCCGCGCTCAAGACGCAGGCAGCCGAGGCTGTCGACCTCGAGGAGCTTGCGCGGCAAGAGGCGGAGGAGGAGGCCAAAAGGGCTCGTGAGGGCGGCTGCACAGAGACAACCAAGCTCGGGGTCAAGATTCTCAAGAACGCCATCTCGGGCATCATCACGATGTGGCTCTACTTCATGGACCTCATCTCCGACTACCAGGTGACAATGCTATTCTACCGCGCGGGCGCCTTCCGCTTCGCCTTCGTCTCGGCCTGCCTGCTCGTGGGCCAGTTTGCCGTCGTGTGGTGGCGAGTGCTCCCGTACCTGTACGACACCTATGGTCCGACCTCAGCCTTCTATCTCAGCTTCTTGTACAGCTTCCCGTTTGGCATGTTCTTCCTCGACTTCCTCATGTTCCTCGGTCCGTTTGGGCTCCTCCCGATCACTCCCATGCCCGAGTCGTTGCGCCAGTTTGTGCCAGCGTATGCGGCGACCCGCATCATTGGAGAGGTGCTCATCGAGGCGCTGCCGCAGTGCATCATGCAGGCTGTCATCCTCGTCATGGTCAGCTCCCATGTGCGAGCTGGCACAGCGAGCCAAACCGAGTTGAACCTGATGGCGATCAACGACGGCTCCTTCGTGAACGTGCTGCCCAAATCGATCGGCATCTCGACACTCACGATGCTCAAGACGTGGTACGAGCTCGTGCAGGAGGCGCGCGAGGCCGGCATCCCCGTGGCCAAGAAGGCGGTGCAGCTGTGGAACGTCGGGTACGGGCTGCCTCTCGATGCCATTAAGAGCGGCTCACTGGTCAAGTGGAAGTGTCAGTACGAGATCTCGGACAACGAGGTCGTCTCCCTCGTCGACGCGCTGGGTAAGAACGACAGCCTCGAGAACCTCGACTTATCGCTCGCGGGCCTCGAGTGGATGCCGCCAATTGAGCGCGAGGAGCGATCGGCTCTCTCGGGTCTCCTCACGGTCATGCAAGCAGATCGGAAGGCACTCGAGGCGCTCGAGAACCTCATCATCTGCCCAAACACCTTATGGCCGCTACCCATTCTCAAGCTGCGCAGCGGGCCGCAGACGGCGCTCAAGTCGCTCACGGCGGCGCCGTTTCTGAGCAAGGGTGGCCCCGGACGCAAGGAGGTGCATGCAATGTACGAGCTGCTGTGCAAGAATCGCAACCCGGAGCCGAGCGATGGCGAGATCGACGCCTCGTACAACGCGGTGGCCAAGATCTTCAACGAGGCGAGGGCGGAGGTGAACTCGGCCTCCAAGCGTGCTGCCAAGCGCGGCAACTGGCAGACGGGCGTCGCGCAGCTCATGAGCAAGGGCATGGTGCGCCGCGCGCATTTTCGAGTGCTCCTGAGCGCAGAGATTCTCCGCAATGTGGGCTTCGGCGTACAGGAGCTGCTCGACCTCGCGTTCTCGGCCGTCGAGCTTAAGGCGGGTGGCTTCACAGCCAAGGAGCTCAAGCAAGCCGGCTTCAAAGCGGTGCAGCTCAGGGACTTGGGCTACAAACCGCGGGAGATGTGGGAGGCCGAGATCACGGCGGCCGAGATGAAGTCCCTCGGGTTCCAGGCTAAGGATCTCAAGGAGGGTGGGTACACGGCGCTGCAGATGAAGGACTCGAGAGCGTTCACGCTCGTTGAACTCAAGGATGGCAAGTATAAGGCGGCGGAGCTGGGAGAGGCCGGCTATCGCATCCCCGACATCCGCGACGCCAAGTTTACCGCGCTCGACCTTCGCAAGGCTCTCATCTTCCAGGTGGGCATGATGCATGATGCTGGCTACACTGTGCATGAGATGAAGGGAGCGGGCTACGATTGCCAGCGCATCTACGATGCGGGCTACGATGCGCAGGAAGCTACGGATGCGGGCTACACGCTCGCCCAGATGTTCGCGGCGAGCTACAAAGCCCTCGACCTCCGCAAGGCGGGGCATACGGCGCTGGTGTTGCGCGAGGTGGGTTACGACCTCAACGCCCTGCAGGGAGCCGGATACTCGGCGGAGGACCTGCAGAACGCTGGGTACTCGGCGCAGGAGCTCAAGGAGGCGGGTACGTCGCTGGTGCAGCTCAAGGCAGCAGGCACGCCCATCGCCGTGCTCAAGGACTCCGGCTACACGGCGCAGCGTCTCAAGCAGCAAGGGTACACGGCAGCCGAGCTCGCGTTCGGTGCTCGTGGCCGGGTCGATGTCAAGACTCTCCTCGTTGGCGGCGATGAGGGTGGTTACACAGCCAAGGAGCTCAAGGGAGGCGGCATCACGGCGACCGAGCTGCGACGTGGAAAGGTCTTCTTCCGCATCGAGGAGTGGAAGGACGGCGGTTGGACCGTTCGCGAGCTCAAGGACGGCGGGTACCTCGCCGATGAGCTGAGAGCGTGCGGCTACTTGGCCGATGCGCTCTTCAAAGTGGGCTACTCCGTCCTCGATCTGGTGGTCGCCGGCTACAGCGTGGCCACACTCCGAGCGATCGGGGCACCCGCGGGGGAGCTGCGCCAGGCTGGGCTGAATGCGAAGCAACTTGCCGAGGTCGGGTACAGTGCCAAGGAGCTGCTGGTCGGGGGCTTCACCGCCAAAGATCTGATCGCATGCGGCTTTGGCGTGGGCGCGCTCCGCGAGGCCGGCTTCGATGCCATCCAGCTGCGCGCGCTCGGGTTCAGTGCTAAGGAGCTCAAGGCCTACGGCTACGGCGCGAAAGCGCTCAAGGACGCGGGAAGCGTCGTCAAGGAGCTCAAGGAGCTCGGCTTTCCAGATGTGGAGCTCGAAGAGGCGGGCTTCACGAAACGGGCCGTTGAGGCAGTTGACGGCCGGTCGGTCGCTTTGCTCAAAATGTATGGCAAGTACGAGGTGGCGGAGCTGAAGGAGTATGGCTTCGTGGTCGCCGACCTGCGCGGCATCTACTCGGTCAAGAACCTGAAGAACCAGGGCTTCAGCCTCGACGAGATCCGCATGGGAGGCGTTCCCCATCACGCGGTGCAGGCCGTGGACGGCCGGTCGACTGCCAAGCTGCGTCATGCGGGCTACACAGCAAAGGTGCTGCGCAAGATTGGGTTCACACTCTCAGAGCTTCTCGAGGGCTCGTACAGCGCGTCCGACCTCAAGGACGCTGCATACACCCCGTCTGAGCTCAAAGAGGTTGGCTTCGACGCTGGCGCGCTGCGAGTCGCTGGCTTCACCTCTCGCCAGCTGATGGCGGCGCAGTACAAGCTGCGCGAGCTTCAAGAGGGCGGGTTCGACTGGCGCGATCTTGTCATCTTCCTGCGCGTGACGCACGCTGAGCTCACGGCTGCGGGTTATAAAGGCCTCGACCCACTCCATCGGCTCTTTCTCGAGTACCGTCCCGAGAGCGACGAGGAGCAGCAGCAGCAGATTCACGATCTGAGCATCCTGAGCCCGCGTAGGCGGATGGGGCATCCCGACATCATCACCAAGCTCTCCCCTCGAGCTCCCGAATCGAAGACGACGACGACTCGCGGCTTTGACCCGCTCCGGCCGCGCGTGGGCGGAACGGCGCTCGTGCTGCGCGAGGGGCCCGAGCTGAACAGCGCCAACTTGGGCGATGTGCAGCCGGGCACGTGCGTCGAGGTGCTTGAGACGAAGTGGATGCAACTGCCTGGCGAGGAGGGGCGCGAGCGCGCGCGCGTGCGCTTCGCCTCCTGGGGCATGCTCGCCGGCATCAACTCGAGCTGGCTTGCGACGAGCTGGCTCAAGGAGGGATGGGTCACGAGCATCTCACCCAACGGTACCCATCAGCTCATCATCCCCGACGGCTACGGGATGGTTGCGCCGAGTAGGTTGCCCCCGCCTTCAGGCTACAAGGCGCTGAACGAGTTCGAGGCTTGAGTAGGGCGCGGCAGATTACCGTTCCACGTGCGGTGGTGAAGAGCAGGCGACACGATTTGCTCCTAGTGGAGCAGTTTAGAAGCGTGTGCAACTCCCTCTCCCACAACCCCGGTATACGTTTAGTAAGTTGACCCCTGACTGGCTTTCACCCCTGACAGTGAGAACCCCAAAGGACCCCGAAGCCAACCGCAACCCTTAACCCTTAAATCCAAGACGGTTGCTTGGAGAGGGTGGAGCGACACCGATGACCACGCACTTATGCAGACAAATAGGGCATCGTACGGTAACTCAGTATCCGGGCTTCCCTCTTCCACGCATCGGAAGACAGACTCTTGCCTCCGGCGCATAGCCCGGGCATCGGCGATACCTACCCAAGTCTGTCACCACCCCACCCAGTATCCGCAGTCAGACGGGCTATTGCACACGTCCTCGAGATTAAGATTCTCACGAAGGATTCGATTCGAAGGATCTGGTGATCCGCCGCACTTGTACGTGCGAGGCGGCGGTATGTAGCTCGCCCGCAGCCGTTGCCCCATCAGATCGTCCCAGCTAAATCCATGAAACCACTCGTGTGCCATCACGTCGTTTACGCCGTTGCGCTGTTTGCCAACGAGACTACCGAGGCGCATCTCGGGCTCTTTCTTGAGAAGCTGTGAGATGAAGCTGATTGAATGCTCTGGAAAGTGAGAGGGCGAGCAGGAGTAGTTGAGACGTGTCACTTTGCCGTAGACCTCCATCTCAGAATTGCCGGTGAAGGGTGGCCCACCCCCAATCATCTCGTAAGTCAGAACACCCACCGTCCACCAGTCGAGCGCAAAGCCGTGGCCTTGGTGTAGAATCATCTCGGGCGCCAGGTAATAGGGCGTGCCACAAAGCGTGTAGGCTTTCTCACCCTTGGCGAGACGCTTGGCAAAGCCCATGTCGATCAGCTTTAGGTATCCTGTCCCTGAGATCAGCAAATTCTCTGCCTTCAGGTCTCGGAAGACGATGTCGTGCCGATGCAAGTGACCGATGGCGAGGACGACGCAGCCGACAAAGAAGCGAGCCTGCTCAGGTGGGAAGCGCTCGACGGTCTCGAGTAGCTGGAACAGTTCTCCTCCTGGTGCAAGTTCCATGAGCATGAAGAGATGCGTCGGGCTCTGGAAGGCATTATGTATCGTGATCACGAACGGATGCGGTTCGAGCGACTGGAGCAGCTCCTTTTCGCGCACAACGACATACGTCCAGTTCTGGCGCATGACCGTACGCTTCTCGAGCGCCTTCAGCGCGTACTGGCGATCAGTCTTCTGGTGTTTCACAAGCCAGGCCGTGCCAAATGCACCCGCACCCAAAACGCTTAGTACGCGAAGCTGCGAGACATCGCGCGTGTCCTCCATGTCCCAACGGCGGCTCCAGTCAACATCATGCGCCAGCCCGAGCTCGGCAAAATCACGATAGCTCAGGGAATAGCACTCCAGCTTGGTCGCAGCGCGCACGCTTGCCATACGTGGCTCCTCTTTGAGCAAGGCCCGCTCGCCAAAGCATTGGCCGACGGAGAGGTGATCGATTTGCCGTTGTTCACCCCTCTCGTTGCGTTCAGTAACAACGACCTCGCCAGCTTTGATGATGTACAAGCGATCGCCAAGGGCGCCCTGTTCAAAGACGAACCTGCCCTGGTCGAAAGTTTCGATTCTGAGGCGGCCGACAAGCGCGTCACGCCGCTCGGCTGTCAGCTGGGCGAGCAATGGCACAGAAACGACCATGTGTTGCTGGATAGTGCTCTCACTTCGGCCCATGATTTCCGACAAGGGGCCGAGAAGTCGATCGTTGAATAGAGCCTTTTCGATGCAAAGCGCCTCTGTGCCAGGCTGAGCAGCGGCGACAGTAGCATTTCGTGGCAGCCCCTCTAACAGGGCAGCCTCGCCGAAGTAATCCCCTGGGTATTTGTAGTCGATGCGCTGGGGCAAACCAAAAGAGTTGGTACCGCGTGTGACGATAGCGCCACCCTGACGAAGGATGTAAAAGGTATCACCGACTTCGCCCTCACGCACGATGATTTCGTTCCTTTGGAATGAGCGTGTAACACTCAAGTCGGCTACCTGGAGGCGTTCAGCGATCGTGAGCTTGTTGAAGATCGGAATGGTGCTCAACAGCCTCATGTTTGTCTTGATGTTCGCCTGTCGTGTGTACTCCATGGCGCGTCGATACGCCGTCCCAGGAAGCTTGCACAGGCGGGATGGACAGGTGGCGAGTGCATGCACTCCACCAGCGACACTGTGAAGGCGAGACTCGAGATCACGACTGCCCGTAAGCGAGCGAGGATGTAAAGGGCCGGGGGCTAGTGGGCGAATGAAAGTGGAGTCGTCCAGCGTGCCGTTACCCGCTGTTGTCAAAGAGTCCCACCTGGCCAAAGACTGCGCCCGCTATGTGCTTTTGAGAGACACCGCCGCTCTCATCGTTCGAGTGCGTGCCAGAGCTTCTTTCCACTTCGCCCTCGAGCACGACACAGAGGCAACCGCCAAGATCGCACTTCTGACCCTGCTGCATCACCACGACTTCCATGTAGTCGATCAACTCATTGAGCTCCTGCGAGGCGAGGGCGCCGAGGAGCGTGCCTTCGCTCAGAGCGTCGAGCAAGCTCATACGGTCCGCTTCGGTCTTAGGCGTCTTCTTCTGGGCGCAGCCATCCCCGTTGAAGGCTCTGTGGGATCCGGAGAAGAGTCTGCGCCGTCTCACCGCCGCTGGCCGCTGCCAGTGGCTAGAAGAGCTTCTATCGGTCGATGATTCCGTCGTCATCCGTTCACCTTCGTCGGGCTCAGCATCGCGCGAAACAGACGATGGCAAGCAACCCATGGCAGCGAAGAGCGACGTTGTACCTTTGTAGGGCCAGTGTAGAGCAAGCAGGCGAGTGGCTCTCATCGGTAGCCAATGGCGGCGACGACGCGCAAGCAGAAGTTTTCTGTGCGCCCGCCGCGGTGTGCGCATATGGTGTGGCGTAGCTGGGTGTTCTCGGTTTCAGGTGCTCGGCTGAACAGTTGCCGTCCGAAAAAAGCGTCTCGATCTGGGCGCTCGCTTGTAGCCGTTACAATGGACGCTGCCGTTACGGAACATAAATAAACTTCTTAGAAAGATTGCAAGCAGAGGCCGAGCGAGCTTCGCGTCGCGCCGAATCCGGTTCGTCGTGGGCGCGAGGCCGATCTTTGGCGCGATGTCGGACCACGACGAAATGGAGGAAGATTTTGGCCGCGAAACGCCTTTGAGCACGATGACCGCGATGACCGCTAGCCCCGCCCCATGGGACAAGGGGGCCCCACCTCTGATCTCGCCGGATGACGCCTTGGGGAACCCCACCCCCACGCCACCGTGCACCTGGAAAAAGCACGTCTGGAAACCTGCAGAGGATGAGACGCTGCACACATTGGTCACGCAGGCGCTACAGGCGCACTGCAAAGTGCGCTGGTCAGCCATCGGCGCGCTCATGGAAGGGCGCTCTGGCAAGCAATGCCGTGAGCGCTGGCACAACCACCTCTCGCCCGATGTAACAAAAACTGAGTGGACCGCGGAGGAAGACTCGGCGATCGTGGCTAGGGTGCAGGAACTCGGCACACGCTGGTCGGAGATCGTCAAGTTCTTCCCGGGGCGCACGGACAACTCGATCAAGAATCGGTGGAACAGCATGCGCCGAAAGGAAGAGAGGAAGCGGACCAAGCAAGATGATACCGCCAACTGCTGCGCGCTGCCCGTGGCCACAGCAACCATCGCTACCATCAGCCGTACTGCCTCCGCCACTGCCATCACCGCCGCCCCCGTCGCCACTGCCACCGCCTTCATCGCCACCACCGCTGTCGCCATCGAACCCTCCACCGTGCTGTCGTCGTCGAGAGTGGTGACCGACGAGCAGGGCAACCACGTGTCTCCCGGCGGCCGTCTACCCCCCGCTCTCGCGACGCCCCTGCCGAAACGGCAGAGGGTGGCCGCCTTCATGCCTGTGCCGCCGCCATTGGCAGCAGCAGTGGCGGCCAAGCAGCCGCCGCAGCCGCCGCCGAATGAGTTTCTGTCGCAGCCGCAGCCGACGACGGCGCCTCAGCCCCTGCGCGCGAGCGGGGCGCTGCTCGATCCTTCGCGCGGCTCCATCACCGCGGACTCGCTCGCGGCGAATATGCTCCTTGGTGCCTACTGCAAGGCCCAGGGCCTCCCTCGATACCGCCCGGCCCTCGTGCCGGCGCCTCCGAAGGTATGCACAGAGGGGGCGGGCGAGGGGGTGAGCGAGGGGGGGAGCGAGGGGGTCAGGAACTCGGTGAGTCCGCCTCCGCCAGCGCCACTGCTAGTGCCTGTGCAGTTCGGTTTCGGTGGCGTCGCAGGGGTCGCGCCGTCCAGCGCGGTGGCGCCGGCTCGGCCGGTGAGCTGCCCGAATCAGCACATGAGATCGATTGGAGCGTCGCCACTTGCGAATCGACCTAGCAGCGTCGACGCGTATGGCGGGCCAGGCGTGGGGGGTCGAGTCACCCCCGCAAACGAGGCGGAGGCCGCCGCCACCATGGCCGCCCTCGCCGGGGCTTTTTGATCAGATGGGCATGGGCAAGCTGCGTCGCCTGCCCCCTTTACTGAGGAGGCAAGGATCAACCCACCGTGTGACTGGGATAGCTGCTCTCATGCATGCTGTGACTGGGATAGCTGCTCTCATGCATGACGACCTCTGACTCTTGTGTGACGTCCTTCTGCCGGCCAAGGCGCTTGGCACGGCGCTTGGCACGGATCGGCCCTGGCATTCCTTGATGACGGGCTCTCCCAAATCGGGCTCTCCCGCCAACCGCTCGCCAATTGCATGCGCTCGCGTCGGAACGCATCTCATCTACGCGCGCTGCGGCTGCCGGCTCCGACTCTCGGAGACATTACGGAGACATCCCCCATCCCACAGCGCCTCGTAACAGCAAAAAGCCGACTACACGTCGCGGTCTGAAAAAACGCACGGTGTGCCCCTGTGTGCTCCGCTCTTCTGGTGATGTCATGGGACGTGTTTAGCGTGTTGTGACATGTGTGTGTATCGCTGCCCGGCACGGCTACCCTAGCCCCACACGTGCGACAGTTCTCGGGAAGTATAGAAAGCGGTTGCACCCGCGCCAAACTCCACAGTCGCGTGCGACGGGTGGGCCCCAGTCGCCTGCCACAGTGCACAGAGCAGTAAAGTGACTCCTACATCGTGGGTTGTGGCTGCTCTCTGTGAGACTGCAGACGCGTGTCGCGCGAACGCCCGCATGCTCACGGTCTGACGCACGAGGATTACACTCGCACAGATGCTCAGTACGGCTTCACGCTTCACGCTTCATGGCTGCTAGTACCTCTCGTGCGAGACTCCGTCCTCTACACACAAACACCTGCGCACAGCCCAGCGGCAAGTGGCTACTTACTTGCCGCACAGGTCGTCGACGCTCCAGTCGATAGGATTTCCCACAATTTGCACGACGAGGAGGACGAGGCCCGCGTAGAGGGCGAACCCGAGCAAAAAGGAGAGCACGGACGGGTGCGAGAGGCGCGTCACGACCGTGAGTGCGATGATGCGCCCCGTGAAGGCGGCCAGAAAGCTGACGAGGCCTAGAATGTAGACGTAGCTCGACCAGGGCCGCAGCGTGCCCTGTATCATGTAATGAGCCATGTTGGAGCATGAGGTGAAGAGGCCCATTAAGGCAGATGTCGACGAGGCGCACTGCGGTAGCATCCCAATCGCAAGCAGCAGCGGCGCCATGAGCTCGCCGCCGCCAATCCCGAGAAGCCCCGACACGATGCCCACGAGCAACGCGAGCAGCGGCAGCATTACCACGGAGCGGCGCGTCCATACCACATCGCCGGGCAGACGGCCCTCGACATGGTCATACGCGCCTTTCAGGAGGCTCACGGCGGTGCCAGTGACAGCACACACGGGCACGATGAGCTGTGAGAAGAGCCATCCAAGCTTGCCCGCTGAGCACCGGCCGCCTTTAGTGTTGCTCGAGCCGACGAAGATGCCGAGGAAGGAGAGCCAAGTGAGCACCAGGCCGCCGATCTTCCAGATGCTCTTGCGCCGGTACGCGACTCTTGCACGGTGGAGGTCCTCCGCCGTCGTCGTGAGCAGCACGCTGTTGGTACGGTCCGCGTCCGAGGTGGGCGCGAGGATCGGGTAGAAGCTCGCCTCACCCGCACCCCCGGAAGCGCTCGACTCGGACCGAAGTTGCCTTGCCAGCAGCCGCTCCTGCTTTCCGTCGTCGGCGGCGACGTTGGCCGCTGCGCTCTCGTGGGTCATTCTGTTCAGCAGGAGCTCCTGTCGCTTGAGCGCGGCGGCGACGGTCTCCTTTTTGAAGATCTTGTACGCAGTCATGACCGTCTTGGTCGCCGCGACGAAGAGCAGCAAGCACGCTAGGATCTCGATGCCCGTCGCCGGCAGGATCGGCGCAAGCAACAGGCCAATCGCGCTGCCCACGAGCTGCGCGGGTAGCAGCATGAGCGGCACGTCGAGGTCGATCATGGCGCGGAACTTGGAGTGAGGATGCCGGCGCCTCACGTTGATCAGGATCTGCGCGAGATAGTTGCCCATCACCATAGCATTCGACAGCGGTGTTGCCTCCTTGATGAGGAAGTTGGACGTGAGCATGAGGATGGGAACGTAGAGGCCGCCGCCGCCGAGGCCCGCGGCACCAGCGAGCACACCGCAGGCAAAGAATATGGCGATCATGAGCACGTCGGACCCGATCATTGGGAAGAGTGCCTTGTGCAAGCACACGTAGCACATGCCCTCAATCCCACACTTCGCGGTGGCATTGATGGACGAGTCATCGGAGAGGATCGGGTCGTACTGGCACGAGCGCAGCGGCTCGTCACAGATGATTGACCCGCTCACGTTGCACCGGTAGTTCAAGAGGTCATGGTTCACGAACTCGGAGTCCACGATCCATTGCATGATGGTGCGAGGAGAAAAGATGACTGTCCGCAAACTTTGCATCGGCAGCGCCGTCGGACGGAGCGATTTCTAGTAGAGTTGACGTTGTACACGAAAATTTTTGGTGAGTCATGTAAGCATCCGCTCGCGGACGGCGCTCGTTCATTTTTTCTCGCGCCTTCATCGATGCTTCAAAAAGGCAAGCGGAAGCGCTCGGCCACACATCATGGACGCAACACAGCCGACTTCGACGCCGTACGACCCGCTGGCGAGTCTCTTCCAGGCAGCGAGGCCTTATTCAGACGGCCCAAAGCTTGAGCCGAAAGTTGCGCGCAAGCCGCCAACTTGCAGACTCCATCCGCGCTCATCGATGAAGCATTGGCAGGTGTACAACCAGGAATCGGAGAACTACCTCCGCTTTTTCTGGCGCTGCGAGGAGATGCCTCGCGGCCGCAAGCAATGTCCTACCTTCATTTGGGACGATGATTCGTGGGCAAGCAAGCAGGATGGCGTGTTGCTCAACTTCTCATCCGCTGTGGAGCAGCCGCCATCGACGCTGCCGCTGCCACCCACCGCATGTGCTTCACCGACTTTCTTGGAGGACCTTCCGGACGCGGTCTTGCTCGAAGTGCTCGAGCGCGTGGAGCAGGAGCGGCAGATCTCGTCGAGCTCCGCGTGCAGCACACCTCCTCCCACGTCTCTGGTGCTGCCTTCAACGCCACCACCGAATCAGATCGAGTCCCTAGCCCTGCCGCCGATGTTGTCTTCGCTGCAGCACGTGCCGTCGAGCCAGCGCAAGCGGCCCCGCACGCCGTCGCCACCACCGCCACCACCGCCGCGTCCGCAACCGCAGCTGCCGCCACTGCCGTTCCCACCAACTCCGCTCCCGCAACCGCAGCTCGCGCTCTTGCGATCGAACCCGCCGCCACTGCTGCCGCCGCCGCCGCCGCCGCCGCCGCCTGCGGACGATGAGCCCATGGCCCTATCAGACCCCTCGACGGTGGTGGACGACCGCGACTGGTGGCTCGGGATCGATGACCTGACTGGACCCTCAGTCGCTCCCGCCGAGGTGCCACCGCCGGCCGCTCCCGTCGCCGCGCCCGTCGCACCCATGCCAGGCCAGCTGTCTGTATGCGTGTCGTCTCCGCCGTTCGGTTCGCACGCGCCGTGCGCAGCGGTCGCTCCCGCCTCCGCCTCCGCTGCCGGCATCTCCGGCGCGCCGGCGAACTTCACACAGGTACTTCACACTGCCTCAGCGAGCGTAGCTGCCTCGCCGCTCGTGGACGCGTCGGCCTCGGTCGAGGTGACCGCCGCCGCCCTAGCTCGAGGTGAGTCGCGCAGCCGCGCGGCCGAGGCGGACGCGCACCTGAGCGTGCGCGCGGCGCTGGGCACGGGCGGCTGCGGGCTGCGCACCTCGGTGGTGGCAGCGTACGAGGAGCTCGGCGTGCACCGCCTCTATCCATGGCAGCATGCATGCCTGTTGGGTACCGAGGGCGTGCTCGACGGGCGCAACCTCGTGTACTCGACGCCCACTTCTGGCGGCAAGTCGCTCGTCGCGGATGTACTGCTGTGCCGCGCGCTGCAGCGGCGACAGAAGGGTCTGCTCGTGCTGCCATACGTCTCGATGGTTGAGGAGGTCACCGAGCGGCTCACGCGCCTATTGCGCAGCCTGCCCACGACTGGCCGTCGCGCCGGTCGGCCGGGGGCTGCGGGCAAGCTGCGCGTGGAGGCGAGCCACGGCGCGCGCAGCCGGAACGGCTTCGACGGCGACGTGGACCTGCTCGTGTGTACAATCGAGCGCGCGAGCGCGGTGGTGCATCGGATGCTCGAGATGCCCGAAGGACTTCGCGAGCTCGGCATCGTCGTAGTCGACGAGGTGCACATGCTGGCAGACCCATCGCGCGGCCATGCGATCGAGAACCTGCTCACGCTGCTTCGCGCGGAGCGGCACAAGCTCGCGATGCATGCGGCGCGCCATCCCGCGAGCAGCGCGCCGGCACGTGCCCTCACCCATGGCAGCGGAAGCGGCACCAAGGGCGGCGGCGGTGGTCCGCAGATCGTCGTCATGTCTGCGACGCTCGGCAACCCCGAAGTGCTCGCCAGCTGGCTCGGCGCGGCCTTATACGTGAGCGAGGAGCGTCCCGTGCCCCTCACGCAGTACGTCGTTGCCCCCGCGCTGACACCGACGCCGGCACCAGTCGCTGCGGCGACAGGCGGGCGCATGTCTGCCCGACCTGGCGCGCCCGGGGCGGCGCTCGTGCGGCCCAGCACTGAGCTTCTCGACGTTTGGCAGTACGTCGAGGCTGCGGCGATTCTGCGACACGAGCGGAGCTTGCTGCCCGCAGCCGTGCTTGCGCCCACCGGCGCTGGCCAGGGCGCCGGCGCCGGTGCCGGCGCCGGCGGCAGCAGCAGCATCAAGGGCGAGTGGGCATCAACGGTCGCGCTTGCATGCGAAGCTGTGCGCGACGGGGCGGAGGTGCTCATCTTCTGCGCGACCAAAGCCAAGACGGCCCAGTGCGCCGACGCGCTTGCGCGCGCCTTCGAGGTCGCGCTGCCTGAGGCGGCTCTCGTCACTCCCGCTCGCTTGGCTGCGCGGTGCACGCTGCTCGAGAGGCTCCACGCCGCGTCGCCCACGGCGCGCACCCTCGAGCTGTACACGCGTACCGTGCCACACGGCGTGGCCTTGCACCACGCGGGCCTCGGACTCAACGAGAAGAGTGCGATTGAAGAAGCCTTCCGCAAGCGCACGCTGCGCGTGCTGTGCGCGACGACCACGCTCGCCGCGGGGGTCAACCTGCCCGCCCGTCGCGTGATCCTGCCTTCGCCGTACGACCAGGCGGGCGTGCTGCTGCAGCCGATCAGCTATCGGCAGATGGCGGGACGCGCAGGGCGTGCGGGGCTGTGCGAGCTGGGCGAGGTCTTCGTGGTCGCGGGCCCGCGCGATCGAGACAAGGTATGTGCGCTCATGGCGAGCCCGATGACGAAACTCACCTCGCTTCTCCTCGGGCGCCACCCGCCCCCCAGGGCACCCATCGCACTGAAGACCGCTACCTCGGCGCCGCCCCCATCCGAGGCGCCGCCTCCATCCGAGGCTCCGGCTCCGCTCCCGCCCCCAGTGCCAGCAAGGCCGGCGGCCGTACCCGAGCCAGCGCCACCCCTCTGGCGGCATCCGACCGCATGCCAGCGATTCATCCTCGAAGCGGTCGCCTCCGGCATCGCTAGCACGCCCGAGGAGCTCCAGCAGCTGGCGCAGCTGACGTTTGCCGCCGCGCTCTGCGCCGAGCCCGCTACGAGCAATGTGCCGGAGCTGCCCGCGTCGTCCGATGTGCCCGCGAGCGCGGCGGAGGCGGCTGGCGGCGGGGAGGCGGCGGCGGCGGCGGCAGGGCGTGCGGAGCGGCTTGAGCTGCGCCAGGCCCTTCACGCCAACCTCATTGCGGCGTGCCATTGGCTGCGCAGGCCGTACGTCGATGCGAGCACAACGGCTGAGCGGCAGCAGCAGCGAAGCCGGCCGCTGCTAAACCTATTTCAGAGTGCCGACGGGATACGATGGGCGCCGACGCTGTTCGGCAAGGCGGTGTACCTTGGCAGCTTGCGCCCCTCGGATGGCGTCTACCTGCTACATACGCTTCGTCAGGTGCTCGCGCGTTTCGTCACCGACTCTACGCTTCACCTGACCATCCTGCTCACGCCCATGCAAGAGCCCTTCGATGGTGCACTGGGTCACTCCCACGGGAGCCGTTCGGACGGCGCGGGCGACATCATGTGGCGCAAGCTCGACGAAGCCATCCGCCGAGAAGGCGGGCTGCTGCCCGCCGAGAAGCAGTTGCTGCACCAGAGCGGTTACGTCGTGCAAGAGTGGCTCGTGCAGCGCGCGAGCTGCGGAGGTGGCGGCGGAGCCAGGCCGACCGCGCACGAGCAGCAGATGCGCCGCACTCACCAACGCACCCTCGACGCGCTCACGTTGCGCGAGCTGCACCGTGGCGCCGCGCCCGAGCTCGTGGCAGATCGGTACGGCCTCGAGCTGGGGCAGCTGCAAGCCCTTGAGACGCGTGCAGCACAGTACACAGCGCAGGTGCGCACCTTCTGCGAGGAGCTTGGGTGGGGCGACGTGGCGCACACAATCGCCACGTGGCAAGAGCGACTCGAGCGCGGCGCGGCCGATTACGACCTCAAGCCGCTGCTCGCCCTCCCGTTCGTCAAGCTGCCACGCGCGCACGCACTCGTGCGGGCCGGACTCGGAACCATTGAGAAGCTCGCAGCGAGTGACGGAGCCGAAGCAATCCTGCGCGCCCTGCGTGGCGCGCCTGGCGCGGTGCTCGAGGAAGGCATGCTGCGCAAGCATGCACGCCTCATCCACGAGGCGGCGCGCAAGCGGCTCCAGCTCGATCTCCAACTCGAGAGAGATGACCTCGATCAGCTCGGCGCTGATGGACTCCGGTTCCGGCAGTTGTATGCGAAGCTCAGCGGCGGCGGCGGCGGCGGCGGCGGCTCCAATGTCGGCAGGCGTCTACCCTTTACGATGGCCACGCCCACGACGGATGCCGACGCGTGGATCGCCTTCCTCCGCGAGTGGGAGGCGAAGCCAGTATTCTGCCTCGTGGCGCTGCCGTTGGACGAAGCGATCGCCGAGCCGCTCGCCGAAGATGTGCCGCCCGCCACGGCGCCCGCCGCGGATGCGCCGCCCACGGCCGAGGCAGCACTCGTGTACCCCGCGCCACCCGCGACGGCGCGCCTCGCGGGAGTGGCTGTGTGCTGGGACCCCCCCACCGTCTACTGGCTGCCTCTCGAGAAAGGCGCCGCGGTGGGCGCCGCGGTGGCATCGGCAGTAGGAGGCGCGTGCGCGGTGGAGTCGCCTCGGCAGGCGCTGGCGCGGCGTCTCGCCGCGGACGGCTCGAGTGAGGCATGCCCCATGAAGGTCTGCTGTCGCGCGACCCAACTGCTTGAACTCCTGGAGGCGGAGGGGATCGAGCTGCGCGGTCCGATTCTCGACGTGCGGCTGATGGCGGCCCTTCTCGCGCCCATGGGCCACGTCGGCGGTGCTGCAGGCGGTGCCGCCGGCACGCCCACCGACGTTCCCCCCACGCTTGCGCAGCTCCTCATGCTCCAGGGGCCAGCGTACGAGCCGTTGGCTAGGGCGGGCGTCGGCTGTACTGACGAGGAGCTGTGCTGCTTGCAGGCAACGCAGGAATGTGCCTGGGCTTTGTGCACGGCAGTCGACTTCAAGGAGAAGCAGCTGCATCGGCCGTTGTTGGAGCTCCTCTCTCCCTTGCTTCACGCAGCTCATCTGCTGCGCGCGCCCGCCGCCGCGCCCGCCGCCGCGCCCGCCGCCGCGCCCGCCGCCGCTCCCGCCGCCGCGCCCGCCGCTGTACCGACGGATGCGCCGAGCGCCGCGCTGAGCGGGTTGGTACCGGTAGTGCAGGCATCGGCGGCGGACGCGGCGGCGCTGGAACTAGCGGCGGCAATGGGAGCAGCGGCGCCGGGGTACCAACACGGCGCTCTTCGCCGCCTTCCGACACGGCTGGCCCTGAGTGTCGAGCAGTTGCATGCATTGCTTGAGGCGGAGCGTCTGCGACTTGCTAGCGTGCGCCGTGAGGCCACCCGCTTGTCACGCGCTGCCCGAGCACGTCGCAGAGGGACGAGGGTAGTGGCCCCGGTTCCGATGGATCTGGAGCCGGCGATCGGACACGGTGCAGCAACGGCAGTGGGCGCCTACTCGGGGGAGTTGGACGAAACGGAGGAGATGGACGTGGCGGCAGAGGAGGGGGCGGCGGAGGCGGCGGCGAAGGAGGCGGGCGCAGCGGAGGCGGAGGCCGAGGCGGAGGATTTGATGGAGGACGTGATGAACGATGAAGGCGACGGCACGCACGAGGCCCAACCGACCGAGGCGCTAGAGGACGCGTGGGCCCTCGCGCAGCTGAGCGCTGCTCTGGGCGCCGACTCACAGCTGCATGCGCAAGGTGAGAAGCTGCGCTCGCCCGAGTACCGGCCCATCACCTACGTGAGCCCTACAGACCGACGGCGCGCCAGGGCTGAAGGCCGGCCGAGCGCGGTGGTCGCGAGCGACGCGACGCTCTACCGGAGCTTCCTCGGCGGCTGCGTGGCGAGCGGCGTGCTCTATCGATGGCGACGGAGCGATGTGACAGTACGTGCCCTCGAGGCGCTGTGCGCTGCGCCCGCGACGGCGCCCGATGGCGACGTGACAGAACGTGCCCTCGAGGCGCTGGGTGCTGCGCCCGCAACGGCACCCGAAGGCGAGCATGCGCCCGCTACGGCGCCCATTGGCGAGCAATGCAGACGGCTCTCGTTGGCGCTGCACCTCGTGCCGTGTGCGCGCCAGGGGCTGCTCGTGACGCAACACCTGCCGCTTGCCTCACTCCTCACTCTGGCCGCCATCGAGCATCCAATGCTGGAGGCGTCGCCTAGCCAGACGCCCCCGGCCGCGGCCGATGGCTCCGATTACGATCCCAATTATGATCCATCGCCCGCGCCGCCACAGAGCTCGCCACAGCGCTCGCTGGCTCGCGCGCTCCGCGACTGTGTGCGCCCGAACGCCGGGGGCGCATCCAGATTGATCCGCGTGCGCCTTCCGCTGCTCATGCTCCGCTTGCTCGCCCACGGCAGCCAGGAGCGCGCACTTCTTGAGGCCGTGCTGGCGCACACACCCTCGGAGATCCTCATGGCCACCGCTGCGCACTGGCGCGCTCACGACGAAAGCACCGCCACGGCGGTGCTGGCGACGCAGGTCCCTTCTCGCATGAGCGTGCACGTACAGGAGGTGATGGCGCGGCTCTGGGGCGGCGTGCTCGGCGGCGCCGTCGTACCCCCCGCACTGCACGAGCCTGACCACGATCAGCTTATGGAGGCGATGCTGCATGGGGCCCTCGAGCGCAGCAGTGTCGACTCTGATCTCGTGGACGCCGCTGGCATCGGCGTCGACGCGTGCGACCAGGCGCTCGCGCCAAGACCGGCTGGAGAGCTCGCTGTTCCGTCAAGACCGGCTGGACAGCTCGCTGTCATCAGCTCGCTGCTCGCGGCCTTTCCCGGTGTCCTAGAGTACCACAGCCGGCTCATCCGTGAGGCCAGGGACAACAGCGGCCGAGTGCGAACGCTCGGAGGGCGCTATCACGTCGCAAGTCTACGCGCGGCTCCGTGCGAGCGCGAGCGCGCAGCTGCAGAGGCGGCGCTGCTTGGCGACGCCTGCCGGGCGTGCGCAGCTGACGTGACCACCGCTCTGCTTGCCAAGCTCACCCCTCGGATTGCCGGGGGGGTGGGGCCCGGGAGCGCACCTTGCTGCTATCACCCGGTGCTGCTCTTGCACTGCCACGACGAGCTCCTCTTTGAGCTCGTGCCGCAAAGCGGGTGTGTCCAATCTGCAACCGCGCAAGACGTGGCGCAAAGCAGGATGCAAAACGCGATGGATGCGTCCATCGAGGAGGTGACCAAGCTCCTCCACTTGAGTGTGCGGCTTCACGTTGAGCTCGAGGTGCTGGTATAGACTGTGGTATAGCCGTAGATACGACGCAACCATGACGGTGCTTATAGTGACGGGGTTGTTTTCCGAAGTTTATCAAAACCTGCTACATGGTGTATACCTAAAGTCGAGTGCTTCGGTTCCGGATTGCGCGAGCCGCGAGCGAGCCGAGACACTATGTCACAGTCGCACAGAGCATGTCGTCAATCTGTCATACCCGATTCAATCTACGCACTCGTACGGCTACGCTGGGCTAGAGGTCTGTGAAACCTGTTCGTGTTCCTTGCTGCTCCTTGCTGCTCCTGTCCGTCCTTGTCTTGTTTCCCCTTCTTGATGTGCTCTTGTAAGTAAGTTCACCTGTGTGTTCCTCGTGTTCCTTGCTGTTCCTTGCTGCTCCTGTCCGTCCTTGTCTTGTTTCCCCTTCTTGATGTGCTCTTGTAAGTAAGTTCACCTGTGTGTTCCTTGTGTGTTCCTTGTAGTTGTGCCCCATCATTTCCTTGTGCTCCATGACTCATGGACGGCTCCCACTGCGTCGCGCTCGTTAATTAAGTGGGCGGCTCCCACTGCGTCGCGTTCGTGATCGCATTATAATAGTAGGTGAGTCCATTAGGAGCCCTGGCCTGCCGCCATTCCGTCCGTAAGGGTGCTGGCTCCTTGAAAGGCTTCGCTGTCGCTCCCTTGTCACTGTTGTTGTTGCTGGGCTCCGCGGCGACCGCCGGTACAGTGATGACCGCTTGTGCCGTAATGACCGCCGGCTCGTATGGTCGCTCCCACTGCGTGGTGCCGGTGCTGGTATTGTAGTAGTAGGGGATCCATTGGGATCCATTCGGTGCCATGCCCTGCCTCCAGCCCTCCGGCAAGGGCAGCTGCTTCACAAGAGCGTTCGAAGCCGCTACCTGCTGCGTCCACTGCTGCCAGCGACGCTGTACCGGTGCTTCTGCCCTCTGCACGAGCTCATCAGTGTTGCCGACAGCGTCCACCGTCGCCGGCTGAGTTGCTGCCGCCTGCTCGACTGCTCCCGACGGCTCGAAAAGGCTCGGCTCTGTGTTGCCATCGGATGCAGGCATCCCAGATGTGATTCTGTCGGGTGAAGAGCGCTGCGGTGAAGAGGGCTGCGGTGAAGAACGCTGCGGTGAGTGAGCCCTATCTGGCGGCGAGTTGCCGTTCGAACTAGCCGCGGGCGTCGAAGGAGGAGGCGAAGGGGCCGCCGCCGTCGGCGACGCCGGCGCCGGTGCCAGCGAGTTGAGGGTCTTGGCTTCGGCTGTGACAATGCCCGCCGCCTTCTTCCACTTCGACCCTTTCGACACCGGAGCTGCCTTCAACACAATAGGTATCTTGGTGGCGCGTATGATTGTCTTGAACTCGGCGAGGCTCACCTCTCCGTCCTCGTCAATGTCCGCGGCCGTCATCATCTCGTTGATGGTCTGATCGTCCAGTTCCTTTCCGTACACACTCTCCTTTAAGTACGCCTTCATCTCGACGGCATCGATCTTGCCACTTCTGTTCGTGTCCACCAAGGCAAACGCCGCCTCCAGCCCCGAATCCGACTTGTCAGTAACCTCGCCAAAAGCAGCCTGGAAGCCCGCGGTCACTTTATCGTACACCAGGTGTGTCCAACTCTTCTTCTTCGGTCCCTTTTCGACGAGCAGCCCCGGCAAGTCCTATCTTGGACAGGTTTCCCGTGGGCATTCTGACGATGCCGCTCTGCGTCGACATCGGCGAACTTGGAGGACCATCGGATGTCTCCAAGCCTTCTGGTGGCTTCGGATCCGTGGGTAAGCTCTCGAGCAGCTTCCTCCAATGCGACGGCGGCAGGCTCAGGATCGCCCTAATAGCCTCATCTGCCGCATCGAGGTCCGCGAGCCGATGCATGACCGTCGCCACCACGCTCGCACTCGCGCCCGTGCGGTGCGCGTCCAAGCCCGCCCGCACCTCCGCCGCCTCTAGCGGCGGCGCCGCGATCAGCGCCCTCACCGCGGCGTCCATGAGCCGCACGTCATCCGCCTTGTTCGTGAGGGCTTGCACCACGCTCGCGGACGCGGAGGCGGCGTACGCGGTGATCGCGGACGTGAGCTCGTGCGCCTCTACCGGCAGCTTGGCCATGGCCGCCACAAGTGCCGCGTCAGCCCTGCGCAGCTCCCTCAAGCGCGACTCGACAAGCAGGGTCGTCTCCGGGCTTGCACCCGATCCGTGCTTGCTCAGTGACGTCTGCAGCTCCGTAGCCTCCAACGGCGTGACAGCCAGCGCCATGCGCAGCGCGTCGGAGCAAGTGTCCACCTTCTGCAGCGCACCCAGGGCTGCCTCGAGCTCGCTGTGGGAAACCCTCGGATTGATACAACCTCGCCGCTGCTCAATCGCTTCCTTGAGTATGGAGAAGGAGTCCGGTAGCTTCGCCACCAAAGCACGCAGTTCGGCATCTTCGGCCTCAAGACTCTCGAGCTGACGCTCGAGCTCCGCGCGCACGCTCGCGCTCGCCACAGCGCCGCACATGCTGAGCGCGCGCTTTATGTGCGCGGCTTCGACGGGGCGATGGGCGCTGGCCAGGCGCAGCGCCGCATCCGCCGCTTGCACCTCGGCGAGTTTCTTCTGTACAGCCTCTGCCACGCTCCCACTCGCGCCTCTGCGCAGCCGCTGGAGCGCCGCGTCGAGGTCTTCTGCCTCCACCGGCTTTCTTGCCAGCACGGCTTGGAGTGTCTCGTCCGCCGCATCGAGGTCCGCGAGCCGATGCATGACCGTCGCCACCACGCTCGCACTCGCGCCCGTGCGGTGCGCATCCAAGCCCGCCCGCACCTCCGCCGCCTCCAGCGGCGGCGCCGCGATCAGCGCCCTCACCGCGGCATCCATGAGCCGCACGTCATCCGCCTTGTTCGTGAGGGCTTGCACCACGCTCGCGGACGCGGAGGCGGCGTACGCGGTGATCGCGGACGTGAGCTCGTGCGCCTCTACCGGCAGCTTGGCCATGGCCGCCACAAGTGCCGCGTCAGCCCTGCGCAGCTCCCTCAAGCGCGACTCGACAAGTTGCGCCGTGCTCACGCTGGCATTCGATCCGTGCTTGCTCAGTGACGTCTGCAGCTCCGTAGCCTCGAGCGGCGTGGCAACAATGGCCTTGCTCAACGCCATGTCGGCCACTTCGAGCGCCCGCAGCACGGGTGGCGCCATCGCTGCCACGCTCGCGCTCGCCCCCTCCGCATGCATTCTCACTGCCATCGCCAGCTCATGTCGCTCGAGGGGAACCCGAGCGATAGCGGTGCGGATCGCGAGGTCTGCGACCCGCAGCACATTGAGCTGACCCTGCACGTGAAGGCAAACGCTTGTGCTTGCGCGTGCCTCGTGTGCATCCAGGGCTGCCTGCAAGTCCGCCGCCTCCAGAGGCTTGGCAGCCAGCGCCTTGCGCAGCGCGTCGTCAGCTGCCTGAATGTCGACAAGGTCGTCGAGAACGCTCGCGCTGGCCATGTGCCCGTGCTGCTCGAGAGCTGCCGCGAGCTCCTTAGCCTCGTATGGCGCCTGTCCCTTAACCGACCAGCGCCATCGCAGCAGCTGCGCGTCCGCCGCCTCCGCGACCTGGAGCGCAGCGCTCATCTCTGCTCGTACGACAGCGCTCGCCTGTTTGCCATGCTCCTGCATCGCTGCCTGCATCACCGCACGCTCCACAGGACGCGCCTTGATCGCCGCGCGCAGCGCCACGTCGGCAGCTCGCATCTCGACCAACTTGGACTCGGCCGCCGCGCGCCATTCGGTCGATTCGCCTCTGGTGCTGCTCGCCTCTGCAAACATGTTCAGCGCTCGATCGATGTCCTGCTGATTGAGGTTCTCGGTGTGTACGGCCCTCTCGAGCATGCGGTTTGAAGATTCGAAATCGCTGATGCGTTGGTGGACGAGAAGACGCAGGGAGCGGCTGTAGTCGCGCACGCCCACGACGGCACGCATACCCTCGACGTCGTCCGCCTCCATCAGCCTCATCACCTCTTCATCCGCGGCTGCGAGCGACGAGAGGCGCGTGAGCGCCGTGCTGAGCGTCTGCGGCCGCGCAAAGCCTTGCCAGATCTCGATATGCATCTCGAGATCACTGTGCTCTTGGACTTTTTGGGAGGCTGCGGACAGCAGCGCGCTGTCGGCCCAAAAAGGAAGCAGTGCGCCCTCGACGCTCTGCACCAAGTCCGCCAGTCTGGGCCACGTGCCCGTGAGCAGCTTTGAGTGCAGCAGCTCACAGTGTGGCGCCTCCGAGCCGTAGCGTGAGACCATGTACACTTCAAATGCCCCGATGCGGCTGGGCGCGGCGCACGCGTAGGAGAGGTTCGATGGGCGGTAGTCGCCCACCTGGAAGCTCTCGGCCTTCATGTCGAACTCCGTCAGACGAGGAGATCCACGTGGCGTGCGCGACGATCGAGCTCTCTCCTTCAGAGGGCTCGATCGCTTGTGAGCATGGAGCGAGCGAACCCAAACAGGCGCTTCGGTGCTCTCGGTCTCGAGCACCGAAATGTACGTCGTCATGCCCCCAAAGCCGGAAAGGTCTCCCTTCCCCACAACAGGACACTGGACGCCCGACGCGCAAAAGTGCTCGTGGATCGTGTTGAAGAACCTCTGGTACTTGGCCGCGTCGTGCCGCGTCGTCGAAATCGCCTTGCTGCCGGAAGCGGGCGCTTCGTCGTCGCTGCTCAATGCTGCCGACCGGGCGGGCAACATCTCGATGAGGAGCAGCACCGGCGGATCTATTTGCTGGGTGCGAAACATCTGCTCAGCGCGCCGAAGGATCACCTCCTTGGCCGCCTGCGCGGACGACCTGGCGCCCGGTCGCTTTGCGGAAGCAATCACGCTGTGGTTGGCGAGCTCCAGCGACGGAGTTGGCCTGACGGCCTTTGGTGTCTGAATGTGCTCGGCGGCTGGCGGGTGCAAGTAATCTGGAGGCCGATGTTGCGGAGGAATGACGTTGACGGTCCACAATGCGACGCCCGTGGCGTTGTATGGCGGCGGCGGACGAGTGTGCACAACAAATGGCGGCTGCCGAAGCGACGAGCCTTGCCGTGGTGAGGCGGTGTGTGGAGCTGCTGAGCTCGGCGGCCGCGGTGAGAGCACCGCGGCTGCTGAGCTCGGCGGCCGCGGTGAGAGCACCGGCGCTGCCCGACGCGTCGGATGGCTCGGTGGCGTTGGCGGCGCATCTTCGGAACGGTCTACCTCGACGCTCAACATAAAAACCAGGCGCCATGTTGAGCGTTTTGTCGAAAGTTCGATGTTGGGCTACAAGTATAGTTTTGGGCGTTTCCGCTTTTCATTTCGTATTTCTTATTTGCCTTTTCGCGCCATGTCGCTCGCGGCTTGGAGAGCGTAACCGAAGTACAAAAATAAATGCTTTTTATCGCTTTTCGCGGGCTTGCGCGCGCAAGCGCCAGTGTGTGCCGTTAATGTGCCGTGTGCCCTGTGCGCACGCAGTCCGCAGACGCGCAGAGTCTCCCCGATCGTGTGCCCGGCCGCCACATATCGTATCGCGGCGGTCGCCCACTTCTTGCTCTCACACTTCCATGTTGACATCCGCATTCAGTGGAGCTATCCTCGGCGGGCCCTTGAGCATGATTGACCGCTTGACCGCACGCTGGCCCCGCACGATTGACCGCACGCTGGCCGCCCTGGCCTCGGGTGGCCCTCTCAATTGAGGGACAATATCTCGGACAATATCTCAATTGAGGGACAATATCTCTGCAGCAGCGGCTGCGTGGCTCGCGTCGCGGGGCATGCGCAGGTGGCGCAGCGCAGTCGGAGTGCCCTCGGCCTTGGAGCTCATTCGGTGTGAATGTGAAGAGCTCTTCGACTGGCCGTGGGCCGGAGGGCCAGCGGCGGCTCCTCGACGCGCCGTGGGCGAGAGGGCGGCACAGGAGAGGGCGGGCCTGAGTGCCAGCGCCACGTCCTTGGGCGAGTCTGGCGTCTGGGTGGGCGTCACGTCGGTGGACGAGGTGGGCCTCGTGGGAGGCGCTTCGTCTGCCGAGGGAGCAGGCGCCCCCTCGGCGCCCAGACCATCCTCGCACTGCAGCCGCGCGCCGAGGGCGAGGGCAAGCCCCGACGCCGCCTCGTCGGAGTCGCCATCCAAACTCTCGTCGCTCGGGTCGTCCGAGCCTTGCGCACCCCCCGTGAGTAGCTCGTTCATCTTGACCGCGCGCAGCTGCTCCATCAGCTCATCGTCGAGGGAGCGCAGCTCGCGCGTGCCGGAGCCGCCCGCCGCACTCTGTGGCAGCCCTTCTGCAGAGGCCTCCTCCTCGAACATAGCTTCCACAGACCGGCGCAGCTTGTGCGCGCGCAGCTTGTGCACGCCGCAGATGACGTCAGACGAGCGCGTGAGCTCGCTCGCCTCGTCGTCCTCGGGCACGTAGTCATCCGGCCGCGCCGGGCTAGAGAGCATCCCGCGGCTCGAGCAGCCGCTGTTCGAGGCGCGACTGCCGGTTTGGGGGCGGCTGCCGGTTGGGGGGCGGCTGCCGCCAGCGGAGCTCAACGGTCGCGAACAGCCTCCGAGGCTGCTCCCGAATGTACTCATCGGACGCGAGCTCGACGTCGAGAGCGGGCGCGAGCTCGAGCCCGAGAACGGGCGCGACACAGCCCCGATGGCCGTCCCCGGCCGCGTGCTGGCGGCGCTGCCTCCGCTGAATCCGGTCCACGTATTGACGAGCGGGCGCGCTGTCGCTGGGCGGCTGGCGCCACGCCCGCCGCCCGCGCCGAGCATCTGTCGCCCGTCGACGGCGATGTCGTACACACGACCCACCTCGGCGTACTTGATGCCACGGCTGACGAGCATCTCCTCCCGCCGCTGCGCTTCGCTCATGGGCGGCGGCGAGGGCGGCAGCAGCGCGCCCAGCTTGCGAGGCGTCCCTCTAGCCGACGGGCGACCGGGAGAGAGAGAGGCGGGCGCGCCGCTGGGCGTGCGCGTGGCGGCCGGGCTCGGCGGCGCCCCTGGCGGCGCCGCGCCTCTGCTGTGTGCTGCCACATCTGCCGCGCAGGCCTCGTCCGCCGCACTGCAACCCAGCTCGGCAAGCAGGCTCGCAGCGAGAGCCGCCTCCTCCGCGAGGCTGTTGTCCAGAAGCGCGCCGGCGTCGGCATCGTCGTCGTCGTCGAACGGCGCCGCGCCCTCGTCGCCCGCGACCGTCGGCTCGTCGTCGAGCATTTGCACCTGCGCTAGCAAGGCAATCACCTCCTCCCGGAAGCCTTCGCGCTCGCACACGGGGTTCCCTCGCAGCGTGAGCTCCTGCAGCGCGGACGCGAACTGCAGGAACTCTACCTGTGCCATGTCCGCAACGAGATTGGCTTCGAGATCTAGCACCTGCAGCTGTTCCGCTTCGTGGATCGGGCTGAGCTGCTCAATGTCGTTGAAGGCGAGGTAGAGCTCCTGGAGCTCGGGCACCGCCCAGAGGTTGTCGAGCTCGCGCAGGCCGCAGCGGCAGAGCCAGAGCACGCGCACGCGCGTGAGCGATGAGCCGATCAAGCGGAGCGACGGCAGGCTGCTCCCATTGAGCTTCAGCTGCTCAAGCTGCGGCAGCCGCTCGCCGAGCGAACCCAGTGGCACAAACTCGGAGTCGACAGCCATCTGCAAGAAGCGCACGCCAGCGAGGTCGCGCGTGCCCGTGAGGGCGTGTAGCTGCTCATCCGTGATTGACGCCGAGATCAGCGCCCGCTCCTCCTCATCCGCGTCCGCGTCGCCCACGGCCAGCCACTCCGCGGAGACAGACATGACGATTTGTCTCGTTGGGGGGGTGACAACGGCAATTCCTCCGTATTTGTCTGGCGAAGTGGCGCCGTTTTCATAATCTATTGAGCGCGTGCGCATCTGCTGCATTCAGCTCTTTCCACAAACGCCAACCCCGGAGCTCCTTCTGAGATTCGACTTCACACCACACGATGTTGGTCTTCCTCCTTCTCTCGCTTTCGAGCGATGGTGCTCGCGCAGCGATGGCGTTGACGCCACTCCAGCAGCTGGCCTCGGCCTCAACGTACCTTGCACCTCCGCCCGTCTTCACACCCGCCGAGCGCCTCACCCGCCGCGAGGAAGTCCTTCGCTGGCTGCCTGCTGATCGCGCAGGGCTCGTTCTTGAGCGCGACGAGTTGGCGAGCGCGATCGAACAGCTCGAGCTGCTCGAGTACCGTCCGGAGACGGCGGCCTTCCACCAGCTGGGCGTCACCGGCGTATGGACGCTGCGAGCACTCAGCGAGCCTGAGCATGCGAACGAGGAGGAGGCGGTCCGCATGCGCGAGACCGAGCTGGCGCTGCTCAATGTCGAGCAGCGCATCGAGTTCGACGGCGCCGCGGTGATGACCGTCGACTTTGAGCTCCGCTCCGACGGCGATGACGATGCGATCCGTGGACGACTCGAAGTGGACTGCACCCTCGCACTCACACCGATGGCTGACAGCCTCGACCTGCGGACAGCGGCGCGCCGGCTGCGCCTGCCACGCCTGCCGTCGAGTATGGGCATCGAGGATCTGATGCGTGCGCTCCATTCGAGGCTGAGCCCCGAGTTCCGCGCTGAGGAGGGCGTGCGCATCGGGCTCCAGACAACCTACATGGATGAGGATCTGCGCATCACCCGGTGCACCACAGGTAAACTGCGAGGCGAGTGTATGGTGCACCGCCGGCGCGCGATAGCTCCATGAGTGTGGGTGGCCGCCACGCGAAATGCCGGATGCGGCGAGCCTCAAGTCGTATCAATGAACCCCGTCGGTTATCGTAGCCAAGAGCGCGTAGGCGGCTCCGTTAGCGCTTGTCGGTGGTTGTCCCGCCGGGGCCCCGCATGTCATCCGGGGCCGCCTGAGCGGTAAAGTGGGGGAATCTGGCTAGATTCCTGACATGTCCAGGAAAATGACATTTTCCTGGATGTCCGGGGTCCAGGGGGCTGGGCCCCCTGGCGGGGGTTTCAAAGGGGGCAGCGCCCCCTTTGCAAGCTTTGGGTCCAGGGCGTAGCCCGGCGGGGTGCGGGGCAGCGCCCCGCGAAGAAAATTTTGACTTATAATTACGTGGAATACTTGAAATTTCACCATACAGGATCCATATAGCAATATAGGAGCCACCGCCACTAATGCAGCTGCGTCCGCCTCCGCCTCCGCTGCTGCCGCCTCGGCTTCCATTGCCTCGGACTGTGCCACCTCTGGTTCCGACGCCGCCGCATCCTCTGTTGCCGCCACCTCGGCTTCCATTGCCTCGGACGACTGCGCCACCTCTGGTTCCCCGTCCTCGTCTTCCATCTCCTCTCCTGCCGCCGCTGTTGACGTACTAGCTCGCGCCTTACTAGCTTCCTTGGCAGCGGCGCGACGACAGCGCCTACTCTCGGCCTCTGCCTTGAGAATTGACCGGCGCTGCTCTTCCTGTTTAGCCTCTGCCGCCTTCTTCTTCTCACTGCCCCCGGGCACAAAGTCGAAGAGCGTCTTCCCGCCGCCGCTTGTCTTCCCGCCGCCACTGAAGCATGGGCCATGGCAATGATTGCACGTGCACTTAGCGACGGCAGCGACGGGGGCGACGGAGGTGACGGGGGTGGCGGCGGAGGCGACGGGGGCAGCG
>Ga0210239_100219_pt1 | contig 48859 bp, 34 predicted proteins | sample ChrtobMetP5a_0mM_FD_155451 | JGI IMG/M metagenome (GOLD analysis project Ga0210239, IMG submission 155451) | Chrysochromulina tobin associated microbial communities from unialgal haptophyte culture, Seattle, Washington, United States - P5a_0mM | ecosystem: Host-associated > Algae > Haptophytes >... | reverse complement strand
TTGAGGTAGGGGGGGGGGGGGGGGGGGGGGGGGGGGGGTGTCGCATCTTCAGTGTTCGTCGACATTCTTCAGCACCTCGGCCCACAGCTCAATGGATCGAAGGTGGTCGGCGTCGGGGGGGAAGAATCGTGCAAAGGTGTGTGCTGCGACGCGATCAGAAGTTTCACACCTTCCAAAAAGGGCCTCAGAACATGTACCGGTACCGGTACAGTACCGTACGGTACTGAACTGTACCGTGTACCGGTACCGAACAAAGAAGCGGGTCGCTATTTTCAAGGATCAAGCCAAGCAAGCGCTCTATTAGGGTTCGGGTGTTGCTTGCTTGCTTCACGTGTTCGCCCAGCTCTTCGGCGAGCGCGGAGTACGGGGCGACTCCTTGGGCGAGCGGGGCGAGCTCGCGGGTGACGAAGTCTTGGACGGCGCCCTATGCAACGTCGCGGGCAACGCCGTGGGCGAGAAAGGCGAGACGGGCGGCCGCTTGGCCGCGAACCTGCTTCGAGGCGAAGACGACGTTGGCGTCGTCCTGGGGGCCGCCTCATCGGCTATGTCGGGTGCCGCCGCTGCTGCTGCGCCCTCGGCTGCAAGCGCCTCCAATCGAACGGCCGATGCATGCGCGGCTGCCTCCAATCGAACGGCCTCCGCCTTTGCACAATCGCGCTCCGCCGATGCATGCGCGGCTACACGCGCCGATGCATGCGCGGCTGCATGCGCGGCTGCCCTCTCGCGCGCTGCTTGCACCTCCTCGAGGCGCTGCTGCCCCAGCTCGTGCAAACGGCGCGTCTCGGCCGCGATGAGTTCCTTCGCCTTGGCCTCGAATTGCTCGACGATGGCCACGCACGTTGGGTAGCTGCGGCTCGTGGCACACATAAGCGGCGTCTTGCGCGTGGCCGACAAGGCAAGCACGTTCGCGCCACGCTTGAGGAGCATCTTGCAAAAGTTGGCCTGACCATAGCCGGCCGCGTCGTGCAGCGGCGTATCCCCAAAGCTGTTCACGCTGTCCATGCTCGCGCGGCTGTTGAGCAAGATCAGGCCGATGCCGACGTGGCCCTCCATGGCAGCGAAGTGCAATGGCGTGTTGCCAAAGGGCTCGTCGAATACGTTTGGATTGGCCCCCTTCATGAGCAGCAGCTCGCTCAGCCCGCGGTTGCCACGGAGCGTCGAATAGTGAAGCGCCGTCGAGCCCGTTTTTGATCTCGAGTCCAATGGTGCATTCTTGCTGATCAGCACCTCGACAACGTTCGCGAAGCCCAGCACCACTGCACGGTGTAGCGGGGTGTCCCCGCGCTGGTCGGCACAGGTGAGGTTGGCGCGCTTTCGGATGAGCAGCTCGCACATTTTCTCGTGACCTTCGATAGCCGCGATCATGAGTGGCTCAAGCCCTTTCTCGTCCTTCAGAGATGTGGCGCCGTACACGCCGTCGACCACGTTGCAAAAGTCCTTGTTCTTTTCGACGTCGAGAAAGATCTTGACGTCGTCCAACCGGTTCTCCTTGACCGCCGCTAGCATCGACTCCTTGCTCGCCTTGGGCGGCTCAGGCGGCGCGGCAGCAGCCATGTGCAGGGAGCCGGGAGCCAAAAAGTGTTCGGTCGTTCATGTGAAAAGGAGTCGACCTCTTCACATATCGGTGCTCTTTGGTAGCCCCCGGGGTGCGCGGTGACTCATTCTGTGGAGCGGAGAGCTTTTTTTGGGTAGGGTAGCTTGCACAATTACAAATCTCTCTTGAACAAACAACCAAATAACACGAAAGCGAAGCTCAATTACAATGCGACCCCGCTCAATTACAATGCGACCCCTACTTTTTGCCGAGTTACCGTTCAGTACTGGTTGCAGTACGGAAGGCTTAATGCGTTTTGGGATCGACGATTCGACATGCACATGCGAATGGACAACGACGTGTCAGTTGAAGTTATGGAATCCCCGGCAACTTGGCTCGCACCCCTGATTCCAAGACCGGTGCGGCACGGCGCGGCACAATCGACCTGACCTGCGCGAGGGCCGACACAAACGTCACAAGCTCCAACGGCTGCGCCGACGCAACCATGGACTCCTCCTCCTTCTGGTCCAGCACCTTCGAACTCGTCCTTCGAACAGCCACGCTCGCCTCCGGCCGACCGGCCTCCGGCTTGAGCGGAGCCGAGCGCTCTTCCCTCTCGGCGTACTCGCCATGCTGCACCTGCGTGAAGCTCGCAAAGCCGAAGCCGCCCGCCGGCGTGAGCAGCAGGCTGGCACCGTCGGCAAGCTCCGCCGCAGACGACGGGAGCGGAGGGGGTCCCTGGAACAAGGCGGAGAAGCCAAAGGCGTCCTCGAGGTCGGCGAGCATGTCACCGTCCGCCTCGACCGCGGACGTCATCGACGCGTACTCGCGCATCAGCTCCGCGAAGCGCGCCTCGTCGTCACACAGCAGCATGAGCTTCGCTTGCTCAGCCACGTCTGCCTCCACCCAGCCGTCGAGATCGTCCGATGCGCCGACGCGCTCACAAAACATTGCGAGTGTGGCCATGTCTGGCACATGCTCCAGCTGCAGCAGTTGCTCGCTGATGAGCTTGTCGACCAGCTTGCGGAATGCCATGTAGACGGCGTGCGTCTCAGCTGCACAATATCGCTCAAAGAAGGCGGTGACGGCGAGACGCCATTCATCCGAGGTAAAGAAGAGCGAGATCGCCGGAATGCAACACGTAACGGCCGAGAGCGCGATGGTGTACTGCAGCTCCGCGTCAGGGACTTCAGATTGGACACCGTGAAGATCCAGCTCAGTCTGGGCCTTCTCGCTGCTGCTCGCGTCCAGCGACTCGACGAGCTCAACGAGTTCCGCTTTGCCCACGTCATTCAAGTCCGTGATGCCGACCGCTTGCAGGCGTGCTTTGAGCTCGGCGACGCTGAGTTTTGCAGCAGCCATGCGAGTCGCGATCGTATGTGAATGTGAATGTGTGTCTGTGTGACTTCTAACACGCTCGGGGGGCGTGCTTGTGAAACACACGTTCACGTTCACGTTAGTTTGCCATCTCGGACACACACGACGAAGTTGAGTGTGCAGAAGTTGAGTTTGACTTATAACAAGTCTTTAAAGTCAAGACAAGTCAAGTTTCCGCATGCGCTTCGTTCTCACTTGTGATTTGGCCTACCTGCCCGTGCATGAACAACTTTGGCGACTTTCCGACTACGGCATCATGGTCGTTGGCACCGACGCTCCGTGCCTGTCGTCTACTCGTATTTCTGTCCGCCATGCGTGAACGGGGTGTGCTGTGGCAAGGGCACCCCGCCATGCGCGCCGTCCAGCTAGGGTGTCCGCCAACTGGCATCATGATCGATGCTCCAAGATACACAAGCATCCTTGTATCCCCGTGTCTCTTGGGCAGCTGTCTTCGAACGTTCGCAGCTTCCTTTCATCTAACCCCATGTATTGCCCGTCGTGAAGCCAGGTAGATTGTCACCTCCCAAGATGACGACACCATTCGGTGTCCTCATCCGTGCTGCCAAGCGCTTCGCCTCCGCCTTCTCTGCTGCAGCCTGGACACTCCAGCCCTCTTCCTGCACCGTTCCCGCTTGCGCCGATTCCGCCCCTACCTTCTCGGCCCCCATCTTCTCCCCCTCAACCTTCTCGGCCTCACACTTCTGCGCAGTCACGCGATGCTTCTCGTCCTCCGCAGACATGCATGCCGCCTCGGCATCTGCTGCCCGCAGCTCCGCCTCCTCTGCTGCCAGCCTCTCGACCTCGGCTTGCGCTGCCATGGCCATGCGTGCCGCCTCGGCATCTGCTGCCCGCAGCTCTGCCTCCGCCTGCTCTGCTGCCAGCCTCTCGACCTCGGCTTGCGCTGCCGTGGCCATGCGTGCCGCCTCGGCATCTGCTGCCCGCAGCTCTGCCTCCGCCTCCTCTGCTGCCAGCCTCTCGACCTCGGCTTGCGCTGCCGTGGCCATGCGTGCCGCCTCGGCATCTGCTGCCCGCAGCTCTGCCTCCGCCTCCTCTGCTGCCAGCCTCTCGACCTCGGCTTGCGCTGCCGTGGCCATGCGTGCCGCCTCGGCATCTGCTGCCCGCAGCTCCGCCTCCGCCTGCTCTGCTGCCAGCCTCTCGACCTCGGCTTGCGCTGCCGTGGCCATGCGTGCCGCCTCGGCGTCAGCTGCCGCTGACTCGGCAGCAAGGCGCTCCGATTGGTCCGCCGCTACGCGCTCTGCCTCTGCTTGCTCCGCGGAAAAACGCTCCGCCTCAGCAGCCGCCACAGCCTCGGCAGCGATGCGCCCTGCCTCGTTTTGTTCCGTGAGGAGACGCTCGAGACGACGCTCCTCCTCCTTTGATGCCACGGCTGCCTTCTTGGTCGCTGCGATCTCCGCGGCCTTTGCAACGCCATAATTGGCAATGCTCTCGCGGCGCAAGATCGCCGATCTGCCTTCGCGCTTGAGCAGCAGCGCCTTTCTCTTCTGCGCGAGAGCAGAGGCCATTCGGTTTCGACGCTCGACGACAGCCAGGCCCGCCGCCACCATTGAGACTTCGTCCACTGCCGCCGCCAGCTCTGGCGCGCCTTCCTCTGCCGCCGCCAGCTCTTGCGCTATCAGCGTCTGGAGCTCCGCTTCGCGCGTCTTGAGGTAGTTGATGCGATCGGCCGCCTGGCGAGACGCGTCCGCTCGCGACGACGCCTGCTCAGCAAGCTGCTTCTCCTTCATCTGCTCGGCGAGCGTCTCGGCAATCTGTTTGGCCTGCCCGATGCCCTTTTCGACCAGCCCCTTGGACACAGCGACGAGCTCGGCGGCGGCGCGCTGCGCCTTCTCCTGCGCTTCGGGCGTCCACACCTCGGCTAGTGCGGCTGTCGCATCTTCGTACGCCAACTGTGCGACCGCCAGCACGTACCGTGGTACGACAAACTTGAGCTTCTCGACGCGGTCCGCGGCGGCGAGCCGGCTCGGCACGAGGGCCTCCGAGAGTCGCACATCGACGACTTGGGTCGCCTGTTCTGCGACAGGGCGAAACACCACATCGACCATCTCGGCCGCCTTGACTCCCCAAGGTAACAACGCATCAAGCAAAGAGGGTGCCACGACTGGTGTCTCCATGTTGCCCGACGGCGGTGGCGACGGCATTGGCGTTGGCGGTGGGGGAGGCAACCTCACGACGTCCATGCTAACCTCGAGCATTACTTGCTCCGGTGGGCTCACTGCTGGCTCCTCGACGAGCTCTGTTCCGAGCTCTGTTCCAACCAATCGTGTTCCACTGTCGAACCATGAGACGACGGCGGCAGACAGTGGCAGCGTCGCGGGCGGCAAGTTGGGCTCGTTGGCCGAGGAAAGCGTATCCGGCTCCGTCTCTGAGGACGCCTTAGCCTCGGCGGCCAAGAGCCGTATGCCAGAATCGTACCATGATGCCACCTGACTTGGTTCATTCATAAAAAGGCGACCCGATGGATGGGAGGCGCGCATTGCTGAGCGAGCCTCGGAATGACTGCGGAGCGCCTGCGGTGGGGGTAATGCCATCATCATCTTCCCACTTTTGATGAGAACGAAGATTGCCGCGTGAGTGATGATCTGCCGCGTCCCTTGTGAACGTAAATCCAGTTTCGTCGCTCACCGTGATCGATGTTACGAAACGAATTGAATACAACTCACCCGCACAGCTCATCAGTAGCCCGCGGCGAATAAGCCGCCGTTTTGTCGCATGTCGTCCGGTCAGTCACGAGTCACGATAGGTTAATCACGACAAACCGCCCCGTGCTTTTTCTCGTGGGGGTACGCCCCAGGGGCGCTAGGAGGTCTAGGATCTTTCTTCACTCTTTTAGTTTGGGGAAAGGGAGGAAATCTTCTTCTCTATTTCAGTTTGGGGAGAAAGGGGTGGCCAGGGGCGCCAGGGGCGCACGTTTAAATTCATAATTGGATGCGCGCGCCACAAACCACTATCTCACCCTCGATCAAGCGCGGCCCTGGACCCCTGGTGGTGACGGTGAAACATGCATAGCCGACACACGCCGCGGTGCCGAAAGGGGTCCACGTCTTAAGATTGGTTGTTCGTTTGTTCGGTTGAGACGAGAACGATGCAATTGCGAGCTGGCCAGTACGCAAAACATGAAAAGACACTTGCAGGCCGAAACGGGAAAGACACTTGCATGTCGCATCAATCCCGGTCCCACTTGGGGCAATGCTCATTGTCGACCAGTGAGAGCTTCATATAGCGCTTTGCAACGTCGACACGCTCGATGAAGAACCCGGCATTAGCTGAGATGAGCACCTCCGCCTCATCTTCATATTTTGAATGAGCGGTCATGTCGGCAACATGGTCGCGATTCCCTTTTTCCAACTCGATCTCAACCAGCACAGGGCCAAACGTCTTCGCCGTATCCATGTCACGTGACGTCGAAGTGAACCCATACCAGTAGATTGTGCGACCCTCGGCATCCTTGTACTCTTTCAGCACGTCCGCCCCAAGCTTCAGGCCCCGATATACCGTTTTGGGGAGCCTCTCTATGATTCGGTAGATTGCGTCACCAAGTAGCATGGTAAACTGCTTCTGATACTGAGTGAGGTTGCCAGTGTTGAGGCTCGCATTCAATTCCTTGTAGATGTGGTTCTCTGTATACATGCGCATCACCACGTCCTCGTTGAGGCGATTTTGTTGGATGAAGCCAGTGATATCTTCCCGTCGGTAGCGCAAGGCGGCGATGGTCTGTGATGGGATGAAGTGTAGGCTGCTGATTGCGACAGTGTTCATCCTTTGAACTATGTCGTAACCGCCGCCACCACCATGTTTCTCAAGTGCCATTATGATGTCCGCTTTGTTGCCGTTCGGCGGGCAGCATGTGGACCAGCCTCTGCCTTCCACTTTGATGCCACGTTTTTCAGCGAGCGCTTTCAGGTCCTCGAGGTTCATGCCGTCGTAGTACATCCCACCGCTGCCACAGCCATGTTTCTCAAGAGCTTTCTTCCCACCGCTGCCACCACCATGTCTCTCGAGTGCCATTATGATGTCCGCTTTGTTCCCTTTCGGCGGGCAGCATGTGGACCAGCCTTTGCCTTCCACTTTGATGCCACGTTTTTCAGCGAGCGCTTTCAGGTCCTCGAGGTTCATGTCATAGTACATTTCCGAGCTCGGCCTCTCAGTCTCCCGTGCTCGGAAAGCTCTCGGGGGTGATTACCCGGTATGATACCGGGTACAGTACCAGTCAAGTCAAGATATAAAGTTTTCATTCACAACCGAGTAAGTTTCGTAGATCCGGGGTCGTCTCAACACGTCATCAGCCTTTTAGTGAATTGATTGTAATCCTACGACTACGATCCTTTCAGTAGACTACGTAGGGCTAGGCCGGACACTGCATGGTAACGATTGCGGCTTCCCCTCTGCACCATGCCGGCACATGCCGCACGACAGAAGACCTCCCGTCTCATTCGCTCTTGGCCCTCGGGCTAGGCAAGGGGCTGGGCGGGTTTGGCGTTTCCGTGTTGCGCGAGAGCGCAGCGGCAAGCATAGGCGTAATTGAAGTCTCTTCGGCAAAGGCTGGTCGCAGCTCACCGTCGAGGATGATATCTGCGATGGTGAAGGCGGCATTGGGCTTGGCCAACGCGTGAATTGCCTTGGCCATCATAGCCCGGCGCTCGCCTCTCAGCACCGCGTCGACCTTGACCCCGAGCAGCGGGAGGTCGTTGATCTTGACGGCCGCCCCCGCCTCGAGGAGCACATCAGCGTTGCGCTGCTCCTGACCAGGAATGGGGTCGAGGACCACCATCGGGACGCTGAGCGCCGCCGCCTCGGCGACCGAAAGCCCTCCCGATTTGGACACGAGCAAGTCGGCGCACGACAGGAGCGTCGGCATCTGTGTCACGTACCCAAGCAACTTGACCGCATGACGAGCGGGGACAGGTACGCGGGCGAGGTCGGCGCGAATGTCGGCCTGTCGCCCGGTCACGACCACGAGGCGGAGCGCCGTGCGGCAGCCAAGGAGCGACTCGTACATCTCGATCACGGCGTTGCCACTCGACATGAAAACCACAATCGGCCGCGCGTCTTCGTGAGCGTCTCCGGGCGCGGGCCCCTGCAGCGGCACGGGCCACGTCGGCGGCCAGGACGGGGGCGGCCACGGTCCGGAGACGCTCGGATCCCAAGTGGCTGGCTGCGTCTCGGGTCGGTCCCACACAGCCAGCGCCTTGATCGCCTCGCTGCGTCGGGCCGCGGGCGACTCTGCCGCCCGCCGAGCAAACTCAGGCATGATCGGGATGCCGACCATGGACACGGAGCCTGCGCTGGGCGCACCTTTCGCCGCGTATGCATCGAGCATGATACGAGCCTCTTCGCGCGGCACAAACATGCGGTCGACCTTCTGCACCCACATGTACTGCAGGTCCAGGTCCGTGAGCACGGTTGCCACGGGTAGCCGACGCTCGAGCGTGCGTGAGCGGCTACGGAGAGTGGCCATGAGCTGCGCGGGGAGAAAGTGTGTGCAGAGGACGGCGTCCGGCCGATACTCGGCAATTCGCTCGAGCATGGGCACGAGGCAGAGGTTCTCGGCGACGGCCTGGAAGCGGGCCTTCTGCCGCCCGCCATCCCCCATGTCGTACAGATACCCCAGCATGTGCTGGCCGGCGAGGCTCTGGGTGAGTTCCTGGAACATGCCCTGCATGATGATGCGGAAGGGCTCTGGGCACAGGTCCATTGCATCGAGGAGCACGACGTTGACCTTGCCATAGCGTTCCGGGTTGGCCGCCTTGCGAGCCTCGATCGCGGCCTCGACCGCTTTCGCTGCCACCTTATGCCCCGAGCCCACATTGGCGAAGCAGATCAGGATGACACGTCCTGTCTGGTCTTCAGATGCCTGCCGCCTAAGCATGTAGCCAGGGTACTCGGCCTCAGCCATCTCGGCCTTGAGGAGGGCGCGGCGCCATTTGGCTACCTTGAAGGCTGCTTTAAGCACGCCGAAGCTGACCGCGACGATGAGCGCGATCGCCGTCGCCGCTAACCGTTTGCCCAGCCACAGGGCGACCCGGCGACGAGCCATACCGGACGCGAAGCCCTCGCGGAGGCTGGCGCTGGCGGCATAGTTGTCGTTGACGCAGCACACAAGCTGACTGATCAGGAGCATCGACATCAGCACCCAAGAGCCCTCTTGGTTCTGTCGAGTCACGCCCCTGTGCACCATGGCGGAAAGTGTGGAGGACACCACAGCGCCGACAAGGACACGCTGGAACTTGAAATCAGGGATGGAATTCTCGAAGACTTCGTCGTCAAGGTACTCTAGAGTGAAGATAATCGACACGATCGACACGAACATGAGAACCCCGAAGATGAGGCTAGCATGTGTCACTTCGGCCGCCATTGGCTCCGTGTGAATCGCGTGATTCGGACGGCGAGCGGACCGTATCGTTGAGTGAAACGGCTGTGAATGAACGTCTTAGATTGGCGACCGGCGATGCACAATGGTATGCCCCCCCGCCCGATGGCGTCTCGTCGGACTTGAACAGAAACAGAAACAGCAAACACACACTCAGCCTCCGAACCACAGGTCTCGGGGGGGTCGCTGCGCCACAAACGCATTGGCATGGAGCACGGGTATACCAGCTCGGTGGCACCAGCACGGTGGCATAGCTCCCAGCACCAGAGCCGCTCACGGACATGAAGAGGATGGGTCATAACTGCAACACTGCATGCACATGCGGCAAGGCTCTGTGCAACCCCTGCCGATTTCATCATCGCATGCCGCGGACGAGGCGTCGCGCGCCGCACTCAGCAAGAGAAATCATCACGCCAGTCGCCATCGTAACCTGCTTTGTTACGAGGGTCGTTGGCGCGGGACTGCGCCTCCCACTCCGCCCGCTTGCCTGCTACTGCCTTGGCCTCGATGGCGGACTGCGCGCGTGTCACGGGCGGCTTGTCGCGGTAGACCGAGGTGCCGAAGCAGTGCTCCCTGTTCTGCGGCAGGAACCCTGTGTACCCGGGCATCGGCTTACGCGACGGGAAGTGGTCGCGTTGCAGCGACACGTGGTCGGGTGCGTGCGCCTTCTGCGGCTCGTAGTTCTCAAAATCAATGAGGTCGGCCATGCCATTGGCGGCCACGTGCTGCCGCACGTGATCCGCGCGCATGTTAGGCCGCCGGAGCGGCACAGACCACTTAGGATTGTGCGGCTTGTGGCCAGTGTAGCCCGGGATTCCGGCCGTAGCCACGACGTGCGTCGGATGGGCGTGTGCTCGCTCATAATAGGAAACTGGATGGAGGGCGAGGTACGTTTTGTCTTCCTTGTTCCACGTTTGCTCCGGGATCATGCAAACCGCACCGGTCTTGATCGTGCCTCCGAACTTGGAGATCCTCTCCACCGTGTGCACCGTCTCCTTCTTGGCAAGCGATCCGGCCATCATTTCCGCCGAGCCATACTCGTGGCCGAACAGCTTGTTGTGCTCGGCGATGTACGCGTTCTGGGCCGCGGGGTCGAGGAAGAGCGGGCGATTGGGCATGGCTGCAGAACAGGACAGGAACTGAGTCTCCCCGTCAGGCCCGCGAGCGACTGGAAAAAGTAGTGCGACTGGAAAAAGTTTAAAAACGAAACCGTCTGCCCAAGAAATGTAACGCATCTTTCACGTCAAGGCCTTTGTCCCAGCGGAATCGCGAACGACAGTGATCACACAGACAGCACGACAGCAGGCGGGTCGAGGCAGCACCGGCCGGCTTCCCCGCTTCGAGAGTTCGAGTTGGACGCGCTGACTGTAGCCCAATTTTGGGCCGTCGGAGGCGTCCGATGCCCGTCGGCGAGGTTCATGCCGCTTCGTGGCAAAGCTCCGGTGCACAGTACCCTCTAACCAGAGATCTCCCAGCGAGACACTCACTCGCACTCAATCAGCTCTGCACTCAATTTGCAGTCGCACCCACACCTTCCCACAGACGTCTTTCTCCCGGATTATTAATTTAATAAGCTCCAAAAGTTGTTCGGGGGTGGGGGTTCTCCAGCCCCTTGAACTTGAACTTGAACTTCTGCCCCTCATCACAAAACTTGGAACGCCGAAACGCCGAGGTGCGAATTCGTGTTTTGCATCTTGGACCCGCGCCGCAGTTCTTGCCGACGGGAAAGTGCGGAGTCCGTAACCGAGATGGCCCCGACGGCGAAGGGAAACCCACCCAATCCAGGCCTCGTAAAGGCACACGCAGCCAAGTCTGGCTCTAACCCAATATGCGCTAAGATAAGCTCCAGCCGGCCAAGTACAGCCACAAGTAACGATGTTCTCCCCACCTTGCCACGTGGAGCTGCCTCTGCCGGTGGTCCAAACAAGGCGAGCGGTGGTCCCAACGAGACGGAGGTAATGCAGGGGTCGCCTATGTACGAGCCCACGGCGACGCCCTCCGCGCAGCCAGCCCTGTCCATCTTCTGGCCAACTCGTCTTCTCGCGGGTATCGGTGCGCTCGCTGTCCTCGGTGGCCTCATCCTACTCGTGGGACACTCACCTGCTGCCGCACCGCTGGGGGCCCGAGGTGATCTGACGCTCGGCCGAAACGGCCATCGGCTGCTTCAAGACTCCGATGGCATCGAGGTCAATATTGGGGACTCTATACCGCCACCGCCATTACACCACCCACATCACCCACCGCCACCACATCCATCGCCGCCACCGCCACCCCCGTCCACGCCACCACCGCCATCACACCACCCGCACCACCCACCGCCATCATATCCATCACCACCGCCGCCGCCACTGCCCCCACCACTGGATACCACTATGTTCATGTTCTTTTCCGTCGCGCTCGTCGCGCTGGCCATCACGCTCCTAACCTTCGTGGCCTTGAACCTGATCATCCCCCGTCAGGAGCTCTATCAAGGACTTATGAAGGAGCTCATGGAAACGGAGGCCCAACGGATCCAAAGGCGCTTACGCGAGGAGGAGCAAAAGCGCTTACGCGAGGAGGCAAAGCGCCGGTTGCTCGAGCTCTATGCCAACCGGCGAGCCAAGCGCAAGGAGCGGATTCAGCACACGCCTGCGAAGCTGCACGTGGGCATGTCGGGGACAGCCTCGTTGCTCGACATCGAAGAGGTGTGCCCCACTGTCACTGCGAAGAAGCTGCAGGATGAATCACTGCTCACGGCGCACCGCAGCGACAGCGATGGCATCCGTGGGCGCAGGGCAGTCTTGGAGCATGTAATCGTCGTGGTGGCGCGTATCCATCTACCTAGCCCCATGGCCAAGCACGAGCGATGTGATGTGATGCTCTTTGCCAGCGAGCCGCCCGCACTGCAGGCCATCAGCTGCCTCGGTGGGGACGACACGAAGTCGATGCCCGTGCCGCTACGCCGGCTCGACGAGATGGCATTGGTGGATGCGCGCGACCTGTGCGACAAATGGGAGGTCGCACCCTGGGCCAGCCCGGCTGAGATGGGAGGGCGCTTCAAGGATGCGATCGGAGCCGTCACCGACTTCCTGCACTCGCCCCAGGGGGTTTGGTCGAAGTGGCTAGACGTGGAGCGGAGACGGCAGGAGTTCACGGCGATCATCTCGCCGCGCTCGCCGCGCTCGCGAGGGCTGCCGCCAGCGCTCCGACTCGGTGCTGCCGTTGAGCGCGACGCGTGGGATGCGGGCAAGTGGCAGCAGCTCGCCTCGCGCGTCATGGCGGCGCCTTGGAACCAAGGCGAGGCCACCTGCTGGAGCCCACGGAAGGCAATGGCCTCGCCGGGCCGCGGGGGGTTTGGGACTGCGGGCGTCTCGCCAAAAGGGAATAGTCCCAAAAGGCCTGGCAGCCCCGGCCTCGCCTCGCCGCCTCGATCTCGTCCCGATCTCGATCTCGCCTCGCCACCTCGGCGCGCCTCTTCGCCATCTCGAAAAGGCGTGTCACCGGGTTCGTCACCGGCGCCAAGTCCTTTCACGAGGCCGCCTTCAAGCCAACGGCAGGCCGGTACAAGGTTTCCTACGGACGCCGAGCTGGCGGCAGCCAAGCGCAGTGGTCAGCCTATTTCCATGGCGCGCAAGAGTGGCTCCGGGTCGGCGAAAAGTGTTCTCGAGCAGTTGTGATGCGGGGTTTTGGGCACAGGTGTGTGTCGTGTGATGCGATGGGGCTTGTGTGATGAGAGATCAGCGTTCAGCGTTCTGCGTTTCAGTCCTCAGAATCCAAATTTTGACGCGGTAGTATAGGGCAGCGAGCACCAGAGATCACCCTCCCTCCCTGGTGTGCTGATAGAGACCGACCTCGACTATAGCGAAATTGAGATGATTGAGTAGCCCGAGAAAGCCCAAGCGAGCGAGTACTCAGTACTGTACTTGACTTGACCGAGGGGAGCGGAGCCGTCCTTTGAGACGGTGTGGTGAGTGCGGGGGGACCGACGACCCTGACGAAACTGACTAAAACCGACTGGAATTTGACGAGACCCATGTTTCCCGACTTGAGGCCGCGCGGGGTGCTCGAGGTCCGACCGCCCCCAGAGGCGCTGTCCATTCGAAGCCTCTTCGGGGGCCGAGAGGGAGGGTGCTCCGGCACGCGAACGGAGGAGACGGCTGCGAACACGAACTTGCGACATCGATGACTAGCGCGTTCATCCACCCGGCCCTGTTGCTGCGCACGGTCGCGGGCCTAGGCGAGACGTACGTTTGCAAGGAGCCCGTCGCGGCTGGCACGCTCTTGCTGCGCGAGAAGCCGTTGCTCGTCGCCACGCAGCTGCGTTCATTGCCAGAGGAGCAGCAGCAGGAGTATGGTGATGGTGCAGAGGCCCTCTCATTGGACGTGGAAGATTTGATGATCTTACACGCGTACGGACGGATAGACGTGGTCGCTCGCGAGGAGGCGGTGCGCGCGTGCTGCGGTCGCGAATGCTGCGCGCCCGATCATCCGATTGTCACGAGCGCGGCCAAGGCGGCAGGGTGGATTCGTTCGCACGATGAGCAATGTGCCATGCTGGCGTGCGAGGACCTCGAGCAAGTGCTGATCGTGTGCGCGCTCAACGCATTTGGGTACCTTTCCGACGACCTCACGGGCGGCGCGACCTCGCTCTTCCCTCGCGGAGCCAAGTTCACGCATCGCTGCATCACGCCCTCCGTCATCTTTCACGGCCAAGAATCGTCCCTGTGCTTCCGAGCGACGCGCGACCTGGCGGCCGGCGAGATCCCGACGATCTCGTACCTGGGCGCCAACGCCCACTGCGGAGCCCTCCGCCGCCGCCGCCTTCTTTGGGAGAGCAAGGGGTTCGTGTGCACTTGCGCCGACTGCGCGACGATCGCTGATCGTTATCGAGCGCTGCCCTGCCCCCGCTGCCACACGCCGCGCTCACCCGTGACAGGGTTGTTGCTGAGGTCGGAAGGCGGCCCCGCCGGAGGCACCGCCGGCGATGGTGGCGGAGGCGGTCTGCTCCTTCGATGGCCGCGCGTGAGCCATGCGGAGCAGACACCCTCTCGAGTGGATTTGAGTGTCGAGAGCGACGGCGGTGGCGGTGGCGGCGGCGGCGGCGGCGGCGGCAGCGCGAACAACATGGCTGCATGTGCGCTCGATGGAGTGTGGCGGTGCAACGCGGCCTCGTGTGGCGCCGAGCTATGTGATGCGGCTTTAGACTGTGTCTGCCGCGCACCAGCGGCGTTTGAGCTGTGGAAGCCCTCGGGGACAGGATGGGTGGACTTCCTCTGGTCGGGTGCGGAGAGCTGCCCAAAGGAAGCTGGCGTTGGGCAACCCAAAAATAGACTCTGGCCGGGTGCGGAGAGCAGCAACGGCGTGGCCGATGGCGACGAGGGCAAGTGTGACGATGGCGAGGCAGCTGACTTCACAGCTGTCGGTGTGAGCGACACTCTGTGGCCTCTTCGGTTGCCCAACGCCAGCTTCCTTATGTGGGAGGACGCGCTCGAGGAGGCAGCGCACAATGTGTTGCGGCTTCTACTTGAACGTTCAAGCCTGACGGACGCCGACGCTGAGCGCACGCGTGCCTTCGCTCAGCTGCCGGCGCTGCTGCCGGCGGTGGTGGCGGTGCTCGGGCCGGCGCATTGGACGGTCCGCTGATTGATCTTGATTGCATGGCGATGGATTGAGATCGAGTGATTCAAACTGATGATCGCTGACACTCGCTGATGAGTGCACAGGTGCGCACGCTGCTCGAGGTGCAGCTCGATCACCTGACCGAGCTTTGCATGCTGCATGCTCCACCTGCGATCAGGGCGCCGCAGCCCGCACCGCTACTAGGGTTGCCACCAACGGCCGAGATGACGGTGGCGGCGAGCGCGCCAACTGAGGTACCTTCGACGGTGGCGGCGGTGGCGGCGGCGGAGGAGGAGGCGACCGAGGCGGTGAGAACAGCAAAGAAGATGGCACAACGGGCCCGGTGTGAGCAGCGTCTCCTATGTGGCGTGCGGGACGAGGCCGGCGTGGTTGGTGCACATTCCGTCGAAGAGATCCTGCGGGCGCTCTGGCGACGCACAGTGGCGCTGTGGGATCTGCGGCGCTCGCACGGCGAGATGAACAAGTGGGAGACGCTTCCCGCGGTATTTGAGGCTATTGAGGCTTGGGGGCTGCGGGGAGCGGTGCTCGGCAGCCCATCGCGTCGCGCGGTCGGTAGTGCGACCGGAGAGGCGACCAATGGGGGCGGCGGCGAGGGCGGCGAGGCCGACCGCGCGCTTGCGATGATGCGCGAGACGCGTGTACGCTCTGAGCTCGAGTACGGGGTGGAGAGCAACGATGCTGCAAAGATGAGGGCGATGGAGGCGCTCTTGGCAGGGTATGGTAGCTGAGCGACTGCTGAGTGAACGTCACCCTGACGAAGTCGCGAGCGGCAGCAGTGGAGGGAGTACTGAACCTCGCGAGCACGCACAAGGCGGCCACTCAATTTCACAGAGCAGACGGAGCGAGAATCTACTCAAGTTGTCGAAGATTTCTTCGTCATGGACGACGTTGACCGCAGCTGCTCGCCAGCAAATACCACGAGACTGCTAACTTCGTCTGAGAACTCGCCCATCTCTGAAGCTAAGGCTTCCATGCGCTTGCCGATGCGTGCGAGGGCGATTTCGATTCGCTAGGATCGTGTGCGTCAGGCCTCTACGGTATGCTTCGGTGGAGTTTGGTGGCGCAATCCGCTGCTCCTCGGACCTCACTCTCGATCTCGTCTCCTTACGGTAACGCGCCCCCCGGGGTCCGGCAACTGGCGCAGGGTGATTATGTTGTATGTAGTTAGGCACTACGACTGCCATTGCACTGCCCATTTTTTAGAAATTGCGTGCGTCCTTAGACTTCGCCTACCTAAGTGTACTGCTCTCCGTCCTTCCCCCACATGCGAATCTGCGAGCGCACTGCACGCGCCTCGTCCTCGAGGTACTCGGGAGCGCCCGCACCGCGCTCCGCCGCCTTCTCGAGCGCCTCCATTTGGCGCGCCAGCCCAGCGAGCTCGCGCAAGGTGCGCTCCGCGCTGCCCGTCTGCTGGTAGGAGGCCTCGACCAGCCCCGCAAGCAGCGCCTCCACCTCTGATGGTGGGTAGTTGTCGAAGGCGCCCTTCATCTGCCGGCACACGAGCTCCTCGAGCGCGTCGGTCCACTCGTCGTCGACGCGTACCTGCGAGCTCATCGCGTTGGACGACGCAGCGACGGACCGCGTGCTGCGCGTGTCGTAGCGGAAGCCGCCGAGGGATTCCATGCTGGTCGGCGGCACAGGGCTCTCGGGTGTCGTAAAGGTTGCAGCCGCTGCCGCCTCCCATGCGGCATCGCTTTGGGCGACGCGCGCCGCCGTCGCAGCATCCATGATGGCTTTAAGGCGCTGCGCCTCTGCATAGTCCTCAATGTCCACAGCGGCGTCCAGCGCTGCGTGGATTGCCGACATGTGCGCCTCAAATTGCTCGTCGGCCTCGTCGTCTTGCGGCGGTCCAAAGTCGAGCCGCATGCTGGAGCGCCGCGCGCGAACTACGTTGCGGCCAGGTCGTGCGACTGTGTTGCTACCGTAGAGAGCGAGAACAGTGGCGACCAGCAAGATCCGCATCGGGACGACGCCGCGCATTCGCGGGTTGCTATGTTGAGAAAGGGTCAGTTGAATCGACACACAAGGTACCGACCAGCCACTACCACACGATTGCTATGTTGTAGTCAAGTTCACAGCTGTTCACACTTTCCACCGCCTGTTCGCCGAGCAGAATGCTGTCGTCTTTTCGAAAGGACCTGCTCCTCGATGCTCGGCCGCCGCTGACCGCTCCCCCGCCTCTCTCCGCGCCCAGCGCGCGTGTGCTACCTGCGGAGGAGAGCGCGTGGGATATTGTGGCGCAGCACGCGGCCACGAGCTCGGCCTTCGGCGGTGGCAGCCGGATGCTCGTGCTGGGCGGAAAGCAAGATGCGCGGCGCCCGAACTCGTCCATCGACCTGCCCGCGCTGCGACAGACGCCTGTGCGCACGGTGGCGGGCGCGCAGTTTCGGGGCTACGGGCGTGCGCCAGCAGAGACGCCGACACACCAGTGCGCCAAGTGCGCAGAGATGAACTCGAAGCTGCACCGCGTGCGCGCCGAGACCTCGGACGCGCGCGAGCAGCTCGAGGCCGTGCAAGAGGAGGCACTCGCCTCATCGGCGCGGCTGCGCGAGCTCGAGGCCTCGGTGGCAGGTCTCAGGGAGGAGCTCGTTCTGCGCACGCGGCAGCTGTATGTGGCTCGGGAAGGCGAGCAACTCGCCACGGCTGGCGCGCGAGAGATCGCTACGGCCCACCAGGCTGACTTTGAGCGGTTCGGGCGCGAGGCGGCGGCGGCGGCGCACGAGGCGGCCGAGCTGCAACGTCGGCTCGCTGAGGCGCATGCAGAGAATGGGAGGCTGGCAAATGAGCTCGAGGCGCTTAGGAGAAGCGAGGGTGCGGCCGCGGCTGTCGCCCTAGCCGCACGCCAGGCCGCAGAGGCGGAGGAGCGCGAGCGGCGCGAGCGCGAGGCCGCGGCCGCGCGGGCTTGTGCGGCGCTCGAGGAGGAGCGCCGGCGGCGCGAGCATCTCGCAGCGGAGATGGCGAGATGGCGCGAGATGTCCTCACAGCGGGAGGCGGAGCTCGAGACGGCGCGTCGAGATCGCGATCTGGCCGAGCAGCGCGCACGCGAGCACGCCGCCGCCGCCGCCGCGAGCGCGCAGCAGCAGCAGCAGGAGCAGCAGCAGCATCAAGACGCGCTCACTCGGGCACTCGACGTCGCGCGCACCGAGCTGCACACGATCGTCGTGCAGACCGAGGCAGAGCGCCGCGGTCTTCGGCGCCTTGACGCATGCCGCCGCATCCAGCACAGGCAGCGCTCGCGCGCGCGCCGGTCGGCCCTCGCGAGCGTGCTCGAGAGTGCGGCCAAGGCCGCCAAAGCCGAGGCGGAGGCGGAGGCCATGCGCGCGCGAGTCGAGCACAAGGCGGCGGCTGCACGCGCGGAGGCGGAGGCGCAATCGGCTCTGGCGCAGGCGGGGTTTGAGGCGGCCGCTGCCGAGCGCGCTGAGGCGAAGCGGCTTCGCGACGAGCTGAGCGCGCTGCAGCAGCAGGCCCTCCTGCAGGCGCACCAGTCTGCACGTGCGGATGAGCAGCGTCGGCACGAGTCTGCAATGAGGGAGGCGGCCGAGCTCAAACGACAAAGCGAGCGAGAACGTACGATGAAAGAAGTGCTCTCCGCCATCAAGATTGCCGTTCTCGCGCCGTGCCTCAAATTGCACGTCAACGGCCTCGAGCCGCGTCTCATCGGATCTCCCGGCCAGATCAACTTTGAGCGGATGGCAGCGATGCTGGAGGCAGAGGTGCTCGTGCGTGCCTCGAACCTAAGATGGACCCTGCCTTGCATGCAAGTGCTCACCACGGCGCCCTTCCTTCCCCACAGGTGCTCGTGCGTGCCTCGAAGATCTCGCTGCTCAACGAGGCGACGCCGCTTGACCAGGGCTCCGCGCACGACATCTTCCCCGAGCTCAACGAGACGATGGAGCACGTGCAACGCGAGGTACGCGACCGGCTGCTCGACATGATGAGTGCGGCGGGCGAAGAAGAGGCGCCCGCGACGGCGCCCGCGACGGCACGACCCCCACCGCCCTCGACGGCGCCGGCGCGCCCGGGCTCGCGCATGACGCGCCCGGAAATGGCCTCAAGGGGTGGCTCACGGACCCTCGGTGCGTAGGTCCAGACATTTGAAATTTTCATTGTTAGGCGTCTCTCAGCGGACGGTATCGCAAGCAAATTGCTTAATGGTTTCGATTTCGAGTATACCGCAACGACACGATGACGATAGTGTAATTATCATCTTCCCCCACCGTAGTAGCTCTTAGCAACCCTCGATCGACCCGATGGATACAATCCATGTCGATATCTTGAGGCCACAGGGGGTGCGCGCTCTTGACTCTGCACTCTGGTCTTAGGATTGGGCCGGTGGGCGTGGCTGCTACACTGTGGTTGCCATGGGCTGGCTGCCACACACCCGGCCACACACCCGGTTGCAACACACCCGAGTGGAGGGTGGTCAAAGTTAAGTTCATGCATCGAGCTCAGAGCGCCGCTCCCGTCTCGAGCTGGGCGACTCGCCGGTCGTCATGCGCGGTCGCGGCCGTTCTGCCAAGGCCAGCCCGCCGACGCTGGTGGCCGCAATTTGAGGTGTGCTGCCCTGGGCGTCTAATGACTGAGTCGAAGAGCTGTTGTCGGGCCTTCGGCCACCGCTGACGGGCAGCGGTTGTCCGGGAGTGCCGGGGGGCAAAGGGGGCGGTGCTGATCCACCGCCCCTGGGCAATGGCGGCGGCACGCTCTTCTTGGCACTGTCACCGGCGGTGGCGGCGGCAGCGACGGCGGCTCTTGAAAGCTTGGTGCTGCCATTCGCCCTGAGCTTCTTCCCTTCCTTAAGGGAGGAGAGGAGCTCATCTAAGCGAGCACTCATGTTCTTGCTCAGTTCGAGGACCTTTTCCTCGACATCGTCGATGCGCTTCTCGACGACAGACTTGATCTCGAAGGTGTGCACCTTGTCACTCTTACCTCGTGTCTCGTTCCATGCCTCGAAGGCATCCCAGAGACTTGTCACGGGCACTGTTCGTGATTCACCGGGCACTGGAGTGTCACGTCTCGCGAGTCTGCCTTTTACCATCCACGTTTTGGTGTCTTCGTCAAATGCGGCGTGGTCGCGGGCAAACCTGGCCGCGCGGAGGATCGCGCGCCGGAGTTTGTACATGACCGCGGCGCGCCGGATGCACTTGCGTGCTTGCGGAAAGAACGGCATCAAGTCGAAGAAGTCGTCCTTCTTGACGCATACCGTCTGCACCAGAGAGGTGATCGCCTTTGCCTTGCCCAAGTGGCGCAGATCCGAGTCGTTGATAATCATGTCGTCGCCGACGACCTTGAGGCCTACGATGCCGTCCCGCGCGATCAAGCCTTTCTCGACGATGATCAGGTTCTCAGTCGAGATGGCCTCCCTGCGAACAAAGATGATGACCTGCGCGGCCAGCGTGAGCTTCGAGAAGAATTCCACCTCGAGTTCAAGATCAGCGTTCACGCGGCTGCCCGGACGTAAGTACCAGACGTTATCGAACAGTGCCCCGGCGGATCTCAAGGATGACTCGCCGCGCAAGCCACTCGTCATTGACATCATGAGCTCAGCGTTGTTCTTGGCAAAATAGCGCGTGGCGGCCGTCTCGCTGAAGTAGGTACGCAGCCGCGCAGCCAGGTCTGCGTCGAGGCTTTTGTCATGAATGTAATAGTTTAGCATCCCGATAATGCGCCGGTGTTCGGACAGGTGCGGGTAAAGGGTCGACAGGATGCTCACGCCGACGCCGATGACGTACGCCCAGAAACAGCAGCCGAGGACCAGCATGGTCACCTGAGCCATGTACTCGCTGTCGGTGGACGGGTTGATGTCGTTCGGGCCGCCGAAGATGAGGGAGAACGACACGTACAGGGAGATGATGTAGAGCCGCGTTGGGGTCGCGTCTTGGAGGAATTGCTTCTCGATCCAGCTTGTGTTGCGTTCTGCGACGTACCACGTGTCCCACTCCTTGGTGGGATCGATGGGGACACACTGACCGAGGTACGCCCAATAGCAGGCGAACCAGTGCGCGGTAACAAAGGTATAGATGCTCAACTTGACGAGCTCAAGCACTGAGAGGTCGATTTTCGTCTTGGACAAGGGCCGGTATAGGACGTCTTGAATGTCCAGCACGCGCAACATACGATTGCAACGGAGCAGGCGCCAGGCGTAGCCCCATGTCCCCTTCGGCGTCTCGTAGAAGAACCAGTGCGTCGGGAGCGATGTGATCAGGTCAAACGCAAACCCCCCCGGTTTGCTAAGGTAGTGTTTTGCGATGCGCTTCGGATTGTACACCAAGCGCGCGCCTTTTCTCGCCGGCTCGCGGAAAGGGGTGCGAAACAATCTCACGATGTTGATGGCAAGGACGACGTCCATGGTTAAGTTGATTATCAAGAGGAGAGTGTCGATGCCATCCAGGAAGGCTATCTCGAGCGGCGTGAGCACGACGATCAGAATCATTGTCACCAGCATCACTAAGTCCCATCGCCGCTCAAACTTACCTCCCGGAACGATGGAATGCCGCATCATCGCACGAATTCGATGCACCTCTTTATGCTTTCGCGCGAGCCACTCCTCACGGCCATCATCTGGCTCCCCCGGGAAACCAGCCAAATCCAGGGCATCCGTCGCCGCCGCCTTCGCCGCCGAAAAGGACGCCACCGTCGCGTGTCCGGCCCTGGCCGCTGCTTTGGCCAAACTGTCGCCGAAGTTGGCGGATGTCGCCTCTCGACGCAATGGCCCAGGGGAAGCATCGCGGTTTTTCGGCATCGAGCCGCGCAACAACGACGGACCCTGAGGTCCACTTTGGTTGCGCCCGAGTCGCCGCCGAAATCTTGGGAGCAGCGCACTTTAGACCGTCTAGAATGCAGGAAGGCGGCTCCGCACGAGGGTGGAGAAGAGGATTCGTGAGAGTCCGCGCGCCGAGTGTGAGAGCGCCCCAAAAAGTTCCATCTAAACAGGGACAACTTTTTCAGTCAGTTTCGTCGCGGACCTCAGGACCACTCCAGGGTCCCTCCCCGTCTCAAAGGGCGGCTCCGCACCCCTCGGCCAACACAAGTACTGAGTACACGACGGCGCAATCTCCACGCGCTGTCGTGGCGCAATCTCGGCGCAATCTCAAGGGGATGCTGAGGCCACGCCGTCGGCGCGGATGAACTGGATGGCTCCGCCCCAGAGCGTATCGTGCTCGCGGACGGTGAGCCCGAGAGGCGAGAGGAAGGCGTCGGCCGCTTGGCGCATCGGGCCGCGTACGAAGGGTGCTAGGTTGTCAGTGAGTACGAGGGCCGAGGCCGCGTTGGCTGTCATGACAGTGCCCACATCCTGCAGCAGCGCCCGCTTGGCCGGCGGCGAGAGGTAGAAGAGGACCGCTTCGCTCACCACGAGCGTCGGCTGGCGGCGGTCGAGGCCGAGCGCCTCTAGCTGTGCAAAGACGCCGGGCGGCGCCATGGTTGCCTTATTTAGGTCGAGCCCGAGAGCGCGGCCCATGCCGCCCACGCTCGTCGCCGCCGCCGCGTCCGCCGCGTCCGCCGCGTCGGCCCCGTCCGCCTCGTCGCTCGCCGCGGCTTCGCGCCTCGCCATGCTGCTCAGGTAGCGTCGTGCCATTGCCTCCTTGATTGGAAGCACGGACGGCAGGTCGACCTCAAAGAAGCGCGCGCCTGCCTCGCGGTAGCGGAGGGCGCGCGTGTCGTAGCCCGAACCGATCAGGACCACTTGCACGCGCTCGAGCGGCGTCGTCGCCGCGGTTTTCGCCAAAAAGTCATCAAGCGCCGCGTCGATGAACTGTGTACGCTGCTTGATCCACGCAAGTTTGGGCAGCACCGGAGCCCACAGCGTGCGTGCGAGCGGCGCGCTCACGACCCAGCGCGTCGCCGATGGCAGCAGCTCCGCGGCCACGTCATCTTCCAGCTCGCCGGCCGCGGCCAGTAACGCGCGAACCCACAGCACGCGCAGGTTCTTTTCGGAGTCGAGCATGCCCTCAGGCTCAAATGCGTAGAGCAGCGGGAAGACGGTCTCGAAGATCTTGTCGACCAGCTGCTCAGCGGGCGTACGCGGTGGAGGGCCACCACCACCACCACCAGCGGGAGGACCTCCGGTGCCGGGAGGGCCGCCAGCCATACCGGGAGGACCGCCGGCCACGCCTGGAGGGCCGCCAGCCATGCCGGGAGGGCCGCCAGCCACGCCGGGAGGAGGGCCCTGCAGCCGCACGCCAGCAACTCGGGCGTGTGCTGGATGGGGTGCGACGCCGACGATGAGCCCTGCCGTCGGCGTGACGAGCAGGAGAACAAACGCGAACAGGACAACGAGCATAGAAATCCTCGTGGCAAACTCCGCGACGTATTTGAGGTTGCGGTGTGCGTGTTGGTGTGTTGTGAATGAACGTGTTGGTGTGAATTCACATGTTTGCGGACTATTTCACAGGTCAAATGCGGCGCACTTACGAGTGTCTGCTTCCCGACGGCACTACTGCGCCATGTGGGCCGGGCGTCGAGCAATGTGTCCCGTATACCTCCGACTGGCCGCTACCGGACCTTCCTCGCTTCCACCTCTTAGACCCCTCGTGCGTAATGAATGATCCCAACGGTCCGGTCTACGACGACGTGCATGGCATGTACCACGTCTTCTTCCAGGACCATTTGGCCATCCCACCAGGCGGTGGCCCCGTGTGGGCCCACGTATGCTCTCGAGACCTCGTGCACTGGGCACGGCTGCCAGTCGCGCTCTGGAATGACGAAGCGTACGACTCGCAGGCCATCTTCACGGGAAGCGCGACCGTTTTCTTGGACCAGATCGTGCAGGTGTACCCCGGCATCTGCACCGAGGACGTCTGGCCCGAGTGCGAGACAGGGACCACCCTCGCTCTCGCCTTGCCAGCCAACCGCTCCGATCCCTTTCTGACCAATTGGACGAAACCCTTCGAGCTCAATCCGATCGCCAACAATACGCAGCGTGACCCGACTTCGGCATGGCGTACTGCGCACGGCGAATGGCGGCTCTCCACGTACGACGCCGAGCTGTTCGCCACGGCGGACTTTAAAGAGTGGTACCGCGTCGGGACGCAGCCCGGATTCGAGGTTGGCGAATGCCCTTCACTCATGCCCCTTCCCCGGTCCGTGCCGAGTGCGAACATCTCCTCTACCGGCCGAATTGAGGCTGAGGGCGGCGGCGGCGCTGGTGGCAGTGCATTGGGTGGCGACGACGCGTCTCCATCTACACGCGGCGCCACCCTCAGCTCTCCGACCCATGTGCATAAGTGGTCTCATGATTGGGTCGACTCGTACCGGCCAGGCGTCTACATCGATGGGCCCCCCGGCAAGCCTGGCGTGTGGATTCCAACGGTCGATTGGGCTTTTGGCAATGCGAGCCAGGTGGCGGACGTTGGCGCGTTCTACGCGAGCAAGGACCTGGCGGGGCCCGAGCCGCGCGGCCGACGCATTGTTTGGGGCTGGACCGCCTACGCGGGGCCGTTCCAGGGGGTGCTCAGCCTGGCGCGAGAGGTCACGTGGCATCCGGTGCTGCGTCAACTGCTCTTCTCACCTCTGGCTGAGCAGGATGGGCTTCGTCAATTGCCCAAGCTCGTCGATGAGGGACCTATCCCTCTCGGCGCAGGCGGTGTGCACCAGCTGGGCACATGGGCCGCGGGCGGCGCCGGGCGCCAAGCGGAGGTGGAGGTGTCGTTCGCGCTGCCCGGGCATGCCGCGAGCTTCGGGGTGTCTGTGATGGGAGATGGCGACGGCACCACGGGCATGCTCTTCTTTGCAGAGTACGTGCCGCCACCGACGGCGCAGAGGCTGGGGCGGCGGCTCCCTCATCGGATGGGCGCCATGTTGGGCGCCCCGCATGCCATACGCGTCGGATCCGTCAACCTGTCGATCAGCACGCAATACCAGCCGTGGATGCCCAACACGACGCTCTGGTGCTGCGACTACACGAGCGTAAACGGAACCGACGCTGCCGCATGCCAGGCTGCGTGTGTCGCCGCCGCCCCCACGTGTGCTGCGTGGACTTTCTCGGCAGCCGACGCCCAACACGGCGCGCGCCCCAAGTGCACGCTGAGGAGCGCCGTGGCGAACACGGCGCAGACGATGTGGCGTCCCCCGATCCGATCTGAGGGCGCGACGAGTGGCGTGCTCGGCGCGCCCTCGAAGCTGCTGGGAGGCAAGACAGACACCCTCCTCATCGCACCGACGGACACGAACCTCACCATCCGCGTCTACGTCGACCACGGCCTCGCTGAGGGCTTCTGGCAGGGAGGCCGGGTGGCAATGACGCGCATCGCCACGCCGGCGTACACAGGGGCTTCAGAGGGCTTCGCGGTGCACGCGGTCGATGCGGTGACGCTCGTACGGGCAGAGGCGTGGCGCGTAGGCGACATTTGGGTCTCAGCAGAGGAGGTGCTGCGCACGCCACGGCCGAAGACGACGGGGGACGAAGCGTCCTCGCGTTCGCACTATGATGATGATCCATGACGTGGCGTGAAAAGTCTAGCCGAGCCTAGGCTACATGTATGTTGTCTGTTGACAGCTAGTTGACAGCGTCTGGAACGGAACAGAACTCGCTCTTTAACTACCCGGGTGCCGATAGGACCAAGATTGAAGATTGGCGGTTACGGTTCGATAGCGACGTCTAGCGCCAAGCGCGGTGAGTGGTCTCGCGAAAGCCGAACAGCCCGGCCAACCGAACGAAGACACGGACAGGACAGCGCGCGCGGACCGCCCGGACGGACGATGCCGATCAACCTTTCGAACGACATTCTTACTCAAACACTCTCTTCAGAACGAGTCTCAGGCTACACAAGGGCCGCTCCTCGCATCGTGATCGTCCGCACGTCGTGCTTGACAGCGGACAGAGCGAGTACGCGACTCCACTGCAACCATGCAGCGGACACCACTAAGGAGTGGGACCGTAAGGACGTCATCAACAAGAGGGGGCTCCACAACGAGCAACAGCAACAGGTCGCGTCCAACGCGCGGTCGGACCCGTTCACGATGTCGAACACAGGAGCAGACTGTGAATCAACTGTTGGATCAGGAACTGGATCAGTGGGATCAGTGGGTTCGGATCAGTTGTATCCGAAGACTACGCTCTCTGGAGAGTCTCCACCGCGGGCTCGAGGCCCCCCCCCCTTCCTAGTGAGATGAGGCGGCTCACTAGGCTCGGGGCGTGGGGGCTCGGGGCGTGGGGAACTCGGCATCGTCGCTGGATGATGATCGCGTCGTGTTGCGCTGAGGCCACTCGATGCCAAACTGCACGTAGTGTTCTGGCAGCACCGAGCTGATGGGCGGCGGCGGCGGCAGCCCGACCACCGCCGGGGAGCCTTCGAATGGCAAAAAGAAGACGCACACGGTGATGTCGTCGCGGTAGGTGCCTTTCTCGTACCATGCGCGCGCCGCCTCGAGCACGAGGGCCTTGGCAGCGAGCGACGCGTCGGCGCGGTACCGGTAGCAGAACGCGAGCACCTCCTCATCCGAGAGATGTTCCCACAGCCCATCACTCGCAATCACGAGCACCTTGTCTTCCTCGCGCAGCGGGATGCACATGGTACTTGGCACGGCGCTGACGCCGACGGTCTTCATCTCGCCGTCGCCGATGGCGCGCGCGACCGCGAGGCCTGCCGGAGAGTCCGCTGAGAGGTGCACACGCGCAACTACCTGCCCCGTCAGCCCGCGTGGGTGCAATAAGATCACACCTCCCGCCTTCTCTATCCGTGCCCTCTCCTCTGGGTCACTCGGCTTATGGTCCCGCGTTCGCGCCGTCACAATCCAGCCCTCGGTGCCGTCGGGCTGGACGGAGCCTCGGATAAGGCGCGAGTCGCCCACATGCCCGACCGCCATCCGTCGGACGCCGTCGTCGTCATCGTGGATCACGATCGCCGTGCCGGTGGTCCCAGCGCATGCATACACGTCCGCAGGCAGTAGCTCCTTGACGCAGGCCTCGGCGAACTCAAAGGCCTTCTCGAACCGAAGCTGAGCGATCCTCACGCCGAGAGGCTTGCTCGGCGTATCCGCCATCGAGAGCTCGAGGGAGCGCCCGACTTTCAAAGCTGCGATGCGGGAGATCGACTCACCCCCTTTGCCGTGGCCGTCAAAGATGCCGGCGATCAACGTGCCCACACGGAACGTGCTGTCGGTACCACACGGAACGACGGGGTACATAACGAAGCCGTAGTCCTGATTGACCTTCGGAGTCCCCGGCATTCCGGCTGCCACGCCTGGCAAGGACACGAGCCCTATCTGCGCCGAGTCCAGACAGCGGAGCTGTATTCGCTCATCCTTATCGGGTGGACCCTTCACATTTTTCGGAAGCGGCGTGTTCAACAACTGCTTCACGGCCTTTTGTCTCGCAACGTGCTGCTGCAGCTCTGCCCATGTGCGAAGACCACCGGGGCTGATCTGCTTGAATCCGGGAGTACTCGTGGCTCCTCCCACGAGTGTCTTCTGGAGCGCCTTCTCGTCGGCCAGCTCCCCCATGGTCACGTGCTGGAAGTCTAGACCACAAGGATCCTTGGTGCAGCATGCGCCCATCCCTGTGACAGACCGGCGGCGCCGCAAATATAATGTATAGCGGGACTTGATAAAGTTCGCAGGAAAGCGAGAGCCGACCGGGTTCGTCAGGCCGTCGGCGAAAAGTTGACGAACCAGCACGGCAGGTCCGAAGACCAAGCCTGACGTAAACGTCAGTAGCTCAGTACCACTCTTTTTATGTACACACACCGGAGCAGCTAGCTGTAAATGGTTTTTAGGTGACTTCGGTCCCGGTACAAACGTCATGTCCCATGCGCCATGGGGGGCTCGAATTCCCGGTAGGGCTCATCGGATGAGTCGTGCACGCACGCATCGTTGCCGAGAGTTCGCGTCGTGGCCATCGTGAGCGTTGGCCCCAAAGGCTTCTCCAGCCCCAAAACGGGGTCGACCGGTGTCCACGACGCACTCCGCGGCCGCCGCTCCCAGTACCACGAGGCAGTCGAGACGAGGGCGAGCTGCGGCAGGCATAGGAGAGTGTACACGCAGTAGACGAACGCCCAGTCTCCGTGGAGAGCGTGCGCTACGTACGAGCCGATGGGCACGAGGGAGAGGGAAGCGAGGCCGCCGACGAGAAAGATGAAGCCGGTCAGAGTGCCTGAGGCGGTCGGTCCGAAAGCTTCGGCTGTGTAGATCGAGAAGACGGCGAAAGTGGCCATGCGAAGGCAAGTGAAGAGGCAGAACGTCACCCATTGCCAATCAAGAGGCAGATACAGAGCACACACGCCATGGAGCGCCCCCATCAGAGTGTTGAGCTGCATCGTCCCCACGACGCCGTAGCGGGTGTGCGCGACCGCGATCAGCGGCACGAACGCGAGCCCGGCGGGCAGCAGCGCGGTGTGCAGTGACGCATAGTACCCCGAGCTATCGCCCTGCGCCAGCAGCATCACGCGCGCTGTGCCGAGGTATAGGTTGATGCGCTGCTGCGAGAGGAGGTACCACGCCAGGCCGACGACGAGCTGGATGGAGCTGAGCTGCGTCAGCAACGGCGCGTCGTGAAGAGCCGGCACGGAGCCGCAGCCTAGGGTGGCCGCCATCTCCAACCCGGACGCTGTGTCGTGTGCCGGCCCGTTGATGCTCTCTGCTGGGGCCTCGTAGACGGGCAGCAGCGGGGCGGCGCTGTCTTGAGCAGCGCAGCAGCTGCCGACCGAGACGGACTGGCCGGTGAAGCTATACGAGCGGTGGATCTTTGTTGGGGTGCAACCGACCAGGGAAGCCACCGCGATCGTTTGCTCGGTGAAGCTCGGGGAGCGGTGCATCCTTGACTCGGTGAAGGTATGCGAGCGGTGGATCTTTGTCGGCGGACCACACTCTTCCGCGAGGCTGCTTGCATGGCGTGCTGTGGAGCAGTCGTCCTTGCCGTCGCTCCGAGCCCCAGAGCCAGATTTCGCGACGGTCCAAGCCCAGGAGCCAAACATCAGGGCGCCGAGGACTCCGTACGAGGTGAAGATGGTCTCTCGCGAGAAGCCTGCCTGGTATGCGAGGAAGAAGAGCAGCGACACCGCGGACGAGGCGTCGTAGAGCGCGCAAATTGTGGCCGCGATGGTGGGTCGATGCGACTCAGGGAAGAGGAACTGAAGCTTGATGGCAGCAAAGAAGCACGTGTTGCCACCCACCGCAAGCAGCACGAACGGCGGCAGAAAGCCGAAGCCGGCAGAAGCTGGCAAGGCACCAATGATGAGCGAGGCGATGATAACGCAAGTGCCTGACGCAGCGACGCCGTACACGAGCGGCATGCGATCGCAAAGGAGCCCAGCTGGTGGGCCGCTCAAGGACAACGCACATTGGGTCACACTGTACACGACGAGAAGGTTCTCATTGGGCGCCTCGGATTCTGCAAACACTCCATCCGCCAAGAGCACGCCGGAAATCGAGGACCAGCCACAGACGGTGCCGATAAAGAGGCCTGAGCATGCGCAGCCGGCGATCAGGGCGCGCGCTTCTGGCGTGCGCCACGAGTCTGGCACGACGAAGATCCAGGATGTCACCCGCATCGATGCAGGCCCCGGCGCCTTGGGATTGGCGGCGCCGTGGTTGGAGCCTTGAGATAAACCGAACCGCGCGGATCGGCGATCCTCGGTTGCCCACCATTATGGAGCGATCGCCCTCACTCAATTGCCTGCACAATCAATCTGAAAGAGCCCACTCGGAACTTCTTTACCGGTACACAACGTCATCCGTCTTCAATCGCGAAACGGAGATTATATTGAGATCTCGAAAACTTCCTCGAGAACTCTTATCCTATACTCCCTCGACGGCCGCGTCGCACGCTAGCTCGCTCGCTCGCTCGCTCGCCGGACGTTCGATGCTGTATCCCGATTCCACACTAGCTTCACACGAGCCCCTGCTGCTCGACGCGCGCCTTCGACCGCCGCACGATTTGACGAGGGGTGAGGTCAACTTCATCTTCGGAGTCCTCGGCCTCAGCTCCTCAGTTCTCTGGAATCAGATCATGCTCTCCACCGGTTTGCTGGTCTCCCTGTTCGGTGAACACGCCATTTCCATCGCGGCCACGGCACAGAACTTGCTGTGCGCTACGGCCATGTGGTTGCTCACGTTCGCACCCGCATCGGTCGCGATGAAGGCTCGCGGCAGCCAAGATCACCGCAAGCGTCAGCTCATGCTCGCGGTAGCTATGGTCATGTGCATGCTCCTCCTCGGCGTTGCGCTGTGCGTCTCGCTGCTCCTGAAATCGCTGCCGCTGTGGCTGCTCATCGTGCTCGTTGCGTTCGACGGTGCGGCGACGGGTACGGCGCAAGTCGTCGCCGCATCACTTGGTGGGATGCTTTCGGGCTCCAGCTCAGAAGCCGCTGGGGCCTTGCTGCTGGGTGAGGCCGCGGCGCCGCTGCTGACCGCGCTGTGCTCGGCCCTGGTCTCGCTGCAGCCCGTGTACCACGACGCGTACTCGAGCACCCTAGCCACGCTCTTGCTCCCCATGGCCATCCTTGGGCTTGCGCTGCTCGCCCTGCGGAGACTCCAGTTGGCCAACCCGCCCGGTGGAGTGCCCGCCGAGTGCAAGACCCTCGGGATCGAAACGTCGAGCCACGAGGGCGCCGCGCGCATCTCAGCGCGATTGCGCGCGCTGCTCCCCAATGCCCTCTGCGTGGGCGCGCTGTGCGTGACCTGGATCTTCTTCTTGTGCTCGACACCTTACATTGCAGTAGGCATGTGTGGCGCCACGATCGGCGGCGACTGCGAAAGGGACGTGGTCGGCCTGATGATCGGGGTATCGAATGTGGCGGCCTTCATTGGGCGGCTGCTCGGCGGCGTCCTTCCGCCCAACCTCGGCACCTCATGGCCTCTCATCGTGGAGACATGCGCCGTCATCGGGCTGAGCTTCGGCGCCGTACTGAGCACCGAGGCCCTCAGCATACCGGTACGGAACCCTCAGGCCGTCGGCGGCGCGATGAGTGCGGTCCTCACGCTCTGGTGCAACGCGCTGCTCATGCGGCTCTCCGCGGCGGCTCAGAGAAGCGCCGGCGAGGCCCACGGCATCTTGTGCCCCTGCCCCTATACGGCCCAAGTCTCATGGGTCGCTCTGCAGACCGGCTGCGTTGTCGGCGCGGTCTTGCCATTCGTGGTCAGGGCTCACCCGTGAAGCGGCTCAGTGGATTCTATTCATATACGTCTATGAAGAGACAAGACTGTGAGAAGGGGAGGGGGCGGTGTGGATCTGGATGCTGATCGGTGGCGGTGCGGGCCGGTCGGGTACAATGTAGGCTCGTCTTCTGTACAGTTTGAGATACATTGACGTGCGGTGTCCATCGCATGTGACAAGCATGCAGACTTTCACGTCGGCGTCTTACCGTTACTTTCGCCGCACGGTCTCCCCCGGGCGGAGCACAGTCCACCTCGCGGAGCGATTCCAGTAAGATTCCAGAGCACATTGTCAGAGCACAGCGGCCCACCTCTCCATCTCACGAGCGAGGCCTTCGTCTGCAAAATCACTCACAGCCCGTGCGCACCCGGCCTGCGCGATGAGCGTCTCGGCCGGCTGCGATGAGGTGATGCCGATCGTGCGCACGCCAGCGGCCACTGCGGCGGTTGCACCGGAGAGAGAATCCTCAAAGGCGAGGCAGTCGGCGGCACTGACGCCGAGGCGGCGCATCGCCTCTTCGTACGGATCGGGATGAGGCTTGCCCCTCGCGCATTCGTCTCCGATGATCAGCGGCGCGAAAAAGTCTAGTCCCGACAAGCTGCCGATGGTAAGCGCCTCGAGCATTAGTACGGCATTGGCTCGCGGTGCGTTGGTCACCGCCGCACAGCGCACGCCCGCCGCCTCGAGATCCGCACAAAAGTCGAGCAGGCCGGGCATGATGCGCGAAGGCAGCTGTTCGGCCACACACTCACGAAAGCGCTCCTCCTTCCGCACGGCGAAACACTCAGCCTCTGCGACGGTCCACTGCGGAAACAGGTCGGCTAATATCATCGCATTCTGCCGTCCGGAGATTCGATCCTTGAAGAATTCTTCGGTGATCCGCCTCCCGCCGTCAAAGCCCGCCTCTGCGAGCACGTCCTGGAAGACTGAGAGGTGAACGGCATCGGAATGGAACAGAGTGCCGTCAATGTCAAACAGAACGGCCTTCAGGCGTGTTGGACGCGAAAGAAGGGCGGTCCGCGAAGCGTGCGCGCCGGCATCGGAAGAGACGAGCAGAAAGGTCAAGAGGCGCGACGAAGTTTGTGGCCGTAGAGCCAGGCGGCGGCGGCATCGCGTCGGAGACACACATGCCAACATCCTAGAACACTTCGGTACTTCGGCCGCGACGTTTCCAGGAAACCGAACCACAAATGGAAGGCTCTCAGCATCTCCACACAAAACGGTACCGTCAAAACGTGCGTGAGTTGTCCTGACCATTCTTAATTATTAATGGACGTCTTTTCGCCTCTCACGCTGCCCTGCGGCCTTTGCCTAAAGAACCGGCTGCTCCGCGCGGCCGCATTTTCGGGCGAGACGGTGCCCGCGGCGGCGGAGACGCTGGGCGAGGCTGCGCGCGGCGGCTGCGCGCTCGTGACGCTCGCGTACACCTCCGTGTCCGCCGACGGGCGCACCTTCCCGTCCCAGTTCGTCCTCTCCGAGGCCTCCGCGCCGCCCGCCATCGCCGCGGCCGTGCACGCGGGGGGCGCGCTCTTCTCCGTCCAGCTGACGCATGCGGGCTCCTTTGCCAGCCGCGCCCTGCTGCCCGCGGGCTCCCGCGGCCCGGTCGCGCCGTCGGCGGTGTTTGACCTCCCCGCGCTGGGCTGGTCCGCCGCGGCCACGGAGGCGGACATGGCGCGCCTGCTTTCGGACTTTGCGGCCGCGGCCGCGTTCGCGGTGGGGCCGCGCGGCGGCGCGGACGCGGTGGAGCTGCACCTGGGGCACGGCTACCTGCTCTCGCAGTGGCTGTCGCCCGCCTTCAACGTGCGCGCGGACGGCCACGGCGGCAGCGCGTGCGCGCGCGCACGCTTCCCGCTCGCGGTGGCGCGCGCGGTGCGCGCGGCGATCGGGCCAACAAAGGCGCTGCTGGTGAAGCTCAACACCGCGGACGGCTTTGGCGGCGGCGTGGCGCCCGCGGACGTGGCCGAGACGGTACGCGCGCTGGCGGGCGAGCGGGGGCTAGTGGACGGGCTCGTGCCCTCCGCGGGCTGGGTGAACCGCAACGGCTTTTTCATGCTGCGCGGCGCGGTGCCGCGGCGGGGCATGGTGGCCGCGCTCGCGCGCAGCAGCGCCGCAAAGGCGCTCGCGATGGCGCTGCTGGGCAAGTGGCTGGTGCCCGAGCTGCCGTTTGAGCCCCGCTTCCTCGCGGAGGGCGCGCGCGCGGTGCTCGCCGAGGCGCGCGGCGTGCCCGTGTTTGCAGTGGGCGGCTACGTGGCGCTGGAGGCCGTGGCCGCCGCGCTCGGGGAGGGCTTCGCGGGCGTGCAAATGGCGCGCGCGCTGATAAGGGAGCCCGACCTGCCGAAGAGGTGGCTCGCCGCGGCGGCGGCGGATGGCGGCGGCGGCGGCGCGGGGGCGGCGGTGGCGCCGCAGTCGCGCTGCAGCCACTGCAACCGGTGCGTCCTCGCTGCCCTCACGCCCGCCGCCCCCGCGCGGTGCGTGGAGAGGGACGTGGAGGAGCTTTTATAGGAAACGGGAAAGAAGAAAACTCAACTTGTAAGAGCGTCACCCTAGAGCGGGGAGTCCCTTGGGGGCCAGTCCCAGCGCGCACGCGCGCGGCGGCGGTGTGTGTGCTCAGGGCCGCCTAAGAACCACACTCGTCATGTCTCGTGAAGGTTCGACTTGGGTGTGAGACGCGGCTGTGACGTGTGCGAGGTGTTGCCCTTCACGCTTTGAGTTTGGTCAGTGTTTGGTCTAGTGCGTGTTGGTGTGTTGAGAATGAGACAAACTATGTCGGACGACGAGCGGCGGGCCGTCGCGCTCTTCCTGAGCCCGTTCGAGCTGCTGACAGATCGCGCGACGCTCAGCCGCGGCCTCCGCCGCTTGAACAAGTCCTTCGAAAAGAGCGAGGTGGAGCTGCGCGAGCAGATCGCGCAGAAGACGGGTAAAGCCATCGCCTCCCACTGGGAGGTCGCGCGTCCCTCGCTCGATGAGGTGCACGCGGAGGTGTCGGCGCTCGTTTCGTGGCGGCTTCCGCCCGAGCAGCCAGCTCTTGACGACGTGCGTCTCGCGGCCTCCGAGTTTGCAGCGACACTGGGCATCTCGGCCGAGGAGGCCCGAGATTCCCATGTTAGCACCGTAGCCACCTCTGCGAACGTCATCGCGGCCAAGGCGGACGCGCGCGCTGATGAGATCTCGCGCATGCGTTCCGAAATCGCGGCCGCTGCCGCGAGCGTCTCCGAGGCCGCCGCAGCCTCGGACCGACGTCTCGCTGCCGTGCGAGGCGAGGCGCAGGCGACGGCAGCGAGGCTTTCAGAGGCATGTGCGTCGGTGCAGGCTAGCGTGGAGGCGCTGCTGAGCGCGGCGAGCGCGGGGCGCACGCGGCACCTCGAACTCGAGGCTGCGCAGGCGCAGCAGCACGTGGCGCGCCGCAGGGAGCTCGAGCAGCTTCGTCGAAGCGTCGAAGCCTTGCTAGAGGTGCCGCCGCCGCCGCCGCCGCCGCCCGACGATGACGAGGAGGAGCGGCAGCGCAGCGCCCCTCGCGTCGCCTCCGCCGCCGCCCGCGCTGAGGACGGGGGCGCTGAGGACGGCACGCTCGCCTCCGGGCCGTTCGGTCGACGGCCAGCCAGGCTGCGCGACTCTGTCGACGAGCTACGTGAGGCTGCGAGTGCGACACGAGTGCATGCGGCTGCTGCACGTGCGTCTGCCGCCTCGACGGTCGTTAGGGAGCACCATTGCGCCGTACTGGCGGCGGCCCTGCGGCGCGCGAACGAGGCTGCGGCCGTCCGAAGTGCGTTGCCCGAACGGCTGGGCCATTGGGAGGCTCGGATCGAGGAGCTGCGCATGCAATCGGGCGCTCTTCACGCGAGATTGCACGAGCTCCAGGTCACGGCGGCCGTCGAGGGCGGGCCATCATTGCCGCGCGCGCCGCGGCGCCTCTCCAGTCTCGGATCGCCTATTTCTATGGTGTGAGTGCAGTAAAGGGCCCGCCATAGTGGCCGCGCGAACCCACCCCACGGGTTCACTCCGCGTATTCGATTACGACGTTGTTTCACCGCGAGTATGTTACGGCTTACCGTTACGGTCTGGGGCCGGACGTTGCGAAGGATTCCCGCAACCGGAGCCTGCTTCTTGTGCTTACTGCTTTCTGCTTACGACGCCGACCTTGTCCTTTTCAATGCCACGACCTGCCGCATTAACCATTATCGAATCGTCGTAACGCCGACCTACACCGCGCCCCCCGCGCGGCGCCGACCGCCATGGCCGACGCGTGCTGCACGAGTCACCACGGACGCCCTCCACGAGGCACGAGTGCCTCGACCTGTCCCGGACGGGCACCCGGCCGGATCCCCATCCCGGGAAACGGGGGATCGCCGCCGTTATAACTATCGACGGTCATCGCAAGTCATCGCGCCGATAGTAGGTACTACGTTGGACGACGTGGGTCTGCGCGCGGTGCGGGTCCTCGCTGCCCGGCGGCCCGCCGGGTCCCGGGTGCACTGCACACTGCCGTGTGGCACTTCTCCGATCTCCGCACACAACCACACCGATGCCGCCCGCTGTTGCCGCGCATCCACACCGCCGGTAAACCCCCTATTACCGCCCCTTCTCGGCGCGCCCCTCTCTCAGCCCTCTCCAAATCATACCCAGCATCGGCACGGTCACAGGTAGGTACTATCGTGTGCTTGCCTAAAACACTGCGTCACGTCAGAGTTTCACACCGTGTGAGGTGGTGAGCCGTGTGAAAGGTGGTGACCTGCTCGTCGAGCGCCCCTGTAATCTCCCTGCTGGCGCGGCGCCCTGTTGGGCGCATCACAACATGTCGGCAGGCACAGCAATGTGGCGAGACGAAGCCACGCCCCACCCGTCCCGCGGACATCCCGTCACTTGTTGATGTCGATGATAGTGTCGGGCGCCGCACCCTCGAAGGCAATCTTGTGGATCTGGACCATCAGCGGGAAGTCCTTCTCCTTGCCCGCCTTGTGGATGCACTCCATCACGTCCTTGGAGGTGCCGGTGCCCTGCAGCTTCTGGCCGTTGAGCTCCTCCGCCTCGATGACGTCCCACGTCTTGGGCGTGCCGTCCTTGATGCATTTGGCGAAGATGTCGGCGCACTTGCGGTTGCGGCCGCCGAAGCACGTCGTGACAAGGTCCGCCACACCGCACGACTCCAGAAAGGTCTCAGACAAGATATTGCGATCGCCGTAGAAGACCTGGCAGAACTTCTGCATCTCTTTGAGCCCAATGCGGATGATCGCCGCCTTCGTGTTGCCGCCCATGCCAAGCCCGTCCACGAAGCCCGCACCGAGGGCCACCACATTCTTCAGCGCACCACACAGCTCGGCACCTGCCACGTCCGCGACCGGATCGACCTTGAAGTCAGGCGTGTTGAAGAGCTTGACCCACTTGGCGCCGATGGCGAGATCGGTGCACCCGATCGTCGCCTCCGCGAAGTCACCCTTGGCCACCTCGTTCGCCACGTTGGCACCCATCAGCACGGACATGTTGACCACCGGAGCGCCCTCTGCCTTCTTCATCTCCTCCGCGAGCAAGTCCGAGATCAGGATGGGCTTGCCGTCCTTGAACTCGATGCCCTTGATGAGCGAGATGCCGATGCAGCCCGGGGCGAACGCGCCCTGCAGCTTGGGCACGAGCGGCGCAAGGAAGTTGTGCGGGATGACGAAGATCATCATCGTGGCGCCCGTGACCGTCGACTTGATGTCGGGGTTCGCGTGGATGCTCACCGGCAGAGGAATGTCCGGCAGGTAGATGATGTTCTCGTGCTTCTCGTTAATCACCTGCGTCAGCGGCGAGTAGCCCTCGTCCACCCACGTTTTGCCCTCGGGGGGCTTGGCGCCGCGCGCTGGCCGCTCCCACTTGCCGCCCTCAAACTTTACGTACTCCTCAAACACCCACATCTCCACCACCGGATCGAAGCCGTTCTCGGGCTTGAGCACGTTGACGCCCAGCTTGGTGGCGATGGCAGAGCCCCAGTTGCCGGAGCCAATCAGAGCAACCTGCGCGCGTTGAAAGGAGAGCGAATTGTGATGAGCCGAGATGAGCCGAGGTGAGCCGACTGTGGTGGCTAATGGGCCGCCGGTGCAGCCGCGTCTACCGCGCCGGGTTCGTGCGCCCTGCACACCTTTTCGGGCATGTCGAAGCGGGTCTGGGGTTCTCTTTGCGATTCGAGGTGACGAGGCGAAGCACGTCGAATACTTGTCGACGACGAAAGCGAATTCAAAGTGAATCAACGAAACTCTCAAATTCCGCAAATGCCACACATCATCCTGGAGAATACGTACAGGGCCGAATAATATGCGAGGGAATTTCCTTCTTCACACAGTGCGAAGCACCGGTTCGTCTGTCGTTTAACGTTCACGCCTCGTCTTCGCAGAGCCTGTCGACGGCCGTCGCCGTCGACATGTCGTCGCTCACGGTGTACGCCAACGAGCCGGTCACCCGTGGCAAAGTGGTAGTGCATACGAGCATCGGGCCGCTCGACATTGAGCTGTGGCCCAAGGAGGCGCCGATGGCGTGCCGCAACTTTGTGCAGCTGTGCCTCGAGGGCTACTATGACGGCTGCATCTTCCACCGGGTGATCAGGGACTTCATGGCGCAGACGGGCGACCCCACGGGAACGGGCAAGGGCGGCGAGTCCGTCTTCGGCTCCAAATTCAAGGACGAATTCCACAGCCGGCTGCGCTTCACGCATCGCGGTCTCATTGCGATGGCCTCCGAGGGTCCCGACACGAACGGCTCGCAATTCTTCGTGACGCTGGACCGGTGCGAGTGGCTCGACCGCAAGCACACGATATTTGGCAAGGTGACCGGCAACTCGCTCTACAACCTCCACCGCTTCAACGAGCTCGAGGTCGACGCGGCCGACCGTCCCGAGTTCGCGCCGCGCATCGAGCGGTGCGAGGTGCTGCTCGAGCCATTCGATGACATTGTGCCACGCGCACCGGCGGCGGCGCCCGCCGCCGCCGCCGCCGCCGCCGCCGCGACCGCCAAGCCACGGAAGAAGGAGAAGCGCAATCTCAATCTGCTTTCCTTCGGAGAGGAGGAGGCCGCGGGGGAGGCCGAGGCCGCCGGCCAGCCTCGCGCCCTCCTCTCAAGTCACGACGTGCTCGACGATCCTCGCCTGTCGAAGAAAAGCGCCATCGAGCCCTCGGCGGATGTGCCCGATACGGCGCCCGTAGACGCCGCGCGCTCGCCACTGCCTCGTGCGCCGCATCCGCCGCCGCAGCGGCCGGCCGGTGGAGCGTCCGACGCACAGGACGCACGAGCAGCGGATGCGGCAACGGACGAGGCGGCGGCCGAGGCGGCGTTCGAAGCGCGTATGCTCGAGCAGATGCATGCCAAGCGCCAACGGTTGCAACCGCAGTCGGCCGCCGCTGCCTCGGGCGGCGCTGGGAACGGCGAGAGTGGCGGCGGCGGAAGTAGCAGGGCTGGCGGCGGCGGCGGCGGCGGCGGCGGCGGCGGCGGCGGCGGTGATGCGGGGCTTTCCGAATACGATCGGCTTAAGGCAGAGATGGGGGCCGAGCGTCGGCACGAGCTTGCCGAGGCCGCTGCTGAGTCTACGAGGCGCGCAGCCGGCGGCGGCGGCGGCGATGCTGGCGGCGCTGGTAGTGGGTGGAAATGGCGCGGGAAGAGTGGAGGTGATGCTGAGGACGAGGACGAGGACGAGGACGAGGACGACGAGGGGGAGGGGGGCGCCCGGATGAGCGAGCTTGAGAAGCAGCGTGCGCGCTTCCTCCAAAAGAAGCGCGAGAGCGTCGGCCTCGACCGCAAGCAGCGCGAGAAGGCCACCCTGGCCAAGCTCGCTGCATTCAACTCGCGAGGGCTCTCGCACAAGCTTGATTTTCGGGCGGGTCAGCCTCCCAAAATGGCTGAGGCTGCGTCGTCGTTCGACTCGTTCGACCCGCTCCGCCATGGCACTCACGAGGGGCGAGCCATTCAAAAGATCCGAGAGCGCGAGAAGGCGATGCTCTCGATGTCGGGGAACTATGCCGACGACGAGCCGCGGTAGGCTCACATAGGCATTGCGGTAGCTCACATAGGACCGAGCTCGCCGTTCCGCCGCGCGCCGTGCGGTGTGAAACGAAAGCTGTGCGGCGCACGCCGCCCGAACCGCCCGGTCGCGAAAGCCGAAACGGCGTCGCGTGCGGACCGGGGGAGCGGGGACCGGGCGGCGGAACGACCGGGAGGGGCGCGGGGGCCGCGCACCGAGACCGGAATACGCCCCCAGACTGAGACTCCGGCCCACGCCAGGGCCCTGGCCCGCTGCTTCGCTGTGCGCGACCGTGGGGCCCAGCACGCCCAGTGCCAGTTACACCCACTGGTTAACCAGCTAATAACCTGCGTGGAACCGACTCCGGTTCTCGGCGCCCAGACCGCCGAGACCCCAGTCGTCCGCCATAGACGCGAAGACGCCCACGCGCGTGGGCGGCGTGAATCGCGTAGTTTCCTTATAACGTATATGAGCTGCAGCTTCCGCCGTTGCAGAGGCCATTCGCTTGGCGGTACGGCCGTGCACAGGACACCTCCCGCGCCCGCCGGCACACATAGCACGGCGCGGTGCGGTCACACGCACAAAAAGTACCGTCCCCGGGACGCGACACCCCCCGCCTTCCCCCCTCTGCTGCCGAATCTGCCTCCACCTGCGGACGTGCGTCGTCCGCGTGCGTGGCTCCTCCTCCCGCGCGCCTTTTCCTGCCGCCACGTCGCCTTCGCTCCTCACTTGGGCGCGGCGAACAGCGCCAAGTCGGCTTCGCTGGAGAGGATACCCTTTGGCAGGTGCTGCAGCCCGAGGTTTTTCGCGTGCGCGGCGAGCATGCGCTTGCGCTCCTCCTCGATAATCTGCTGCCGGATCTGCTCGACGCGCTCCGCGTTGAGCTGCTCCTGCAGCTCGGCCCCCCGCTCTTGCTCGTACTTGGCGCGGCGCAGCTCGAGGAGCTGCTCGATGGCCTTCCGGTGCTCGAGCTGCTTCATGCGGCGCTTCTGCGCGTTCATCTGGTCGAGCCGGTCGTCCTCGGCGAACTTGGCGAGCATCGCCACCCTGAAGCCCTCCTCCTCTTGCTTCTCCTCCTCGCGCCGGATCGCCTTGAGCTGCCGCTGGTACTCGTTCGCGAGCGCAATGTCCATGCGCTGCTGCACCGCGCGCGCCATCTTCTCCTTCTCCTTTTGAAGGATCTTCTCCTCGGTCTCCTGGATGACGAGCTCGTTGCGCAGATTGTCCATCTCGTCCTTCGCGCGTTGGGGGGGAGGGGGGGGGGGGGGGGGGGGGCGTGAGCGACGACGAGAGGGGCTGGCGGCGCGACGCGCGACGACGGAAGGCTCGAGGTTGGGATCGAGGTTGCTCGAGGTTGCTCGAGGTTGATTGAGGTTGGGAGGCTCCGCGTGTGGACGCGTGTGGGGGTGCGGGGTGGGGGGGGGAGGGGGGCGGCAGCCAAGGGGGTGGCGGGTCGAGGGGGGGGCGGAGTTCTCGGCTGGGGCGGGCTCGCGCACCGCGCCGCCATGTCGCCCGAAATCTTCTCGAGCGCGGCGTCTTTGGCGTTCTGATCCTTCTCGCGCTCGAGTCGCATGGCCTGCTCGCGCGCCATGACGTGCTCGGCGTAGGCGCGGATCTTGGCATTCTCCTCCTCGATCTCGACCCGGCGCTTGTGCTTGTATTCCTCCTGCTGCACGATGAACGCGTCGATGTACGACTTGATCTCCTTCTCCTTCGCGTGGCGCGCCTCTGTCTCTCTCCGGTCCTCCTCGATGATCGCCTCAACGACCTTGTCCACCATCTCCTTCTCCTTGAGGAACTGCTGGTAGGCCTCGGCCTTGAGCGTCATCTTCTCCTGCACCTGCTTGTCCAACTCCGCTCGCATCGCGCGCCCATCCTGCTGGCGCAGGTATTCGCGGTACGCCTCCGCCTGCAGCCCGCGCTGCCGGTCCGCCTCCATCGTCTGGGCCATAATGGACTCCGACTCGGCCTGCTTGGCGATCAGGTGCGCCGACTCCTTGATCTGGCACTCGCGCTCCTTGTTCATGTACGCCGCCTTCAGCTTCTCCTCCAGCGCCCGCAGTTCCTCCGACTGCTCGCAGATGCGCTGCACGTTCTTCGCCTCGCGCACAGCCTGTGTCTTGCGGCGCGCGATCTCGGCGGCGAGCCGCTCGTCCTGCTCGCGCAACACCGCCTCTCGCTGCTGCGCGATCGACGCCGACATCAGCTGCTGCGTCGCATACATGTTCTGCTGCGCCGCCTTCTGCTCGTTTGTGATCCGTGTCTGGACCACACGGCCATCGGAACGGAAGTTCTCGCCGAGCATCCGGTCGGTCTGGATCGTCTTCTCGAGCTCGAGCGTGAAATTATCCTTGATCCTCTGTGTCGCCAGCTTCGCCTCATACCGCCGGACCTGTGCCATCGCGGCGGACGAGCGCAAGTGGCTGCCTTCGATGCGCAAGTGGCTGCCCTTGAAGCGCGCGCTGGGGGCCAAGCGAGCAACGGTGAGTTGAGGTTCACATTCACAGTTTCACAGCCAATGTTTCCATGTATACATTGTGAACACAATCGGAGGATCGGAGCAAGCTCAACACCTCGTTTTTGGCTCTACATAGTATAAACGTGGGGCAAATTTGAAGCTCTACGGCGCGGGCAGCGCCCTACTTGCCCACTCTCTCGTGGGCTCGTCGAGCTCGTGTGGGAAATCGACGAAAATCTTGACGTGCAGTGCGCCGGCGGCGCCGTTGGCCTCGCCCTCGTCCTCGCGCTCTCGTTCGGGCATCCCCTCGCCTTCGACCTTGAGCACTTCGCCCGGCTGGCTCACCCCGTGCCGCGACAGCGCGACTACATGCCCATCGAGGTGCGAGAGGGTCGAATTAAAGCCTAGCAGGGCCTGCCGCAGCGTCAGGTGCATGCTCGTGTGCAGCGCCTGGCCCACCCGCTTGAATCTCGGGTCGGAGATCACCTTGAGCTTAAGCTTCACGTCTCCCGGGATCATGCCCGGCCGCTGCTCGCTCGCGCGACTAAAGGTGAGCACGTCTCCGTCGGCCATGCCGCGCAGCACGCGCACCTCGAGCTGGCGCTGGCGCTGCTCGCACCGCTCGTCACTGGGCACCTCCTGCTGCTGCTGGATGACGAATCCAGGCGCGAGCTGCACGTTCACCGGCCGGATCTCGGCGGGGCACTCGCCGCAGCGCGCGCAGCGCCGTGACGAGCGCGCGGACGGAGTCGCACCCTTTCCACAGCCCTTGCACACGACACGTCGCGTGATGGTGAGTGACTTGTGCACGCCCGTGTACACCTGAAGAGGGAGGCAATCAGCATGCACACCTGATGAGGAAGGCAATCAGCGTGTACACCCGAGGAGGGACGCACTCACGGGAACGCTGTGGAAAGGGAACGCTGTGGAAAGGGAACGCTGTGGAAAGGGAACGCTGTGGAAAGGGAACGCTGAGGAAAGGGAGCGACTGTGGAAAGGGAACGCTGTGGAAAGGAAACGCTGAGGAAAGGGAGCGACTGTGGAAAGGGAGGTGAGGCACGCTGTGGAAAGGTGAACAGGGAGGCACTCACGGGCACGCTGCGAGGCACTCCGTGCGGCAAAGCAGAGGCACTCAGAAGTCTATTCTGGTGTTCTCATTCACACCACTCTGGTGTTCTCATTCACACCTCCGCCAAGCTCACGCTCATCTCCACGCTCCCGTCGTCGCCCCGCTGCTTCTGAGTCGCCTCGCTCGCCGCTTGGTACCCATGCATATCGTACAAGATGCGCGCGTCCGGCGCCGCGAGCACGTCGTACGCAGCGCGCACCTCCGCGAAACGACGCGCTGCGAACTCTCGCTGCTCAGCGGTTCGCTGCTTGTCCGGATGCAGCTTGAGGGACAAGCGCCGGAAGCTCTGCTTGATGGCCTGCTCATTCACGCCGCCATCGCCGCCCTCCTCGGGCAGCCCGAGCACCTGCATGCAATGAGGGAGGCCACTCAGCGTCACGCAGAGGTTAAGCAGAGGAAAAGCAGAGGGGCCCACCTCGTACAAGCCCTCGCCGCGTGCGCACACGAAGCGGCAGCGCAGATCGCTCGGGATGAGCGCCCAGTCCGACGCGCAGCCCGCCGGCCGCGCCACGCGCCGTGCGCCGCCGTGACACGAGCAGTACCCGGACACGGACGCGGACACCTCGGCGTCGCAATCTCGATCGAGCTCCGGTTCTCTCGGACCGTCGGAGCTGCAGTTGCCGGTCTGGTGCCAGCCGTCACAGTCGTAGTGCGCGGCGCGCGCGCACTCGCTCTCGCACTCAAAGGGCGCGTGGTCACAGCCGGAGAGCCGCACGCGCCGCCGTCGGCCATCGAGCGCGCCGGCGCACTCGCAATAGCCCGACGCGCCCGCGGGCACCATGTCTGAGCACGCGCGGTCTGCGTGCTCGTCACGCAGCCCGTCGGGATCGCACCCGTGCGTCTGGCGCCAGCCGAGGCACGAGTATCGCTGGTCGCGCGGCGGCGAGGGCGTGCTTTCGATGGCGGCGGTGGAGGCGGCGGTGGAGGCGGCGGTGGAGGCGGCGGTGCGTGGTGGTGGTATCGCGCCTACGGGCGGCGGGTCGCAAGTGCCGTCTGCGGAGCACGTCGGCTCGCTGGTACGCGGCGCGGCTGAGTGTAGCCGACATTCGACTTTGCACGCAAACGGCGGGTGGATGCACGCGACGCGGCTCACCCGCACGCCATTGGCACACTCACAGTAGCCACTCGCACCCGAGTCTATGATGAGGTCGCACGCCTTGTCTGCGGCCGGCTCGCGCACGCCGTCTGGGTCGCAGCCGCCAGTCTGGCGCCAGCTAATGCAGCCGTCGATGGCGCCTAATGCAGCCAACACTCGCAAACCGGAGAGAATGAGGGCCAGTCGGGCCAGTCGGGCCAGTCGGGCCTCCATCGGTAGACCAGTATGACGTGGCAATGGACCCGCACGTTTCCAATTCAGTGAGGCATTCCTCAACGACCTTTATTACCGGTAACATCCTTTATCAACTGGGCTACGGAAGTACATACATGTTAGAAGAGAGACCAGTAATTCCTAGAGGCGAAGTCCAAGGACCGCAGCCCCGCTCACGCCGGACGAGACTGTTCGCAGCGACCGAGGGCGCCAAGAACCGAACCCCGACCGAGATTGAGTACACCACTCGTGACCACAAGAAAAATCTCTATTGTTTCGCAATTCATACCTTAGTCGTAACTTGTAGCTCATTGCATGCAATCAGTCGAAAGTGATAAGTCCATCCGTTCAGACGCCTATCTTAGATCGGCGAATAGGAATCCTATGTCGAAACAAACCTTCTCCACACACACCATCGCACAATGGGAGCCAAGAACGCGAAGCCACAGGCCCCGGAGCCGCCGCCCCCCGCGCCGGCCGCGCCGGAGCCGCCGCCCGAGCCGCCCAAGGGTATCATGAAGCAGGCCAGCGAGAAGATCCTGGCCGCAACCGTCGGCGGTGCCAAGGTTGTTGGCACTGCCGTGGTCGATGGTACCAAGGCTGTCGGCACTGGATTGGAGAACGGGGCCACCTTTGTCGACCAAAAGATCGTCGCTCCGACCGGCAAGGCCATCGGCACGGGGCTCGATGTGACGTTCAAGACGCTTGGCGTGGCAGCTGGTTTCCAGGCTGTATTCGGCGAGGGCATCGACAAGTCGGACGCGGGTTTGGAGGCGGCATTTGAAAAAGTGGACACGGACAAGAGTGGCAAGCTTTCGGCCGCCGAGATGAAGGCGTACATCCTGAGCATGTACCCGAAGGGCCTCGAGGATCAGGTGATCGACGAGATGATGGCGGCGGCGGACACGGATGGCGACGGCGAGATCGACCTGTCCGAGTTCAAGGTCATCATGCGCGCCGGACCCAAAAAGTCGGACGGGGCCATCGGCGGCGCTGTCGATGCTGGTGTCGGTGCCACTGTGGGCGGTGTGAAGGCCGTCGGAGACGGCGCTGCAGTTGTTGGCACTGCAACCTTCGACGGTGCGAAGGCCGGCGTGAGCGCCGTCAGCTCGGCCGTCGTTGACGGGGCCAAGGCAGTGGCCACTGGACTCGAGAACGGTGCGACTTTCATCGATGAGAAGATCGTGGTTCCAGCCGCCAAGGCCATTGGCGATGGGGTGAAGGCCACGGGCAAGTTCGTTCGCCATGCGTCAAATGCGACCGGCGTGACCGCGGGCCTCCAGGCTGTGTTTGGCGAGAACATTGACAAGTCGGACGAAGGGCTTGAGGCAGCCTTCGCCAAGGTGGACACGGACGAGGACGGCAAGATCAACACCGCCGAGATGAAGGCGTACATTCTGAGCCTGTACTCCAAGGGGTACCCGGATGGCCTGGACGATCAGAAGATCGGCGAGATGATCGCAGCGGCGGACACGAACAAGGACGGCAAGATGAGCATCGACGAGTTCAAGGTCATCATGCGCGCCGGGCCTAAGCAATCCGACGGCGCTATTGGCGGCGCCGTCGATGCTAGCATCGCTGCCACAGTCGGAGGGGTCAAGGCGACTGGGGACGGCGCCGCCTACGTCGGCACCGCAACTCTCGACGGTGCGAAGGCCGTCGGCACCGCGACGATCAACGGCGCAGTCTACGTCGGCACCGCCGTCGTGGACGGCGCAAACAATGGAGCGACCTTCATTGATGAGAAGATTGTCACTCCGATCTGCAATCTCGTTGGCGACGGCGTCAAGGTGGTCGGCGACAGCGTGGTCAACGGCGCCAAGGCCGTCGGCGATAAGGTGGGCGATGGTGTCAAGGCCGCAGGCAGCCTCGTCTCGCCCCCGGGCTCGCCCAAGCCGGCGGGCCAGCACAACAATGGGGACGTTGAGCCGAAGCCGCCCAAGACGCCTTGAAAGATGGCTGACAATGACTTGATGCCCTCTATGGAAAAGTGCAAGCTCTCAGCCCACGCGTACTCCTCTACGTGTCTTCTACGTCGAGGACAGCGGCGACCGCTGCCTTTTCGGACAATCGGGAGCGTGCCGAAGCGGGGGAGCACTGGTTAGCACTGGTGGAGGTGCGGGTGGCCAAGATCGAGGCCCAGAGTCGACGATCCTGTGGAATTCGCCATGCGCAGGCTGGCTCAATGATAGCTCAATGATCGCACGTGAGGGGCCAGTGAGTAGCCAGTGAGCAGTATTTCGATCCGATCATAGGCGCGGGGGGCAGAGAGAGGGCCTGCGGTGGCGATGCCGAACGCGATGGCGCGCGTGCGGCGTGTCGAGTGTGGCTGAAAGCAAGGGGTGGGGCGGGGCGGGCGGGCCGCGGGGAGAAGAGAGCAAGGGACCTGTGTGGAGTCGGCGGGCGCCCCGGCCGTGCAACGAGCGGCGTCGCGTTGCATGGAGCCACACTGAAGCCGAGCCATCGATCCGATCCATGTGACGGGTGGAGACCGTGCGCCGGGCTGCCGCGGGGGTCGGGTCTATACACACTCGACTCAATTCCGGGTCCTGACGTCATGGCTCATGCAATCGCGAGTCCGAGCTCTGACACCGTGTACTATTCCGTGCAAAGTAAAAACACCGTTCACCGTCCGCGAGCGCGACGCGTTGACCCAAAGGTGAGTTCGTTCGGTTTGGCGTTTGGGCAGCGCCCAGGCGGCGGGGAGACGAGGCAAAAGGCTCGTTCCTTCTTGTAACATTCACTTCTGAAAATCCGATCGCGTGTTCTCGCTTCTCGGTCGCTCGGTTCGTTTGTCCGTTGCTGTGCACCGTGGGGCCAGATTCGCACATGACACTACAGACTACAAACACCTATCTCCAATCTCAGATAGGAATCGTCCACAATCTCGGACGCGGTATCTCCGGAAGTCGAAGTCGCTGTCGGCTCGACGACGCGCGTCGGACGTGTCGCACGCCTCGGCCACCACCCACGGTCAGCCCCTCGCCGGCCTCAGACCCCAGGCAAGAAATGGCTCGTGCCGGCCCCGAGGTGGCCGGGTGCGGTCGCACGCTTCGGGCCATCCACATCCCTTTTCTTCGGTGTGACGTCCGGAGATGACATTTACAGCCGGTTCACAGCCGGTCGGACAGCCTGTTCATCACCTCGAGCACAAGGTCGGGCGACGCACGTACCAGGGCGGCGAGGGCCTCCGGTGCCTCGGCCCGTATCGACCGGAAGTGGCGCCTCAGGTGTTGCAGCATCGCCTCACGCAGCTCATCGAGCCGCGCTGTGTCGGCTGTCACGAGCCATGGCACCACTGTCGTGCTCTGGACGTGCAGCCTGCAGTAGCGCACACACATGTTGAACGCTCGGGTCAGCTGGTACTCGCGCGCCTTTTGCATGACGTCGATCACGACGTCGTCGTCCAGCTCGAGCGAGTCACTATACAGGTAGGCGAGCAGTGAGCGAAACGCGGCGCTCGTCGTGCCATGAACTACGATGACAGCACCGGGGCGCGTCTCACGGCAGGGCGACATGAACATTCCTCGAAAGTACGCGGATCGGCTGACGAGCACGGCACGATGGGCGGTGATGCGCGCGCCCTCCACCTCGAAGGTCACGTCCGCAAACGCGTCGTCCGCTAGCATGTGTAGCATGTCCTCCAGGACTGTTGGCGGGCCGATGGTGGGGCACCAGCGGCCTGTGAGGCCACAGTTAGTGAGTTTGCGAATGCAGTGGTTTTCGTTGTCGGCCACGAGCACGCTGCCATCGGCATCGATCGCCACGCTGTAAGGGCCATCAAAGCGCGCATCCGCAGCTGCGCCGTCTGCAAAGCCATCCTCGCCCTCGCGCGAGCCGGCGAGGGTGCTCACCGTGCCATCCGGCGTCACCTTGCGAATGCAGTGGTTCCCGCTGTCGGCCACGATGATATTACCCTCGGCATCGATCGCCACGCCTTCAGGACCACGGAAGCGTGCATCCGCAGCTGCGCCGTCTGCAAAGCCATCCTCGCCCTCGCGTGAGCCGGCGAGCGTGCGCACCGTGCCATCCGGCGTCACCTTGCGAATGCAGTCGTTCCCGCTGTCGGCCACGATGAGATTACCCTCGGCATCGATCGCCACGCCTGCAGGCCAATTAAAGCGCGCACCCGCAGCTGCGCCGTCTGCAAAGCCATTCTCGCCCTCGCGTGAGCCGGCGAGCGTGCTCACCGTGCCATCCGGCGTCACCTTGCGAATGCAGTGGTTGTTGCTGTCGGCCACGATGATATTACCCTCGGCATCGATCGCCACGCCTTCAGGCCAATTAAAGCGCGCATCCGCAGCTGCGCCGTCTGCAAAGCCATCCTCGCCCTCGCGTGAGCCGGCGAGGGTGCTCACCGTGCCGTCCGGCGTCACCTTGCGAATGCAGTAGTTGTTTCTGTCGGCCACGATGATATTACCCTCGGCATCGATCGCCACGCCTTCAGGCCAATAAAAGCGCGCATCCGCAGCTGCGCCGTCTGCAAAGCCTTTCTCGCCCTCGCGTGAGCCGGCAAGCGTGCGCACCGTGCCGTCCGGCGTCACCTTGCGAATGCAGTGGTTGTCGCTGTCCGCCAAGATGAGATTACCCTCGACATCGATCGCCACGCCTGCAGGACTTCTGAAGCGCGCATCCGCAGCTGCGCCGTCTGCAAAGCCATTCTCGCCCTCGCGTGAGCCGGAGAACACGCTCACGGTGGCCACGGCACAGGCTTCCGTTCTCGCGCGCTTCATCGCGGTGCCGCACACGGCCGCGGTCTTGTTTTGGGCGACACGCCGCGCTCCGCGCGCCGTACCAGGCGTTCACTCAACACACACTCGGGTAGCTCACTGAGCTCTTCCTCACTACGAGGGGATGACCTCCACACGGTTGACACAACAGAACAGGTCCCAGGGGTGGGCGGCGGCGCTCCCGCGCTGCTACCCACATACCCCTTCGCCCACTCCTGGCAGCTCGTGGCACGGCTCCGACGCC
>Ga0210239_100209_pt1 | contig 49453 bp, 24 predicted proteins | sample ChrtobMetP5a_0mM_FD_155451 | JGI IMG/M metagenome (GOLD analysis project Ga0210239, IMG submission 155451) | Chrysochromulina tobin associated microbial communities from unialgal haptophyte culture, Seattle, Washington, United States - P5a_0mM | ecosystem: Host-associated > Algae > Haptophytes >... | reverse complement strand
ATCGTGATGAAGAATCCAAGATACATGTATCCTGATGTATCCTGACATGTATCCAGTGTGACACCAAGGAAGCGCCCAAGATACATGTATCCTGATGTATCTGATATGTATCTCAAAATGTATCCTGGACTCGTTTGGGATACGTGTAAAATACATGCAAAATATCAAGATACATGTATTCTCTTGGAATGTAACAGGGCATTTAAGTTACATTTGAGATACATCAGGATACATAAGAGATACATGTATCCTGCAGGATACATGCAGGATACATCATAATACATCAGGATACGTATCCTGATAACAAACCCCCCCAAACTCGATAACAAACCCCCCCGGACCCCCCCCTAATGCCTCAGAATAACCCCCAGCCATATATAACCCCAGGAAGGGGGACAAGGGGCGTGGACGTACAAGCGACGTACCGGAGCTCGCCCTTTCCGCGTATGGATATGGAACACAATGCATCAACCATGCATGCATGTTTGGCCGGGCCGGCCGCGTGGCCGGCTCGCCTGCGGGGAGCCCTCATTCATACAGTTGTACCCTGCACACTGAACACAACCACACCTGCGGTGAGCTTGAGTTCAAAAACACCGGGGGGAGCCGGGACACACACGGGACCGGTACCAGGGAGCAACTCTCTTTTTAGTTCCACACCATGGTCCACACTAGATCCACATCACAAACAAACCGGAAACTGTGACAGACCCGAGCCAAGGACCCGAGCTAAACCCGAGCGAGAAGATGCTCACCTAAAGGTGGTCGATACCAGGTACCATCACGCGGGATCGATACCATCAAATCGAAGGCACATGCCGATACGAGATGACTGAACATCTTCGAGCGTCGGAAAATTGTGAATTTTTTCAGTATTTTTTCCAGGATGATTAACACGACACTTAGAATCCTTCGGGTTTTTCGGGAATCTCGATTCGGATCTCTCCAACGGAGATAGCTGTTCGAAACCACAAAAACGCCCAAGAAAATGAGACTCCTTCCCTTTCTTGGTCCTGTGTCGCCCACGAAAAACAGTTTACATAAACATGAACAATTAATGACTGCGGCTGCTCGCTATATTGCTATTCTGCACCCATCTGCAGGGTCTAGAGCTCTAGACATCAAGACGAGGCCAAGACGACCGCCGCGGCCGCCACGATCCATATGCTTCACCAGCAGCATGGACGGCGCCCGCGGCATCGAGCGTATCGGCAACGAGAGTCCAGTAAGGCCATGTCCGAGCCCGATACCTGCGGGGTCTTTGACAATTGTGCCCCCGCCAAGAGGAACAGGTCGAGCAAGTGCGACTCTGCCCTGGACCCAACCACTCATCAAGCAGCAGCCATGGACGATGAGCTCGCCACCGAGATGCGGCGGCCTCAACGCATGCGCTTGGACGAGCAGCAGTCGTACTCGCCCGTGCCCTTCCTCGACAAGTGCGTGTGCGAATGCCAGGGAGGCCATAGCATTGTGGCCATCAACATGCAAGGCCAAGTCTGCCCCACGGCCTCTGCTCTGCTCCCTGTCAACAAGAGGCGCAAACGTCGGCCACGATACGACCACACCGCGTCTGCGGACTGCCATCCCGCGCTCAGCTCATTCGCACAACCGTCGAGCAACGTTACGAGCAACGCGCAATCGTGGACAGCCAACGACGCATTTACCGGTCCTGAAGTAGCAACTGGCCAGATCGATGGCGCCACGATGCTGCCGCCGCTGGCGGGCCCATCGCTCTTCGGTTCGATGGCCGCGCCTTATGAGATCGCGAGCGCTGCCGTCGCCGCCGCCCAGATGCGGATGAGTGCGATCCACCCACTGCCCATGGGCTTCAACATGGGCGCGATGGCACCCGTGCCCATGATGCCATCGATCATGTTTGGCCACGGTGGCTTCGGCTACTCCTATCCCAGCCCTTACACGCCCTACTGCGGCTACGAGACATACCCCTTCGACCCTCGGATGAATGATTATTCAGGGTTCGGGATGAAGAGCCAATACCCTGCATCGTACGGTTCCCCCCCAGCCTACGGCGCGTGCGGCATGCAGTGCTGCGCGGCCTACGGTACGTGCGCCGCCCAACCCAGAGACGGACCTGATGCTGACGAACCCAAGGCACCAACGACCGCATCGACGAGTGCGAGAAGCCCTAATACGAAGAGCGCGACGCATCCATTGGCGCTGACTGTGGCGCCAGATGCCGAGGAGCCCGAGCCATCGATGAGTTCATCGACGAGTGTTGCAACGTCGGACACGCCGAGGTCATCAGAGTCATCGTCGGCGTGCTCCTCGAACGAGGCTGAGGCCGCGGCTGATCGTCCTAAGGCGAACTCGATACACTCAAGGGCGATGAGCCCGACGCGCCCGATTGACCTCTCGGCGGACGCGCGTAGGTCAACCTTCTGCCAGCCCAAGGGTTCACCCGAAGGGTCGCCCAACGGGTCGATCAACAGCATGGTCAACTGGGGTGTGTGCGTGGAGTCGATCGCAACCCTCTCCTCCGACGAGGAGGCGCGCGACGACGGCATGAGCGATGAGGGCACGGACGATCTTGCAAGCAACTCGTGCCGAAGCTACTTCAGCAGCTCCGACGAGGTCGAGAACGAGGGCGAGGACGAGGACGAGAACGAGGACGAGAACGAGGACGAGGACGAGGATGAGGACGAGGGCGAGGGCGAAGACGAGGGCGATCAGGGCGACGAGGTTGGCCGGCGTGTCGGTGAGGCCGTCGAGACAATCGGCACGTCGTCCCCTCTTGACGGGCCATTCTCGGCCAAGGCTTCCGTCGGCCACGAGTCCAGCACCGATGACGAGCCTGAAGACATGCTGACCACGTTCGGACCCCTCACGTCGGGCTACAACAGATACCTGCAACTCACCCGCTCAGGTTCTCGCTCGTCGCGCTCGACAGTGCGCTCGGAAACCACTCAGGAGTCTCGGGAGGAGTGCTTCAAGCGTTACGCAAAGACGGTGCCGGAGGGCTTCTGTACCGCCCACAACGAGAGCGTGTACAGCCCCCCCAGACCCAGCGCGCTTGATTCCCACGGCTTCGATGGCGACGATGATTCGGTCGACGATTAGGGATCCCGAAGTCTGACCTCTCGGACTCACCTCGCCCACGGCTCGAGATCTGACCTCGCACTGGCCTCGCACGCTGGCGACACACTATAGCGTGCGAGGAAGGATTCTGGTGTCAGAGTCGAGCACGTCCATCTGAAGAAGCATGTCACATGTCACATGAGGTGGGGGCGGGCCCCAGGAGCACACGAGTACAGCAAAAGGCGCCGAGCACGCCTCGTGGGGCCTAATCGCGGCCAAGGCGAGAGTGCACAGCAGAAGTCGTGGAAGTGCAAGGATGAGTAAAGGATGAGTGGAAGTGTGTGCCTGATGTCTGTTGGACACGGTGTGCAGTGAGGTGTTGCTATTGTTTAGCTGTGGACCCCGAGGTGGCCCTGATGATTTGGTGCTGGCGAGCGGTCCTGCTCGCTCGCTTTCTGTTTCTCAGTGGTAGCGAAATCCTCGTGCGTTTAGGGGCTACAAGCTTCTTTTTACTAGCTTCGCGCGTTCGCGGCGCGCCGCGTGGCGGAGATTCGAGAGACATCGGATGGGGCGGGCCGAGCCGCCCCCGCGTCCGACCGGATGAGGTATATTTTCACAGAATAATTCATCCACACACCAGCCCACGCCAGGTGCACGACGTGCATAATGCTAGCACACCGCTGTAGGCGCCGCCGCCGGCGCCACGCGCTCTTTCAACAGCGGGAAGAGTTCGGGTCGCGGTTCAGCCGAAGCCACGGCCACGGACTGAAGCGACTTGTTGCTGCTCGACGCAACAAGCGTCACGCCCGAAGCGCCGGCCGCACATAGCGGTTCGATGAATTGCGTCCACAGAGCCGGTGTGAACGGGCGTCGCTTCCTGTGGTCTCGCACGAGCAAGCTCCCGTTCGGATGGATCTGGACGCGGTAGAAGAATCGTTGCTTGTCGCCGCAGATCGGACCGCACGGGCAGTTGGTGATCAGCGACGGTGCAATGCCGATGCGCAGCCCATGCGCATGGAGGCACTCATTGAAAACCACGTGCTCACAAACGGCGCGCGGAAGTGGCGTTACGCCCGTCCGATTAGCTGCGTCATGATCAGCGCGCCGTCCTTGCGCCGAGTCCGCACGAGAGCCCCTAATTAGGAAAGGGTCATCCTTTCCGCCGCCGCCGCTGCTGCTGCCCCTTGCCGAGTCGCTCGTCGAGCTGCGATCAGTCTCCTCATCATGGGCCTCCTCGTGCAGGGCATGCAAAGAGGGTCTCAACGGGAGGCGCTCGCTCGCGTCCGCATGGCCGGGCCACACGCCGTCCAAGCCCGGTGCCGAGTCGGCCGTGCTCGATGGGTCAGGGTAGCGGCAGCCTGATGCGTTGCGAGCGCGCACGGCTCCTACGCGCAGCACAGACACGCCGTTGAAGGCAGATCGGACTCGCACGACGGGGGCCCTCGGTGCGATTGTGATGCGGTAGCGCAGGCAGGAGCCGCGAAAGAGCATCGTCTTCTCATCTTGCCAGCAGTCGTAGTCTACGCCAAGGCGGCGGCTGCGGAGCGCCCAAAGGTCGCGGTACGGGTTCGAGTTGCCAGTCAGTAGGTCCCACGCTGGTCCGGACGAATCAGCCTCGCCGTTGTCGAGGCGAGCGAGGCCTTGAGCAGCAGCATGACCAGCGTGAGGCATCATCGATGGCAACAGGGCCAAAATGGATGCCACATCCACCATGCAGTCGAGATCCAGTGTCACAAGCAGACCCTCGTCGGGCAAGCGGCTCAGAGCCTCGCCGATGAGGACGTTGCGGCACAAGGCGATACGACCGAGTCGGCCAGGTGGCTCATCGACCGCGAGGATTGCTCGTACGCGCGAATCGCGCGCGACCATGCTGCGCAACTTGTCGTACGTGTCATCCACTCCTGGCCCATCTGCGTACACAAGCGCACCGCCTCCACGATTGGCACTGTGCTGGAGCACCTCGTCAATGAGCCGATGCACTTGGCCGCCACGCGTCAGCACTCGGCCGAGCTTGCGTGCACAGCCAGAGACAAGAACCTTGGTGTCGAGGCCAATGGGCCGGCCGTGTAGCGTGCAGGCGTACCCTCCGACCTTCGTAGTTGCTGGCGGCGCCCAGCCCGAGTCGCTGCAGAGTCCTTGCATGGCGCACGGTACAAAAATTGGTTTCTGTTTCTTTTTTTGCATGGGCATGCAATCGTTCATTAAAATTTGAGTCCACACAGAAATAAGGCCCACTCCGGCACGCAGTGAGGAGGGAGCGGGCGCAGGCCGCAGCACACCAGCCCCGCCGAAGCGCATGCGCGTCAACCCTCCACACGAGGGGGACTCCAGCGAGATCCGGCGAGATCCGGCGCATCGTCATCACCATGCCACACGTCATGCCCCCTCATGTGCCGATCACGTGGCACCGCCCTACTTCTTCTTGCCCGCCGGCTTGTCCTTTGCGGCCTTAGCTGCGGCCTCCTTCTCCGCCTGCGCCTTGAGCTTGGCCTTCTCGGCGGCGATCTTCTCAGCGGCCTTCTTCTCCTCCTCGTACTTCTTTTCCATGTCTTTGAGCTTCTCTCCTATGTAGGGCGCGCCCCTTCGTTCGGTGCGCTCAACCTCGAGCGCCTGGCCGAGCGTGCAAATAAAGGGCGGTGGCGGGATCAGCTTCTCCTTCTTGGCCTTGCCCCCACCCTTCTTCTTCTTGCCCTTGGGCTCCGGCGGCGGCGCGGGCACCTCGTGGAAGTTGACGTAGATCGGGTCCTCCATCAGGTACGCCTGGATGGAGCCCTGCTTCTGAGTCGCCATCTGCTCGGCGAGCGGGCGCAGGTCTGGCGGCGGTGGCGCCGGTGGGATGATGGCCGCGGGCATCGGTGGCTTCGGGGCACCCTTCTTATCTGCCTTGTCCACCTTTTTCTGGTAGCCCTGCATCTTCTTGAGCAAGCCTTGCGCCTTCTTGAGGTGCTTCATGGGGTCAATGTTCTCCACGTTCTTCATCACCATCCCGGCCGAGAAACCACCATTGTCGACCATCCAAACGAAGAGAGGGATGCGCAACGTGCGCACGGCCACGTGTAGCGGCGTGTCGTTGGAGGCCTGCGTACACAGCGTGGCCCAAGGGAGCTTGCGGTTATTGTGGAACGCGACGAACTCCTTGAGCGCCTCCTTCTTGCCAGCCGCGACGGCCACGTGCAACGGCACCTGGCCGCGCAGATTGTAGTTCATCACGCCCGCGCCCGCCGTGAGGAGCGCTCGCACGAGCTGCACGTGCCCGATCGCGGCCGCCAGGTGCAGCGGTGTGTTGCCCACCTTGTTGGGCCGGTTGATGTCGGCGCCCATGCGCTGCAGATGCGTGAATGTGTACAGGCGCGAGTTCTCGACGGCACGGTGCACGGGCGTGTCGCCGTACATGTTCTGGAAGTTGATGTCCGCGCCCCCGCCGAGCAGCAGCTGCATCGCACGCTGGTCGCCGTTGGCGACGGCCTTGTGCAGCGGCGTTGAGGTCACGAGGTCCGTCCCACCCACCGGAGCACCGTGCTTGAGTAGCTCACGCACGCACGCGGGCCCATCGAAGAGCAAACCTTGGGCGAAGCTGCCGAGGGGCGGCGGGCCAGTCAGCTGGGGCTTCTTGCCAGCGTCGTCGTCGGAGGCCACGCCGCCGTTCATCGCGCGCAGCGTGCTCTCGTCTTGGCGCGTGCGCAAAAAGTCGGCCGAGAGGGCTGGGAAGGGCGTCGACACGGCGTAAGCGCAGCGCAAGATCAGGGCGTCGGGGCCCTTTCTCTCCTCCGCATTATGGCCCTGGGCGACGGCCTTGTAAGCGTGCTCCACCTCGACCTTGAGCAGATCAGTCGGTTTCTGCGTCGTGATCGGCAAGATCGGCTTCTGAGACACCTCGCCGCCGCCACCAGGCGCTGTCGACGGCCGCCCATCGGAGCCGCTGCCCGAGCCATTGCCACCGCGGCCGTTACCCGAGCCGCGCCCATCCGGTGCTGTCATCGGACGATCCGAGCCCGGCGGTGAGGGGCACGGCGAGGGCGGGAGTTGGTCGGCCGGCGCCATCAACGGCAGAGGCGGCGGCCTCCGCGGGTGCAAGGACAGGCGCTGCTGCAACACGGCCGGGTCGACTCCCTTCGCCGCCGAGGGGGGCCTGGGGGGCGCCGAGCCGGCGTCACTGCCCCACGCGAGCATCGCATGCGGCGGCGAGGGCGGCGGCGAGGGCGGCCGAGAACGAGGCGGCGAGAACGAGGGCGGCGAGGGAGGCTCGGAGTCGGGGGGCGAGGGTGGCGCCGAATAGCCTGCCTCGGCCATGTCAGACTCGTCGATCATGGTGACGTTGAGCGACCCGTTGAGTGAATCGATGATGCCGAGCGCGTGACCGAGCGTCACAGCCTGCCCGTTTGCATCCTTCGCGCGGATGAGGAACTGCACGAAGATGGGCAGCTGCACGGGGCCCGGCAGCTCGAGAGTGAGCTGCTCGGCGCCCCAGTCGAGGGACGAAGGCCGGGGACGCGTCGTTGTCTTCGCGTTCATCGCCGGGTTGCCGCTCATCACGCGCAGCGCCATCGGCTCGTAGTCGTCGCCACCCTCATCTCCCACGGCCGCATTGGCGGCCTCCTCCTGCGCCTTGAGCTCCTCTGCCGTGGTCCGCACCACGAGCGTCGCGCGCACGGAGACGTCCTTGTACGCGCTGCCCGTATACTGAAGGCGCGATCCGTCGACCATGAGCCCGGTCAGACGAACCACCGACCTCTGCCCCAGCGTGTTCAGCACACAGCCCTGCTCGAGCAAGGACTTCGGACCGAGGAGCTCTTCGTCGTACCTGATGAGGGAACGCACTCAGCGACCATCAGCGGCCATCAAGAGGCCATCAGAGGTCATTCCAGAGGCCATCAGAGGTCATTCCAGAGGCCATCAGAGGTCATTCGAGGAGCCATCAGAGGTCATTCGAGGAGCCATCAGAGGTCATTCGAGGAGCTCGTCGCGGCGTACTCCTCGGGCGGAGGCGCGTCGATCTCGGGCAACTCGAACTGGTTGCGCATGCGCTCAAAAGTGGGAGGCCACACGTTGAGGCCGCGCCCGATGGCGGACATCGCGACGTCGAGCGGCGCCTTTTCAATCAGCCGGCCTACGCCCGAACCCGCGGCCTGTACACGAGCCACGTGGCTCTCGTACTCGGAATCGTGCAGCTGCATCAGAATAATCTCGATGAAGGCCTTTTCCTTCGCCTCCTCCGCGGCGGCTCCCGTGAGCGGCACACCGTTGCCCATTTGGCCCGGGCGCACCCAGGCCACCTCGACCCAGATGCCCTTGGGCTGCTCCTCGCGCAGCTGGCGCAGCGCGTTCGCCTCAGCGCGCTTGCCCACTGAAGCGTCCGACGAAGTCCCAGGCGCGCTGCCAGCCGCGTTCTCCGCGATCGGCGGGAGGGGCTTCTTGCGGCCTCCGCGCTTGGGCGAGGCGGGCGCCCCGACGCCCGCACCCGCGTCGCCGCCGATGGACGGCAGCGGCGCGTCCCGGTAGCGCGGCGCGTCCGGGATGTGGTCGTCGAGCAACCGCGCGAGCTTCGTGCTGAAGCTCACGCCCGCGCCGTCGTCGCCGCCCGTGGGCTCTTCGGTCGGCTCGAGCGCCTCCGCGGCGGCCGTCGCAGCTTCGATCAGTTTAACTAGCTCCGCCATCAGCTTGTCGCGGTCCGCCGAGTCGACCAGCTTGGTCGTCGCGCATGGGATGCGGTAGATCAAGCGCCGGCCCGCGCAGCACGCGTGGTGCAGCGGCATCCAGCCGGACTCATCGCGCTGTGAGAGGGCCTCGCGATGAGCAGGGAGCAACTGCGCCACCTCGCGCATGTCGCCGCGCCGCGCTGCCGTGTGCAGTGGCAGCGTCTTGTAGCCATCGAGGTTGGGTTCTACCAGCATCTTGGCGATTGAGCGATCGATCTCCGCGAGACGTTTCAGAATGGGAGCGCGGGGCATCGGTGTAGAAGATGAGGCAGCCGCCTCCGCCGCCTCCGCCTCCGCCGGAGGCGGCTCAGGCGCAACCTTGGACGATGGCATATCCTGTCGTCAACCGAAGGCTCAAGTCAAGTCAAGTCAAGTCAAGTCAAGTCAAGTCATGTGCCCGCCACGGCGTTTTTTTGAGCACGAACGAGTTCGCCAACTACGAATTTGAATCACGTTGAAAGGTCACACTCAAGCTGATTGTGCTCGCTTCGACGCGCCGCGATGCTAAGTTTCTCTGTGCCTCTCGGGCAGTGGCATAAAGCTTGACAAGCCTTGCCCTCGAAGATGTCTCTCATGCGGAGGTGCGTCATGGCCTGCGACACGGTGGCGGCCATCATGATGGCTAGCGTGCTCGCTTCAGACCGCAGTGCAGCCCGCGTGCGGACACGCGCAGCACACCCTTCGGGACTGCAGCGCCTAATTGCGCCCAAAGCGCTGCACGCACGCGCGCCTCTGCCGCCACTTGTGCATCGCGCGCGAGCGGCCTCCCGAGGTGCGCCTGACGCGCTCGTTGCGCGCCCTCGCAGGGTTGTCGTCGGCATCGGCCGTGGTTTTCGCGAGACGGGGCAGGCGCTCCAGCGCATGGGTGCGCGGGCGCAGGACAACTGGATCTTCCAGGAGAAGATCTGCAGGCACCGCGCGCTGATGAACCTCTTCGACCAGCGGCCGAAGCTGAGCAGCGGCGTGTTTGTCGCTCCCAACGCGTCGGTCATCGGCAGCGTCGAGATCAAGGACTTGTCGTCCGTGTGGTACGGCGCCGTCATCCGCGCCGATCAGAGCACTATCCACATCGGCGGCTTCAGCAGCATCGGCGACCGGACGGTGATCCAGTCGGCGGCGATCAACCCGACGGGCTTCTCGGCCCGCACATATGTGGGCGACTACGTGACCATCGGGCAGGGCTGCATCATGCGCGCGTGCACCGTCGACGACAACTCGGTAGTGGGCGACGGCTGCATCCTGCAGGAGGGCTCGCTCGTGGAGCCGAATGCCATGCTCGAGGCGGGCTCGCTGCTGCCGAGCGGCGCGCGCGTGCCCTCGGGCGAGGTGTACGGCGGCAGCCCGGCCGCCTATATTCGGAAACTCTCCAAGGAGGAGCTCGCACAGTTCCAGGTGTCGGCCGAAGCGACGGCTGCTCTCGCCGCCAAGCATGCCGACGAGTTCTTGCCCTATGGTACGCTCTACCAGCTCAAGGAGGAGATGGCGGCCGTCAAGGCCAAAAAGTAGGCGGGCCCGCGCGTCTAGCGACCCTTGGTATTGCGCGAACCGCAAGCCGCCACTGGTGATGGTGACGGCGGAGGCGCAGCGGCGGCCCGGCGGCTGGAGGCGCGCCGGCATGGCCCCTCCGCTCCCAACACTCGAACCCACGCGGTGCCATGGTGAGCGGTACCGGCAGGAATCTCGCAGCTCGCTCGGACCCGTTGTGATGAGTCGACGTGCCCTCGGTGTGGTGAGGACGGGGAGCGCGACTGCGACTGGACTGTGGATGTGTGTGGCACATGCGACATGGGGCAACCCAGAACCCTCGAGCTCTCGAGGGGCTGCACGTGCGCCGGTTAGTGCGTATCGTGATCGTCTATTATTTGAGTGCGTCGTGTAGCGCGTCTCGGAGAGAGGGCGGGAGTCCTGTGCGTGTGTAGCTTTAAGAAGTTGCGTTTTCATCCCGCTTGCGCTTCTCCCGGAATTGCCGCATGCCCGGCTTGCCGGATTAGGGATTTCACGTGTCGCGCTCGGCGGTCGCGCGGGTTCCGGGTAAGTCGGCGCGCTGTCGCGGGTCGGCGCGCGCGGTCTTAGTGGGGGGTCAACCGCCGCCCGCGGCCGCATGCGGATTCTTAGGTCTACCTTAGATCTATCTAACAAATGTACTAAAGTTAAATAAGTAAACGCCGGAGGGTCTAACGCTCTCCGAAGCACTAAGGCCGTGTGGCGGATAGCCCGTCACACGGTCACACGATGCCCGGTCTGCGTGGCTCTGGGCCTCTGGCCGATTCCCCTTCCCGTCACGCGTACGTCGGCGTCGTCGCGACCTGGCTCTACGCTAGACGCTCCGCACAGTGTACCCGGCTCTGGGAGGACCGCAGACCGGTCCCGGGGCGGGTACGGTACGCGCGGGATGCGTTGATCGTTCCGGTTCAATGGCGCGTCATGCGGAGTGCGGGGCGGTTGGAGCGCCCTTCCTCTCAAATTCTCGTACATGTACATGGTTGAGCCCTCATGCACCGGGCGCGTCTAAGCTATGACGGCGCGCCATTCGGCAGGCTGAAGGCCGACGGTACAGGGTTGTTCGATCGGGCATAAGGGAGCGGGAGGGAGCACGGGCTTCGTACGGGGCGCGCCTGCGCGTGCGGGTGTGCGACCTCCGCCGTGGGCAGCACAACGTCGCGTTGCTGGTCCTCCGGCTCCGGCATCGTTCGGGCACTGGTGGGTTTGGGCTCGTCAAAGTCTTCGGGAACCGTGGGCAGGCCTGAAGCGATGGGATCATCGGCGGAAGACTCGCTGCAGAGGCTGGACTCACTCGTGCTCGCATGGTCTTTCAACGCTAGCGCTCTCAACGTCTCCGCCTGCGTGCTGCCGCGCTCGTCGCGCATCCGCTTCGCCCCCATGGGCGAGGTTGAGCCCGCCTCGACTGCGGGAAGAGGCGGCAGCCCGACCACCGTCCGATGCTCAAGGGGTGGGGAGGACATCGAGAGCTTGGCAAGGAGATCGAGATTGGACGAGATTGGACGGCTCATGCCGGACGCCGTGCCGTCGGTGCCGGTGCCGGGCGCAGGCGACGGTTCCGCGCCCCATGCGCTCCCTCCGTAGCTGCAGCCCTCGTCGGTGCCGCCAAGTCCACCTACGAACACGGGCAGCGGTGGGCAGGTCGAGCTTGACGGGTTGTGAGGCGGCGCCATCAGCCTGTTCTGAGGCGCGCGCATCTGCACGCCCCACCTCGGCAGCGCGGCTGTCGCGGGGTCGTGCGCCAGCTGCTGCCACGGCGAGGCGCAGTGCGAGGCCACTTGTGATGAGCCCCCACTGCCCCCAGTGCGTCCGCTTCTAGTCCGCTCCTCCACTCTGGGCTCGGCGGAGATCAGTGGCGACGTGTTCGGAGAGGTGAGCGAGGCCATCAGCCCGGGCGTCGGCTGGCTCATCGAGGAGAGTGGTACACTCATCTGAGACGCGCTGTAATGCAATTGGGCGCGGGGCTGCATGTGCATGGCGTGGCAGGGCACGGCTTGCGCCTGGGAGCACGCAGCCAAGCGCGGATGCGCTGCCGGCACTGCGCCCACCACCACCGTGTGCTCGTGCGCCGCGTGCCCGTTGGCGCTCGGACTGCGCCCATTGCCTGGACCAGATTGCAACTGGTGGAAGTGCTGAAGGTGATCGTGGTGCTGCTGCAACTGCTCTTGCATACTCTGAAGCGTCTGGTGGACGAGCTGCTGTTGCGTCGTGTGCTGCGTCTGCAGCTGCACGATTTGTTCCTTGAGTGCAGCTACCTCCTTGCTCAGCACTCTCGACTCCGCTTGTGACTCATGAAGCTGGGCACTTAGCTCAGCAATGAGCCTCGTATCTGTGCCGGGGTGCCGCAGCGGCGCCACTAAGAGAGGTGAGTCTCCTGGCAGCTGGTTCGCAGTGCCTTTGCCAGCGTGCTGAATTTCGCGCTTGAGCTGTATCATCCGACTCTCTGCAGCCGTCCGACTCTCTGCAGCCATCCAGCCCTCGGAAGCCATCAGTACGGGACTGAGAAGATGCCGAAAAGAGGTCATTTCGACGCGCAATTTCGACGGAGATCATTCGGAGGTGGAGAGCTCTGGATGCTCTACAGTACAGTACTTCGGAAAGTTTAGTCTCAAATTAAGCTACGTCGTTCTTTAAATCTCCGCATATGTAAAGTCGTCAATAATCAGGTCCTCGAAAGGACCTCGTGGAATCTGCCTTCTCCGCAGGCATGTGGAGCGTGCAGCTTCCGTAGACGGGAGCCTGCAAAAACCAGCGCTCTCTGTGAATGTGTGCGTTGACGACGCAGTGCTTAGTCGACTCTGTCCAGTTGGCTCACAGAGCAGGCGGGCGCGAGGTCCACTCGGATAGAGCTCAGTGCTTCTCGCGTGCGCTCCCGGAGCTCCGCGAGATCGATATCTCGCGTGAGCTCGATGCTTCGCGTCTCCGCACCTTCGACGAGCACCAGATTCGCGAGCTTCACGCGCACGCACTCTTTGCTGCCCTCGACTTCGATGCCCCAGCGATCTTCGGAGAAGGTGAGGAGCACGCACGTCCGGCCGTTGAGATCCGCCCGCCCCCGAAGGCCGCTGACGGTGCACCGGTCGCCAACCTGCACCGGTCGCATCGTCGCCGCCGAGAGAGGTCCGGCGTCTTGGAGCTGCGCTGATATGGGCGCTGTAGCGGGCGCTGTAGCGGGTGCTGTTATGGGCGCTGTAGCGGGCGCGGTAGCGGGCGCGGTAGCGGGCGCTGTAGCGGGCGCTGATTTGGGCGCTGTAGCGGGCGCTGTCGCGGACGGCGATGCAACGGGCAGCGCTGCGGCTGGCGGCGTTGGCAGCGATGCGGCCGGCGGCAGTGGGGCGGGTGGCTCCAAGCCGATCAGATGTGGCGACGCCGCGAGCAGTGAGGATGCTGCCGCTGGCAACGGCGCAGCTCGCGGTTCTGCGGGGGACAGCTTGGCAGGTGGCCGCCTACGGGCCGTGCCGACGGCGGGCAAGCCGGGGGGCGGGGCAGCGGGCGGAGCGGTCGGAGTAGGCTTTGCGGCAGGGAGCAGTGGCTGGAAGCTCGTCCCCTGCTCCAGGAGGGCCCGTTGCTGGTGCTCTCTCAATGCTGGCGTGAGATTTTTCTCAGCGATTGCTCGGAGGTCGTCCGCAAAGTGTGACGCGATGCTCATGTAAAAGTCGGCTTTAGGATCGTCCTGATCCGGGGCGTGCACGCACGAGTCGCCGTAAGCAAACAAGCAGCATGGTCCCTTTGCGCCTTTGGTGGTTTTCACTGCCTGTTTGATGTGAACGACAACGCCCTTTGTCCATTTGCCATCGTAGAGGAAGGGATGCTCTGACAGAGTCCCCCGAATCGCTGTCAGCTCGATCGTGCGCGCTTCCGCAAACACGTGCCTCGGGTCAAGCGTAGCCAGTTCTACGCCTCTCCTTGTCCGTACATCAAGCAGTATTGTGTCGTGCTTTGCATCCAGTTTGCGCGAGGTGACTTCCTTCAGGAGCGGCTCGACCATGAGCCAGTTGTTGACTAACCACAAGAGGAGCGGCATGTGCACCTGAACCTCTCTTCCAGCCTCATCCTTGAGCATCGTGGAGTGGTGGCTCGCGCAAGAACTCAAGAGGTCGTGATTCGGTTTGGCAGTCAGTTTCGTCGCGGTCCCCCGCGCAAATGGCTAACCCCACCCATGCACACCGTCGCAGTCTCAAAGGATGTTTTTTCACCCCTCGGTCAACACAAGTACTGAGTACTCGCATGTGACTGGTACTCGTTACTTGACTTCTGTGCTTGTACGCGCAATTGTGTACGCGAGTACGCCTAGATCTGGTAACGGTCACATGTCTGGCATGATGTCTGGACCCGGACCCCAGGTTAAGGTTAAACACCGCGAACCCGGGGAGTAAGAAAATCACAGTACGTGTGATAATAAAGACACATGTTGTGACTCGATTTCCACAGCGCGCGGGCACAGGCATCTACATGTAGGGCCCTCCATACAGATACACACACGGACGCATCGTCGAATACACGCGGTCCGATATGCCTCCTCTAATGGTCTCTGGCGCGCTAGCGCCTCCTCTAGTTCGCCTTGCTCGAGGCGGCGGCTCCTCCGGCGGGGTACGCAGCGGCGGCCGTCGCTGCAGCGGCGGCCTGCTGCGGGCGGACCGATCGCCAAAAACGCACGAAGGGCATGCGAGCGCGATCCCACGCGCTCTGCAGGTCGTCGGCGGCGGGGCGCGCGTCGATGTGCATCGCCACCGGCTTCAGAGGCGTCGGCGTGCCGTTGTAAAAGTCGATGAGGTACGTGACCTCCTTTCCACAGCGCGAAAGCACCCAGTCGTGCCGGTCGAAGGGCTTGGCGTACCCGGTGAGGGCGCGGGCGCGCGCCTTAAGGGTGGGCTCGTCGGGCTTGCCGACGAAGCGCACGAGCTGGAGCGTGTCGACGCATTCAGGGTACAGCGTGCCCTCGTACTCGAGCACCTGCACCCACGTGCGCTCGTTGACCGAGTTATGGATGGCCACGACCATCCCCATCTCCTCTTCACGCGGGTCGTACCCCTTGCGGCGCATGGCGTTGAAGAACATCTGTTCGGACGGGTACACCCAGCGCGGTTCCGTGCGCTCCGCGCTTGGGATCGTCGAGGTGACGCGGTGGGTCGAGAGCGGTGCGCGCTGGCCAGGCGCTGGCTGCTGGTTGGGCGTCACCGGCATGGCGTTCGCCGGGTTGAGCACGTCGGCGCCGGCGCCGGCGTCGACTCCGCGCCGCTGCACCGGGCAGCGGCTCGCCACGGGGGCCCCAGCAGTGTTGCTGCTGCTGCCGCCGCCGCCGCCGGCGCCGCATCCCGAGGCGGTGGCGCTCGTCAGGCTGGCGGTGCCGTTTGCTGCAGTTGCGGGAGCCACCGGACATCCGCTCGCGACGGATGGCGAGTCCTTGACTGGACACGTCTGAGAGGCTACCATCGGGAATCGCCTGCGACACACACACGTCCACCCGTGCGCCATGCAAGTGAGTAAGAGAAGAGAGTGCATGCCACCCTCGAACGGGAAGGCTCGGCTCCGGGAAGAGCCACCCCGCTGACAGGGGGCGAGGTGCTGTGGCCATCCGGTGGGGACGCGCGAGCCAATGGGAGAGGCGAGCGGCCACGGAGAATTCAGAGGGCGTAGGTAATGGTGGGTCGGGCCTTGTGGAGTGTCCGCGTACTCCTGGGCGAAGATCGTCCTGACGCGGGTTCGGAGGCTGTCGGAGGACACGTCGTGGACGAGAAGACGTGGAGACCGTGGAATCCTCCGAGGCAAGCCTAGTTGTAATCAGGCTATTGAAGCCCAGGCACATGAGAGCGTGATATTCGAAGACGTAATTGGGAATCTCCGCAAGTCTCCGCGGCCGGAAACCGTCTCCAGCCATCTCCGGTGACACTTCTTCATGGTGCCACTGTTGCTGTTGACGATGGCGGCCGCGCTGGCGGTGAGCCTCCAGCCGGTTCGCCCCTTCGCGGTTCACCCGACGCCGGCTCTTGTCGCGGTTTGCACCGTGCCACGGTCCTCTGCGCCGGGCATGCTCTGCTCCGCAGCCGCCCCCGTCATGAGCTTGCACGCAGCAGGCGACGAGGCGCCGCACCACCTGAGGCGAGAAGATTGGCTCGAGCGAGCGCAGCTCGCGGTGTCCACTGGCGGTCATGAGGCGGTGAGCCAACTGGCGCTCTCAGCGCTCAGTTTGCGAAGCAGCAGCATCGGCAGCAGTGACAACCACAGCAGCAGTAGCAGCAGCAGGAATGCCGCAGAGGGCGGCGACGAGGAGCCGCCGCTGGTGGAGCTATTCGTCACAGCGATCGGCGCGTGCGCAGACGCCGGCGAGTGGCGTGACGCCCTCAAGCTCCTGCGCGAGCTCGAGGATGCGGGCGACGCGACGGACCTGGCGCCGTACACCGAGGCGGCGCGCGCGTGCCGCGCGGGTGGTGAGTGGGCGCGTGCGATCTCGCTGCTCAACCGGGTGCGCGAGCGCGGGCACTCCATGCGCGGCACGGTCGGCCTCTACTCGCAGGTCATCGGCGCGTGCGACGACGCGGGTGAGGCGGCCAAGGCGGTCGAGATCTACGCACTCGGTGTGCAGGACAAGGTCTTTACTCACTGGCATGCGGGCGAGCCGTTCTCGCTGGATCTGCATATGTTCTCGCAAGCGACGGCGGTCTCCGCCGTGCGCTACGTGCTCCAGCATGAGGTCGGCAACTTTTTGCCCGCCGACCTCAAGATCATCACTGGATGGGGCAAGCACACCGTCGAGGGCTCTGTGCCCACTCTGCTGCCGCGCATCGAGAGGCTCCTCGCACAGGAGCTCTCACCGCCGTTGCCGTACGAGAAGCAGACGAGCCTGCACTGCGACCGCGATGGCTGCCGCTTATTAGAGAACGACGGCTGCCTCGTCGTGCCCGTGCAAGAGCTCTTCCGCTGGCTCGTGGACTCGCGCCCGTTTGAGACCTACTGCATCAACGTGCCGAGTGCGAGAGCATGAGAAGTGTATCATCACAGTACTATTGTATGGCGGCTTGGCGGGACCCTGCTGTGTTGAGACGGCACATCGGGCGCTGGCGCGCGCGCGTGTACGTGCGTGTGTGAAATCCGTGAATCCTGCCTGAAACGTGTGTTGTGCATGCGAATTTTCAAGAGTTGTGATCACGGTAAGAATACTCCGAAATTGAGCATCGCGAATCCCGACATCGACTGTCAAAGCGCGTCGTCCCGGGCGCTCCTCTTTAAAAATGGCTTCTTCATCTCCAACATGTCTCTCATGAGAGCCGTCCGCGATGCGACTGAATCCGAAACCCGTGCTGACATGTGGTTTCGGCGCGCCGGTGAGCTTCTCGACGAGGTGAGCAAGCTGCGGGAGCAAGTTGCTTCAGCGACCGCCGTCGCTGCGTTAGTGAAGGCAGAGGCCGCAGGGGCCGGGACGACAGCCCGTTCCGAGGTTGCGGCCGCGCGTTCCGAGGCGGCGGCTCTTGCGGCCAAGTGCGATCTTTTGCAGCGGCAGATCGATGAGCGCACTGAATCGCTCGCACTCGACGATGAGCATCGACGCCGTCACGTGGCTGAGATCGAGGCCGAGAGGAGCGAGAAGCGGCGCATGGCCTTAGAGCTTAGCTACGTGCAGCAAGCCCGCGACATTGCTGAGAAGGAGCTGGGCTCCGAGCGCCGCGCTCGTGAGCGCGCCGAGGGCGAACTTGCCGCAGAGAAGCAGGCGCGCCAACTCGCCGATGCGGAGCGCGCGCGGCAGGAGCAGCGCGCAAACACGCTGCGCGGCCAGGTTGCAGATCTGGAGCACCTGTTGGAGCTCGCGCAGCGGGAGACTCGCCGGCACGTCGAGCAGGCAACAACTCCGATGCGTGCTTCAGCGGCACTGGTAGCACCCACTGCGATTGTGCCGCCGGCGCCAGCGGTGCCATCGGTGCCGCCGTCATTACCGTCGGTGTCACCGCCGGTGTCACCGCAAGCACCACCGGCACCAGAGACGATGGCGGTCGTCTCCGCGGCGGAACTCGACGACACGGCGAGCGGTCGCTCGGCGACGGAACGCGCGCTCTCTCTGCTCGTACGAGGCATCGTCGGAGGGGAGTTGGGAAAGGTTCTGGACGAGCTTCGCAATGCAGCGGTCGAGAAGGCGGAGGCGGCTTGCAGCTCACGCGTGGCGGTGCTCGAGGCGGCAGTGGGTGAGCTCCTTGGTTCGATGGACGCGGAGACACATCGGTTGCTTCTCAAGTGGCGCGCGCAAGTGGAATCCACGCGGCGCGAGAACGCCGTGCTGCGCGACCAGCAGCGGCGAGCGCACGTGCACGCCCTCGACCAGAAGCAGCTCATCCAATCACTCCGTTTGGAGCAGCAAAGGCGGCAGCCGCCGCCTCAGCAATCGGAGCAATCCCATCTTTGGGTTCGGGGAGGGTTGGACCTGGGAGGGCAGGTGTGGCCCACCGGCACAGTCGAGGTGGTGCACAAGGATCCTGTGGCCGTGCCGCCACCTGTTGCGTGGGTGCCGCCGCCGATGCCGCCGCTCATTGCGTGGCCACACCCACCACAGGATCGACAGCTGGCGGAGCCGCCCATCATCGTTTACAATTCATCGTGGCGGTGAGTGAGCGTACAGCGTAGAGACTGTCGAGTGTCAACGTGTCGAGTTTCCAAAAGGCTAGTTAAATACCGCCCGCGTGATGTCGGCGTGAAAAAAACAGAACCTGTAAAATAATGTGGCTACGAGCAAACTGGAAAAAAAGGCCAGAGTTGTTCACAGTTTCACACGAGCCAATTCACACCTCCGAAACTCCTTCGAGTCCCGAGGCGGAGGTCCTCGCGCATGCGCGAGCCCACAGAGGATGACAGATCGGTGCTTGCAGTAATCGTGGACTGCAGCCCATCATGGGAGGAACCCGAAGCGCTCGGCGCAGTGCTCGAGCAGATGCTCGTCTTCCTCAACGCCTACCAGCTACTTTCGGCAACCAACCAGCTCACGGTGCTCGCGAGCAATGCGACGGCAGTCGAGGTGCTGTGGCCGCCGCCAGAGGCCGCCCCAGACGTGGTGGTGGCCATGAGCGACCCACATGGCCTGCGTGCGGCCGTGGCTCGAGGCGTGGCGCAGCTCGCGTCCTCGTCTTATGCTGAAGCATCCAGCTCGGAAGAGGACGCGCCGCTCCTCTCGGCGGCACTCGCGGCGGCACTGTGCCGGCTGCACCGCGCCACGCGTGCGCATCCGCGCGTCCAGCCACGGATTCTAGTGCTGCACGCTACGGCTGACTCGGCGGCTCAGCACCTTGCCACGATGAACTCGATCTTCGCAGCGCAGAAGCTCGGCGTGCTGATAGACGCCGTGCTGCTCGGTTCCGCCTCGCACTCGATGCTGCTGCAGCAGGCGGCGCACCTGACGGGCGGGCTGTACCTGCACGCGCGCAGCGGCACGCCCGCGCAGCGAGCGCTCGCTCAGTACCTGCTCACGAGCTGCCTGCCCGATCGGTACGAGCGCCAGCTGCTGAGCGCACCGCCGCAGGGAGAGCTGGAGACGCGCGCGCGCTGCTTCCTGACGAAGCAGCCGCTCGAAGTCGGCTTCGCGTGCTCGGTGTGCCTCGCCGTCTTTGCGCACGACAAGCTGCCCTCATGCCCCGTGTGCGCCACGCGCTTCTCCTTTGGGCCTCCCGTCGGCCAGCTCCTCAAGAAGCGTCACAGGAAGGCTGCGGCAGGCGGAGCCGCCTCAGCCGGCGAGGCGGGTGCGGCCGCTGGGGCTGTAACCGCGGGCGCGGCGAGCTCGGCGGCAGAGGTCGCGGCGGCCACCGCGGCTATCACATTGCCGCCGGCTCCGGCGGGCGAGCTCGCTCCGTGGCAGGTAGCTCCGGTCCAAGGGCGACTCAATGGGTAAACTTTTGTGGCGCGAAGCGATCATCAATTTCAGTATTATTGTGCATGCAAAGCTCCTTGCGACGCAATTCCCGATGTTTGCATGTGTTTGGAAGCGGACGTGAAACGTCGAGGGTTTGACTTTGTAACAAACAGAGACAGTCAGCTGCGGTCCGGTCGAGAGCGGCGACGACGAGCGAACGGTCAAGCCTGAAACTCTGGCTCTCCTCCGCTCGCTGTCGTGGCGTGCGCGGAAGCGGGCGACACGAGGCGAGTAACGCGAGACGTGAATGCGACATGCACGAGTCGAGCGCTACGTCGACGAGAGCAACCAACACGCTCACTGGGCGACGCTCAAGTCCTTTGCCAGATCGCTCCAGGCGGTGAGCAGAACCCTCGGAGGCTCAAAGACCCTGAAGCCGCCCAAGCCACCACGCGGAGGAGGAGGCACACGGCAGCATTCGGAGTACATCCAGAAGCTGCGCAAAGGAGTCAAGGGCAGTCCCGCTGTCGCTGCATTCAATCTCCATGCGAATGCACGGAGAGCGACAGACGAGGCGCACCAGTTGATGGCTGCGGGTGGCATCGTGACCTCCGTTGACGATGCAGCTGAGCTCGAGAAGGTGGAGTACTGGCAGCAAGGCGATGCGAGCCTTGCGACCAAGGAGAAGATGGAGGCGCGTCAGGCGCTCAGGCATCACAAGGTCGTGCTTGAAGCGCTTCAGATGTACTGGGAAGCGGCGCAGCGCAGCTTGCACTCGGGGGGGGACCCTTCCGCGAACGAGCTGCATCAGGAGGGCCATGCGCTGATGCTGCGGCGCATCTACCGCGTGATGATCAAGGACTTCGACCCCGACGAGTGCGAGCGCTCGATTGCAGAGGACTGGGCGCGCGACACGAAGGGAAAGGAGACGCTCTCTCGCAAGCTCTTCTGCGACGCGTTCTTCGAGCTCGCAGATACCTGGACTGCCGGCATTGATGCACATGAGTACGCGGCATTCTTGAAGGTGCTCTTCGGCACAGTGACCGTCAAGAAGCCGGTCGTCGGAGCCGACGGGCAGCTGATCATGGTTTCATTTGTGTGGAAAGACGAGGTTGACTGCGTCTTCGACGAAGAGTATGCGGAGGAGGAGGAGGAGGAGATCGTCGAGCAGGAGCAGCCCGCCGTGGTAGCAAGCGCCGCAGCTCCTGCCGTGACAACGAAGCCACCGCGGGATGCCAAGGAAAGCGCACAGCCATCGCGGGATGCAAAGGCGGGTACAATGGACGTGCCGGATCCAGAGCCACAGCCGATCTCCATGCCAAAGAAGAGGAAGAACTATCGTGCCCGCGCCAAGGACGGAATCAAGAAGAAAGGCGAGGACACGAGCAAAAAGAGCCAGGCTGCGAAAGTGATACAGTCGAAACACAGGCAGAGGAAGGCTGTGAAAGAGAAGGAGACGCGCAAGCAAGCCGTCGCCACCATCCATAAGCAGGCTGCGAAGAAGGTTGCAAAGATCAAACAAAAGACTGTCACCGGCCCAAATTTGCCTCTCGCCGGTGAGGATCGCCGCCGCGTGACGCGCCGTCGCGAATGGAAGTTAGTGAATCGAAGCGTCGTCGCAGGTACGCGGGGAGTCATACAGTACTGGGCGCTGCGCAAAGGGATACCGCCTCGGCTGCAGGAAGCCTTTGATGAGCTCTGTAAAGAGGATCAGGAAACTGTGGCCAGCCTTTCCGAAGAGAAGCGAATCAAGTTCCTCCGGAGAGGCGTCACTGACAAAGGCATTCCTCCGCACGTCATCGAGGTGCGAAGGAGCCTAAACAGTCTTCTCCAGGCGGCGTTCAACGATCTGGCCAGGGCGGATCAGATTGTTGTCTCCGAAATGCTTCCGGAGAAGCGCCGGGCACTCCTCCAGCGCCGGCCAGACGCGATCGAGCGTGCCAGCAGGCCGCTCCACGAGCGCATGCTGGTGCGCTCTCTTGTTTGGGCACAAGCAGAGGATGGCACGACGCGGCATCCTGGACTGCGACACGCGATCGGCGTCGGGTTCAGACGAGCCATCGAAGAGCGTGGAGCCAACTGGCTCAACTTCTCGGTGGGAGGGGAGGGAGGCACCCGGGCACGCAAGGTCCAGCCAATGGAGCCGTTGACAGCTGGCGCTTTCTTCTACCCCGCTGCAGCAGTCAAGCCCACGGAGACAGACTTAGCTGGTGCCTTCTTCTACCCCGCTGCAACAGCACGTCTTGAAGTGTCGAGGTACGGGCTGTTCTTTCAGGAGCCGACACCCCCGCAGCTTCCGAAGGGTGACAGGCCGAGCTCGCGGCTTGCTGGGCCAGCCAGGGGACCGTACACAGGGCTGAGCGACAGCCATCTCGACGCTCAGATCGCGGCGCTCGAGTACAACAATGCGCTCGACAGCCTCACGTATCATGAGCAAAGGAGGCTCGATGGCCTGAAAGTCGAGAAGAACCGCCGGCGCAGCTTTGAAGATCTGAGTCACAAGATTGCGGCGCTCGAGCGTCAGCAAGCGTGCTATGGGCTGAGTGCTCGTGATCAAAAGGATCTCGACGGTCTCAACTTCGAGAGGAACTGCCGGCGCAACGAGCGCGATCTCAAGCGCGATCTCGAGGATGGTCCTCCACCGCCACTCAGCTTCATGTCTTTCAGTTGCGTCAATTTCGGCCTCGCTGCTGGTGGTGTTCCGATCATCACGCAGGTAGTTCGACGTCCTCTGTTCTTTGGACCCTCTACAACAACGCCCTATGTTGATGACGCGGCTGATGACGACGAAGTTCATGCCGTTCCAGTGCGGCCTATAAACGCCCTGCCGCCGACCGTGCCGCTGCGTACGACTCACCCGGCAACGTCGATGAACGTGGCACTCTCCGCTCGCACGTCGTCCGCGGCCCGGGAGTCCCGATTCGGCGGAGCCTACTTGAGCGCCCGGCACGACGCGGGGTATGGGATGCTGAGCCATGGCGTAGGCCATGCGGTGTTGAGCCACGGCGGGGCACCAAGCTATGGTAGACTCCACTCGGCGATGGGTGCTCAATTGGGCGGGTCCGAGAGCCGCAGGGAGCGCGACAGGGCGCCATCACGGGCAGACGCCGGCGGCGCGCCCGCCTACGCGCCCGCCTCTCTAGTCTTGACTCCGTATGGAGGGCCAGATTCAATCTCAGTGCCAGATTCAATCTCAAGAGATTCGGAAACAAGGCACGCCGCATTGAGCGCACGCCCGCGCCCTCGGGAACCATTGGGCGAGACGAGCGGCGGCGGCAGGTACTTCAGAAACACGGAATATGTGGGACTGAGCCGCCCAGCCTCCAGCAGCACACCGAAGAAGCCGATGTACCCAGCCCTGAACGTGCCACGGCTTTCCGAAGTACCTACCGTTGCTCGTTTAGGCTATTGGATCCCAACGGCTCACGTGCACTAGTTATACCATCACCTTTCTATCGAGATGTATTTCAACTCGTGTGTGCGTTGCACCAGGTTCAGCGTGGCTGCATTATTGCATGCAAATCTTCGTTTGAGACTTCATGAGACTTGCGGTGAAACAGACACAAGGCAGACGCGGAGCGGGCAGTGTGCGCCGTGAGGTGCTGACGCGAGACGTGAAATGCCGCACTCAGAATACATCCAGAAGCTGCGCAAAGGAGTCAAGGGTAGCCCCGCTGTCGCTGCATTCAATCTCCACGCGAATGCACGGAGAGCGACAGACGAGGCGCACCAGTTGATGGCTGCGGGTGGCATCGTGACCTCCGTTGACGATGCAGCTGAGCTCGAGAAGGTGGAGTACTGGCAGCAAGGCGATGCGAGCCTTGCGACCAAGGAGAAGATGGAGGCGCGTCAGGCGCTCAGGCATCACAAGGTCGTGCTTGAAGCGCTTCAGATGTACTGGGAAGCGGCGCAGCGCAGCTTGCACTCGGGGGGGGACCCTTCCGCGAACGAGCTGCATCAGGAGGGCCATGCGCTGATGCTGCGGCGCATCTACCGCGTGATGATCAAGGACTTCGACCCCGACGAGTGCGAGCGCTCGATTGCAGAGGACTGGGCGCGCGACACGAAGGGAAAGGAGACGCTCTCTCGCAAGCTCTTCTGCGACGCGTTCTTCGAGCTCGCAGATACCTGGACTGCCGGCATTGATGCACATGAGTACGCGGCATTCTTGAAGGTGCTCTTCGGCACAGTGACCGTCAAGAAGCCGGTCGTCGGAGCCGACGGGCAGCTGATCATGGTTTCATTTGTGTGGAAAGACGAGGTTGACTGCGTATTCGACGAAGAGTATGCGGAGGAGGAGGAGGAGATCGTCGAACAGGAGCAGCCCGCCGTGGTTGCAAGCGCCGCAGCTCCTGCCGTGGCAACGAAGCCACCGCGGGATGCCAAGGAAAGCGCACAGCCACCGCGGGATGCAAAGGCGGGTACAATGGACGTGCCGGATCCAGAGCCACAGCCGATCTCCACGCCAAAGAAGAGGAAGAACTATCGTGCCCGCGCCAAGGACGGAATCAAGAAGAAAGGCGAGGACACGAGCAAAAAGAGCCAGGCTGCGAAAGTGATACAGTCGAAACACAGGCAGAGGGAGGCTGTGAAAGAGAAGGAGATGCGCAAGCAAGCCGTCGCCACCATCCATAAGCAGGCTGCGAAGAAGGTGGAGAACACTCATAAGAAGCGTGCCAAGGAGCTAGCTCCAGAGAGGCGCAGCCGCGACGACAAGGATCGGGGCAGGAGTGTCGCAGGTGTGCGGGGACAGATGCAGTACTGGGCGCTGCGCAAAGGGATACCGCTTCGGCTGCAGGAAGCCTTTGATGTCTGGGCAGAATCATGCTACCCAGAGAGGCGCAGCCGCGACGACAAGGGTGAGGGGAGGAGTGTCGCAGGTGTGCGAGGACAGAAGCAGTACTGGGCGCTGCGCAAAGGGATACCGCCTCGGCTGCAGGAAGCCTTTGATGAGCTCTGTAAAGAGGATCAAGAAACTGTGGCCAGCCTTTCCGAAGAGAAGCGAATCAAGTTCCTCCGGAGAGGCATCAATGACAAGGGTCTAGTAGCTTCAGAGGTGATCGAGGAGCTTGATCCTCGTCTTCGGGTGGTGTTCATTGATCTGACTAGGGCCGATCAGGTCTTCGTCGCCAATCTGCCTCCGGAGAAGCGCTTGCAGTTCCTCCAGCGCCGAGCAGACGCCATCGAGCGAAACGGATGGTGGGGTAACAGCACGCAAACGCCGCTCCACGAGCGCATGCTGGTGCGCTCTCTCGTTTGGGCTCAAGCAGAGGATGGCACGATGCGGCACGTGGTGGGCCTCTGTCTCATTCGAGCTATCAAACGACACGGAGTGCGCTTCCGCGAATCGGCTCTCTCGATGGTTCCCGCAGTTCAACCTATGGGGGAATTGAGTAGTAGACCGAGTTCGGGTGCCTTCTTCTGCGTCACTGCAGCACGTCTTGAAGGGTCGAGCCCAAGTATGCAGCCTCATCATGTGCCGACACCCCCGCAGCTTCCGAAGGGTGACAGGCCGAGCTCGCGGCTTGCTGGGCCGGCCAGGGGACCGTACACAGGGCTGAGCGACAGCCATCTTGACGCTCAGATCGCGGCGCTCGAGTACAACAAAGCGCTCGACAGCCTCAAGGCTCAAGAGCAGAGCGAGCTCGACGCCACGCTGTCATCATCTCCTCCGCCAGCGCCACCGCCGCCTTCGCGGCCCCACACGCCGCCCCAAGGATACCCCCAAAGAGTCGTCGGTGACGCGACAGACGACGAAGCTCAAGCTCTTGTTCGTATAGCTCCCAGCATCAACGATGATCTCAATCCGGGTGCGTCCGTGCGTCCGAGTACTACCCGGCTGCCATTTATGCCTCCATATTCGGCTCCATATTCGGCGCGCGTGGCCACGACAAACACATCAGCACACCCAGCCTTGGTTCGGCATTCGGTGCGCCCGGCCACCCAGGGCATGCCGCGCCGCGAAACTCGCACTAAGGCTTCGGCCCATGATGGCCTTGCAGATGGACCTGGAGATGGCCTCCTTTTAAGGCTGAGCAGTCGTCAAAGTGGCCGATGCGTTGAGGACAGGGTGCTGGGGAGCCAAGGACGGGGATACGTCGCTCTCAGCCCGGGCGGCACACTTGGAGCTCTGACTTGGTATGCACCCAGGTATGTACCGCTGGCACAGCTGGCGCCGCTGAGCCAAGGTACCAGCGCCGCACCGGCCTCTCATTTAATGACTCCTTCCATCGCTCCGTCTCGACGACCCAAATTGGACGGTCACGCCGCCTTAATCGGGAACGTCCACCGTCGGAAGCCGTTGGCCGAGACGAGCAGCGATAGGTGCTACGGAGCCTACGGAGTTATCGAATATAGGGCTCTGAACCGAGCAGCTACCCCGCGAGCGAAACCGAAGGTGACTCGGGCCGAGTATGACCGGAGGTTCGCGCCTCCGCTGAGCTTCGTGCTTCCTGCGATGCCCGTGGGCTCAGCTGGCGGTCTTTACCGCCGACGGGGCACATATGAACATGATTCGTGTATGTACGTGGGGTTGAGCTCCTAGATTACCACGGTCAGGGGAGGAATGAACGTGCGGTGCGCGGCGCCCTTTCCACACGACATACGAGCTACGTCCTACATCGGCCTTAAGTACGACCCAGCTCAAGTGTACTCTGTACTCAGAGCTCAATGAGCTCAATGCCATGCCGTGCAAATCATCACATCACTAGTTCGGGTGAGGAAGGGACGCTCGGGATCTCCTCGGTGGATCTCGGAGCATCAGACTGATTGCCATATATGTACTCATTTGGTGTGGCGTCTACGAGCCAGGCATGTGTCGCCTCGGCTGCCAACATGAGTGCGAGGGCAATCAGCAGCAGGAGCGTGGTCGTCAGTGACCGAGTGAGAGGCGGCGCCTCGAGAAGAAGCAGGCACACCACCCTCATGGCCTTGTCCACCAGCCCCACTGGCTCAAAGGCGGGAGGCCGCTTGCGCCCGCCGATGGCGCCGACGGGCGCCAAGTCGGCGGGTAGCGGCAGCGCGGGGGGCGGCGGCCAAGCGGCAAAGGCTTGGAGCAACATCGTCCAACGGTACGTGCCCGGAGGGACGAGGTAGCCCTCTCTGACAGACGGGAACCAGGCGACGTCTCCGCCGACGCCCATGATCTTGTGGTCGATGGTCAAATGATGCTCGGCAGGCTCACCTGATGAGGAGGGCAATCAGCGGTCATCAGCGGTCATCAGCGGTCATCAGCGAGGGCGCAGCGAGGGCGCAGCGTCATCTCGGCAGGCTCACCAGCCGCCTGCCGCTCCGCCATGGCCTCCGCCACCTCGTGTGGATGCTGCGCCGCCGCGATGACTGCGTCCGGGCACGGCATCATCGTGAAGCCAAAGGGCACCCCGCCGCTCACGAGCAGCCCGCGCCCGGCCGCAGTCGCGAGGGAGAGCCATCGGGCCGCACCCCGCCGTCCACAGTGCTGTGCATACACGTACCCTACCGTCAGCTCCTCGGCGAGTTCCGCCGGCGTCGCGTCGTACGTACCTATGGGCGCGGACGCCTGACGATCGGGGTAGTTCTCATGCGGGCCGCGGCCGTACCAGCGCACTGTCCACTCGAGCTGATGGCCACCGACGGCGTTGCGTGGCAGCGCAAAGCCCAGCCCGATGCGCGCAAGCGTGTCGCTGTGCACGAGCGCCACCGAGGCTGTGTTCGCCAGGTGGATGGCGCCGCCTCGGAGGACGGTGAGGGTGATGTCGTGTGCGGCGCGCTTCGAGCCGTTGGGCGCGCAGAGCTCACGCCGGATGAGCACATCGACCCGTGCAGATGAGGCGTGCGTGACTGTGACCGTGGGGGCGCGATCTTGCGGTTGCAGATCGGGTAGGCCATCGAGATCCCACAGATCCGCGTATGACGCCCCTAATTTGAAGAGCCAATGCGGGAGCCGCTTGCTGAGCTCGAGGATCAGACGGTACCACCACACAAGGCTCGCAATCGTCTCGTCCTTGGGGTGCGCGAAGGCGGTGAACACGCAGCCCTGATCATTCTCCGTCGGCGCACGCCACAAGCTGAGTGCCGCACCGCCACGACTCAAGACCACGTGCCCATCCACACTCAGCGGCCCCACCGTACCATCAGCTCGGTTGATCACCAGGCTGAAGGTGCCACCGCCGGTGCAGCCGCCGCGGATGAGAACGCGCTCGACGTCCTCTGCAAAGCTCAGGCCGTCCGCGCCGTCCGTGCCGTCCGTGCCGTCCGTGCCGTCGCTGCTGTGAGAAGACGTAACGTCGGCGAGATCAGCCGAGGAAATCAGATGCCCAGCGAAGGCCAACGGCGGCGGGATCGATGGCGGCGTCACGGTGAACTGCGCAGTCGCCACGATGCGTGCTGCCGAGTGGGCCCAAGTTGGGACGTCTGGGTCGGTCACCTCGACATCGAGGAAGGCCTCGCGCGCCAGCATCGGGTTACGCACGACCGGCTCGGGCAGCACCGTCCTCGTTGCCTCACCGTCGCCGAGCGGCACGATAATGCGCAACTCGAGCGAGGCACCGGCTGCCACGTCATCAAGGCACTCTACGACAGATCGACCGACCACGACGCCGTCGACCTGCAGCGACACGCTCACTCGAAGCCCCGCGAGGGATCGGAAGCCATATAGGTTTCGGAGCCGTAGCGTGCCCGTTGCGCGCGCTGCGCCTCGAACACCCACGCCATCCTCTGGCGCCACGTACACCCACGGACTCTTGCCGAGCGCTATACGTACGGGCTGCAGGACGCTCTTCACCTCGAAAAGGCCGGGGTGCGGCCGCCGCCCAGGGCCCACGAGCCCATTGATGCAAAAGCGCGCGTCGTGCACGCGCTCGCCAAAGTCGCCGCCGTAGGCCCATCGCTTGCCAGCGAGTACGGTGCCGTCAGCGAGGGTGATCGCCGGCGGCGCTGCCCCGCTGGCCGAGACGGCAGCGGCGGCGACGGTTGGGATCGACTGCGCAAGCCCCTGATCTACAAAGTCCCAGATGAACCCGCCCTGGCAGAAGGGCAGGCTCTCGAAGAGAGTCCACCACTCGCTCAGGTTGCCTGTCGAGTTGCCCATCGCGTGGGCATACTCGCACGGGATGACCGGCCGCATGCCACCCGAGTGCTGCGAGGCAGGGTATCGTCGGGTGAGGTCCTCCGGCTTGTTCTTCCGAGAAGAGGCCAGCTGGCCTGCGAGCGTGTTCAACCGCTTCACGAGCGCATCCGACGGATACATTGGGCACAGGATGTCGGTGCACGCGGCGCCGCCGCAGGACTCGTACTGCACAGGCCGGGAAGGCTCGTGCGCTCGGCACCACACGCCCATGGCATCGTGGTGTCCGCCGTAGCCGGCCTCGTTGCCGAGCGACCAACCGACGATGCATGCGTGATTTTTGTCCCGTTGGACCATGCGTGTGAAGCGCTGCACAAACGCGGCGCGCCACGAGCGCTTCTTGGCGAGCGCGCCTTCGTCGCCGATGAAGAGGCAGCCGTGCGTCTCGCAGTTCGCCTCGTCGACCACATACAAGCCTAGCGCGTCGCAGAGCTTATACCACTCTGAGGCGTTCGGATAGTGCGAGGTGCGTACAGCATTGAGCGAGTGCGCCTTGATCAGCTTCACGTCGGTCAGCATGGTGGCCCAGTCCACTGCTTTGCCCCGCAGCGGGCAGTGATCGTGTCGGTTCACCCCACGGATGGTCAGCTCGCGACCGTTGAGGAGCAGGCAGCCATTCTGCAACCTCACAGTTCGAACGCCCACATGGCACGCTTCGCAATCGATCGTCTGGCCGCTCGCATCGCGCAGCTCAACGACGACCGTGTACAGCCACGGGGCTTCCGCGGACCAAAGGAAGGCATTGTCCAGCCGCAGCTTGAAGCTCGCACACGCATCGCCCACAAGCAGTCCACCTGCCTCCATGAGCTCCTCGCAGCTGGCCGCGCACGCCGCACGCGCGCGGGTGAGAGCGACGTCATTCCGCTCGGCTGCGTCGGCTGGCTCTAGACGCTCGACGTCGCTCCACAGCTCGGCGCGCGGTGGCGCCGGCTCGCCGGGTGTGAGCAAGCAGGGCCCGTGCAGCGAAGTGACCAGACGATAACTCTCGAGCTCTGACGGCGCCAGGCGTCTGTCACTCTGGCAGCGCACGGAGATCGTCATCTCGGCCGACGGGCCGGCCGGCGGGCTCGATGCCTCGGGCTGGACGGCTGTGGTGACGACATGGTAGTCGACCAGCGAGAGACGATGCGGTTTGGCGTACAGCCACACGTGCCGATGCAGCCCGGAGAGCCACCAGTGGTCCTGGTCCTCGAGGTACGAGCCGTCACAGTACCGCATGCACTGCACCGAAAGCACGTGTGGGCCTGCCACCTTTGGCTGAGATGCCGCATCTCCAACCGCTGCCAGTGGAGCGCCGCGGGCCGGACCAGCGCAGGCGGCGGTCACGTCGAATTCCGCGGGAAGCCGCGAGTCCTGCGAGTAGCCCACCTTCCGGCCGTCGATCCACACCGTTGCGTTCGATTCAGCACCCTCTAGCACCAGGAAGATGCGCCGTCCGTCCCACGCCTCCGGGATGGTGAACTCGACCTGGTACGAGCCGACCGGATTATTTTCGCGCGGCACTGGGAAGCTCGCCAGGCTCGCCGCGTCCCCGGCGAAGGGGTACCGATAATTTGCGTAGATTGGGAGATCGGTATAAGGGGTGCCTCCAGCTGCGGCACCCTGCTGGTAGTTGGCGACTTGCCATGAGCACGGGACCGCAATCAACCCCCAGCCCGTGGTGCGGAAGCCTCTTCCCTTGTATGGCGCAGGCGCTATGGATGGTGATGGGGCTAGGTGGAAGAGCCACTGCGCGGGCGTGAGCCGGAGCACCCAGCGCGAGGATGGCGGCTCAGCAGTGCAGCCATCTGTGAGCGCGTTCGCGATGCTCTCGTACGCGTGCAGCGGCGCATGCATGGGCTGGCGGTTCTGCCCCTGGACGAGCTCATCGCACCACGGAGGATTTGACGACTTCTTGCTCTGCATCGATGGCAGGATTGGCGCTACTGAGATTTTTGGCGCTTCACGTCAACGGTTCTGCCGTGCGCAGGCAGTGCGCCGCGCGGCATTGCGACCACGACGCGTTCCGGGTGTGAATTAACAGGAATTGACGAATTCCGAATGTTGCGCGTTCGCGTGTGTCGATTCAAATGTCCTTTTCGCAAATTCCATAGAGCGCCGCATTCCCATGCACGGTGGGGGAACTAAATTCGCTGCGTCAGCAGCACCGTACAGTGGGAACTACGGTGGGAACGCTAGTACGGTGGGTCAGTCAGGCAGTCCGCCACACCCCGTCTCGGTGGGTCCGGTGGTGGCTGTGGCGCTAAGTAGAATTCGTCTTCGCACTTCGGGTCATCACACGTCGTCACGTTGCATCCTCCATCCTGTGGTGCGTAAACCCGCACGGTGCGTACATGCATTTCAGGGCTACCATAGCCGCCACAGCGTTTGCTCCAACTGGACTGATACCGTTGTTCCCAAAGTTGAGCGACGCGAGCTTGGTCTCCTTGTTGCTCTGGATGGCCTCGCAGATCGCAACAACTCCCTCATCACCAACGTGGTTGCCATAAATAGACAACTCTGTCAGCGCGCCATTAACGCGCAGAGCCTCCGCAATCGCTGTGATGCCCTCTGCAGAATAGGTAACGCTGACCCTGCCCTGGACCAACCCGCAGAGTGCATTGTTGGAGAGGTCCAGGCTCGTCAGCGCGCCATTGACGCGTACCATCTTGGCCACGTGCTTGGCTCCTGCTGAACCACCAGTGTTGCTGCCTTGCCAATCTCCGCTGATATCGAGCTCCTTGAGCGTCGTGTTCTGTTCTAGTGCCTCGCAGATGGCTTTGGTGCCCGCCTCCTTCAGCTTGTTTTGGGCGAGCGACAGCTTCGTCAGCGCGCCATTAACGCGCAGGGCGTTGGCGATTGCAGTGATGCCCTCTGCAGTGTAGGTGCCGCTGACGCCGCCGCCGAAGGATTGGACCAATCCGCAGAGTGCGTTTTTGGAGAGGTCCAGGCTCGTCAGCCCGCCGTTAACGCCAAGAGCTGCAGCGAGCTCCTTGATGCCCGTCATGTCCCTGCCGGAGTCGGTGAGATTATTTCCGGACATGTTGATGCTCGTCAGCCCGCCGCTGACGCCAAGCATCTTGGCCACGTGCTTGACTCCTGCTGACCCACCAATGTTGCTGTTCCGCTTATCGCCGCTGATGTCAAGCTCCTTGAGCGTCTTGTTCTGTTCCAGTGCCTCGCAGATGGCTTTGGTGCCCTCCACCTCCAACTTGTTTTGGGCGAGCGACAACTTCGTCAGCGCGCCATTAACGCGGATGGCATCAGCGATCAAATTGATGCCTTCGGGACGAAAGGTTCCATGACCAGAACGGTTTACTCCAGCTAGAGAATTGTTGGATAAGTCCACTGACCGAAGCGTCATGCTCTTTGAGAGAGCATCTGCGAGGGCCGCAATGCCTTCGATGCTGAAGGCACCTCTTAGGTCTCCACTTCCATCTGAGAACTGCCCTCCAATGCCAGAGATCATGTTGTTTGCGAGGGAGATGCTCGTCAGTGCGCCATTGACGCGCAGGGCGTCGGCGATTGCAGTGATGCCCTCTGCGGTGTAGGTGCCATGTTGGTCGCCATAGCTGTCAGTCCGGATGCCGCACAGATAGTTTCCGGACAGGTTGATGCTCGTCAGCCCGCCTGTGACGGCTACCATAGCAGCCACAGCGTTTGCTCCAACTGGACTGATGCCATTGTTCTTGAAGTTGAGCGACGCGAGCTTGGTCTCCTTGTTACTCTGGATGGCCTTGCAGATTGCGCTTACGCCCTCATCCTTGAGGTAGTTATGGGATAAATTAAGGGCCATCAGCCCGCCTGTGACAGCTACCATAGCCGCCACAGAGTTTGCTCCAACTGGACTGATATTGTTGTCCCCGAAGTTGAGGGACGCGAGCTTGGTCTCCTTGTTGCTCTGGATAGCCTCGCAGACTGCGCTTACGCCCTCATCATTGAGGCAGTTAGAGGACAAATTCAGGGCCGTCAGCGCGCCCATGACAGGCACGAGGTACGCAAGAAGCATGCCGCCTTCTTCGAGGATATCTCTCTCTTGCAGGTCGAGCTTAGAGGCGGAGTCGTCGCGCATCATCTGCACCGGTATGCCGCGAATCTCGCCAGAGCCGGCACAGGCGACAGCTGCAAGCAGTAGCTCGAGCGGCGGCTCGCCCTCTCCCTCGATGCAGCTGAGGAGAGCGGTTTTGGCAGGGCCTCCAAGGAACGGCCTCTCGTCCTCGTAATCGTCCTCGTCATCATCCCTCTCGTCCAGATCCACCCCGCGGACCGCGGTCACATTCACCTCGAAGCCCTCCCAGCGCAGTCGGGCCAGGCTGGGCAGCATCCTCCCCGCCGCTGCCGCCTCCCATGGCCGACCCGCGTCGACGAGGACCTTGATGTTGAGATCGGTGATCTCAGCCAGCTGAGTCGGCGCGGGCTGCCCCTCGCAGCGGCCGAGGCGGGAGCAGAGCACGCGCCGCGCGAGTGCCGACCACGATCGGTTCACGCCCTTGAGCTCGGCCAGCGTGACCACGTCGACCATGGCCAGCGCCACCTCCTTGGCATCGTCTGTGACTGCCATCCACAACGTGAGCTGCGGCTGCAGCGCGGGTGCTCCCCCCGCATAGCCCACCATGGCTTCTGACAGCTGTCCCTCCGGCGAGAACGCCGGCTCGGCGAGTGCCGCCACACGTTCCTCCGCACTGCCAAAGCCATCCGTTGCGCCGAGCAGCTCTGTCAGCTCATCGGCACGTTTGCCGTTGAGGCGCGAGGCGAGGGCGCGCTGCGCGTGATTGAGCGCCCCGGGGGCGTCGAGGAAGCTGGCGCATTCGACGAGCCTGAAGAGCTCCGAATTCGAGCACTGCTCGAGTCTCGCCGGCATGGAGTCGGCCTCGCACATCTCCCGGAGCACTGCCAGCTCTGCCGCCGCAATCGTCGGCACCGGGTAGACGCCATCTTCGGTTGGAGCGTCGTCCATCATGTCTTTGAGCGTGCCTGCTCGCTGGGCCACCCGGCGCGTCCACTCGACAGCCTCGCCCTCGCGCGCCCGCAAGCGCACGCGCTCCTCGCCGTAGGACATTACCGTAAAATTTTGTCCGCTTCACGTCAACAGTTCTGCCGTGTGCAGGCAGTGCGCCTGCGCGCCGGCATGCGCCCGAGGTGCGCCCTGAAGCGTGAAGACGTGGGTGTGAATTCACAGACGAAAAACCGAGAGAACTGAGCATCAGAGACCGACATCCTACGGCTGCATTCGGGGCCCGGGTGCATGAGCACGACGCATGAGAGAGACACATCTCTTGCACAATCTGTAGAAGCCACTGGTGTGCAGGCCATGTCACGACTTGCGCGTGCAGATCGAACCGCGCAACCGGCGGATGTCAGTATAGCGGTCCGGGACCGTGGGACCGTGACCTTTTCGGTCGCCGGTGTTCTAGGTCGAGTTGGGCGGCGCCTTTGGCGGCCACTCCCATCGACCCTCTCAGAAGAAGACACTTGAGCCCTGGTTACGCTTGCGGATGGCAGCCGCCTGGTTGTCCGCCTCTTGGTCGGGGCGCATGTTGCCAGACGCGGCTGCACGCGCCAGACCCGCCTCCATCTCCTCTCGCGCAGCCGACTTCATGGCCGCCGTCTGCTTGTGCTGGCCAAGCTGGGACTTGCCCCAGCCGTCACCTCCGAGAATACCGTTGGCGTGCGACTGGGCCTCGAGCGTACGCTGATAGGCCTCGACCTTGTCCGCGCGAGACTGCTGCTGCGAGGTGGCATACTGCTGCTGCGCAAATGCCTCGCGCCTCGCGACGAGCGCCTCACGGGCACGCTGCGCAGCGATCTCGGCCTCGGCCTGCTGGCGGAAGACTGCGGCCTCACGCTCGACACGAAGATCATCCTGGCGGTTCGCTTGGATGTCCTGCTGCTTCTTGAGCTGCGCCTGCGCCTTGCGTGCGCTGACCTGCTCTGCAAGGCCATCCACGTAGGCGGTGCGGTTCTGTGCAGAAGCGTTCTCGGCGTCCATCCACGGAAACTGCAGGCACGAAGGTCGATGCGAGCAGTTAGCAAAAGAGAGAGAGTTGGGGAGCAGAGAGAGGGGGACCAGCGGGAAGCACGCGCGCGGCGCCGTCCGCGCCGCGCCCGCGCCGCGGTTTTACACACCATCGACATAATCTTTTTTTGAATGGAGACGGGTTTTTCCTAATTAGGCCCGACGTTCACGTTCACGTTCACGTTAAATTGCCATCTCGGCAAGACGCACGACCACCGGTCCCGTGGAGATACACCGTGGAGGGCGCAGACGAATTAGGCCCGACTGCTCTCTGGGGCCGACTTCACGCACATCAAGTCCAAAAGTTCAAGTTCCTTAGGTTGTCTGTTGTTTATGTAGTAACTTGAACTTGACTTCACGCCCATCCCATCACGCGCCGCCCATCCCATCAATCCAGGTCGGTCGCAGCGGGCCGCGATTTGAGGGAAGTCCTCACGGGCTGCGGCTTTTCGTCGTCGTAGGCAAGCATTTTCACGGCCTGCGGCCCCACCAAAGGCTTCGGCTTGGTCACGGCCTCTCCCACAGCTGGAGCTGCGGCAGGCTGCGCGGTGCCTGGCGCCTTGGGCGACGCGCCGGCGACGGCGGCGGCGAGCCCGGGCTCCGCAGCGGCGGCGAGCTCGCGAAGGGGCGTCGAGACGGTTGCGGCAGCGGCGACGAGCACGGCGATGATGCCCTGCCAGCCGCACGCTGCCTGCGCCGCACCGACGTCGCCGCGCACGACGGCGGCCAGGGTGAGGGCGAGCACCGTGCGACCGTCGGCCTCGGTGCAGCCGAGGAGCGCCGTGCCGAGCGCCGCCGCGCCGCCCGCCTCGAGGGCCGCGCCTCGCGCCTCGGGCCAACTCTCAAGCATCGCGCCCAACGCGGCCGCGAGGGGCACCGCCGCGTTCGGCTCGCTCGCGCTCATGTGTACGATGAGCAGGGGCACCGCGCCGGCCTGCGCAAGCGCACCTGCGAGCTTGGGATTGGTGGCGAGCTGCCGAGTCGCGTGAAGCCCTTCAGCTGCGTACTCGGTACCGACGTACTTTCGCGACGCAGCACAGCCGAGGAGGAGGACGATCGAGTATGCCGTGCCGAGTGCAAAGGTGCCGTCGGCCACCAGGGCCTCGTCGCTCGTGCACGCGCCAAGCGTGTGCGCCACGAAGCGCACTGCCGTTGGGTCCGCGCCGAGCGCCTCACGCGCCGCGCCCTGTCGAGCGAGCAGCGCGGCGGTACCCTGCGCGCTCGCTTTGTGTAGCGCTTCACTGCGAGGATTCGAGCCCAGAAACGCTTCGAGCATCCCCTTCTGCGCGGCGGCGGCCTTGGCGGCGACGTGCACGTTGAGGACCGCGAGGACGGCAGGCCAGCCGCATGCGGCGTAGATGGCGTCCCAATCGCCACGGACGACCGCAGCGAGGGTGAGCGCGAGGACGAGCCGGCCGTCGGCCTCGGTGCAGCCGAGGAGCGCCGTGCCGAGCGCCGCCGCGCCGCCCGCCTCGAGGGCCGCGCCTCGCGCCTCGGGCCGACTCTCAAGCATCGCGCCCAACGCGGCCGCGAGGGGCACCGCCGCGTTCGGCTCACTCGAGCCGATGAGAAACACGACGGACGTGATGGCGCCCGGCACCTCGACGAACGCGCCCGCGAGAGCGCGATCGCCGCTCAGCTTGAGGAGAGTGGCCAAGGATTGCTCGACGACGTGGTGGTCGTTGTGCGAGAGGAGCGCATGCACAGCTCGGGGCGTGCCCGCCGCGAGCAGCGCGGGCGCCACCGTCTCGGCGAACCCGACCAGGTTGCTCAAAGCGGTGAGCGCCATGGTGAGCACCGCAGCGTCCTGTTCGAAGAGGAGCCGACCGAGCGTCGCGAGCACGCCCGGCACGGCGCTCAGCGCCGTCGGGTCGACGTACGAAAAGTTGGCCAGGGCCGAGAGCGCCATCGCGCGCGTGCGCGCGTCCAGCTGCGTCGAGGCGCTCAGCTGCTGAGCGAGCGGCGGGAGCGCGCCCCATGACGCGAGCTGCAGACGAAAGGTATCATCCGCCGCAAAGTGCGAGAGCGCGTGCGTCGCGTGGCGCGCTCCCTCGCCCCCCTCGCTAATGGCCATCGAAAGGGCGGGCGGCAGGTTGAGCAGCACGAGCTCGCGCCGGCACAGTCGGTCCTCGGACACCTTGGCCAGCAGACCGAGCGCCGCCGTGCGCGCCTCGGTCTGGGCGCCGCCGTGGGCTCGTCCCTTGGTGGCCATGATCACGCCCGCGAGAGCGCTCTGAAAGGGCAGCGAGCGCAACGGCTCGAGGCTGAGCGCGCCGAGCGACGAGAGGTTCGCCAGGGTCGTGAGCGCTGCGGCTTTGGCCGTCTCTGTGGGCGGCGCCACGATGATGTTCACGTACGTTGCGAGGGCTCTCGGGTACTCGGCGATGGCGACCGCCGAGGTGGGCGCGGCGGAGAGGGTGGCGAGCGCCTGCATCGCCTGTAGGTGCGTCGCCTCGGCGGCCGAGGTGGACACGAGCGTCTCGCAGAGCAGTGTAATCCCGCCGCTGTTCTCAAGCACGGTCAGCTGTGCCTTGTCAGTTGGGTCGAGCAGGGCTAAGATGGTGGCCGCCGCCTTGTGCACCTCCTCCTGACGGCACGCCAGCAACGCCACCAGGGCAGGCAGCGCCGACGCCTGGCGCACCGCATGACGAACCGCCTCGACACCGGAGTCGCCGATGGCACCAAAGGCGGCCAGCACCGAGAGAGCCTGCCCGGCGTCCTTGGACGCCTCTGCGGCGGCGCGTGAGTCCACGGCGTCGGCGCTGCCCGTCCTGCCCGTCCAGTTGGCGATCATGGCCGCTCGCATCATCTCCCTGATGACAGGGACGGCGGCGCCCGCGGCCAGCAGCGCAGGCGCGCCGTTATGGGCACATATCCTCGAGATGAGGTGCAGTGCACACGAGCGCGTCTGGGCCACATTTGGCAACTCGCGCTCCGGGAGCGAGATCAGCGCGAGCAGCGGACGTACGCCGTCGGCCGCAACGAGCTGCTGGCAGGCTGTCTCGGTCGTGATGACCGTGATGAGCAGCAGCGTAACCTCCTGCTGCACGGTGGGGTCTGACGAGCTGAGCAGCGCGCCTGCGATGGACGCGCAGCGGTGGGCGGCGAGCCGTGAGCTAGGTGGGCGTGTGCAACGCGAAGGGAGAGAGGGAGAGAGAGAGAGACAGAGAGAGAGAGAGGGGGAGAGGGGGAGAGGGGGAGAGAGAGAGAGAGAGAAAGAGAGGCGCTCGGGGCGGCGCGCTCGGGGCAGGGCAGGCAGGCTGGAGTCCGCGGGAACTCGCACCGAGGTACAGGATGCCTCCGCCACCGGCTAGGGCGTCCTTGACTCGATCCTCTACGGCGAGGAGCCAGATGGCGTGGCAGAGCGCCGCCTGCACGGGCGGCTCCGACACGGCGCCGAGGACGTCCACGAGGCGCAGCGCGAGGCTGCCATCCTTGATCGAGTCGGCTGCCGGCTCGGCGGTCGCGCCGACCTCGCGGGCCACCCGCTGCACAAGCGTCGAGATTGCTTTGGCCGCGTCCACACGCTTCGGGACGGGCAGCGTCGCGTCGATCATGATCACCAGCAACGTGTCTACATCCGCCGCCGCGGCCTCCTCGCGCGACGTGCCAAAGAGGTGGACATGCTCGGGCATGGCGGCGGCCGCCACCGCTGCGCCTCTGTTCGAAGCTTCCACCTCCGCCAGCTTCTTTTTTGGGAAGAGGTGGAGGCCGCCGAGTTTGGACATGACGCCCTTCTTCTTCTTCTGCGCGCCGGGCTCGGACTCGGGCTCGGTGCCGGCGTGCGGCAATCGCGCTGCGATCTCGTTCAGGTCCCACGAGCGAGGCGTGGCTTCAGCGTTCAGCGGCGCCTCCTGGTTGCGTGGGCGTGTATATGAGTTCATCCGCGTGATGGAGTTGAAGTAATACTTGCGCCCGGTGCCGGGCTCGAAACGCTCCTCCCAGCCCGGCGGCAATGGCGCAGAGCCACGCTGGATTGATGCCATCCGAGCGATGGGCTGCACCACGTGAACAGGCTCCTCCGCTCGCGAGGAATCCGTGCGTAGGGCCTGGAGGACCTCCGCGCGTGGCACGCCCGCTGCGATCAGCCCGGCTGCATCCGGGTTGCTTGCGAGCAACTCGTCGTCCGTGAGGGGCATATTTGTCCGTGAGGTAGCTCGGAAGTATTTCCGTCAAGCTGCCACCGCGTCGGGAAGGAGAAGGAATCGTGCTTCGGCTCGGAACGAAACTTTAGGCGCTCGTGCTGTTTTCGCCACCAAAGCGTGCTCACAGTGAGACTGTTGAGCCCTCCTTTTTTCTCAGATCTTGACAAACTTGTGGGCTTTTGGACACAAACTGGCAAACTTCTTTTCGCCAATCGTGTGCGCATCGCCGACGCCGGGGCAGACAACATGGCGGACGCCGAACGCCGATTGTCAGAAGACTCAACGGAGAAGGCTGAGCCAGAAGGTGGAGAGCCTAGCCCTCCGCCACCCCCCGAGCCCTCGCCACCTGAGCCATCTCCGCCTCCGCCCTCTCCATCCCCAAACCCGCCAGAGCCATCTCCACCGCCTCCCTCTCCCGAGCCATCGCCACCACCGCCCTCTCCGCTACCGCCCGAGCCATCACCACCACCGCCCTCCCCGGGTCTGCCGCCCTCGCCGCCGCCGCCCTCTCCGCACCCATTGCCGCCGCCCTCTCTGCCGCCGCCGCCGCCCTCTCTGCCGCCAAACCATTTCATGCTGTTTGCCACGCACGTTGTGAGCCACTGGACCGAGTACTTGGTGCCCATCATCTGCGCGATCATCGTGCTCCTCGGCCTCTGCTTGCTGATTTTCATCACCTGCTACCGCTGCAGCAAGAGCAAGAGTACACAAGGCTATCAGCAGCTCAAGGACAAACAAAAGAGTAGGGCTGAGGCGTTGGCCGAGACTGAGCGGCAGCGGAAGTTGGCGGCTCAGCGCGAGAAAGCGGAGCGGGCGGCGATTGACATGAAGCTCAACGCCGCGCGCGAGGGGCGCGACAAGCAGCGCGAGAGAGCGAAGCAGGCGGCGGCAGCAAGGGAGGGAGCAAAGGCGGCGGCGGCAGCGGCGCGGGCGAGCCGCTCGCTGAGCGCCGCCGAGTTGAAGAAGCTGGACGAGGAGGCGGCCGCGGCCGAAGCGGCGTACAAGATCGAGATGGCGCGCCAGGCCGAGATGGTGGCCAAGGCAGAGGCGATCAAGGAAGAGGCGATCGAGGCTTATCGGCGCGCCGCGGTCGTCCGGATTCAGCGACAGTGCAAGGCGAGGCGCGAGAGAGAGGACTATTTTCACGAGCTGGAGGAGGGCAGCATCGGCACGAACCACAGCCCGGTCAAGCCGCCCATCCCCCCTTTCAAGGCACTGAAGGCGGGTCCTGACGGGGTGCTCCGCGTCATGACGCCCGGCATGGCGCCCGGTGGCTCCCCGCGGCTGCACTCGCCCATGAAGGAGAAATCGGCCTTCGGTGACGACGCTCCGCCGCCCCCGCCGCCGAAGGCCGAGGGGATGTCGAATGCGTACGGTGTGTACGGAGTCGCCAAGGCGCCCAGGCTGCCCACGGTCAACACCCCTGGTGCGAACCCGTCCCCGAGCAAATCACCGTCCCCGACGGAGCGGCATAAGGTGGGCACGTGGTTGCAGCAACGCCTGCCGTCGCCCATGCGTGCTGGCGCGGCGATCACAAACATCTTCGGCGGCTTTTCGGGCAGGCCGGAGCTCCAGCCTGGGCCGGCCAAGGCGCACGCGGACGCGCTGCTCGCCGCAGAGACCGAAGGTATGCCCATGCCGCGCTTCCCCGGCCAGGCGCGCGCCTTCAAGATCTCGGAGCGCATCGAAGTGAAAGCCGCGGAGGTCGCCGCCGCCGCAGCGGTAATTGAGTCGAAAAAGGGCTCGCCCAAGGCCATCCGGGCGCCCAAGATGACCACGAGCAAGTGGCGAGGTGATGGCAAGGAGCCCGCCCCCAGCTCGCCGGCGCCGGCTCCGGCAGATCACGAGGCACCTCCGACGCCATATGGGGAACTGTTCAAGGGCATGGAACGGAAGAGTGCCGAATCGCTCCCCGACTTCATCCGTCGAGCTCTTGTCGAGAAGCAGATCGAGCTCATCGAGCTCATGCGCAGCCTCGACACCGACGGCTCGGGCCACATCACTGCCTTCGAGTTCATCCATGTCGTGAGCAATGCCGGTCTCACCGTACCGCCTCGTGAGGTGGGCAACGTGTTCCGTGCGCTCGATACTGATGCCTCCGGCTCGCTGAGCTACGAGGAGCTCAGCCGTCTACTCGGCCGGAGCCTCATCGTCGCGCCGAGCATTTCGGGGGGCAGAGCGTCGAACGCAGTCCCGCTGAGGAAGGTCGACTCCGTCGTCAAGTCAGAGGCCAACATCTTCGGCGGATTCAAAGTCACTGTAGGTGAGGGCGCCGAGCCAGTGCCCAACCAGATCCGCACCGCCCTCAACGAGCGTCACGCTCGCGTCGTCGACCTGTTCAAGCAGATGGACGATGATGGCTCGGGGCATATCTCGTGCGCCGAGTTCATCAAGGCGTTGGAGGAGTTCGGGCTGCAGGCGCCGTACGAGACGATGAGCGCCGTCTTCGCCTCCTTCGACATTGATGGCTCCGGGTCGATCGAGTACAAGGAGCTCGAGCAGCTCCTCATTAAGAGTTTCGTCAAGGCACCGACGCTCGCGCCCATGCCGATCCAGGCGCACAACAAGTACATGCTGCGCACGGGCAAGGTCAAGCGACAGGATCATCAGATCTTCCGCGGTTTTGTCTTCGAGTCTGGGCCGGACGCGGACTCGATCCCCACACAGCTACGCCAGGCGATCGAGGATCGTCACGCGCGCATCATCGACCTCTTCCATCAGATCGACGCCGATGGCAGCGGCGCGATCGATGCCGTCGAGTTCACCACCGGCATGGAGCAGTTTGGCCTCAAGGACGTGCCCGCAAACCACCTGAGTGCCGTCTTCCAGTCCCTCGACCTCGACGGCAGCGGGTCGATCGAGCTGAATGAACTCGAGAGAGCGATCAAGAGGTCGAAGCTGGAGCAGCCGACCATCGAGACGCTCAACTGGCGCGAGCACAACGCAGTGCAGGCTGGTGCGGCGCTGGTGTCGAAGGCCAAGGACTTACCTGCGCCGAAGTCCGGTGCCATCGTGAAGGCCAAGGACTCGGCTACGAGGAAGGAGTCGCCAAGGAAAAAAGGCTAGCCGCCGCCGGCAAAGAAGCAATGAGGGAGGCGGCGGTAAGACGAGCTGCCATGGTGGCCTGCCCTGTTGGTGCACGGGCATCTCAGACCCATGCGCGCGAAGAGCGGCGTGGCGTCTGTGCGGTTGACGTGCAATAGTGATTTGGAGGATGTGTTCTCGTGATCAGTGCGTGCAACGTGGGACACACGATGCGATCGTGCATGTTGGGCCGTATATGTGGGTTGGGCCGTATGTGCGTCCGGTCTTAGTTGCGCCGGTTTCATTCACGGTGCTTGTGCCGCGTGTGCGGGCGCGCGGCCGGTCTGAAAGGCGCGAGCCTGTGTGCGACTGTGCGTGCGAACGACGTGACGCCCGGGTCGCCGTCGGCGGTATACCGTATAACCTAATACCTATACCGTCGTAAGCGCAAGCCGCAACGGGCGGCAACGACGCGTTACACGTTACACGCGCCATGGCGAGCTCCCGCGGCATTCCGTAAATAACTACATTCCCCGTTCTCCTTCAATCGTCTCCGAATCCCTTATTACGCGAGACCGGTCACCGGAAGACGCGTGCGAAACTTTGAGCGTTGAGCGTTCGGGGGTTCGGTGTCGTTTCCGCCGCGTCGGTTCGCGTAGACTCAAGACGCTGGCTTACTTCGAGGCTGACTGCTTTTCGTTTTCGTTATACTTTTTCTGTTATCGGTTGTGCAGGATGCGAGTCGACAGTCGCCCCGTAGCCCCTACGCCCTGGCTTTCGACGCGTTAGTACGTCGGTCGCCGATTACGCAGGCACGGCATTCGCAGGTCGCAGCGGCCCCAGCGCGCCCCGGGGCGGGTCGGCGGGAGCGAAGCGGAGAACGCAAGCGAATCGCCATCCGATCCGATCCACGAACGAGAAGCGTCTTCTCGCTCGAGGTCCTCTCGGCACGGCAGTTGGCACGGCGGCATGTGCACTGCGAACTGCGATGCGATGATCATGCATCATGATGCGAATGTATCGGCGCGCTCGCGCCGGTCGAGTCGGGGGGGGCGCGGTCCGACCGCGTCAAGGTTGGAACTCCATGTGGAACACTCACTCATGCAAATATTGCATCAACACGAGGCTAGGGGCGCGCCTACCGGTGCGCTTGTTACGTTGGTTCAGCCACTGGGCATGGTACACAGACCATTGTCCCTGCGGCAGCGCCGCCGCGTGCTCCAGCACCACTGCTTCCTCCTCCATGCCCTCAGTGTGGCCTGGGTACAGCGTGACGCTCACGGCTCCGCCGACAGTGACCACACGCTGCGCCGCCTCAAGCGCAGGAATCGTGGTCGCTGTCGTGGTGACGATGGCCTTATCTCCACCGGGCAGGTAGCCCAAGTTGAACACGACCAACCTCGCGCATCGCCCGCTCATCGCATCGAGCAGCTGGGCATGGCATCCGCGCTGCCACCGCACAGCGAGGTTGCTGCTGCTGCTCGCGTGGTAAGCGTCCCACGCAGGGTAGCTGCTGCTGCCCCCAGACGACTCACACGCGTTCCCTTCGCCTTCGGCAACCACCAACTTCCAGCCTTCAGACTCGAGGTGCTCCCGCATCCGCGCTTGTGCCCTCTCAATCGCCAAGTGCTGCACATCGAGGCAGATCAAGGTACCGCCTCCGACGCGCCCCAGAGCGCTTGCGAGAAAAGTGGCGTCGTGGCCATTGCCAAGCGTAGCGTCCACGACGGTATCGCCTGCTACGAGCGCAGCGGCCCAATAGCGGTGGCCAAGGTCATTATGTGGGTGCATGAGGAATGCCTCCGCCGGCACTGGATGGCCGTCAAAGGTTCTATCAGCTGCGATCGGATGCTCCAAGAGCATATGCGGCAAACCTGATCGCCTTGACCACGTGCGTATCAGCCGGCCCAGTCGCCGCGCCGCGACGGTGCCGAGAAGCAACAGGAAGAGGCTGACTCGCACCTTCGCCAACATTTCTGTTCAACTCACTTGTGGGCTCAAAAAGAAAGACATGGAAAGAGTGTGAACGTTAACACGACAGACGCGACAGCCGGTGCTACCGGTACGGCACTGCGTTTAAGAAATATGTGAAGACAAATTAATGTAAAGCAAGTCAAATCCAATCTGCGATCGGGAGGGCAGAACCCGGCACCGCTGGGCGCCCCGACGGTGTCACTACCCCCACCCTCCTAGCCTCCGTATGCCCGACGCACGGGCGCCGGGCCTCCCGGGACCCCGCGACCGGTGGCGACATGCATGGTCCCGCGCCGCGCCGTGTGGCGAGACACCAAGCGATGACAGCACTTCGCGGAGCCCGCACCCCACACAGTCACAGCCAGCGCGCAGCGCGTCGCCTGACTCACAGAGTCAACAGACATGAGACAACCCGACAATCGCAAGCCCGAGTCACGATGACACGATCTCGGAATATGCGGACGTGGGGCACATACACAGGATTCGGGCGTCGACCTTTTGAGGAATCCAATTCCTTGGCCTCCTTGCAACCTTGGCCTGCGTGTCACGGCCCGCCTCGTGCACGGCACCGTACATGTACTCATGTAGGGTCCCTGCCGTGTCGCCGCCAAACCGAACCGAACTGGGAACTGGGTCGGCTCAACCACCATGCTCTACCATGCTCCATGCTTCCATGCTGAGAGACCCCCCAAACCTATCGCCGACGCCCGGCCCGTGCCGCGAGAGGTTGAGGGCCACCGAGAAGAGCCTCTCAATCTCTACCCTAACCCCAACCCCAAACCCCCAGACCCCAACCCCGAACCCGAACCCGAACGCCGCTCTCATCCAAGCTCTGATAGGCCGCCCGTGCCACCTTGGATGGAGCGCCATGTTTGCAGGCATGCACGCCTACAGTGGCTTGCGGCCGATGACCACGTACATTGGGGTGAAAGTACCCATCTCGCCGCCGGCGACGAGCCCAAGCTGTGCCTGTCGGAGCATCTCGCGAACCTTGCCCGAACCCCTGGGCGCAATGCCCACGAATTCCATGAAGTTGAGGACGATGTTCATCATGAAGGTGCCCCAATAGGTGAACTGCAGACGGAAGAGGCCCTCGCGTGACGCGAGGTTGTAGCTCGCGGTGAGGATCTTGTACCACGGCTCGCCGCCAGGGTTGGGGTCCAGCGCAGCGTCGCGGCTCTCAATGATCTCGAATCCCGCGCGCTTCAGAGCCGCGTCGCAGCTCGTCGTCAGGGTGAGGCCGGGCAAGCCGTCGCCTTCCTCAATCTTCTTCTTGGACCAGACGTGGCGCTCGTTGAGAGGGTCGTGCTTCTCCGTCAGGCACCACTCGTACGAAGCAAAGTAACCGCCCGGTTTGAGCACGCGGAAGACCTCTGAGTACACATCCACCCGGTCGGGCGAGTGGCAGCAAGCCTCGATCGAGTAGCAGCTGTTGAAGGTGGCCTCAGCGAATGGCAGCTTGTGGAAGTCGGCTTGCACGAGCCGACACCTATCGTCCAGGTGCGCCTCCTGGCACAGGCGGTTGCCGCGGTCAACCTGGTACTGGTTGAGCGTCACGCCGGTGACCTTTGCGCTGGTGAAGCGGCCGATGTTGCGCAGCGGGCCGCCGATGCCGCAGCCGCAGTCGAGCACGTGATCGGACGGCTTGATGCCCAAGCGCATCGCGAGGTAGTACTCGTGGCGCGCAATCGACATTCCGAAGTCCTCGCCCTGCAGTCGCTCGGCAAAGTGGAAACTCTGGCCCCAGCCCCACTCGTAGAAGTCTGTTGCGAGGTTGTAGTATGAGTTGACCAGGTCGACATATGCCGCGTTGCGTCCCTCAACACTCGTCTTCTTGTCATCGTGCAGCGCATTGTACTTGTCAATGTCGTGGCTGCCCTTGCCCGAGACCTGTCCGCTCTTGCCGCTCGTCCAACTGTCTAAGATCTGCGAGACGCGCCCGGAGAACGTCTGACGCACCGCCCTGCAGAGAGATTTGGTGGAGGCGGTGTCGGCGAGCGTGTCAGAGACAATGCGGGTCCAACAGAGCGTGTTGCTGCACGCGGGCTCTGCACACACATGGTTGTTGCAGCGTCGGTCAGATCGGATTTTCTTTTTTTGTCGACATTCTTGTTCGGACCCTTACTGTACCGTGTTTCTGACTCTCCGTGCTCGCGCGCGCGCCCCCGTGGGCTTTCTCACGTGCCGTAGCACCGGTTGTCGCGTCTGTCGTGTTAACGTTCACATGCACACCTTGTCAGCACTTACGTGCTCCCCTCCTCACCAAAGGGATTGGCATCCTCGCGCTGTCCCCACGGCGCGACCAGAGGGTCGGAGGGCGACGCACGCGTCGGACCCCCTCTACACACTAGCCATCGCCCGCGAAGCTGGCCCGGCTCGCCGGCCTGTCCGCCCTTCCCGTCCTGAATACTCCACCGCCAGCCGGCGGGCGCGTCCTCCTACATGTAATACCCCCTACTGCTACTCGTCCTTTAGGTCGAACGCGTCGCGGACCATGACACGTCCTCGACGAACTCGCCTACCGCGCCTATGGGCATCTCGTCGCTTGTCTCGTCGGGTACGAGCAACAGCTCCTTTCCTCGTTCGCGAAGTGCACGCCGCGCTGTAGGTCTTCGAACGCTGTAGATCCTATCACCGTCGCAAGGCGCTGCGTGTACAGCATGTAGACGTCGCTCGCCCAGCGGCCGGCGGTCCGAAGCTTGCAAGCTTCGCCGCCAGCGGCGACTCGCGCGTCAGCGACGTGAACGGCATCGTGCCGCGCCCGTAGAGGCGATACGGAGCATGATACGGAGGCGGGTTGAGGCGTGTTTCCGTGTTATACATTAAAAATTGGTTTAAGCTAGTTTAATAACTTACCTGTGTGATTTTACATGTATTTCAATGCATGATAGATGTAGCGCGCCAGAACGGATCGTGGCCTGGGGATGCGCGGGAGGCGCAAATCCGAAGAGGGATAGTGATTACTGATTAGCGCGCCATTCAACCTTAATTCAACCATAAATGTTCAATACAACGCTCCTGAATGCATAAGCGCTCCTCCTCGTCCTCGCCGCGGCGCTATGTATAACATATGATGATTCTTACAGTTCCCCACACCCAATTTTAACGAACTGGCGTTCTGGCGGGCGCCACTTCTAGACGACTGTGGGTCGTTCAGAAACAGAATTCAGTCTGCACTCAGTCTCAACATCTGACGCAGAAGCAACCAGACAACACACAAGTACAGAACTAAGGAGTTAAAAAGTCAGTGCCAATACGTGCTCGCGGCCACCACACTCCGTCTCGAAGGACAGCTCTCCACGTGATTCACGTTGTCCGTCCACAACCACATGCCGCAAAAGGCAAAAGCTAATTCCGGCTAGACGCACCGACCGCGCGGGCCCTCCCCGGGACCCCGCTGGCGACGTGCATGGTCCCGCGCCGCGCCGACCGCCGTGGCGAGACACGAAGCGATGACAGCACTTCGCGGAGCCCGCACCCCACACAGTCTCAGCCAGCGCGCAGCGCGTCGCCTGACTCACAGAGTTTATCACACAGACAACTGGACCGACGCGCTAGACAGTCACGAGGGATCTCGGAATATGCGGACGTGGGGCACAGTTACACAGGATTCTCGGGCGTCGACCTTTTGAGGAATCCAATTCCTTGGCCTCCTTGCAACCTTGGCCTGCGTGTCACGGCCCGCCTCGTGCACGGCACCGTACATGTACTCATGTAGGGTCCCTGCCGTGTCGCCGCCAAACCGAACCGAACTGGGAACTGGGTCGGCTCAACCACCATGCTCTACCATGCTCCATGCTTCCATGCTGAGAGACCCCCCAAACCTATCGCCGACGCCCGGCCCGTGCCGCGAGAGGTTGAGGGCCACCGAGAAGAGCCTCTCAATCTCTACCCTAACCCCAACCCCAAACCCCCAGACCCCAACCCCGAACCCGAACCCGAACGCCGCTCTCATCCAAGCTCTGATAGGCCGCCCGTGCCACCTTGGATGGAGCGCCATGTTTGCAGGCATGCACGCCTACAGTGGCTTGCGGCCGATGACCACGTACATTGGGGTGAAAGTACCCATCTCGCCGCCGGCGACGAGCCCAAGCTGTGCCTGTCGGAGCATCTCGCGAACCTTGCCCGAACCCCTGGGCGCAATGCCCACGAATTCCATGAAGTTGAGGACGATGTTCATCATGAAGGTGCCCCAATAGGTGAACTGCAGACGGAAGAGGCCCTCGCGTGACGCGAGGTTGTAGCTCGCGGTGAGGATCTTGTACCACGGCTCGCCGCCAGGGTTGGGGTCCAGCGCAGCGTCGCGGCTCTCAATGATCTCGAATCCCGCGCGCTTCAGAGCCGCGTCGCAGCTCGTCGTCAGGGTGAGGCCGGGCAAGCCGTCGCCTTCCTCAATCTTCTTCTTGGACCAGACGTGGCGCTCGTTGAGAGGGTCGTGCTTCTCCGTCAGGCACCACTCGTACGAAGCAAAGTAACCGCCCGGTTTGAGCACGCGGAAGACCTCTGAGTACACATCCACCCGGTCGGGCGAGTGGCAGCAAGCCTCGATCGAGTAGCAGCTGTTGAAGGTGGCCTCAGCGAATGGCAGCTTGTGGAAGTCGGCTTGCACGAGCCGACACCTATCGTCCAGGTGCGCCTCCTGGCACAGGCGGTTGCCGCGGTCAACCTGGTACTGGTTGAGCGTCACGCCGGTGACCTTTGCGCTGGTGAAGCGGCCGATGTTGCGCAGCGGGCCGCCGATGCCGCAGCCGCAGTCGAGCACGTGATCGGACGGCTTGATGCCCAAGCGCATCGCGAGGTAGTACTCGTGGCGCGCAATCGACATTCCGAAGTCCTCGCCCTGCAGTCGCTCGGCAAAGTGGAAACTCTGGCCCCAGCCCCACTCGTAGAAGTCTGTTGCGAGGTTGTAGTATGAGTTGACCAGGTCGACATATGCCGCGTTGCGTCCCTCAACACTCGTCTTCTTGTCATCGTGCAGCGCATTGTACTTGTCAATGTCGTGGCTGCCCTTGCCCGAGACCTGTCCGCTCTTGCCGCTCGTCCAACTGTCTAAGATCTGCGAGACGCGCCCGGAGAACGTCTGACGCACCGCCCTGCAGAGAGATTTGGTGGAGGCGGTGTCGGCGAGCGTGTCAGAGACAATGCGGGTCCAAC
>Ga0210239_100205_pt1 | contig 49605 bp, 36 predicted proteins | sample ChrtobMetP5a_0mM_FD_155451 | JGI IMG/M metagenome (GOLD analysis project Ga0210239, IMG submission 155451) | Chrysochromulina tobin associated microbial communities from unialgal haptophyte culture, Seattle, Washington, United States - P5a_0mM | ecosystem: Host-associated > Algae > Haptophytes >... | reverse complement strand
AGCAGCAGAGCTCCCGATATGTATCCCCATGGTATGCCCAATATCCCAAACGGCGGGGGGACATCTCCCCGCATCTCCCCTTCCCCCCTGGCCGGGCTCCTGATGGCTCCGCTGTCTGTCTCTTCACGCGGTGGTTCACGGCCGCTTAACCGTTGGGGTCAAGCGGCAGAGTTTTGCGGTGAAGAGTCCTGTTTGCGTGACAGGGTGAATTTCATTTATAGAGAGGTTTCGCACGTCGCGAACGCGTGTCTCCAGGCACGCATGTACCCCAGCCCAGGGGCGCTCGTTGCCATGGGCGATGGTGGCGCTGCTCACATTCACGCTGGCGAGCTTATTGTTCAAAATGCATCGCACGCGCGGATCCCTTGGTTGCAACAAGGGTCGCCATTCATGATTTCGACAAGCTCGTCTTCTCCACTTCTTCGACTGCGCACCCCTGGCATTTCACATGTCAACGTAATCCGCGTCCCAGTAAGCACGCCGAATGGCATGCGCAACCCGTTTCATAGTGCTTTTGAAGTTCTCGATCGGCAGCTGGACGCGTTCCCACGTGGAGTGGATCTGCATGCTCTCAAGGCCAATGCTGCGCCACAAGGCATCGTAGACCTGCACGCCCTCAAGTGCGAAGAGCTTGCGGCGCAAAGCGTGACTTTAGGGGCAGAGTTGGATAGAAATGCGAACAGCAGTGCCATTCTCTTTCCGCACCGACGGCGCTCCATCCACGCACTCTTCGATCCCTCGCGCGTGGAGAAACCGCCAAGCGTACCACGAACGGGGAACGCCGCTCCCTTCCCGAAGCCACTCCGTGTGCCATACAAGTCCAAGCCGAGGCAGCGGGCAGATATTGCCGATGCCCCGGCGGCAGATATTGCCGATGCCACGGCGGCGACCTTGGAGCTGACGGGCGCGCAGGCGCGTGTCGGATTTGTGGCGTTGCCAGGGGCAAGCCCACCTCGCTATGGCCGCCCAGCATTCAGGAGCGTGGCGCGCCCTCCCTCGGTGCCTGAGCCTGCGAACGTCCTCGAGGAGGCCCGCGTGGAGGACGAGCCGTCGAGCTTGAGTTCTTCTTTCAAGCGCCATTCGCTGCCTACGAGGTCATCACCGGGTGCATCACCACAGAGCGCCACTGCCGCCGTCGCCGCCGCCACTGCCGCTACCGCCGCCGCCACCGCCACCATCGCTGCCACCCTTACGGCAGGACGGCCGACGGACCTCGATTTTCACACCATGGTTCACGGCGCGCCCGCGACCAAAGACGGAAGAGGCGTTGCACGACTCAACGTCAAGGAATTCTTCCTCGGCGAGACCATCGTCAACATTCGAGGGTCTCTCTCTTCTTTGGCCAAGTTCCCCACTCGCCACGAGATCATGACGTATCATGGCCCCGAGGTCACGGGCCCGAGACCATCGCTTGCGCCGCGAGCGCCGCGAGCGCCAACGGCTGCCAACGCGGTGCCCTATGGTGGCCAAGGGCGAGAACAGCGAAAGGAGGTACGAAGAAGGCAGCTCATGGCCTCGCACAAGGGCAAAGCGGATGCAGGAGCCATCGCAATGGCACGCCAGCGCGCTCAGGATGCCTTAGCCGCCGCCACTGGGAAAGGCAAGTACACTGATGAGCAACTCTTCGCCGCTGCAGAGAAGCACCTCAAAAAGCTCATGCTGAGGTCTGGCGAGGACTGGGTCGAGTAAGGCGGATAGTCTTAGTCAACGACGAGCAAACCACGCGACCTGGGGTGTCAGAACTCGAACTGCACTTCTCTTTGATTAGAGTAGCCTCCGTGACCGGGGTCCGTGTCTGCAGTGACTCGCTCTATAGTATACCATAGGTCCTCAATTTTTACATAGAATCGAATGAATACCGCGCTCTAACGTCTAAGCCGCCCCGCGCCCGGCGGGGCGCGCGCGCGAACCGACCACGTGCAACCGAGTGGCAGTCGAAACACGAAAGCCAAGAACAAGAGGCGACATCGGCGTTCAGTGCCGACATGTACGACTAATCAGCTGAACGTAGCTCGCATGCGCGCGCGTGCCGACCCGTGCCGTACTGTACGTGCGCTCATCCATCTCCCACGCTGACCATACACCTCTCTGTTTTTGTCGCCCGTGGTATCCTAAGTTGTGGAGCTCGACAGCCCCTGCTCGCCGCCCCACCGTCACCCGGCTGCGCTCGCCGCCCCACCGTCGACAGCCTGCGCTCAACGCGTCAGTTCAGCAAGATGAGGCCAGCGACCGCCTGTGCCGTGCCCTGCTGCGCCGTGCCCGGCTGCGCCGTGTTGGGCGGCGTGTTGAGCGTCATAGAGCACGTGAGCCGATGAGACGGCCAATCCATCGCCTGGCAAAAGCGGGAGCAGTAGCGCGCGCGGCAGTGGCCAGGCATCATGCCCTGACAGCGCGGCAGTGCGGGCGGCCCCATGATGCCATTCGCCCGTGCGCGCGCGCGCACGCCCCACCGTCCGCAGCTCGGCGATTTGCAAATGCTCGCGGTTGCCGTATTAGGCGCGTGCAAGTCGCGTGCGCGCCGCAAGCAGTCCTGCATGATCGCGTACTCGCTGGAGACCCGAAAGTCCGTGGGCTCGCGGTCGCGCGTGCGCGGCCGGTGCTTGCCGAAGCGGGCCGGGTTGTGTCCGAGGGACGCGGCCAAATCCAGAAGCGACTCGCCGCTGAACAGGTCGCCTCGAGTGAAGAGGCCGCCACCGCCGAGAATCGCCGAGAGACGGCCGTCGTCGGAGGAGGGCGAGGCCGGCTCGGGCAAGCGGCGCGTGAGCAGCCAGCACTCGAAGGCGGCGTCCGCGCGCAGCGACGCGGGCGCGCTTTGCTGGCTCGCAAGGGTGCGTAGGAGCATGCGCCCCTGTTCATTGTCGGTGACATCGGCTGTCGGGTGGTAGGAGAGGGCGACGCCGAGGCGGTAGTTTGCAGCGGGATTGCCGGCCTCCACAAGGCGCTCGAGGAGGTGGCGGCGCTCGAGAGGAAAGGCTGCGTCCTCGGATGAGCCCAGAGGCAACCACGTCCACAGCACGGGCAAGCGGCAGAGCTCGGCAAATGCACGGCACGTCGTGGCGACCTCGAAGAACTCACCAGCGTCGAGATGGACGAGGACGGACTCGAGGAGGTCGGGGCCGAGGTCGGTCAAGCTGAGGCCGCTCTGGGAGCCCCGAATGGTGGTCATGCGACGACGCCCACGAGTCTGCATTAGATTAGATACGATCGCTGAACTTGCATCGGGCGGACGCTCATGAAACGCAGAAGAGACGTGAACTGTTTTTAAAACGCCCAAAATAAAACGCTCGAAAATCGGAAAACCACAAGCGCGCCTCAACACTCCCCCAGCATCATCGCCGCCACAATCTGCTTGGCGGCCGGATCCGTGAGCGTGGCCACCAGCTGCCCGAACTGCGCCTCGCCCAGCGCCGTCCCGAGCGTGCGCACCCAATGCGCCACGCGTACGGGTACGTTGATCGACCTCAGGTCCTCATCGTCCTCGTCGTCCTCGTCGTCCTCCTCGTCCTCCTCGTCCTCGCCGTCGTCCTCGTCCTCCTCGCCGCCTCCGCCGAGCGCGCCGGTGTCGGCGTAGGCTCGCGCCGCGGTGGTGGCGGCAAACTCCTCTTGGCTCATGAAGGGCGAAGGACGTCGCGCGCCTTGCTGAGCGCTCGCCTCGACGCGATCTTCATCCTCGTCCTCGTCCTCGTCCTCGTCCTCGTCCTCATCCTCGTCCTCGTCCTCGTCACCTGCGTCGCCTTGTCCCCGGACGAGCTGCCCGTCCGCTCGGTACGAGTCCGAGCCCGCATGCGCCAGCACAGCCCGGGCCGCCGAAGCGGCGAGGGCGAAGACACGAACGAGCAACGGCACTACCGGCCTCGCGCCGTGTTGAGCAGAGGATGGTGCCTGGCGCTCGCGCCGTGTTGAGCTGCGCAGCTGGCGGGGTGCGTGCGGATCTGCGGGCGGTGCGGCGCTGGGCACTGGCAGCTGGCACACCGCCGGGAACGCAGGCGAGGCGAGCTCGAGCAGCGCAGCAAGGAGAGCCTTCGCCTCATATGGATGGAGCACCTGATGAGGGAGGCTATCGGAGGCACTCAGTGGCACTCGGAGGCACTCGGTGGCACGTAGAGGCACTCCGCGGCACTCAGAGGCACTCCGAGGAAATCGGTTCGCGTACATCCGGCGCCGTCTCAATCCAAGCACTGAGCACGAGCGACAACGCGCCGTCATGGGCACCCTCATGGGCGCCCTCGTGGGCGCCGAGCCGTTGGAGCGCATCGACGAGCATTCCACAGCCGAGAGGGGGCGGCGCGAGCGCTATCCTGGCGAGGACGACTAGAATGGCATGGCGCAGGCCCATGCGCGATGCCGACCGCAGCCATCGCACGAGCGCCCACAACAGCGCGTCGGCACGCTCGGCGAAGGCGCTCGGGGCGTGACGAACGAGGACGCCGAGTAACGGCACGCCACCGCTCGCCACCGCCGCCTCGGTGAGCTCGCCTCGGAGATTGCGGAGCGCCGTGTCGAGCCAGTGCATGCGGAGCGTCGTGCCGTCAGCCAGCGCGCCGTGTCGTGCAAAGTAGCCGAGGCACAAGCAGCCCTCGCGCAATACGGATGGCTGCGTCGCGTGGCTCACGACGGTTAACAGTGCGGGCAGCACTTCGGTGCATGCCGCCCGAGGCAACGCGTGAGTTCGGGGCCAGCGGCGGAGCAGCACGGTGTGTAGCAGCTCGAGAGCGGGCATGAGGGCTTCGTGGGAACTTGCATTCACATCGTCCCCCACCGTCCCCATATCATGCGACCCATCCTCATCCTCGTCCTCGTCCTCGTCCTCGTCCTCGTCCTCCGCCGCCGCCGCCGCCGCCGCCGCCGCCGCCGCTCCGGCCGCAGCGTGCATCCCTCCGGCAGCACTCACCGCCCCGCCGGCTGCCGCGTCCGCTGCGGCCGCCGCCTGGTCGAGTTGCATCTGGAGCTGCGGCACGTGAAGGAGCCATCAGTCGCACTCAGTCGCAATCAGTCGCACTCAGTCGCACTCAGTCGCACTCACCTGGAGCACGTGGAGGAGCACGGGAAGCAGGCGCTCCACCAGCCCAGGCATGGCCTCGAGCTGCGAGGCCATCGGCTTGATCGCATCCACCACCGCGTCACCCACAAGGGGGGATGTGCCCGAGACGGCGCCGCGCCCGAGCGAGTTGGACCAGAGCTGTAACAGCTGCGGCGTGAGCCACGGCTCCGCGGCGGCCGCCGCGTGAGCGTCGCGGCGCAGCAGACTCCCCACAGTGCGCAGGGCGCATAGCGTCGCCTCTTCGCCCTCTCGCAGCGCGAGGAGCGCCGTCGTGGGCACCAAACAGTCCAGCACGAGCGCCGTAGTGGTCGCCGCGCCCCCTGGCAGACGTTCACACCCCTCTGGAAGCTGTTCACACACCGTCTGGAGCGCGCCTGCATGGACCGCAATCAGGCGCACTCAGACGCACTCGGAGGCACCCGTCGAACGCAATCAGAGGTCATCAGAGGCCATCAGAGGTCCTCAGAGGCGATCAGTCGCAATCAGAGCCCATCAGCGCACCGCACGCGACCAGGCGCAGCTGAGTGCCCCACTGTGGCTCTAGTGCCGCGCGGATTGCTCCCACCAACTTAGCCAACGCCTCTCGCGGCAGCGAAGCCGCATAGCGCGCCGCCGCGCACAGGGTTCGTGCCCGGAGCAGCGGAGGCGTGTCGGGGTTCGTCAGATCGTGTCCCCACAGCTCCTCGAACGCATGTGCGGCGCTGAAGACGGCGGCGCGCCCGTTGGAGAGAGCCTTTTTGTTCGCCTGCGCCAAGTGGGACGCACCAAGCTCGAGTGCGAGGCAGGCAGCCTCTCGCAGCCGCCACCAGTGCGGCGCACCCGCTGTTCGGTTCGCATGCGCTTGGCTCAAGCGTGCGCCGATGGCGTGCAGGAGCGCCGTCGCGGCGCTCGCCGGGGCGGCGTCGAGCAGCTGCTCGAGCGCTTGGCGCACCTGCCATTAGGCGCAATCAGGCGTAATCAGGCGCAATCAGGCGTAATCAGGCGCAATCAGGCGCATGCAGACTCATACAGCAGCATTCATCTAGGGCGCTCGATGTCATCAAAGGTCATCAGAGGGTCATCGTAGAATTCATCAGAGGTCTTCACGGCGCAATCCACACCAATCAGGGGAGCTGCTCACGGCCACGCGAGTGGAGACGGCGAATGACTCCGAGTCCTCATGTTGAAGGTACGCGTCCACATCTTCGCTCCACTCCTCCTCTTGTGCAGGCGTGATCGGGAGCAGCCCAATGCACCTGCATGCAAACGCATGCCAACGCATCCTCAGACGCAATCCAGACGCAATCAGATGGGCTCAAGACGCCCTCAGACGCCCTCAGACGCCTTCAGAAGCACTCAGACGCCCTCACAAGCACTCAGAAGCACGCAGAAGCACTCAGAAGCACTCAGATGCACATGTGGAAGAGGTCGGGCAATGCCGGCGTGAGTAGCCTGTGGAACGTCGATGAATCCGCAAGCGCACTGAACACGTCGAGTAGCTCCGCCGCCAGAGCATCCGCGCCCTCCGTCTCTCCGTCCGAATCGTACCGCGACGGCGCGTTCCAAAGGCCCATCGCGCCGCCAGGCTCCGTCGCCTCGAGCGTGCGCTCATGCAGCCGGACGGCTCGCAGCAGCTGTGCGCCGAGCGGAGGCAATATGGCTTCCTTATTAGGCAGGAGCGCACGTGGGAGCATCTGGATGAAGAGTCGCAACAGGCGAACGAGCGCCACCTGCAGCGCGCAGCTCTCACCGTCCGCACCCTCTGCGCCCGCCACAGCGCCCGCCACGCCCGCCACGCCCGCGACGCCCGCCACGCCCGCCGGCGCGTCTGCACAGCCCGCGAGCGCCTCGAGGATGAGTGACGCCCACACAGCCAACGGCCCCTTTTGGAGCTTGCGCAGGACCGGGTCGTCGTCGGCGCAGAGCATGGTGAGCCGTTCGAGCAGCTTATGCACCACCTGATGAGGGGGGGGGCAGTCCGGTAGGCGCTCACGGGGGCGTTCCAAACACGCCATCAGCGCCCCTCAGTTGCGAGCACACCCGCACGGTACGCGCTCGGTCCTTGGGCCTTGCCGTTGGCGAGGCGACTACTGGGGCGAGCAGCGGCGAAAGCACATCGAGCGTCTCGATCAGCTGAGCCTGATCAAGCTCGCCGGCGCAGAGCTCGAGGCAGCGCAGGACGCCTGCGGCTGCCTCCGACGAGCCCTCGCCGCCCGCGCTCGCCGCGCTCTGGAGCCGTTGGATGAGCTCTTGCACCATCCCAGGCCACTCGTCGGGAAAGTCGTGCTGCGCAATGGCGGCCACGACCATGGAGACGGCGGTGCGGATCTTGCCGGATCGGTCGGCGAGGCACGTGGGCAGCGCGCCTCGGATCGCCGCCTTCTCTGCGTCAGGTACGATGCCTCGCATCCACTGGGAGCGCACAAGCCGCTTCAGGATCAGGCCGGATAGCTGGCGCACCGGCAAGGGCTGAGCCGAATCGACAAGGATACTCGCGAGGCAGAGCGCAAATCCGGGTGTGCCCTGCAGCGCGTCGAGCCCAGCCTCGGCCGCACGCGGATCGAGCTGCATCTGGCCGAGGTGGTGCAACACCACCGCGTGAAGGTCAGACATCGGCGGCCGCACAACGAGATGAGCTCCTCGTCTGTGAAAATGTTGCACTTCCTATTCGGTCGTGTTCGTATGTTCGGTGTCGAGTTTATAATTCCTGAACCATTCACATTGGCTGTGAATCGGAGTAAACTGGCGGCTAACCTGGGCCAACGCAAAAGTTCGGGTACCAACGATCTTGACTTGACTTGATGCGAAATCGTGGGAAGATTCAGGAACTTGTCACGCAGGCTTCCGCTCTCCCCGTCGCCGAGACTCCATCTCCGCAATGATGGCATGCTTGTCCGTGTACGCGCTCGCCCTGGCGATGTCGCGCTCCCTCCCACTGCGTGGCGGGACGTGCGTCGCCACACGGGGCAGTGTGCTTCATATGAATGCCGTCGCGGAGGCCACTCGTACCGATCTGCGCAACATTGCGATTGTCGCTCACGTCGACCACGGCAAGACCACGCTTGTGGATGCGATGCTCAAATCGGCGAACATCAAGGGAGACGATACGTTTTTGGACAGCAACGCTCAGGAGCGTGAACGTGGCATTACCATTCTTGCAAAGAATGCGGCGCTCACATGGAATGGCGTCAAGGTCAACATCGTCGACACTCCTGGCCACGCCGACTTTGGCGGCGAGGTGGAGCGTGTGCTCGGCATGGTGGACGCCGTGCTGCTGCTTGTGGATGCGGCGGAGGGCCCGAAACCGCAGACGCGCTTCGTGCTCAAAAAGGCGCTTGCCATGGGCCACAAGGTGCTTGTCGTCGTTAACAAGATCGACAAGCCTGCTGCGCGTCCTGACTACGTGCTCGACAAGACCTTCGACCTCTTCTGCGAGCTGGGCGCTACGGACGAGCAGACCGACTTCCCTGTGGTGTACACGTCGGCGATCAACAAGGTCGCTGGCCACGAACCGAATGCGATCGGCACGGACATGTCGGCCCTCTTCGACAAGATCATGACGCTCCCGAAACCCAAGGTGGCGAACGACAAGCCTCTCCAGCTCCAGATCTCGAACATCGGCTCGGACCCGTTCATCGGGCGGCTGGGCATCGGACGCATCACCGCGGGCAAGCTGGTCAAGAACACGCCCATCGGCCTCTCTGCGGGCCCTGGCGCGAAGGTTCGCCAGGTCAAGGTCTCCGAGCTCTTCAACTTCCAGTCGGCTGGCCGCGTGCCGATTGAGAGCGCCTCCGCGGGCGAGATTGTCGTCTTCTCGGGCGTGCCCGACTTCAACATCGGTGACACGATCGTCGACCTGGCCAACCCGATGCCACTCGAGCCCATCGAGGTCGAGCAGCCCACGATGTCGATCACTATGGGTGTGAACAAGTCTCCATTCGCGGGTCGTTCGGGTGCCAAATACCTGACGGGGCGCAACATCCGCGATCGGCTGATGAAGGAGCTCGAGACGAACGTGGCGATGCGCGTCGAGGACACCGACGACGGCGATACGGTGCTCGTCTCTGGGCGTGGGTTGCTCCATTTGACCGTGCTGATCGAGAACATGCGGCGGGAGAGCTTCGAGCTCATGGTTGGCCCTCCGATGGTGATTGAGAAGACCGAGAATGGCGAGCGCCTCGAGCCGTTTGAGCTGGTGGGCAGATTGAAGGCAGATTGAAGGCAGATTGAAGGCAGATTGAAGCCAGATTGAAGCCAGATTGAAGCCAGATTGAAGCCGTTTGAGCCGTTTGGTGGGCAGATTGAAGGCAGATTGAAGGCAGATTGAATGCTGCCTCGAATCTCCTCTGAGGGCCGCGGAGGGCTGCTGATGGCCACTGATGGCCGCTGAGAGTGCTGCTGTGATTGCTTCGGCAGGTGGACATCGAGCTGCCCGCGGAATACGCCTCGGCCGCGATCTCCCTGCTCAACGAGCGCAAGGGCAACATGATCGACATGACCGCGGTGACCAAGGAGGGAGGGCAGGTGAAATACTGAACGAGTTGCCCTGAGTGCCCCCTAATTGGCCTTAATTAAATGCAATTGCCATACCTGCCTCGACTGCAGGTGATCCAATTCGAGGTGCCTGCCCGTGGCATGTCGGGCGTCAAGTCCAAGCTGCTCTCTGCGACACGCGGTCTCGCCGTGATGAGCTCCACCTTCGCGGGCTACAAGCCGTACGCGGGTGACTTCGGGCAGCGCCAGAAGGGCAATCTGCTCTCGGCCGAGGCGGGCACCGCCACCGCGTATGCGATGCACAAGCTCGAGGACCGCGGCGCCTTCTTCTCCAGCCCCGGCGATGAGGTGTACGAGAACCAGATTGTCGGCGTCAACGCCAAGTCGGGCGATCTCAAGGCAAACATCTGCAGGTGATGAGCACTGATTGCATTCGGATTGCATTCAGATTGCATTCAGATTGCATTCTGAGTGCCTCTGATTGACTCTTGAGTGGCTCTGAGTGCCTCTGAGTGCCTCTGAGTGCCTCTGAGCGTCTCGCTCATCAGGGCGAAGGCGCTGACGAACATGCGCTCGGCCGGCGCGGATGAAAAGTCGACCACCTCGACCCCGCTGCAACTCACTCTTGAGGATGCAGTCGAGTACGTCATCGACGGCGAGTACGTCGAGGTGACGCCCGACGCGATCCGCATGGGCATGGCGCCCAAGATGAACAAGTTTGGCCAGAAGGTGTGAACAGTTGTTTTGGTACAGTGCGAGCGAGGCGGGCGATCCCCGCCAGAGCAAGCTCGACAGCAGCATCCACGGCGTTCTGCACCTCCGTCACCTGCGTAATAGCTGCTGGGACTCGCCTGCAGTGGATCCGTGGGAGAACCGTGCGTGTTCTCACTGGACACTGCGGCGCGCGCTGAGCGCTGAGCGTTGAGCTGCGAGAGAGTTTGCGGTGTGCGGTGAACTGAACGCGCACAAATGTGACGGGGCGTTGTGCATGTGTTGTGCGTTATGGGATCGTGCGCTGTATCGAGTACCGTCGGGTAGTTACTTGTCTGAACTGTGTCCAGTGCGAGCGCCAAAGAGCCCCGAAGACGAGCGGAACGCGGCGCCTCTCCTGAGAGATGCCTCCTGAGAAACGAGTTGCATGGCCGCGGAGCGGCCGCGGCGCGCCTGAAAGCTCGGAAAATATTCGATTTGCGCAATTTGGACGCGGCCGCGCCGGGGGCTGTCGGGTCACGTGTGAACGGGACGGGTGCGTCTGTGGTCTGACGTATGTTAGAGAAAAGCACATCTATCAATACCTCGCGCAGGCACGAGAATCAGATTCCACCGTGGTCCAGACAGAATCTCTCACTTACCACGGCATGCTCAAGGGACAGGCATTCGTAGAGCTCGTCGAGCACGCTCGGCCTTGAGGCTTTCGAGACGACTCGTCGAGCTCCTCGATAGCACAATGGCGCCACGCATCTGGAATGCCCGTGGCGTGCCTGTGTCGCGAGCCGCGGCGCGCTGGGTGCTCCACACCCACGAAGAGCTCGTCGTGAGTTCGGGTGCACGCGTGCCAGGCGAGGCGCTCAGGGGCTCTAGCAGCTTCACCGAGGAAGACGCGCCACCACCCGCGCCCCTTGGCAGCAGCCTCCGCGACTCGCCTTGTGGCGCCGCCCGGGCCGCGTCGGCCTGGGAAGGCGTGAGCACCGGAGCATCGAGCGCGGGTAGTGAGCGAGCGGCTCGGCTGGCCTTGAGTGCTTCGACTTGGCGGTACGCCTCGATCCACGCCAGGTCATCTAACTCTCCCTCTCTCCTCTCACCCTCAATCTTGTTCTGACTCATACGCCGTCCCGGCGGATTGCGCGCGGCGTACTCCTTCCGGATGCTGGCAATTCTGGTCACTTGACGATAGACGGCTTCCTCCTCGAGCCTGTGCCGAATAGGCAAACGCTGCTGCTCTTCGAGCAGGTCCCACCGCGGCGGCGGTACCACCGTGTGCAGCCCCTTGGCGCGGGCCCGCTTGACGCGCTCGCGTGCAGCCGCTTGGCGCAGCCGGTGATCCAAGTCTTTTCCGGGGGAAGTTTCGGCACTGGCGGGCGCTTCCTCCTCTGTCTCCTCTGCTGTCGCGACCGCCATGAGCGTTTCTAGAAAGGCACAACATGTGGAAAAGGCTTTCGCATGTTTGCTGCACTTGCATGCGTAACTTCGGCCTTGCCCATACAGGTACACGGCTCGCATGTAGTTTGCTTGTGGGTAACTTTCCGTGCAGCATGCATCGCTTTTGCAGCGCGAATCTTGGTATTCACGAAGTTCTTGCAGTGGCTGCGCGCGCGCGCGCGCGCTGCCATACATCAGCCGCGCCGCCGAGTACATGCCTCAAGCTATGCGCGCTATCGACGAGGACATCGCCCGCGCGCACTATCTGCGCGACCAGGCCACACTCAGGGCCCTGGAGGGCATTTACGGCACAGATGATGTTGCCACATTCGAGCGTCGTGAGTATCTGCTTCGCATCATGCGACAGGATTGCGAGGATGCCATATGGAAGAGGCTCACGCGCGTTGTTCGTACCGAGGATCAAGCCAAGAGCGTCGAGAAGGGCGTGCAGGACGTGAAGAGACTGGCTGATGAAAGCGCCCGCTCCGGCCTCGTTCTGTTCGACAAATTCCTTGCCCGTCGTAAATGCTCGATGTGCCCTGAGCACGAGGAGGAATATGCCGAGCTTTGCGCGAATGTGATCATCAAGTTTGAGACCCGGGATCTAGAGCATCGGTTTCTCACTCTTCGTCAACGAGTCCGCGAATACGAGATCATCCAAACCTGCGGCTGGGACATTGTGATCCGCACGCCAGACAGTGAGATCGAGCGGCTGCTTGCTGAGTCCCACCTGATCCTGACCGAGCCCCTGCACGCTCGCATCTGGTCGAGCAGCCTCGCGTTTGCTAGAGAAGCGGTGCTCAACTTCTACATCTACCTCTCGCACACGCGCACGACGATCGCAGTCGCTTCGATCTTGGCGGCGCTCCACTCACTCGCCGCCCGGCACCCCAATCTAGTCGACATCTGTCAGTCGCTGCAGTACGCGCGAGCCGAGGTCTCGAGGCGCCCCAACGGGCGTGCACCTGGCTCTGTGCACGCTCTGCCTTCTGTGCTGACCGGCCGCGTGCCTCTCCCTGCCCTGCACAGAATGGAGGAGACGGAAGGCGGCGCTGGGTCGTACGATCCCAGCGTGCTGCATGAACTCTTCCCTAAGTTAGGCGACGTGCCTCCGGGCGAGATGCTGTGCCACGCGTCGATCACCAACGCGGCCACCATCCTCTCGTCCAACTCGTTCGAGGGCTGGGTACGCAGCGACACTTCGCCGCCAGCCTCACACACGGCCCCAAGGATGACGTCGCCGCCGCCCAAGAGGCTCAAAACCGAGGCGAAGGCGGCGGCCGAGGCCAGTCCGGCGTTGCTGCAGTTCTACGTCGAGGACGAGGACGAGGACGAGACGGGGTGGCTAGACGAGAGCGACGACGAGGTCGTGCCGTCAAGCCTGCCGTCATGGCTGCCGTCTCCGTGCACGCCCGAAAACGCCGACGAGGCCATGTACCACGAGGCCATGCGCTACGCCAACGGAAACGAGTGAGGTTGCTGCGTGACGAAGCATAGCGTAGTTCAGCGCAAGGCAGCATAGACCCAGCTTCTCTGTCTCACGCCGCTCGTGTCCGAAAGAAGTGGCTCCGATCTCTCGGTTCGGGGGCGAGACGACAGACGAAAGCGCTTGTGCTCGTGAGAGAGCTTCAGCTCATCCTCTCGGCTCGCACGGCATCCGGCTCGGCTTCCGGGAGTAGTCGATGTGTGTCGCATGCGGTGTGCGTGGAGGTTTTCGCTGGAGCGCGTTGAACTCGACGTCTAGAACCGCTGCTGCAGGCCGGCCGGGCTCTACCTCCGCACCGCGCACCAGACAAAATGTCTCGTCCCCGGCCTGCGGCGATTCGAATAAGAAAATTCGATTGAAAACGAACGTACCGTACGCTACGGATCGACCGCGGGTACGGATCCGATCATGTCGACGACGAGGCGTGCGAACAACTGCCCTGCGCATTACAAACTCTCGCCCGTCCCGTTGCGTTGCCACCGGAGATCAACAGATCATTCAACAGCCCGCATGCCAGCAGCAGCAGCTCACAGGGCGCCATTTCGACACAGCTCGGCGGTCACTCGTCACTGACGACTGACCTCATCTACCGTACTTCTACATAAGAATCGCACCCGTCGGACGTCGAGCACCACGCCATGTGCTCGAGCAGCCTCGGCGAGCGTCGCGGGCGGCAGCGCGGCTGGATGCATGTGCGCCAGCCGACACAGCGCGCGCCGCCGCGCCGCCGCCGCCGCCACCGTGTCTTGGCTGCCGTCGACACTCTGCGCACGCGTCCATAGCTCGTCTGATGAAGGCACGCCACCGGCAGCCTCCGTGGCGGCCATTGTAGCTGCGTCCTCTGCGCCAAGCGCCGTTCCGAGCGCCTCGCGTGCACTCACGTCGCCCTCGAGGAGGCGACGGAGATGCGCAATCTCCCGCTCGAGCCCCCCAAAGGTGGCGCCGTGGTGGTCACCAGTGTCCGGGAGAGACCCTGACTTGGGAGCGCGCCTCGCCGCTGCACCCGCCGGCCCACGCCCGCCAAAGCCCCGAGGTTTGTGTGGCGCGGCAGCCGCTGCCTCCGCCATCGCCCGGCTGAGGGTAGCATCTGCCTTGTCGACGAGCGCCCTCAGCTCGTCGTCCGCGTCGCCACGGCGCGCGAGCACTCGGGCCAAGGCCAGCTGCACCTCCACGAGCTGCACCTCCACGAGCTGCACGAGGGCGGTCAGCTGGCCTCCGGCACCGACCGCAAGGCCGCCCGGGACGACGTCCAACGGCCCGCCCGTCGGCCCGTCGTTCACAACGCCGTCGTCATTCACAGCGCGCGTCGGCCCGGTCGTCGGCCCCATGTGAGCGTCGGCGAGGGCCGTGGCTTCGTGTGCCGCGCTCAGCACATCGCTCATCACAGCGGCCTGCCTCAGCGCCGTGGCCGCGCGCAGCCGGAGCTCGGCTTGTGGGAGCTGCCCCCAGATGGTGTGAATGGTGCCGAGGCATGCGAAGCCATCCGCACGCCACGGCGCACGGTTGACCAGCCTCGCCGCGGCACAGAAGGCCACGTGACGCTTCCCCACAGCGAGGGCAGCTCTCGCGAGATCGCCCAGACCGTCGACGGTGACGCGCAGCTCCACAGAGCGGGAGACCATGGCAAAGACGGCCTCGGGCGAGGCGGCGGCGCGAGTGGCCAAGGGCGTGGCAGCCGAGAAGGTCGACCAACGAGGTGACGAAACCTCCGAAGCACTGGGTGACGAAGCACTGGGTGACGAAACACTGGGTGCGACGCTCACGCCCGAGCTCGGCCCTGTGACGAAACTCGGCCCAGGCCCTGTGACGAAACACTGCCCTGCGCCGCCGCCGAGGCGCATGCGCGTCTGCTGCTGCCTGGCGACGGATGCGCGAGCGAGGCCAAGCCAGGCAACATGGGCGCCGAGATGGGCGGCAAGTCCACACGCGCTCGCGACGCGCCCGACGCCGGCCCCACCACCGCCGCCGCCGCCGCCGCCGCCGCCGCCGCCACCCGCACCGAGCTGCAGTGCCTGACTGTAGGCGGCCTCCGCCACCGTCGCCTCCCCACGCGCCATCGCGAGCTCCGCGTAGATGAGCATCGCGCTGGGCGCCGTCCCGGGCTCCGCGGCGGCCGCCGCCGCGAGCGCGTGTTGAGCGAGGGCCGCGGCGCCGCGCCGCGCCGCATCGGCGCCCAGCAAGAGCCAGCTGCTCGCACGTTGAGCGCTGCGCTGGGCGCGGCTCACGCCGACGGCGCCGTCGCGAGCACCGGTCGGCGCCTGTGAGTTCCGAATGAGCATCTTGAGGATCGACCTCCCGCACGAGGCGACCGGTGCTTGCGACGGCGGCGCGGCCGGAGCCGGCAGGGGCGCGCGGGCGCCCAGTACGGCGCTGGGCAGGCTGGCGCCCATCACGGCGCTAGCCAGGCGCCCATCTTGGCGCGCCTCCGAGGCGAGCAGCGGCGGCAGTGTGGTACATTCGCGTCCGAGGACGCACCATGCCTCCCAGTCGCACGGGTGGGCATGGACGAGCGCGCAGGCTGCTCGGCGCCGCGCGTGTGCAGTCGCCCGCACAGCGGCGAGCGCAGCGGCGGCCTCTACTACGACGGCGTCCGCCGGACCTGTGGCGGGCGATGTGCAGTGCTGCATTCCTGTGGCGGTGGCGGCGGCATTCCTAATAAGGGAGTCATCTGGGTCGGCGTTCCTAATCAGGGAGTCATCTGGGTCGGCGTTCCTAATCAGGGTGATGACGATGAGCCGCTGAGCCATGGGCGGCAGCTCTGCACTCGCCTCGAGCACCCCGAGCTGCAGCCAGTGCAGCTCCCTAGACGGGTGCACGCTGGCCGCGCGCGCGCGCCGCAGCAGCCGGGCCGCCGCCGCGAGCTCGAGCGCCGATCGCCCCACATCTCCCGACGCGAGGTTGAATCTCGCCTCGACCACGTGCGTGCGGGCGCGGCCCTCGAGAGCGGTTACGCAGCCGGGACACGCACGCACGGCCGTGGCGTACAGCGCCGCCGCCTCCGTGCACATGCCTTGCGCCTCCTCATCACCACCGTCGCGCCCGTCGTCGCGTGTGCCCGCCTCGCGCGCCGTGCTGAGCACCATCAAGAGGCTCCCAAGCCGGCAATGGAGGAGCGACCAGGCTGCGTCTGCTATCGGTGGCGGCGCGGCAGAGGCCGCGAGCAGCGCCTGCGTCTGGCGCGGGTCCGCAGGCCACGCGGTAGTGACGAATCCCAAGCGGAGAGGCGGCGCTGGTGGCGGCGCCGGCGCTGGCGGTGACGGCTGCTGCGACGGGGCGTTGTGTTGAGCGTCGTCTGCTGCTGGCTGGGCGGCGGGTGACGTGGCAGCGGGTGACGTGGCAGCGGGTGACGTGGCAGCGGGTGACGTGGCGGCGGGTGACGTGTCAGCGGTCTTGATGGTCATATGTGCCTCGCGTCGTTGGCCGCACAGCCGCAGTAGCTCCCGTAGGCACCCGACCGCCGCCGCCGGCCGCCCTTGCAGCTCATACGCCACCGAGAGACCTTCCCAAGCCACCAGCGTTGCGTCCGATGCGTCACCGGGCAGAGCGCTGTCCCGGGCGTTGCGGAAGCGGGCGGCAGCAGAGCGGATGGTCGCCTGGCGCTCACCATGGCGCTCACGGTCGCGCGGGCCCGCCGTCGGTCGCTCCTCCTCGGACCCGTCGGTGGCGCGAGCGCACCCTGCCACGGGCATGTTCACACCTGCCAACTCGTGCGCTCCAAGCAGCGCGTCTGCCCATGGCGCCTCACCCGCTGCCACGCGAGAGAGCAACTCGACGCAGGCCGCTCGGGTCGACGCGGCTGACGTGGCGTCGTCGAGCCAGTCGCGAAGCGCGCGCGCCAATCTGCTCTGCGGGTATGCCGCGGCAAGGCGCTGCACGAGCGAGGCTGCCGACACGCCTTCGTACTCAGTGCGAAGGAGCTCGACCACCGTCAGCAGCTCAAGGGCTTCGCACGACATCATGCATGCGGCCAACGCTGCGTCGGCATCGATTGAGCTCAGCGTACGAACGGCTGCGCGCAACGGTCCGGGGGGGCCTTGTACAGCGGCAAGCTCGATGAGGCCCTGCAGCGCCGGCGGCTCCAGCGGTCGAAGCCGCATGGCCGAGCGGTAAGCACTTGCCGCCTCCGCGCGGCGGCCGAGCTGCTTGCAGATGTGAGCTTCGAGGAGACTGAGGTGGTACGCCGACGGATGGCGCACGGTGAGCCTACGAATCAGCGTGAGGCTCGACTGCAAGTTGCCGTCGGCCACGGCGCTGCGGCAAGCCTCGAGCACGTCAGCCATGGGAAAAGGTAAAGCGCCGTACCGGCATCGAAGAAAATGTAGAAAATTGGCGTTCAGGCGGGGAGTCCAGGGAGGGCCCAGTGCACGCGAAACGTGTGGTGTGAATTCATAATGAACGCTGGCATGATAGGCGAAGACCCGACTGCCTCGCTGCCGCGCTCGGTATCGTCATCGCGCGTGGGTGAGGTCGCCGAGGTGCTTGAATCGGAGACGCATGTCGACATGGAGAAGCTGCTGTCGCTGGCTCACCAGGGCGTGCCGGACGAGCTGCGTGCAGAGGCGTGGAAGTACATGCTTGGCGTGTCGCGGTCCGAGCGCGCAGAGGAGATGTCGCTGCGCAAGAGCATGGAGACCGATTACAAGGAGAATGAGAACGCATGGCGCTCGCGGCCGCACGGCGAGCTTGCGCGCGCCGTCAAGGCCGCGGTGTTGCCGCATCGGCAGGCGCTGAGCCATAAGGACGACGCGGCGATGAGCGTGCAACTGTACGCGCGCCTCGAGTCGCTGCTCTGCTGCTACCTGCACGCGCAGGGCGAGCATGGCGAGGAGCTGCGCGCTGGCACGGTCCAACTGCTTTTGCCCTTTGTGCACATCTACTCGTCCGACGTCGACGCGTACTACTGCTTCGCCGAGTTGATGAAGCGCTTGGAGTGGGCTCTCACGTTTGACGGCTGTAAGCAGATGACGGTGGCGTTCATGACGCTGCTGCGGCACATGCTCCCCGAGCTCTACTCATTCCTCGAGGAGGAGCAGAGCTGCGGCGGCGCGTGGCTCGCCTCATGGCTGCAATTCTTCCTCGCGCGTGACCTGCCCCTCCCGTGCCTGCTCCGCCTGTGGGACACGTACTTTGCGTATGACGCGTCGTACGGGCGCGAGGCGACGCTGCAGCTGCACATCTACGTGTGCCTCGCCATCCTCGAGGCGTGCGACGACGAGATCATGGAGCTCGACGACTCCGACATGCTCTGGTACCTGACGCACCTGCCCTCGCTCGACATGGGCAAGATCGTGCTGCACGCGCTGAACATCAAGGACGACGTGATTGCGAGCAGCATCTTGTGAGTAAGTAGGAATGCAGCGCGAAAATTGTTTGCGCCCTCCCCACACTCTCGACTTCGTCCTCCAAACTTGATGAAAACATCTGAAAACGCGGACCTTCTTTTTGGCATCAAAGGGTAAGCCGACAGGCTGCCGTCAAGTCGTGCTGGCATGTTCAAGTGGGTAAGTCCGCGCTTTTCTGGCGTACGGCACACCACGCCGGCCAAAAAGTCGGCAGCAAAGGGGCCGCACTTTGGCAATGACGGCGAGCCTTACCTGGAGGGCAAGAAGCTACTCTTTGGCTACTCCCTTAGCGACGAGGTGGAGGCGGGCATGGTGCCGCTGGCGCTGATGCCGCCGCCGGGGACATTTTCGCCGGTGATGGCGCCCGAGGAGGTGGAGCCTGATGAAGGCGAGCTGCGGCGCCGCTCGGTCCAGGCTCGCATGGACGCTGCCGGCTACAGCGTGTTGCCTCGCGTGCCCTCGGACGGGGCGGCGGGGCTGATGGCCATAACCGCCGGCCTGGGCATCGCGCCCATCGCCGCCGCCGCCGCCGCCGCCGCGCAGCTCAGCTTCGCTGCCATCGGCATCTCCGCCGTGCTCGCCGGCGGCGGCACGGCGGCGGCCGTGTGCAGCCAGGCGCCTGAGCCGTACACGGCCTACAAGAACCGGTTGTCCACGACACCGGCAGCGGAGCTGCTCCCGTACGTGTGCTGCCTGGGCGGCGAGAGCATCCGCCGGAGGGCGCTGCGCCTGCGCGTGCTGACGCGCACCGCCCACACCCTCGAGCTGCTGATGGGCGTCGCCGCGCTCGGCCTTGCAATCGATCTCTACATGGCAGTTCCGTTCGGCTTCTCGCGCTATTACCCATTCATCACGGTGGGTGACCCGTCGTACGGCGCGCAGGCGTCGCCCCTCGCCGCCAGCTATGAGCTGCTCATCGCGCTCGTGTGCCTCGGCTCCTTCCGCCGATGGCTCTCGACGGCGCCTTATGATCGGCTTCGTCAGATGTGGACGGGAGAGGCCTACGGCCGATTGGCGGACGCGCCGATGACGTACGAAGAGTTTCTCGCGAAGAACCAGCCCAAGCTGGGTCTCGAGGAGAAGCCCTGCCTCGCGCGCGTGGGCGAGGCCTTCGAGGAGGCCTTCGAAGAGCTCTCCGACATTTTGCTGCGCCGCGTCTTCGGCTCGAAAACCGTCGAGGAGCTCTCCGTCTATCTGGGGCGCCTCCACATGTGCTTCGGCCGCTGCCTCGGCGCCACCGGCCGATGGCAACCGATCCCCCCGGAGCTCGCGAACTCGCGCGACCCGCTCTGGAACACGCCGAGCTTCGTGAGTGACCTGTGGTTCGAATTCGGCGTCAACGTGCGCGCGCAGCCGCTCAAGTGCCTCGTCGCTCTGGCATGCTTCACGCTCGCGGCCGACGCAGTGCTCGTGTACCGGCACGTGGTGCCCCCTCATTCGATTGAGATCTCTCACGAGCTCTTCGGTTCGGTGATCATCTCGGGCGGCTCGCCGCTCCAGGGCGTCGACATGAACCGCCTGTGGCTCTCTACGTACGGCCTCTTTTTCACCTCGTTCCTTGTGCTGCTCTCTACCCACAGAGCCTTTCGGAAGATCGTGCGCCCCCTCGAGTTCGAGGATTGCGAACGTGCCGAGTCCGAGAGGATAGAGGAGCGCACGGCGAAGCGCACCGCGCGCCAGCACCGCACGCACATGAGCTGGCTGCTGGCTGCGTCGTATGAGTCGCCCGATGAGTGCCGCCATCTAGTCGGGGAGATCGACGAGGCGATTAAGCAGGCCACGGCCTTCCGGTCGACGCTGCCATTCCCGAATGAGCCTCCGAAGCTCACGTACTACGACGAGGATCCCGAGTTTGGGTGGAAGCTGCTGCCGCCGCCCGCCGAGGACCTGGCTGCGTACCTGCCGATCGAGTTCACGCGCCCGCTCTCGCCCCCCGGGCGCCAGCCTGACTTTGGCTCGCCGCCGCCCTCGCCGCCGCCCTCGCCTCCGTCGGTGATGAAGACCCATACGAAGACAAAGTTCTCGCGGCCCACAAGTCTGGTGCTGCGCCCCTCGTGGTGCCTCGCTTTCGACAAGGCGATCCAGGCCGCTGTCGAAGGCCTCAAGGCGATCCGCGTGCAGCTCGTCGCGCTCGAGCGCGTCGAGGCGATTGCCAATATGGAGGAGCCCAATGTGGATGAGTTGCAGATCGCCCTCCGTGTCGCGGCGTCCATCCTCGTGCCAGCGCACGCCCTCGAGCTCGCGACTAGGCCGCGTGGGGCGCCCGACAGCAATCTCGTGACGTTTGTCGCGGAACCGCCCGACATGGCACCGAGCGTCCTCGAAACCGTTAGCAGCTCGATGGGGAGTGCAATCGCCGGCGCGGGCAGCTGGGTGAGCGGTCTCGGCAGCGCGATTGGCGAGTCCATGGGGAAGGGCATAGGCGAGTACGTGGAGAGCCGGAGGCGGGAAGAGGCCGCTCGCGAGCGCATCCTCACGGAAACAGCCAAGGACCTCCTCGAGGTTAGTGTGGCGGGGCTGCGTCAGGCGCTCGCGGACGCCGAGGGTGTGCTCTCGGCGTCTGAGCTCCTCGGGCACCGTGAGAAGTGCGATCAGGCCGAGAAGGCGCAAGCAACGCTCAAGGCCGCCATGGAGCTTGTCGAGGGGCACGTACTGCTCATTGACCCGGCGGCGATCAGGGCAGCGGTGGCGGCCTGCAAGGACGCCGGCATCGACGAGAGGGCGCTCGCTTTTCTGGTCGCCTTCGCGGCGGACGCCGCGGAGGCGCAGACCAACGATCCAGTGATGAGGGCCCTCAAGGCATGCACCGCGCCGCCGGACTTGATGCAGATCGACGTGTCCAAGCTGCGCCGTGCCCTGGGCGAGGCCAAGGCCGCGGGCATCCCCGACGCTCTCATCGCGCGCTATGAGGCCACGCTGCTCGAGGCTGAACAGCTCCAGGTCGCATCTAGCGGCCCGGATACGAACGCGGCCGCGACGAAGGTGCAAGCCGCCATGCGGGGCAAGTCGGTACGGTCCGCGCGCGAGAAGAAGGCACCTGCGGCGCTACCTGCGGCACCAGCTGCGGCGGCGGCGCCGAGGAGCAAGCCTGCCGTTACTGGCCAGCGCTTTGCCATCGGCTGCGATGTGTACGTGAAACGGAGCAACGGAGAGGAGAGCATCGCCTTTGTGATGGAGTACGATGCGGCGAATAAGGCGTACATGGTGGAGCTTGAGGCGGCTGGCTCTGGCCAGATCAAGCAGTGCCGAGAAGATATAATGCGAGAGGGGCCATCTGCCGCTGCCTAATGCTAATGCCAGAGGGGCCATCTGCCGCTGCCTAATTCTAATGCGAGAGGGGCCATCTGCCGCTGCCGCCGCCGCTGCCGCCGTCTTTGAGGAGGATGCGCTCAAATTGGACGTTCAAGAGGACGCGCTTAGTTTGGGCGGGAAGAGGACGCTCAGGAGGACGCGCTCGGGAGGACGCGCTCAATTGAGGACACGCTCTCGTGCCGAGGTGGTGAGCGCCGTGTGTGCGAGGCGCACGGCGCCGCCGACTGGATGGCAAGAGGACGAGCCGCGACGCGTGGTGAGTGTGCTGTGACAGCATAGCGAGCAGGGAGGGCCGTGCTGCATTCAGGCAGGCTGTGCTCGATGCATGCATAGGACTGCGTGCACCTCAGGCATGGCAGGGCGCACGTTCTGGGGCGTGATGTGGAGATTGATGATTCTGCGACTGCATGGCGGCGGGACGTGGGAGAGTTCGTCAGCGCGCGCTGAATCATTCTGGACACGTGCTCTATGCTCGCCGCTGCCCCCGGGGCCCGGGGTTTGCTCTCGCGCCTATCTGTGTTTGAATCGTAGCTTGAACGGTGTGCATGCTGTGTGCATTGTTGATGTTGTGCCCCCTCCGCTTCGACTCCCGTGGGGAGTGCCTTGTAACGTTGTAAGAGTTCGTGAAACGTGTGAACAGTGTCATTGTCAATACGAGGGTTTCAGAAAGGGCCTAAAAGGGCCCACCCCATGCGCGCCAGACCCGGGCCCAGATGATAAGAACAAGGCTCAAGGGGAACGGAAGGGCGAAGGGGAGCGCGCGGCGCGCGCCCGGGCGCGGCGGCCGGCCCGCGGCCGGGCGAGTGAACGCGGAGCGCGGCGGCCGGCGCCGCGCTGTCGATGGACGACGCGGGCTTTGGCGCGTGTAATGTGGAGAGCTTCGTATTTTCTCATCGGTCAGCGGCGGCGCCCCCACCAAGCCCGCAAGCCGATCGGTCGACACCCAGGGCGGAGGGCGCACAGTGCACAGTCACGCACTACAACGGCTTGCAGACGCGCCGTCCGCGTCCCCGCCGGCAGACCAGTGTTTCTCTTGGCGATTCCTCGCCGCGCGGGCACTCTGGCACAAGGTCCCTCGCTGCACCCGCCGCGCGGCCGTCTGGCAGCCCTCTCCAGATTGCATGCTGCTCCTCCGTGTTGTAGTATAGAAGGCGTAGCAGTTATGTGGGGACTCTTACGCCGCGCCCGCGGTAGGCACGGCGATCGGCTCGGCGGTGATCATGTCTTTCTTCTCCTCCACGATGATTTCCTGAGCACCTTCACGACCAACTCGGCCACCGCCGCCACCGCCGCCTCTGCCGCCTCTGCCGCCTCTGCCGCCACTTCTGCCGCTGCCTTCTCAGCCGCCACCTTCTCGGGCGCCGCCTTCGCCTCGGCCGCCGCAGCCTCAGCTGCCTTCCCCTCGGATTCCCTTGGCCGCCGCCGCCTCGGCCGCTGCCTTCTCAGCCGCCGCCATCTCGGCTGCTGCCGCCTTGGCCGCCGCTGCCTCGGCCGCCGCCGCCTCGGCCGCCGCCTTCACCGCCGCCGCCGCCTCGATCGCCGCCGCCTTCTGCGTCTTGTACACTCGTTCAGCGTCGAGGTTAGCAGCGAGGTTAGCAGCAAGCTGGCGGTCGGCCGCCGCCTTGGCCGCCGCCACAGCTGCCGCAGTTTCCTCCGCAGACGGATCGCGGTCGAAGAACCGGCCGAAAAACTCCCTGATGCCAGCGAGCAGCCCGTTCTCCTCTATGATCGCCGCCAGCTTCGGCGCTGTCGCGCCGCCCTCCTTCGCCTTCTGCATGCATGTGCAGAACTCATCAAAGCCGATCTTGCCGGAGCCGTCGGCATCAACCTCCTTTACCATCGCGTCGAGCTCCTCCGCGCTCATGATTCGGCCGAACGCACTCATGATCTCACCCAGTTTGCTCACGGAGACAGCGCCACTGCCGTCCTTGTCGAAGACGTTTTTGTACGAAGCGAGCACCTCCTCGGAAATCGCGAGCGCGGGTGGCTCTGGCGCCACCACCTTGGCCGCGGGCTCCACCACCTCGGCCGCCACCACTTCGGGTGCCACCACCTCGGCCGCCACCACTTCGGGTGCCACCACTTCAGGTGCCACCACCTCGGCCGCGGGCTCCACCACCGCAGCAACAGGCTCCGCCACCATTACCGCGGTCGACGGCTTTGCCACCGGCTTTTCCTCTTCGGTCGCCACTACCTCAGCCGGGGGCACTACTTCCTCGGTGGACAGTGGCGCCGATTTCAGCACTGGGACCTCCTCAGCGGCAATCGGCTTGAGCTCCTCCGGCTTCGCGGGGTCTGCGATGACGATGGGGGTAGAAGAGGCGCAGCCCATGACTCTCTGTTTCGGGGTTCGCGGGTGTTCTGCGAGCGAGGAATCACACGGGTTGCGGCACCGGCACCGCGTACTATGACCAGCTCTTAAAAGGCGGCCACATACATGTACTAGTAGATTCACGTCGGAAGGATGCGCAGAATCTATACAAAACGAGCACATGCATGCAAATCACGGCCGCGACGTCGTAGTGACCATCGCCAGCCGCGACGTAGTTGTGACCAAATTCTCCCAAATTTCAAGTCCGTGTTCAAGTTCTCCCGTTGTCTGTGGAGCGGCGGCGTTCGTGATGCATGCTGTCAGACACCTCACCTCTCATTCACAAGTGGCAAGCGAAGCGGCATTGCCCGAGCGTCAAACAGCGTGCTGTGGGGAAAGATTGGTATTACTCGTCAGTGATGCATGCAAGGTTTCGACGACCGTCTTCAAACGCCAAATGGGAAGCCAATACCTTCTCCCTCGCCACGCGTGTCATAGGTGACCCTGATGCCGTCCCTTGCCACGCGTGTCCTAGGTGAAATGTTGTCGCCTATGCGGAGCCTGAGCTTCCGCCGGCGAGGCGACAACATCCCGCAGCGCTCAGCGTGCTCGCCAGCGTGTGGCAGCACGCAGAACTGCACCGCTACTGCAGCGTCGCGTTCACCCGCGACACCAGCCGCCGCCAGCAGCAGCGTTGAGCGCTGGTCGAGCCCAGAGTCGGTCTCGACGCGGCCGCGACGCTTCGATGCTGCAAACAAAGCCCCCGTGCAGGAGCGCAGCACGCGCGTGTACCAAGAGCGACGGCTGGTGCGCACGGATGACTTAAAGGCCGCCGACTTGAGTCTTTGGCTCCAGCACTGCCGACGTGAGAATGGTCTGCATAAAGAGCACCTCGAGGCCATCTCGAGACGTATGTATCGAGATGGGCTAGCTCGCAAAGGCGACACCCTGAACGCTGCCGACATGGGTAGTTGGTTCGAGCACATCCAACGAGAGAACCGTCTGCATAAGGAGCATCTCGAAGCGATCTCGAGACGCATGCATCGAGATGGCCTCATGACCCGCTCCGAGCTGGAGCGTTGGCTCGAGGGCCCCGAAGAGAATCTGGCGGTGCTCAGCCCCGCGGCTCGCAGTCTGCTCAAGCAACGGCAAGCAGCTACCTCGCCGCACGAGCGGAGATCACGGGCAGATTCCCCGCCCGAGATGAGAAGAGAGGAGACCACTGAGGAGACCACAGGCGCTGTATTGGGCACTTCCTCGTCCGAGATGAGAAGAGAGGAGACCGCAGGCGCAGCATCGCCAGGATCATCCTCATCCGCACCACAGCGGCTGCTGCCAGCTGAGTCGCGGCCGTGGCACAATCGTGCCCGCGAGGGGCTGCGAGATTGTAGAGATCGGACGCACTTGCTGTCGCCACCGATACCAATGCCGCAGCTGCAACTCGGCCAATCGCCCTTGGCATTACCTCCGCCGGCGCGGCTGCCGCGTCCCCGTGCCGACATCCACTCTCCCGTCACTCCCGCTCCCTTCCACAGCCCCGCTCCTTTCGACCACGACACGGACCAGCACACCAGAGAGGAGGCCGAGCAAGAGAGATCCTTCTTGCGCGCGCGGCCGCTCGAGGGCGGCGCACTCGTTGCGGCGCGCGTGCGCCTCGGCATCGTCCTCAGACGTCCACCGCCCTCGGGCCTCGGCCATGCATTCAAACAGGCGCTCGAACGCGCCGTGGCCGAGGAGCTGAGCGCTCGCGTGCTGCATGCACAGGCTTGTGCAGACCAGGACGATGGCACAGATGCGGAGCAGGAGGCTGATAGCCGCGGCACGACAGCCCGCAGCAGCTCAAGCAGCAGCTCCAGCAGCAGCGCCGTACGTGGCGCGCGCAACCCTCCAAACGTGATCGTGCGCATGAGTGCAAGCGAAGCGCCTGTGCGAGTGCCGACCTTGCACGTGCCCAAGTTGGCCCCCTCGCCCCCCGTGGCCCCATCGTCGCCGTCCTCTCCGCCGTCCTCTCCGCCGTCCTCTCCGCCGTCCTCTCCGCCGCCAACAGACGAGGAGGCGGAAAGCGCTCACGAGGCCTCGAGCGGTGTGGCAGCCCAGCAGTACAACAGCGCATGCGGCAGCGGCAGCGGCAGCGGCGACGGCGACGGCGACGGCGACGGCGACGGCGACGGCGACGGCAGCGGCGCCGACGCACCCGCCACGGCCATCGCCACGTGGCTCGACGTGTGCATCGAAATCGTCGTGGACGCGTCATGCTGGGCGTGGGGATCGGTGCGACATCTGGAGGACGAGATGATCGAGCTCGCATCTCCCGCGAGGACGGGAGATTGGTGGCACGCGGCGCTTCACCGGTGCGCCAGTCAAGAGTGCGAGCTGCACGTTCTGAAGCTCGAGGCACTCCGAAGATTTCGATCCGCGGAAGACGTCGCTGCGGCGCTGCAGGGGATGCAGTCGCGCAGCACGCTGCCGCCGCTCACGCTGCCCCTGGCGCTGCCGTCCCCCTCGCCTTCCTCGGTTCCATGGCTGTCGGAGCTACGGACCGCCGTCGATCGTGCAGAGCAGGCCGTGAATGGGGCCGTGAACGCTCTGGACGGTTGGTTGAGCATCAAGAATGAGGAGGAGGATGCCACGATGAGACTGCTAGAGGAAGGCGACGGCAGTGGTAACCTCTCGCCGCCCAGAACGCTCATTCGTGTTACTGCCATCGCCCCTGCTGCTGCCGCCCCTGCTGCTGCCGCCCCTGCTGCTTCCGCCCCTGCTGCCGCCCCTGCTGCAGCCGCCGCCTCGTCGTCCAGCTCCGCAGCCATACACACCAGGGCCACTCTTACGCGCAACTCGGCCGGCCGTTTCGGCGTCTCCTTTCACTCTCCCGGCGACGGCACCATTCGGCTCGAACACATCTCAGACGCGCACGACGTGGACGATGAGCGAAAGCTGCTGTGCGTGGGCGACATCGTGCTCTCGATTAACGGGATCCCGCTCGAGACACCTCGCGAGTCCAAGACAGAGAGCGAGGAGGCGTTTCTCCTCCTGATCGCCCATTCAGGCCAGCACGTGGTGCTACACGTGTGTCGCCCGAGTGCGACGGTCCCGCGGGAGCTCTCACGGGCCTCCACCGCCATTCCCCTCAAGCTTTGGCGTGGTGCGGCGGATGGTACAGATGATGACGTTGTGGCTGAAGCCGCCTCAGCTTCCTCTTCCTCAGCCCCTTCGACCGCCGCTGCAACGCTCGAGCCACGAGCGTCGTCGTGGGCGCGCGACTCGCTCACCGTGCGCGTGCTCGTGGGGGAGCTCTCTACGCGTGTTGAGAGGACTCAGACGTATCACACGCGTCTTCTGGAGCAGCTGGCTCAGTTGTCGTTGATGCTGCAGCTCGAGCGGCGGGAACGCGAGCTGCTCGAGCTGCTCGAGCGGCGTGAATCCATGGCGGAGCATCGGCACGAGCAGGCGCAGCCGCACACGGCGAGGGACACCCTGGCGGCGTGGTGCAACGCATGTAGCGACAGCTGGCGCGATCGGCAGCACCTGTGGTTCGCGCGGGCATATGGGAGGGTTCTGCTCGAGACGACGCTCTGGCGGACGATGTTGGAGGTGAGGTGGGCCATGTTGAAGCTGCAACTGACGCACGCGAGCCTCGAGTGCAATGCAGCCGCCTCAGCTGCCTATGCAGCCACCTTTGGCCGTGCCGTCGAGGCCATGGGAACCGGCGTCACCTCGAGTGCGAGCTCGATCGGGCGCTGTATCGAGCATATCGCCCACTCGGCCGCCAACGGCTGCCACATGTATCTCGCCAATGAGCTCGAGCGGCTGGAGCAGCTCGAGACGACGCGGCCGGAGCAGCTCACAGCGGACTCGAGCGCTGGAGCCAGCACAGTTTGGCGTCAACGTGCGCGCTTCGACCTCCGGGCGGCTGCGACTCGGCGCAAGCTCGATCGGATGCGGTGGTGGGTGCGCTGGCTGCTGCTGCTGCTGCTACGAAGTGTGCAGCTGCTGCTCCTTTGCGTTCGTTGCTTGCTCGCCCTACTCTCGCCCCGCGCCTTGATGATTGAGATGCTCATCATCATGGGCTTCGTCGCCTCGTCGCCTACTACACTGGGGGTCCTGGGCGCAGGGCAGCAGGGCGTCCGAGCAGACGGGCAGGGTTTCCAGAGTGTCGGCCAAAACGTCGGCCACGGCATTCAGCAAAGCGTCCAAACTGTCGGCCAGGGCCTGCACACGGTCAGCGGCGCAGTGGGACAGGGGTTTGGGGCGCTCGGTGCACTTGTGAGCAATGCGGCGGCCGTCTACGTCTTGCAAATTAGCCCGCCTCCGACGCCTTCCCCATTACCATCTTCTTCACCCCTCTCGCCCCGGCTGACCCTGCCGCCGCCGCAGGCGCCACCTCCGCCACCTTACCCGTCACCGACACATCTGTCTCATTTGAAGCCCTCACCACCCATGCACCCAGCACTTCTGGCAGTTGCCTGGCATACGGTGGACAGTCTGGGCCTACATAAGGGTCTTACGACCTCATCACCGCCGCCCCTTCCGTTGCCGCCCTCGAAGCCTCCCCTTCAATCTTCGCCACCACCTGCTCGGTCTTCGCGGCCACCATCCCTAATGCCGCTGCCGCTGCCGCTGCCGCCACGACCGCCGCATTCGCCCTCGCCGCCGCCGCCGTCCCCTTCTGCTGAATCATCTCCCCCTCCTTCCTCACCGCCACCGCACCCGCCATCACCCTCGCCGCCGCCACCCTCGCCGCCGCCGCCACCCTCGCCGCCTCCCAGGCCGCCGCCGCCCTCGCCCTCACCCTCGCCGCCCTATCGGCGTCATACTCCAGTCTTCGAGATTGAAGGGCCCATCAAGCTCGATGGCCACAGTTGCCTTTATCAGGAGAAGGGCACGCATGCGGCGTTACCTCTCGGACGCACGCCGTATACCATCGAGGCCTGGATACGACCCGCCGCCTCGGGCAATCCGTACGGAGGCATTGTGGGCTGGGGCGAGTACGGCATCCTGCATGGCGCCAACGCTCTCCGGATGGACGGATACCATTCGGTGGCTTCTTATTACTGGGGCGACGACCTGCACGTGTACCCCCACAGTGACGCATTGATCAACCTCATCGACGGCGAATGGCACCACGTCGCCACCACCTTCGACGGTGCGTGGCGGCAGCTCTTTATAGACTTCAAGCTTGTTGGCACCAAGGCGTCCGCCGGCCCTACGGAACTTATCTCCAAGGAGAATTTCTGCATCGGGCGCACCTCCACTTCCGAATTCTTCCACGGGGCCATCCGCGGCGTGCGCATCTACGACGAGCTCATCGTGCTCATGGCGAACGAATTCTCGCCCTCGCCGCCGCCGCCGCCTCTTCCTCCGTCGTGGCACCGGTTCTTTGGCACCCATCCGCGAGCGCCACCTCCGCCACCCCACCCATCGCCGCCTCCGCCACCTTCGCCACCTCTACCATCCCCCCCTCCACCGTCACCTCCGCCGCCGACCCTTCCGCCGCCGTCACCACCACCACCATCGCCTCCACCTCCATCGCCCCCGTTGCCCCTGCCTCCGCATGCGCCACCTCCGCCACCTTACCCGTCGCCACCACATCCTTCCCCTTTGCCGCCCTCGCCGCCCATGCACCCAGCACTCCTGGCAGTTGCCTGGCATACGGTGGACGCTGGTCTGGGCCTTGCTTCACTTGCGGCCCTCATCAAGCTGGTGACGGCAGTTGCGTCGGGTCTGATCGCCGCGTGCACGCTCTTGCTCGCGTTCTATGTCTTACTCGGGGCCTTGTATGAAAGTGCCTTGTGGCTGTGCGAGCAAATACAATCGTGGCTGCCACAGCCCTCGGACAACGAGTCGCACGAGCTGCTGGTCGAGGACAAGGAGATGGACGGCAACAGACTGGCCGACGTGTCCCTGCTGGCCATGGAGCTCAACGCTCATGACGACAGCGTCGAGGTAGAGTCGCCAAAGCGGGGCTTCCTGCCACGGGCTGAGCTCGAGAGTCCGTCACGGAGATGGGGACTGACAGAGGAACCACCGCTCCGCTCGCCGCTCCCGGCGACCCTCTCTGCTGACGTGCCCTTCGGGCTGCTGAAGCCAGTTGCGCACCGCCCTTCATACGTGTCGTATGCAGCCACAGGGGAGATCGTGGCGCCGACACTGGCACAGCTGTCTCGATTACCGCCACCACCGCCAGCAACGCCGGAGCCGGTCGTGATCGATCCATGGCTAACCGCGACAGACGAGGCCACTGGCGACACATACTACTACAGGGAGTACAGTGGGGAGTCGCAGTGGGAACCGCCGTGGCGCTTGCCACTAGGGCTCGTCGTGCTCGCATTTGGCGCAACTGAGGAAGGCGAGCTGAGCGTGGCTGTGGGCATGCAGGTGACGGTACTTGCCGCGGAGGACGATTGGCTCTATGTGGAAGATCAAGGGCGGCGCGAGGGCATGGTCCCGGCTGCATGCGTGCGCCTGCTGCCAGATGGTGCTGCCGAGCCATCGCCGACGATTGAGCGCACTCGTCTGGCACTGCCCAATTTTGCTGGGTACACCGCTGACGAAACGAGGCGTGAGGCGCCGCCCTTCGCACAGCTCCGCCTCCTGCGCGAGTCCTTGGACGCTGCCTTAAGCCCCTCGGGGTTGGACGACACAACAGCAGGGCTCGCTCCGGAGCCTTCGGACGGAGCTGACTTCGAAACGGGCGGACGGGGGCGCAGCGCACAGAAGCCGCCCACGGTGTACATCACGGAGCCGGAGATGGAGCCGGTGCTGATGCAGACGCCTCAGCCGGAGCCCACCCCGGAGCAGCACGAGCCGACGCCGGAGCTAAAGCCGGAACCGTCTGCAACGGCTGCTTCCCCGGCCACCCATCCGTCTCAGGATATGTCTCAGGAGGAGGCTCCGATTCCGTCAGCACCTTCATCAGCCCCGGCTTCCCAGTATATGTCTCAGGAGGCTTCGATTCCGTCAGCACCTTCATCAGCCCCGGCACCTGCATCAGCCCCGGCTGTCGCCGTCGAGCCGATAACGATCGTGCGCACGAGGCCCTTGGTGCCTCCTCTCGTGATCCCTGCCGTACAGGCAGCTAAGGCAAAGGCTGCGCAGGAGGATGCAGCCGCAGCGGCGAGCGCGCTGGGGGAGGCGGAGCTGGCCGCTTCGGACGCTGCCGAGGTGGCGGCGGCTGAAGCGCAGGCGGTGGCGTTGGCGGACGGCGAGGGTAGCATGGCTCATTGGGCGGCCGTTACGATGGCCAACACGGCCGGTGCCGTGCATGCGAGCCTTTTGGGATGGTTCCATTCCATCCAATCGATGGCGACGCCGCCACCGCTACCGCCAGCTGGATGGGAACGTCTGCCAGACGAGGAGGGGGGCGTCGTGTTGGGCGTCGAGCATGCTCGGGCTGCTGGGTCTGTCGGGTCTGCTGGGTCTGCTGGGTCTGCTGGGTCTGCTGGGTCTGCTGGGGCAGATCGGCCGTCTGACAATCCCTACGCCGTGCTCTATTGGTGTGAGGGCAGGCCGTTACCGCGTCCCAGCACCCACCTTCTTGCCCGCTGCCGCGGCGTCGCTCACACTCGCGCCCAGGGGGCTGAGGCAGCCAATGTACACGCGCCCACGTCGGGCGGAGTTGCGAGGAGCCCACCGAAGATGGTTCCGAAGGTGAAGACGATCGCCATCTCGCCTCGCAGCGCCGGCAGCGGCGGTGGCGAGTGCTTCAACGCAGCGCGTGCTAGGCTGCAAGCTCCGCGCCGAGGCAGCTCCGCGACCCTGATCAACGCGACGCCGAGAGCAGCCACGGCACGTGAGCACATGTTCGAATTCAAGCCGCCGCCTCCGGTGCCGATGGTGCAGTCGGCACGCCCATCGTTGAACCCGGCCACCGAGCGCACGCTGCAACGCCGGGACTCACTCCGACGCCTGTCCGCCTTGCAGCCGGTGAGCCGTCTCGGCGGCCATTGGAAGGCTCGTCCCCGCGACGTGCCCTCATCCGCCCTCTCTACCCCACGCGTTGCCCCTCCCCCCGGCTCGACCCCTCGGGACGACGCTCGGTACGACGCTCGGTCCGGCTCTACCTCGCACCGAGCCAGCCTCTCGCCTGCTCCCAGCCAAAGCCTCTCGCCACCCACGGCACCCTCCGAGGAGATGGACGTGGGAGCAGCGAGCCCTGCTCAGGTTGGGTTGGACGCCAGAGGTCAGACGAGTAGCCATCGCGCGGGATGCGTGGGTGCTAGAGATGAGACGTCGAGCCTCGGCAAGGGGATCGAGTTGGGCAGAGCCGAACCTGGCAGGCGAGAGGAGCCAAGCGGCCTGGACTCCCCGCGCGCTGATTGGTCGATACGCACCCCACCGACCGAACGCTCTCTCCTCTCCCCTCCCGACCGAACTGGTCCTCCCCTCACGCAAACGGGCATGGAGCCATCGCCCAGACTCGAGCTCCTCAGCGAGGAGCCATCCCAAGAGTGTGGAACTGACAAACCTTCGCCGATGGAGCCATCGCCCAGATTCGAGCTCCTCATCGAGGAGCCATCCCAAGAGTGTGGAACTGACAAACCTTCGCCGATGGAGCCATCGCCCAGATTCGAGCTCCTCATCGAGGAGCCATCCCAAGAGTGTGGAACTGACGAACCTTCGCCGACCCTATCATCGACCCATTCGCCGAACCTATCGCCAAATCTATCGCCGACCCTGTCACGGGCGAAACCATTCGCTTCATTGCGGCCCAAGTCTCCCTTCACACCTCCACGGCGTGAACGGCGTGAGGTAGTGCCACCATTCCAAGCACCATTCATGGAGGTCCATCCGCTGGCATTGCCGAATCACGCTCGGGACGACGCGCCCGATGACGTGGAGAATGCACGAGGCGCGTGGCGGCAGAGGAGAATGCACGAGGCGAGAGCGCAATTTGCTGCGAAGCAGAAGGCGCGAGCAACAGCAGCAGGCCAAGGCTCTAGGCGCGACGAGGCGTTTCTGAACGCATGAGCCGCCCAGCCGCGGCCCGCGCTGGGTGGGTCGTTCAGTGAGGGAGGGGCTTAGATAGTCTCCTAAAAGCACGCTCATGCACGAAAAGTAGACGAAACGGAATGGTTTCCGTTGCCGGGACGCTGTAACGGGCGCGAGCGTCGCGGAGCTTGTGGGGGTCCGAGCGACGTGCGCGCGCGCGCGCGTCGTGTGAACAACTCAGCATGCGGAAAGTTGATGTGTGTCGAACTGTCGATTCAACTGACAGAGCTTTTCGCATACCCGTGTGTCGATTCAAATGACCAATTCGCATAGGACTTCCCAGTGTTTTTGTCGGTTCAAAAACACCGGGTGTGAATTGAGTGAATCGCGTGTGTGGGAGAGAGGGGTTCCTCGCGATGTTGCGTTGCCGATCGATCCTCAGCCGCTTGGCTGCGCCGACTGCTACTCGCCCAGTTGCCGGCCTCGTCGCGCGGTTCGCATCACCCCTTGATCCCAGCTGGCGCCTTGCGGCCGGCGCATTCGCCATCGCCGCTGCCACTGCGGCCTCCACCGAGAGCAGCCCCACCACGGCCACTACGGCACCCGTGAGCAAGCCCATCAGGGTGATATGCTTGCACGGCATCAACCTCAACATGTTCGGGAAGCGCGACCCGGCGATGTACGGCACAGCGACGCTTGACGACATCAACGGCCAACTGCTTTCACTCGCATCGGAGCTTGGCTTGGAGGTCGAGTGTTTCCAAACCAACCACGAGGGCGAGATTGTGGACAAGATCCACAGCATCCACACGTCTGGTGAGTACGGTGCGGTCCTCATCAATGCCGGCGCATGGACGCACTACAGCTATGGTCTCCGAGACGCCATCGCCATCCTGAAAATCCCGATCATCGAGGTACATATGAGCAACATTCACGCACGGGAGGACATGAAGGGATCGAAAGGCGAGTTGATTCGGCACCACTCCGTGATCTCGCCGCTCGCAAAGGGCATCATCGCCGGCTTTGGCGTTGATAGTTACCTGCTCGGGCTGCGGGCCGCCGCGCAGGTGCTAACGGGCTCTGGCTCAGGCCCCATGATGAACAAAAAGGAGTGAGAACTGCGCTCCCGTTGAGCGTCTTGGCCCTTGGTTGAGCGTCCGCAACGGGCAGCTTTGGCCCCGCCCCACCCCTATGAGTGTATCAGCATGGAGACCATGGTGCCACGAGAGGTTTGCGGTCTGATTGCGTGTGAGGGTCGTCGCTCAGCTGCTCCATGATGTTTTCTTCATCAACTCTGCTCCTTGCCTACATGCGATATCTCCGTACGACATACGATACGACATACGATAGTCTCCGTATGATATAGGTACGATAAATAACGCCGGCTCTTCCGCGGTCTCCGGTGCTGGCTTCCGCCGAAAAGGCACCGCGAAGATTAGAAGTGAGTCGGTCGGGCAAAATGTTCCTACATCATTGACCACAGGTCCCCACAAGATTGGTGAACTAGGCATGCGACATTACAAGTCAGGGTCCGATTGCTGTTGACGAATTCTGCCATGACAACGCTGCGTTCATCGCGGTCGCTCTCTGACTCTGCGAATCGAATCCGCGGTGATGGCTCCGAGTGCGACGACGATAATTCTTGTTGGAGCGGCTGGCGCGGCTGCGATCTATCTGTTCATCTTGCGCCAGCGGCGACTCGCTATGCTGCCTACGGACGAGGAGCAAGCATGGCTCGACGAGCAGCTCCGCACTCCGCGCCCGCCCTGCATGTCTCCCGGGAGCCAGGTGTCGGATGAGGAGCAAAAGTGGCTTGACAAGCAAATCCAGAACGTGGAGACGGAGGACGTAAGGCTCTGCCCCGCCACTGTAGGTCGGATGCATTCTCAAAACTCCGGTTCGCTTCCCTCGCGCGCAGATGCTGGACGACGCGAGGCAAGCGGCCTACGCTCCTGGGGAGGGCAGCAGCCCGAAGAAGCCGCCGTCGAAGAAGGGCCAATGAGGATCGTTCTGAATCCATGTCCACGATTGCGATCCATGCTGCTACTCGATGTCGTGGCGTCGCGAGTTGATCATCAGTAATTGCCATGTCCTTGGCATGTGCGCATCTGAATCATTGTGCATTGTGGGGCACGGCGGCTCTGAGATAGCTCTCGCACGGTGCGCGGGGCCGGGCTCGCTGCATGTGCGCGACCGGCGATTGTGTACTTTAAGCTCAAAGTACACACGAATACTAACCAAAAAGGAGACCGGACGGCCTTGCCGACGCCGCGGCGTCGCCAGAGACGGCCACAGTACGAACGCAGATGTATCAGATATCAGTAATGCGTCTACGACTTTTACCTAACGAGCGACGTGAACCGGAACAGGCGGCTCGGCTCTACGAGACGAGCCGGAACAGGCGGCTCGGCTCTTCGGTGATCAGCCAGGGTCACGTGTCATCATTGACGCGGCACTTATGCCAGGACCGCCGTGCAGCGACGCATCCGAGGGCCGACGCGACGCCGGCGTGACCAGATGCTACGCAGAGGGGTGGGCCAGCTCGGTTTTGTGAGCGAGCTTGGCCACGCGGTCATCTCTGCTTCTTGCCAACTTTCATCCCAGCGGCCGCCTCGGCCGCCTTCTCTTTCGCCACCTGATAGCCGAAGTAGAGGATGCCGAAGAAGACGTACCATCCGTAGCGCTGCAGCAGGCTCCGCGGTTTGGAGTCGTCGGCGGGCTTTCGCCGCGACGCACCTTGCCGCGACGCCGTCCATGCGGAGGGCTGCAACGGGCCGGTGCACGACCTGCCCTCAGACTCACTAAGAACGCATGCGGGAGCGTGCAGGAAGACGAAGGAGTCCTCGTCGCTGCACAGGAACTGCACCGCCCCGCCCTTCTTGCCCTTCCACTGCGAATCGGATAGGTGGAAGCGGCCGCCGTTTTGTGCATGGAAGTCAAACTCGAAGGCAGTCTTCAGCGACTCGAGTGGCTGCGGCTCGGGAGGCTCGTCGCTGTCGGCCGGCTCGGGCGTCGCCGGCACAGGCTTCCTCGAGAGCTGGAATTGGCCGGACTTGGCGTCGTCGAAGAGCACGCGCACGACCATCTCAGACGTCTTGCCATTGTCATCAACCTCATAGTAGGCGCCCTCGAGCGTGCCTCCGACTAGCTGAAAGGAGTAGTGGGCGTGCTCCGGCTTCTGGCCCGGCGTATGACGCTCGAGTTCCCACTCTCCCGCGAGGAAGTCGCGGAATGACCACGAATCGTCCGCAGCCACCGCGATGGCGAGAGCGAGCATCATACCTCGACGACACATGCTGTCAAGACGAGAGCAGTCCACGCAAGGTCCTGTGCCACCGCGCGAGTCCACGCGTCTTCGGAAGAAATCGGCGCTAATACTTATTTCAATCCGGAAAATTCGTCGCGCATCGTTCAACAGTGCTGCTCCAAGTTAAGAAACTTTTTGTCTTATTTCGAGAATAATTATATTTTGAGTTCGCAAGCACGCGCGGACTCATGCCAAAGCTCCATGGCCAGCCACGCGTGTTCACGCGGCGCGGCATAGCGCGGCCGCCATACAATCCAGCGTTGGAAAAGTATTTTCACCAACGGAGGAACCTCTTCAGCAAGTACGATTGCGGATGTGCGCTGGACGCGGAAGGATGGTACTCCGCGACCCCTGAGGCAGCTGCGGCGATCACAGCACAAATCATGGAGACAGATGGGGCGTCGCGCGGCAGCATCTTCGTCGATGCGTTCGTTGGTACTGGCAGCAACGCAATCCAGCAGGCGCTTCACGACCCCGCCGGCGTTGTAATCGCCATCGACATAGATCCCGCCAAGATTGCGATGGCGCGCCACAATGCGGCCATCTATGGAGTGGCTGCTCGGATTCACTTTGTCATCGGTGACTTCGCGTCTTTAGCCCCACGCTTGCGCGCGCATGCCGTCTTCTTATCGCCTCCTTGGGGAGGGCCCGAGTACGGCGCTTCGGACACTGGCGGCTTCCGCATCGCTTCGATTCGCTGCGGCAGTGCGGACGACGCGGACGGTTACCGGCTGTTTGAGCTCGCTGCGACGATTGCGCCGACCGTGGCATATTATCTTCCCGTCAGCACGGCAGAGGAGGATATCCTCGCGCTGACAGCGCGCCATGCGTCCCAGCGCTGCGAGTGCGTCCACTTAGCCTGGGGCGGGGAAAAGAAGCGGCGGCCGCGTGCTGTCCTGGCGTGCTTCCACGGACCACGACTACCGAGTCACCTCGCGCTCTCGCCGCCCGGTCTGCTACACTCGACAGCGAATTGCGATGCCCGATCGGAACCATCACAGCGTACTTGGGCTCGTTAGCGGGACCTTGTACTGTAGCTTACGTCCGGTCGTCGGCGTCCCGTGTGCCGGTTTGCGTTGACCGTTGTCACACTCGCCGGGTTGCGTGGGGTCACTGCAAAGCCGAGCTTGCATGGTCATCTCTGCATGGTTGGAAAGCTGCCTAAGGACGAGACTGATTACACTAATCATTCCTTCTCATGGACGCGTGACGAAGACGAGACTGAGTGACGGTGCATAGGCTATAGCTCGGCTGCATACGAAGGAGACGAAACCGCGCGACACGAATCCGGCGTTCACGACAAACCGAAACCCGCGCCGTGGAGCGCGGATCGAGACCGGACTGCGGACGGGACATAATGCCACTCCGGACGTGGCACACTCTTGACCCGCGCAGGCTCCCACACAGACCCAGGTCACCCGCCGACATATATCACACAGACTTACGTCCACACACCGCCTCAGACCACGAGTCCAGCAGTCCACAACAGAGAGTGCTATCATCCGCCTGAACGCGACCTCTGCCATGCCACCCGGCCGTCGCGTGCACTGGTGCACATACGGATGCGTCAACTGCTCAATTCAGTATGAGTCTGACGTCCGCGAGCTCCTTGAGAATCGTAGGAGCCAAGAGGGTCCCGCTCACCAGGATGCACACTACCAGCATGTACCAGACCGCGGCCCAGCCGCCCCAGATCTGCAGCGGGCCGATCGCCATCAGCCCAAACGCGGAGATGAGCGAGCCCGTACCATTGATGATGCCGACGACCGTGCCGAGCGAGCGCGTGCTACCACCGATCGACGGGTGCTCAGAGAGGTCCGCGGCAACGGCGGAGGTGATCATGTTGTTGGGCCCGCCTACGAGAACGCCGAGCAGAGTCAGGAGGGCGACGAGTAGCCACGTGGCCATCGCATCCGAGTACACGGCGAAGGAGCCCAGCAGCGGCAAGAGCAGCACAAAGGCGGCGCCTATGACGGAGGCGCGGCGTCCGCCGAAGAGATCCGAGAGCCAGCCAACAAAGACTCCTCCAAACATCAATCCAACGGAGTACAGCGACGAAATGACGTTGGCCGTCTGGGTGTCGAAACGAGATGTCAATAAGAAGGGCAGCCAAAAGAACATGGCGTAATTGACGTACTTGAGAAACCCGTAGACGAGTGCGTAGCGTGCGACACCGGGGATGGCCAGCGCCTGCATGAAGCCCACGGTGCTGCCCTCGCCGCCGTCAGCACCGCCGTCAGCGCCCTTCTCAGCGCCCTTCTCGGCGCCGCTGCTCGCTGTTTCGTCATCATCCAGCTTGAGGCCAATCTGGGCGGGCGAGCCCGCGACCATCAGGTAGTTGAGCACAGCCCACAGTGCGCTCAAAAGCATGGGGATGAGTAGCGCCACTTGCCACGAGAAGCCAGCGCTGACGATCGCGGCAGTCGAGAGGGCCGCCACAATGTCGCCTATATTCCCATTCATGGTCCAGAAGCCGAACAGCAAGCCTCGGCCTTTCTTCGAGAACCACACGCCCATGAGCGCCATGTTGACGGGCAGCCCACACGACTGGAAGAGGCCGTGAATCAGTTGGATGGAGACAAAGAGGAATGATCCGAGGCTATAGGACGAGTGGATGATGTCGATGTTCACCAAGTACAGCAGCGTTCCCAAGCAAAGTGTGGAGCCGACCAAGCTGATGCCGAGGACGACGTTCTGCGGGAAGATATCTGCAATGCGGCCCGAGATGAAGGTGCCGATAGCGTATGCGAACATGAAGGCGGTATCCATCTGCGAGAGCACGACCTTGTCTACACCAGCTAGGACGAGTTCAGTCTTGACATTGGTGTAGACCTTACGTGCAAAGTGCATGATCAAATAGTTGGCGAACGTGATGAAGAAGATGAAGGCCTGCCACTTAACCAGCCTAGAGACGGCACCTGGCCCTGGCAGATCAGGCAGCTGGCCCATGTATTGCAGAAGCATGGTGAACGTAAGCTTGCGCTCGGCTTCGCGAGCTCGTGGGCCGCGTGCCGCGCCGCAGCTTGCGAGTTTTTTCGGATCGCCACGGAAGCTTTTCGCCCAAGAGAACGCCCACAAAAATGGAGTCGATCCTCTCCCCAAATCTGGTTCGATCCCGCTCCGACCAAATTGTCTCCGCAGCTCCCGCCTTCTGGGCCAGCGTTTATCTTGTCAGTGGCGTAACGAAGAGCGGCGTTTCAAGAGCGGCGCACAAACTACATTTCCTGAGACCGGACGATGAATCATGATTGTGCTGGAGGCACGGACGGAACACGGAAGCATGGATGGAAGTGCACAAGCTAGAGCTTGCTTGACGGAAGAGAGAAGACGCACGCGTGCCAGCGAGAAAGGCGGCGGAGCAGTACAACGTAATAAACAAGTGTGCGGCGCAGTCACGAGTCGAGAATGCCGATGACATGCTCTCGGTGCTTGCTGGTGCGCAGGATCGGTTTCAGGCTCAGTCAACGGATACCCATCGGCCCGAGGGGCTCAGCGATCCCCTCGTTTCTGCATCCGCTCGAGGACCGTTGTCGAGGAGCCGCTCGCCGTTCACGGCTTCGACCTGGAGGAGAGGCGGCCGAACGCGCCGCCGACAGCTCACGCAGCTGCTGGTCAAGATCTGTAGCACGATCGTCAAGATGACCAGGTACCCGCAGATGACGCACGCTCGCTGGAAGCCGATCAACTCTACCAGGCCGCCGCCCGCAAGCGGCCCCGTGGCTTCACCTGCAGTGAACGCCAACATCGAGAGCGCCGCGATAGAGTCGGAGCTCTGATCCACAGAGAGGCCGCCCAGCTCCGCCGTGTGCACCATGATCGCGTTCACTGGGGTGAAGGCGAGCGCGCCGCCAATGCCCATCATGCAGAGAGAGCCGAGGGCGAGGCCGATGGCGCCTGCGCGAGTACCTTGCGCCAAGAAGGGCACCGGCGAGAGCGGGTAGATTTTTCCATGAGTATTGTTCCCTCCGATCTCGGACCATGGCTCCGGCGCCATCGTGATGAAACAGGCGGAGAGGATCGAAAGCCCGATGCTCAGAGCAGTCAGAGTGCCGAGACGCCTCGCCACCGGCCCAGCGCATGCAGAGCAGAGCGCGTAGGTGAAGAGCGAGGATGAGTACATGAGGCCGACCTGCAACTCGTCGAGCGCGTAGGGCGGGTTCGCGAGGAATGGCTCGATGGTCGGATCCAGGAAACCGACTGTGAACATGAGGATGTAGCAGACGAAGAGGCTCGAGAGGATGACCGGCATTCGCAGCAGCCGTCCCATGGCGCCGCCGCTGCCCTCTTCCACAACCTCCACGCTGAGTGGGATGATTGTCATGTAGAGTGCAAGCAGCCCGAGCGTGCTCCCCGAGCAGAAAAAGGGAGCCTCGTACCCAATAGCCTCGTCGAGGCCGCCGCCGATTAACGGGCCAATCATGATGCCCACACCGCGCGCGGCCTCGGACCACCCGATGGCGTCGCCGACAAGTTCGGATGGCACGCTGCGCATCAACAGTCCGACGGCAGCCACCTCCGAGAGCCCCGCAGCCAGACCCTGCACAGCGCGAAGCGAAGCGCACGCGACCACAAAGGCGGTCGTCGTGGTCGCCAGGTCGGTGAAGGCGAATGAAAATGCTGTGGCCGCTTGCAGAAAGCACGCGGCCCTCAGCACGCCAGCTCCGCCAAAGCGCTGGCACAAGAAAGGTGCGACCGGCGTCACCAACAGCGCAACGACCTGATGGAGGCCAAAGAGCATGCCAGTGACTGTCGGAGTGCAGCCGTGACGCTCGGCCGCCTCCGGGAAGAATGGGACGAGCATCGAAAAGTTGAGGTCGCTGATCGCGCACACGGCGCAGGCGATCACGACCGGCATCACTTTCACCTTCCTCTCCGCCGGAGGTGCGTCCCGTACGACGTCCGGCATCGGTGACTCCGGCTCGCTCGCCTGTGTTTCTTCAATTTTGTGTGTGAAGTAACTTGTGAAGTGGAGTTCCGTAAAATTTGAAGTCTCCTTCTGGGTTGAGTCGAGCTGGGTGTTTTGCGTCTCACATGAGCTCACCAGCTGCTTCAAGCATAATTGCCGTCGCAATCGCCTCAGCGTACCGTAAAACTCACGAGCGTCGGCGCATAGAGAAGGCAATGAGAGAAGGAGCGCAAACTTGTCAGACTTGTCAAACATAAATTCACACGCGTATGCGTCAGCAGGAGACACGTCATAGACGCGAGACGATACGAGAGGACATGACACATGACGCACATGACACACATGACAGGCGAGAGAGACATGGAGAGAGTCCTCAGGTGTGACGGTCAGGTGTGACACGCACAAGCACTTTCACATTTGGAAGACGATTTTGCCGACTGCACGGCGGCTCTTGAGCAGCTCGAACCCCTCGACAATGGCCGCGGACTCAAAAGGGAATGTTTTGCAGATCGTAGGCGATAACTTTCCGAAAAAGGGCGCGGCGTCGCCCGAATCGACCATCTGCGCAAGCAGCTCAAGGTCTTTGGTATTCGCATCCGTGATAATCAGATGCGTGCCTCGCTGCTCACAGCCCATGAATTTCCTGAGCCAGACTGACAGCCCGCCGTTTATAGCCACATATTGCGGCCGGCGCCCTGACGTCACCGGTGCGAGCAATTTGATCCCACTCGCTCTGTAATTCTCTCCTGCTCCGGAGTTGGTCGCTGTGTCGTAAACCACGTCGTAATCGGAAGTTTCGTTAACCAGGCTCTGCGTCTGGTAGTCGATGATTCGATGCGCACCCATCTCCTTGACGACCTCGGCGTTCTTGCCACTGCAGACCCCAACGATCTCTTTCGCCCCCAGCGTCTTGGCAATTTGGATTCCGGCACTGCCGCACCCTCCCGACGCCCCGATCACGAGCACCTTCGAAAAAGTGCTCATCCCCGCTGCACGCAGCGACTGCAAGCTGGTCAGGTAAGCGGTGGGCATCGCTGCAGCCTGCGCGAAGGAGAGCGAGGCCGGCTTCTTGGCGATTCGGCTGGCGTCCACGACCACAAACTCGGCGAGGGTTCCAGGGGCCGTCCCGTAGACTGCATCACCAACAGCCAGCGTCTTCACGCCGGCACCCACCACTTCGACGACGCCGGAGAAGTCTAATCCCACAATCGGTCCGAGCAACATCTTTGGAGCCTTGTAGTCGACTGGGTTGATTGCTGCAGCTCTGATCGAGACGAGCACTTCAGTAGGCTTTTTGATCCGCGGCACTGCAACATCGCTCTTGAAGGTCAATGCAGCGCCACGAGTGACGGCCTTCATTTGAGTTCGCGAGACTCCTGCCGCGAGGACGCAGCGACGCACTGATTGACGCACCACGCCAAAAGCCTTTCTTTCCTTGACGAGCCTTTTGACGTGCCTTGTCATGTCTTGTGTGGGGAAATCGTCAAGCCTTATTGGAAAGGGGCGCTGTGGCCTGGCAAGATACATGCCTTGGCGGGCATGCTCGGTGCCAAGGGTGTGTGAGGACCTGGTGTGAAGGGGGGAAGAATCTAGCAGATGATGATGTAACGACCGGCTTTGCTTCGTTGAGCAGCCTGTTATGTATGTTAATAAGCAGAACTAGTACACGGGCATAACACGGGCACCGCCGACAAGAACGAGCCGCCCAGGGCACGAATAAGCCGGACGAAGCATCAAAGAAGGTGAGGAGGAGGGGAACCACGCAGCGACCAGGCGGTTTAAGGCGTTTTTCTTTTAAACGGCGTTTATACCGATTACCGAATACCCGGTTTTCGTGTGTTGTCTTAAACGTTGGTGACTCTCGCTCACACACGCAGCACCGGTTGTCGCGTCTGTCGTGTTAACGTTCACACGCTCACGCTACACGCACTCGCACAGTCGCACTAGGTGTGGTCCCGCGGGTTCAGTGTTTAAATCAGACACGCACTCGCACAACGCCACTACTTCTGAAGACCTGCTCAGGCCGGCGCAAAGAATTTGGTGTGCCTGCCCACCGCAACGGTCTTCGCGACCTTGCCGTCTGCTTCGATCACCGCAATGGTCACCTCGGTGAAGCCCAGCGTGCGGCCGTGCCGCAACACGGTCCCGACCGCGCGGACCTGCTCGCCAATCTTGGCAGCAGCGCAAAATGACTGATTCATCTCGACGGACACACCCGGGCGGCTCGGATCCACTCCCAGCAGTGCGAGAGTGCCGACCACGTCCACGATGGTGGCGATGCAGCCGCCATGTAACGTTCCAAAGTTGTTGGCGAGCGCGTCGCACACCGTCAGCTCGCAAACCACGTGCTCGCTGCTGATAGCCGTGCAGTGCATGCCAGCTTCCTCGAGGCACCGATCGTAGCGACCGGCTGAACGGAAGGGCCCAAGCAACACTTGGGCGTCAGCGGCCTCCTTAGCCCGCGATATGAACGAAGACGCGCAGCGCACCATCGGCGCAGCGGTGGCTCGCCATCGGAACATACATGTAAAGAGAAGGCGCGTGAAACCAACTGTGAAACCCTTCCAGCCTGTGCGAGGGCTTACAGAGATGGGAAAGTGGGTGTCGAATTTGTACCATTGCCTGTGAAAAGAAGCCATAATGAATTGAAAAGAAGTCCGCAGAAAAAACGGACTGTTGACCGCCATCCATGGCGTTTATCCAACCCCACGAGGGTACAGCCGACGTCTCGGTGAAGAGGCGCGAGTTGGTGCACACTTTGGTGCAGGTGTCGCCGTGGCACACAAATGCGCCACCGGGCTATTCACCGCGGCAGACGAGGGTGCGTGAACGGCTCACAGGCCGTGGTGCCACCTCCGCCTCATCCTCGGTGCCTACCGCGGCGTCACCATCGGCGTCGCCGAGGCAGCTCTATGCGCCATCTGCTCACCGATGTACGCCATCCATCCAAGCCTGATGCCCACTCTCATGGGCCTCAGCCCTCTCATGGGCCTCAGCCCTCTCTCCGCCGTCAGTGCTCACCCGCGCCGTCTTTTGCACGCAGATCTGGACGCCTTCGCCGAGCGCACGGAGCAAATCTGCAAGATGCTCATCAGCCATTCTCAGACTGAGCGCGCAGCACGGGCATTGGCGACACGATCGATCGCTTCGACGACACAGGGGCAGCAGGACGTCACCCTCGAGGACCTGGGCAAAAGGGCACTTAGCCGCTTCACAACTTCGAGAAACCCGCGGGAGATCGCTTCACAGCTCGCTCGCAGCACGACGATTGACAAGAAAGCACACGTTGAGAAATCCTCGGAGCGTGCAGCGGCTGCAGAGGCCAGAACGTCAATGTTGGCGGCACAGCTCGAGGCGAGATATAAGGCACTCATGGCGGAGCCCGAGTCCAAGCGTGTGCCCTTGTACGTGCCACCACCGGGTGTGCGCGACCAGATCGTGCAGGTGGTGTACGTCCCCTATAGCAGCAGCGTGGCCCAAGTGCCTGGATCGGAGGTCGAAACGTCGATCATGCACATGCGCCAGTCGGCAAAGCCGAAGCTCGAGCAGCGGAACACAACGATGCCAATCAGCCTGATGCGCCTAAGCCTCGCTTCAAGGGTGATCGTTGACGAGACTTCAAGGGTGATCGTTGACAAGACTTCAAAGGCGATCGTTGACGAGACTTCAAGGGTGATCGTTGACGAGACTTCAAGGGTGATCGTTGACGAGACTTCAAGGGTGATCGTTGACGAGACTTCAAAGGCGATCGTTGACGAGATGGCCGCCGACGTGGCGCAGCCGGCGCCGGAGACTCCGAAGGCAGCTGCTGCACGTGGGCTCGATGAGGATGGTGCACGCGCAGCGGCGGCGGCGGCGGCGGCTGAGGTCTTCCTTGTCGAGGGTGAGAGGCACTCGCGGCTGCTGCGCTCGCGCCCTCGCGGTGAGGACGCGTCGCCACCACGCGTGAGCCTGGATGGAGGTGCGCCAAATAAGGTAGGGCTTCTCGAGATTGTTCTCGCACAGTCGACTACCAAATTAGGGTCGGCGGCCGGCGCCGCGTCGAACGTCGCGCCGTCGTTGGATATGGAATTGGATGCCCCATCGACGCTGGCGAAGCATGTGCCGACCCTAATTAGGAAGCATGTGCCACCGGCATCCTTGCCAACGCCCTCGATGGCGCCGCCGCCCGTGCCGCCACCACGCTCGGCGCGCGTGACACACTCGGCGCCTCGCCGCGCACCCGCTTCGCCGCACCAGCCGCCGACCGTCGGCCCTGTGCTTCTTCAGCCCGGGCCTCCTTCAGCCCGGATCACGCCGCACCACCAAACCTCAACGCCCTCGCCTTCGCAGAGCCAGCTCCAGTCGTCCTCTCCCCACAGATCGTCCGGCGCCGAGATGGGCGCCTCCTCCTCCATTGCGTTGGCTCGACCAAGCTCGTCGCCCTCGCGCCGAGATGGGCGCCTCCTCCTCCGACCAGGCTCCTCTCCCTCGCGCTTTCGGCCGCGCCCTACGTCTGCAAGGCTCATGCCGGCTGCACCGCCCTCCGGAACGGTCTTCTCGACGTCCGCGCCCTCCGCGCCGCCCGCGCCGCCCGCTCCGGCTGCCGTGTCGGGCGCCGTCCCGAGCACCGATGAACTGCGTGATGAACTTCTCGCAGGCGCGGCGGTCGCGGCGACGGCGGCGGCCACCTATGCTTACGCTGCCGCCCTCGAAGAGGAAGGCCAGGAGGCGATGAACTGCGTGTGGGACGCGGGTCTGCTGCCTCCGGGCCGGCTGCCCAGCTTCTTGGCAGGGCTCTCGAGCGACGGCGACTCAGCGAGCGCTGTGCCGGGCAGCCGCCCTGCCACCGCGCCGGGTAGCCGCAGCGCGGTCTGCTCTCGACGGAAAGAGCTCGCACTGCGGCCGCAGCGCTCGTGGATGCGACTCAATGCGGACGATCTGGACGAGACCGGTCACGACGACGTGAATCGTCATCATGGTGATGAGGATGCAGCGCATGATGACGAGCGTCATCCGTTCTCAGAGCACGAGCAAGCCCTCGCACTTGCCGCCCTGCGCGCGCACCCCCACTTGGGTGCGCTCCACCCGCACGTTCTCATCAAGCTGATAGGGAATGGCCGTCGGCGCATCTTGCCTCGCTATGCGTGCCTCTACCGTGAAGGCCAGGAGGCGTCCCACCTCTACCTGGTGATGAGTGGCCAGCTCGCATACAGGGCTGTGGGCAAAGGCGATGCCATCGAGGTGAGCGAGGCGCCACTGCCCGCTGGCAGAGCCTGTAGCGAAGCACGTGCCCTGTGTGTGGGCGCCGAGGCGCTCATCCGAACCAATGGCGCGCTGCGCCGCCAGCAGACCGTGAGCGCCTTGAGCGACTGCCTCACTCTCCAATTAGACGTGGCAGAGCTGTGCATACGGTTGGGCACACGCCTAATGCGCCCCGTGCTTGAGAGTGCCTTTATGCGCTTCGTGCGCGCCGAGCTCAGCACCGTGCCCGTGCTCTTCGACAACAGCAAGGAGGAAGCGCTCGAGGAGCTCGCCCCGTTTTGGGAGCTGCAGGAGGTGGGCACTGCTGGCGAGATCATCTTTGGCAAGGGTGACGAGGGCAACACGCTGTATGTGTTGATCTCGGGCACCGTCACCGTCGAGAACGCCAACAAGGGGGCGCAGCCATCGCCATCCCTCGATGTGGAATTCGTTGTGGAAGTCAACAACGACCTTCAGAGGGCCCTCGAGCGCTTCAGCGCGCCGGATTCGGACGCCGAGAATGAAACCATGGCGTCTCTGGACGTTGAGCGCTTCTCGCGCGCTGGGCTTGGGCGTCCCTTTTTTGGCGAGGAGGCCGTGCTCGACGGCAAGCCGCGCGCCAGCACGGTCACCGCGTGCACACCGTGCTTGTTGCTCGTGCTGCACCGTCCTCACTTTGGGCAGTTACGCAAGGCGGCCATCGACTTTGGCGGCCGGCTCGAGCGCTACAGGGAGCTACGCGCCCAGCTGCTCAAGACGGCGCTTTCGGACATGGAAGAGCGGCTGCAGAAGGCGCGCGAGGAGGTGGCGGCCAAGCAGGCGACTGGTCCGCGAGAGGTCGCCGTCGGCGCGCCCGCGGCAGAGGCATCGGGCGCGGCCCAAGGACGACGCTCAAGTCTGGAGGTCGCCGTCGGTGCGCCCGCTGCCGCGCCACTTGGTGCGCCGGCGTGGCGACCTCTCGGAATCCCCGGCGTTCCTTGGAAACCCACGGACTAGCCCACGGGCCAGGATGGGCCCTCACATCTCTACATCTCAGAAGCGGATATCACAGGGCACGTGCATGATCCCGATGGGGTCCACCCTGAATTTAGTTCGAACCACTTATGAGCGTCGTATCGAGCTCGAGCAAACAAGTTGGATCATCCATAGAGGATGCGCCACTCGTGCTTGGGGTCTGTATCGGCTGCACGTAGACCGTAGAGTCACTGGAATGAATGCCGAATCCGATTCGCCGAATGACGTGAGAATCAGAATGAACACCGCACGGCATCTACAAGGGATTTAATTAGTTGCCATGAACCATCCGTAGAGATGCGGACCTCGTGCTTGGGGATCCGGACCGATTGCGCGTTGTGTTGAACAGCAGCAGCACAAGTTGTGCAAGTTGGACCCTCGTGCAAAGGGGGTCAGAGCGTTGTGTTGAGCTTTTTTGAGCTACAGAGCGGTTCGGCTGTGTGCTGTGCTCGAGCGCATTATGGTCCTCCTTCACCACTCGGCGACGACGCCCAATTTGCCGAGTTTGCCGCCCATCGGCCCCCTCAGCGGCCCGCTCGGGCCGGTGGCGCTCGGCCTCGGCCCGGGCGACCGCAGCTTGCTCCCACACCAGCAGAGGAGAGCGAAGCACATGCAGACGGTCGCATGCCAGACAGACACCAAGGAGCTCGTCGAGCTGCGCGTGCTCCAGGAGAGCCTGAGCGCTGTGCGCGACCAGCTCACAACGGTGAGCGCGGAGCTCGGGCATACGGAGCGCAGGCTGCGCAGCGAGGTGCGCGAGGAGTATGACGATAGGATGCGGACCTTTGAGCGGCGGACGAAGGAGAAGGTGAAATACATGAAACAGAAGCAGGAGCAGAGCGTTACAACGATGCGCAAGGCGCTGAATGCGCAACTAGGTATTGTGAAGCTGCAGCAGGAGGCCGAGCTCAGGCAGGAGGCCGATAGGCACGCCGAGCAGGTCGCGGCGGAGGCTGTCTCCCTGCGTGCGCAGCTCGAGCAGCAGGAGCTGCGCATCGCGGCGCACGTGCGCGAGAATGCCGAGCTGCGCGAGCAGATGGAGCGCCGCGGCACCGCGGCGCCTACACCTGCCAAGCGTGGCTTTGATGACGGCTCGGAAGCCAAGGTGGCGCAGCTCGAGGCGCAGCTCGCGTCACGAGATGCGACCATCAAGGCGCTCCGAGAGCAGCTGTCCAAGCTAATGGGGACGACGCCGCCAGCGGAGACCCCGCCCACGCCGAGTAAGGCCAAGGGCAAATGATTCAGCCAGGCGCAGTGAGGACTGCACGGAGTTGACCAGAAACTGCCCCACGGCCACGCGTTATAACTAGTTATAACCTCGAACCTCGCGCGCCTTGAACCGAGTCACCGGACACCGCCCAACGTCTGTTACGTCTCATGTCTCAACCCCAATCTCAGCTTCGGCCCCGCCGACCGCGCCGATAATTAGGATAAATTAGGATCGTCGGTATCACCTTTGATCCGGGACCGACCGACCTGCACGCGTTCTCGGACGCTTCATGGGAGGTTCGCAACTCTACCTCGGGCTGGGTCGTCATGTGGGGCAATGCTGCGCTTTCTTGGGGTTCGCGCAAGCAGAAGTGCGTTGCTCTCTCGTCTTGCGAGGCCGAACTTGTCGCACTCTCTGAAGCTACCAAGGACGTTGTCTACTCTCGCAAGTTCGTCACTGGCCTCGACAAGTCCGCGATCCGCGGCCCTACTGATCTCCGCACGGACAATACGGCCGCGCGTCACGTTTCTTACAATCCCGAGCTTCACGACAGGATGAAGCACGTGGCGCGTCGTCACTTCTTCGTGCGCGACATGGTCGAAAACTTTGAGATCAATGTCCCGTTTGTCCCCACGAAGGAGAACGTTGCTGACTTCTTTACCAAGTCCCTCCCAGCGCCGGCTTTCTTCGCCTTTCGCAAGATCCTCATGAACGAGCGCGACCAGGCATCTCCTCCTTCTAAGCTCTCGCCCCTGCTCGTGGGTCTCGCTATGGTCGAGGGGGGGGCGTCCGAAGGAAATGCTTAATACAAGCTTAGGCGAATCGAATGCGGCCCGCTCGGCCGCTTAGTCGGATCGAATGCTCGGCCGTGACCGGGCACTTACCCGTTGGATGGTTCTCACCATCACGTGTT
>Ga0210239_100200_pt1 | contig 50416 bp, 49 predicted proteins | sample ChrtobMetP5a_0mM_FD_155451 | JGI IMG/M metagenome (GOLD analysis project Ga0210239, IMG submission 155451) | Chrysochromulina tobin associated microbial communities from unialgal haptophyte culture, Seattle, Washington, United States - P5a_0mM | ecosystem: Host-associated > Algae > Haptophytes >... | reverse complement strand
GCATGTTAGTTTCACCCGCCCGCCGGCGCTCGGGCTCGACAGTACGGGTCGAGGTGTTGCGCCTACCGCCCTTAACGTTGTTCGCTCTGGAAGACAACCAATCTAGCGCAAGCGCTAGAACCCACCGTCTTCTCTGTGCATCACACTTGTTAGGGATGTTAAGTAATAATCAGCCCCGAGAGCTGGCCTTGTGAGGCCGAGCTCTGAGTCCCTGTGAGTGTGAGGCGCCGAGAGACGGCGGTTAGGACGGAGGTTAAGGTGGTCGGGCGGTGTCGTGCGGTCACTGGTTTGAATCCCCCCATGGGTGGGTGGGTGGTTGTTTGTGGGCAGCTGGTGTAGTCCAAGCCTGCCATTTGAAGACGAGGTTAAGACGAGGTGCCGCAGTTGCCCTCGTGCTGGTAAGGGTGCTGCTCCTCTGCCGAGAGCAAGATAAGCAGCGTTGATCGAGAGAGCGTTGCCGCGCAGCTGCGGCGGCGAGCGTCACACCCGACAGGGCGATCAGCGGTGCACACGCGAGCAGCGAGCGGCCTGTGCCGCTCAAGCTTCCGAGAGCGAGAGCAGCAGCTTCATCGAGAGCGTTGCCGACGCAGCTGCGCACACCCGACAGGGAGATGAGCCGTGCAGACACCGAGCACCGAGCGGCCTGTGCCGCTCAAGCTTCCGAGAGCGAGAGCAGCAGCGTTGATCGAGAGCGTGGCCGACGCAGCTTCGGCGGCGAGCGTCACACCCGACAGGGCGATCAGCGGTGCAGACACCGAGCAGCGAGCGGCCTGTGCCGCCCAAGCCTCCGAGAGCGAGGGCAGCAGCGTTGATCGAGAGCGTGGCCGACGCAGCTTCGGCGGCGAGCGTCACACCCGACAGGGCGATCAGCGGTGCAGACACCGAGCAGCGAGCGGCCTGTGCCGCCCAAGCCTCCGAGGGTGAGAGCAGCAGCTTTGATCGGGAGCGTTGCCGATGCAGCTGCGGCGCGGCGAAGCGGCATTGATCGAGACTGTTGCCGACGCAGCTGCGGCGGCGAAGCGGCGTTGATCGAGAGCGTTGCCGACGCAGCTGCGTCGGTGAGCTTCACATCCGACAGGGCGATCAGCGGTGCAGACACCGAGCAGCGGGGAGCGAGAGCAGCAGCGTTGATAGAGAGCGTTGCCGACGCAGCTGCGGCGGCGAGCGTCACACCCGACAGGGCGATCAGTGGTGCAGACACCGAGCAGCGAGCGGCCTGTGCCGCCCAAGCCTCCGAGGGCGAGAGCAGCAGCTTTGATCGGGAGCGTTGCCGACGCAGCTGCGGCGCGGCGAAGCGGCATTGATCGAGAGTGTTGCCGCCGCAGCTGCGGCGGCGAGCGCCACACCCGACAGGGCGATCAGCGGTGCAGACACCGAGCAGCGAGCGGCCTGTGCCGCCCATGCTTCCGAGAGAGAGAAAAGCAGCGTTGATCGAGAGCGTTGCCGACGCAGCTGCGTCGGTGAGCTTCACATCCGACAGGGCGATCAGCGGTGCAGACACCGAGCAGCGGGGAGCGAGAGCAGCAGCGTTGATAGAGAGCGTTGCCGACGGAACTGCGGCGGCGAGCGTCACACCCGACAGGGCGATCAGCGGTGCAGACACCGAGCAGCGAGCGGCCTGTGCCGCCCAAGCCTCCGAGGGCGAGAGCAGCAGCTTTGATCGGGAGCGTTGCCGACGCAGCTGCGGCGCGGCGAACCGGCATTGATCGAGAGTGTTGCCGACGCAGCTGCGGCGGCGAGCGCCACACCCGACAGGGCGATCAGCGGTGCAGACACCGAGCAGCGAGCGGCCTGTGCCGCCCAAGCCTCCGAGAGCGAGAGCAGCAGCTTTGATCGAGAGCGTTGCCGACGCAGCTGCGGCGGCGAAGCGGCGTTGATCGAGAGCGTTGCCGACGAAGCTGCGTCGGCGAGCGTCACACCCGACAGGGCGAACAGCGGTGCAGACACCGAGCGGCGAGCGGCCTGTGCCGCCCAAGGTTCCGAGAGCGAGAGAAGCAGCGTGGATCGAAAGTGTTGCCGACGCAGCTGCGGCGGCGAGCGTCACACCCGACACGGCGATCAGCGGTGCACATGCCGAGCGGCGAGAGGCCTATGCAGCTCAAGCTTCCGAGAGCGAGAGCAGCAGCGTTGATCGAGAGCTTATCGAGAGCGTTGCCGACGCATCTGCGGCGGCGAGCGTCATACCCGACAAGGCGATCAGCGGTGCAGACGCCGAGCAGCGAGCGGCCTGTGCCGCCCAAGCTTCCGATAGCGAGAGCAGCAGCGTTGATCGAGAGCGTAGCCGATGCAGCTGCGGCGGCGAGCGTCACATCCGACTGGGCGATCAGCGGTGCAGACACCGAGCAGCGAGCGGCCTGTGCCGCCCAAGCTTCCGATAGCGAGAGCAGCAGCGTTGATCGAGAGCGTAGCCGATGCAGCTGCGCGGCAGTGAGCGTCACACCCGACAAGGCGAACAGCGGTGCACACGCCGAGCAGAGGGTTACGCCAGCCACCGAGAGTGGTGAGAGCGACTGTTGCGCCACGGCGAGGTCGCGCGGAACATCCGCGCCAACCGCGAGGATTGGGGGGGCTCGTCATTTGTCATGACGCAATCAGCAGCAGGGGCAGAATCAGCGGAGCCCTGCGCTTTTCGGACACGCGTCGACGAGAGCGCAGGCGACGACAGAAGCCGCCGGTCGGGGACGCTCGAGTGCCGGGCAGGCACAGAATCAGTGGTAACGTCGTGAGTCGAAAGAGGCCGAGACGCCGCCTCTGTGCTACGCCCCTCTTCCGTGCCCATGTATCCATGGCGCGACAGAGTGCGAGAAGGCGATAGAGGCAGGACGCTCGCCGAGCCCTGCGCTTCTCGGACACGCGTCGACGAGAGCGCAGGCGACGACAAAAGTCGCCGGTCAGGGACGCTCGAGTGCAGGGCGGCCCTGGACACACCATCCCCTTCGGGTTCACCACCTCCGCGGGTGCGCGTCATCCGCGAGTCACCAGGCCGAGATGATGAGCCGGCGAGCGCAGAGCTCGGGCCGGCGAGCGCGGAGCCCACGAGCCGAAGGGGAACCACGTGGGACTGCGCCGCGAGTGCACGATCCGCGGGGATCGCAGCCCGAGGGCCGCCGCCAGCTCGCAGAGCCGACGGCACACGTGCTCGCCGTGCAGTCGACGTCGGGGATCGAGAGATAAGATCAGAGAGATGAGAGATGAGGTATCGAGAGACAAGATACCAAGAGATAAGGCAGCTAGTGGCCTGTGCCGCTCGAGCTTCCGAGAGCGAGAGTAGCAGCGTGGATCGAGAGCGTTGCCGACGCAGCTGCGGCGGCGAGCGTCACACCCGACACGGCTGCAGCGGTGCACATGTCGAGCAGAGAGAGGCCTATGCAGCTCCAGCTTCCGAGAGCGAGAGCAACAGCGTTGATCGAGAGTGTTGCCGACGCAGCTGCGGCGGCGAGCGTCGCACCCGACAGGGCGATCAGCGGTGCAGACACCGAGCAGCGAGCGTCCTGTGCCGCCCAAGCCTCCGAGAGCGGGAGAAACAGCGTTGATGGAGAGCGTTGCCGACGCAGCTGCGGCGGCGAGCGTCACACCCGACTAGGCGATCAGCGGTGCAGACACCGAGCAGTAACCGAGCAGCGAGCGGCCTGTGCCGCCCAAGCTTCCGAGAACGAGAGCAGCAGCGTTGATCGAGAGCGTTGCCGACGCAGCTGCGCCGGCGAGCGTCACATCCGACCGGGCGATCAGCGGTGCAGACACCGAGCGGCGAGCGGCCTGTGCCGCTCAAGCTTCCGAGAGCGAGAGCAGCAGCGTTGATCGAGAGCGTTGCCGACGCAGCTGCGGCGGCGAGCGTCACACCCGACAGGGCGATCAGCGGTGCAGACACCGAGCGGCGAGCGGCCTATGCCGCCCAAGCCTCCGAGAGCGAGAGCAGCAGCTTTGATAGGGAGCGTTGCCGACGCAGCTGCGGCGGCGAGCGTCACACCCGAAAGGGCGATCAGCGGTGCAGACACCGAGCGGCGAGAGTCCTGTGCCGCTCAAGCTTCCGAGAGCGAGAGCAGCAGCTTTGATCAGGAGCGTTGCCGACGCACCTGCGGCGCAACGAAGCGGCATTGATCGAGAGTGTTGCCGACGCAGCTGCGGCGGCGAGCGTCACACCCAACAGGGCGATCAGCGGTGCAGACACCGAGCACCTAGCGGCCTGTGCCGCTCAAGCTTCCGAGAGCGAGAGCAACAGCGTTGATCGAGAGCGTGTCCGACGCAGCTTCGGCGGCGAGCGTCACACCCGACAGGGCGATCAGCAGTGCAGACACCGAGCGGCGAGTGGCCTGTGCCGCCCAAGCTTCCGAGAGAGAGAAAAGCAGCGTTGATCGAGAGCGTTGCCGACGCAGCTGCAGCGGCGAGCGTCACATCCGACAGGGCGATCAGCGGAGCAGACAACGAGCAGCGAGCGGCCTGTGCCGCCCAAGCTTCCGAGAGCGAGAGCAGCAGCTTGATCGAGAGCGTTGCTGACGCAGCTGCGGCGGCGAGCGTCACATCCGGCACGGCGATCAGCGATGCAGACACCGAGCGGTTAACCGAGCGGCGAGCGGCCTATGCCGCCCAAGCTTCCGGGGGCGTGAGCAGCAGCTTTGATTGGGAGCGTTGCTGACGCAGCTCTTGCGGCGAAGCGGCGTTGATCGAGAGCGTTGCGGACGCGGCGGGGGCGGCGAAGCGGCGTTGATCGAGAGTGTTGCAGACGCAGCTGCGACGGCGAGCGTCACACCCGACAGGGCGATCAGCGGTGCAGACACTGAGCAGCGAGCGGCCTGTGCCGCCCAAGTTTCCGAGAGCGAGAGAAAGAGCGTTGATGGAGAGCGTTGCCGACGCAGCCGCGGCGGCGAGCGTCACACCCAAAAGGGCGATCAGCGGCGCGCGCGCCGAGCAGCGCGCGGCCTGTGCCGCTCAAGCTTCCGAGGGCGAGAGCAGCAGCTTCGATCGAGAGCGTTGCCGATGCTGCTGTGGCGGCGAGCGTCACACCCGACAGGGCGATCAGCGGTGCAGCCGCCGAGCAGCGAGCGGCCTGTGCCGCCCAAGCTTCCGAGAGCGAGAGAGGCAGCGTTGATCGAGAGCGTTGCCAACGCAGCTGCGGAGGCGAGCGTCACACCCGACACAGTGATCAGCAGTGCACATGTCGAGCAGAGAGAGGCCTATGCAGCTCAAGCTTCCGAGAGGGAGAGCAACAGCGTTGATCGAGAGCGTGGCCGACGCAGTTGCGGCGGCGAGCGTCGCACATGACAGGGCGATCAGCGGTGCCGACGCCGAGCAGCGAGCGGCCTGTGCTGCCCAAGCTTCCGAGAGAGAGAGCAGCAGCGTTGACTGAGAGCGTTCGCTGACGCAGCTGCGGCGGCGAGCATCACACCCGGACGGGCAATCAGCGGTGCAAACTCCGAAGAGCGAGAGTCCTGTGCCGCCCAAGCTTCCGGGAGCGAGAGCGGCAGCTTTGATCGAGAGTGTTGCCGATGCAGCTGCGGCGGCGAGCGCCACACCCGACAGGGCGATCAGCGGTGCAGACACCGAGCACCGAGCGGCCTGTGCCGCTCAAGCTTCCGAGAGCAGCAGCTTGATCGAGAGCGTTGCCGACGCAGCTGCGGCGGCGAGCGTCACACCCTACAAGGCGATCAGCGGTGCCGACGCAGAGCAGCGAGCGGCCTGTGCCGCCCAAGCTTCCGAGGTCGAGAGAGGCAGCGTGGATCGAGAGCGTTGCCGATGCAGCTGCGGAGGCGAGCGTCCCACCTGACACGGCGATCAGCGATGCACATGTCGAGCAGAGAAAGGCCTATGCAGCTCAATCTGCCAAGAGCGAGAGCAGTTGCGTTGATCGAGAGCGTTGCCGACGCAGCTGCGGCGGCGAGCGTCACACCCGACAGGGCGATCAGCGGTGCAGACACCGAGCAGCGAGCGGCCTGTGCCGCCCAAGCTTCCGAGAGCGAGAAAAGCAGCGTTGATCGAGAGCGTTGCTGACGCAGCTGCGGCGAGTGTCACGCCCGACAGGGCGATCAGCGGTGCAGACACTCACACCCGACTGGGCGATCAGCGGTGCAGACACTGAGCAGCGAGCGGCCTGTGCCGCTCAAGCTTCCGAGAGCGAGAGCAACAGCGTTGACCGAGAGCGTTGCCGACGCAGCTGCGGCGGCGAGCGTCACACCCGACAAGGCGACCAGCGGCGCAAACGCCGAACAATGAGAGTCCTGTGCCGCCCAAGCTTCCGAGAGAGAGAGCAGCAGCGTTTATCGAAAGCGTTGCCGACGCAGCCGCGGCGGCGAGCGTCACACCCGACAGGGCGATCAGCTGTGCACATGCTGAGCGGCGAGAGGCCTGTGCCGCTCAAGCTCCCGAGAGAGAGTGCAACAGTGTTGACCGAGAGCGTTGCCGACGCAGCTGCGGCGGCGAGCGTCACACCCGACAAGGCGACCAGCGGTGCAAACGCCGAACAATGATAGAACAATGAGAGTCCTGTGCCGCCCAAGCTTCCGAGAGAGAGAGCAACAGCGTTGATGGAGAGCGTTGCCGACGCAGCTGCGGCGGCGAGCGTCACACTCAACAGGGCGATCAGCGGTGCAGACACGGAGCAGCGAGCGGCCTGTGCCGCCCAAGCCTCCGAGAGCGAGAGCAACAGCGTTGATGGAGAGCGTTGCCGACGCAGCTGCGGCGGCGAGCGTCACACCCGACTGGGCGATCAGCGGTGCAGACACTGAGCAGCGAGCGGCCTGTGCCGCTCAAGCTTCCGAGAGCGAGAGAAGGAGCGTTGATGGAGAGCGTTGCCGACGCAGCTGCGGCGGCGAGTGTCACACCCGGCAGGGTGATCAGCGGTGCGCGCGCCGAGCAGCGAGAGTCCTGTGCCGCTCATGTTTCTTAATGAGCGAGAGCAGCAGCTTAGATCGAGAGCGTAGCCCAGAGTTGGAGGTTCCCAAGCCTCCTCCGAGCCACACCATAGTAGGGGTCGCCACAAGCCCCGGGAAGACAGCGTGCATGTCGAGCCATCCCAGCGTGGGGAACGCTCGATAGACGGCACATGCAGGTGTATTCCAGCACGAGCTCGGTCCCTTGAGAAGAGCACATCTGGTGTTACTTGTGAAGACGTGCGGCATAGCCGGCAGAGCAATCCCTGGCGCTGCCTCCACCCTGGTCGAGAGGAAGGTCCTTGTAGGCGGCGCTGAAAGCGAGAGCGCAAATGTATCTGGTCCCTATGCACGACAAACGCGGCGGAGCCGCTGACCAGGATGCGCGACGCGCTTGGGGCGACGTCTCAGGAGATCTATGCGACACGTCACGCAATACGGATCTTGCTTCGCCAGATTTGGCAAGCACAGTGCTTCTGTATATTCATGCATGCATGCATGTTAGTTTCACCCGCCCGCCGGCGCTCGGGCTCGACAGTACGGGTCGAGGTGTTGCGCCTACCGCCCTTAACGTTGTTCGCTCTGGAAGACAACCAATCTAGCGCAAGCGCTAGAACCCACCGGGTCGAGGCTCTAGTAGCCTTTTCACACCGGTCCCGCCGGTCCGCTCACCGGTTTAGGTTGCACCAGTACACCCCACAGAGCTCATTAGGAGGTCATAAGGAGGTCATAAGGAGGTCATAAGGAGGTCATCACTGGTTCAGGTTGCACCCGTACACCCCACAGAGCTCCCGCTGGCACCTGTCGATGCCCACGTCGGCATGGCCTGGCGCGACGCTGTCGGCGAGGGTGCTGAGGGCCTCCCCCAAGCACTTTGGCCGTGCCGTCAGCCCGGCTGGCGCGCGCGAGAGGTTGCGCAGCGCCGCGCTTGTGATCGCGCCCTTGAGCGCCGCGGTGCGTAGCCCGGCGGCGGCGTAGAAGGCGGAGGGGCGGAGGGTCATCGAGGAGAGGCAGAATCCTTGGATGTAGTAATCGAGGGACACCTTGATCAGGTTGCGATCGGCAAGGTCCTGACGGCCGACCAATTGCCCCTTGAGCTGCTCGTGCGCAGTGCGCCGGTCCCTGTACTCATTCGTCGGGTCGATGCCGACCCCCGGCGTAATGAAGGCACGCTCACCGAGCAAGCTAAAAATGGCCTCCTGAAGCCGGGGCGCATCCACGGCGACGAAGACCTTGGCCTCGACGCCGCTACTGCTCGTTGTCGGAGTAGCACGCAGCTCGTCGGCCGACACGGGGTTGCCGCCGCTGATGACGGCCCTCAGTTTCTCTAGACAGCTCACCGCGGCGCCTGGCATCACGAGAGGCAACTCGGCGCCACGGCGGCGGCCAGCAGTGCCGCCGACGACGAGGGCGCTGCCGCCGCCGCCGCTGATGGACATGTTGCGGCAGCGCAGCCGATCGCGAGGTCCCCAGAAGGTCACGTCGCCGAGGTTGCCACTGTAGGAGCGCCAGAGGTCGTCGATGGCGTCAAACGCGGCCGGAGTCTCGTCAGGGAAGAATCGCTTATCTTCAGCGTACCTGATGAGGGACGCAATCAGCATGCACTCAGAGTCTCGTCAGGGAAGAATCGCTTATCTTCAGCGTACCTGATGAGGGACGCAATCAGCATGCACTCAGGGCGGCAATCAGAGGTCTTATGAGCCACTCCGAGGCGCAAGGAGCGTAAGATGTCGTGAATGGTGCGCGCCTTGAGACAGACGAGGGGCGCAATCAGCATGCACTCAGGAGCGCAATCAGCATGCACTCAGGGGCGCCATCAGCATGCGTACATGGTGCGCGCCTTGAGACAGACGAGGGGCGCGGAGGCAGCTATCGGAGAGCCGAGCAGTCGACGATGGAGGAGCGCTCGTGGGCGGTAATTAGCCCAGATGGCGCACGAGATGCAGTGCCAGGAGGGCGAGCCCTGCCCACGTGCACCCGCCGGTCCCGCCGGTTGGAAGAGCGGGTAGCGGCCGAGCACCGCCGCGGCGCTGGTGCGACGGCGCTTGATGGCGGAGGGGAGAGCCGGTCGCAGGATGCGGCCCCAGTTGACGGTCGTCGCCCAGCCGTTGAGCTGCACCCACTGGGTCCCGTTGGCGAGGTGCTCGGATAAGTGCTCCTCCCAGTCCTCATCCCCCTGATGGCTCCCGTCTTCATGGAGCACCTCGAGCACCGCTTTGCTCACGCCCGCGCCGAGGAAGCGCGCCTTCCACATGCGTTGCTTCGCGGGCGTCCAGCGCAGGTCGAGGCCCGCGTGGCCGCCAAAGTAGCGCGTCCAGTCGTACCGGCCGTAGTTCTCGACGTACACGTACAGCCCCGTGCCCAGCGCGTAGAGGACGAGGGCAGCGATGTGACTCGGCATGAAGCCCATGCCCACGTTCCTCCAGTGATCTCGGATGACGAGCAGCTGCGATGCGCCGATGCCCTCGACGGGCGCGGGCTCGCGGGTGGCGGTCTCGTGCATCTCCGCGTAGCGCTCGAGCGCCTCGCGAAACCCGTCGCAGCCTGAGCCGCGGCTGCAGCTCGCCTCGAAGCTCTCGATCTCACCGTAGTAGTCGGGAGTGGCGGCAGGCGGCTCGGCGCAGTCGGCAAACGACCCGGTCGTGCAGCGGCCGCCAAGCCACGCGCAGACCCGATCCGCCGCCGGCCGCGCGCGCTCGCACTCGGCGCGCGTGCGCAGGCTCGTGCACTGGCGTGGGACGGAGCTCACGGCCTCGCAGCATGTCTCGCCGTTGACGCCGCCGCCTTCGGGGCAGCTGGCCGGCGCAAAGGCGGCGCAGCAGCGTGGCGCGTCCGCAGGCAGGCGGCCGCCACCGCGTCGGCGCCGTGCGCGAGCGGAGGCGGCGAGCGGACGCACGAGGACGAGGACGATAACGCCGACGCTCAGCAGCACATTCCGCATGAAGCTTCTCCGCGGCCCTCTCATATCACTCAGCGGGAGCGTGAAGTGTGAATATCATTTTGTGAGGCTTGGGGCCCCTAGGTACAATGTATCCCCGGCGTTACGTTTTCAACTCTGGCCGTGCTGTGGAATCGGTCTGGCCGCCAAGACCGAGCGCTCTGGGCCTGTGGGGAATCGGTCGGGCGGCCAACCCAAGATTAACCGATCGATCGGCTTCTTTGGGTCAAATAATGATTACCCAAGAATCTATGACCTCAAAGGACAACTCGTAAAGTCAAAAGTGTTCAATTTATATTCCTATGTCTAACGGAGAGTAATCCTAAAGCCCTGCATCACACGGCCTCATCGTAGTCGTCCGCAGCGAGGGCGGCGATGGCGGCCTCACTCTCCCGGGAGAGGGCCTTCTCACGCCCCGCGAGCTCGTCGATCCTCCTCGCGAGATCGTGAGCTCGCGGTCGTGCGCCCATCACAGCGCGTACTACCGGGTGATCGCGCTGCTGCGTGGCGATCTCAAGGGCGGCATGCAGGATCTGGTGCGTGCGCGGCGTGCGGAATCGCTTCTTAGCGGCCGTGGGCTCACGCCCCCAGTGATGATGCTCCTCATCAGCCAGGTCGAGCACGTCCATCAGCATGGCACCCAATCCGAGCGTCGCGAGGCGCAACGAGACGGGCAGTGTGTCGGGCAGACGCCCTTGCTCCACACAGCGCCGTCGCCACGTGGCGAGCGGCCCAGGCGCGCCAAGCCGCTCGAGGAGCTCGATCGTCTGCCGCTGTGCCGTCGCCATCCGTACCAGTCTCTGTTGGGTCGTGAGCGCCTTTTGGATGGCAAGGGTCGAGGCGAGGCGGGGCAGTTGCTCTGCCCTGGAGGAGAGCTGACGGGAGGCGGTCACGTACTCGTACAGCTGGCTCACCCGCCCGTAGGCCACGTCGGCGAGGCTTCGCTCCTCGTCAGAGTAATGCATGCCACCTCCTTTTTTGGCAATGGCGAGCCGCGAGCCCCAAGTTTCGTCCTTTTCACACTCGAGGGGAAGATGGAAGCTCTCGAGGCGCGCGCTCACGCCCTCAAACCAACCCACCACTGCCAACGAGTCGTCCTGAAAGCGCACCGCCAAGCTCATCGCCACCGGCCTCGAGGGCGGCGGCGAGGGCGGCGAGGGCGGCGAGGGCGGCGAGGGCGGCGGCACCTGCAAGCAGACCCAAACACGCGGCCTCGGGCTCGGTGTGGGGAATGTCTTCTCATTGAGCTCAGAGAGCAAAGCAAGCACATCCTCTCGTCGCTCCGCCAGCACCACGTTCGACTTCTTACGCAGCTGCCGTCGCACTCCCTCTTCGAAAGACACGACAGTTGGGGCAGCCGGTGAGCCTGGGGTAGGGGGAGGCAGGGGCGCCGCGTCAGGCTTCGGAGCGGCCGCCGCGTGCACCATCGGCGGCGGTGGTGGCAGTGACGACGGCGGCGGTCGCGGCCCACTGCCAGCCATGCCCGCCATGCCCGCCATGCCCGCCGGCGGTGGCGGCGGCGGCGGAGGTCGCGGCGGAGGTGGCGGGCCGCCTATTCCGGGCAGTGGCGGTGGCGCGAGCGGTGGCGGCGCGAGCAGCGGCGGTGCGAGCAGCGGCGGCATAAGCGGTGGTGGCACGAGCCCACCAGTCGGTGCCGCGTGCGACGACGCTGCGGAGACCGTGCCAAGGTTGCCTCGGAGGTCGAGCTGTTGCCGTGCTGCAGCAATGGCACTTGCCCACTCCCGCGCCTCGGCCTCACGATTCGCCACCTTGCTGGTATTGGCGCGCACCATGATGCGGCGCTCGGGGAAAACATCGGGCGACGTGCCGGAAAAGTGCACCTCGAACTCGCCCATGCGGCCAGGCCGCACGTCAATCCACTCGAGCAGCTGCAGACGGCACGCCGTGCCCTTCTTGGTGAAATAAGTGAGCGATTGCTCGTCCAAGAGGAAGAAGCGCTTCTGCCACACGTGCGGAAACGCACGTGCGCGCTTCCGCAGCCAGCCACTCTTGTGCTCCTTGAGGCCCTGCGGCGCTGCTGGCCGCGGCGAGGCCATTGCGTTCACGGCCAATGTTTAGAATTCGTTCACGCCGACAGTTCGGCCCGGCCCGGCGTGTCGAACAAGTCTGTCAAGTTAAATACTTGTAATAAACGGCCCTTCTGTCCGGGATACACTACTGTAGGGGTTGCGACCCGCCGCCGCTGCGCTCATGGCTGCCGCTCTCCCAAGCCAAGCAGCACGCGCCATCACATGCCATCAGGGCATCACCTCGACGGCGCATCCGGCTCGAGTTTGACCGCAGACCATGTAACGCGACCCTGCTCGGCCGGCGCACCCATGAGCACACCGCCCACATGCACCTCGCCCTCGAAGACTCGCGATCCCGCTTCGGTTCCACTGCGGCCGCCGGCGCCGCCGCCGCCACTGCTGCTGCCCACACCGCCTGCGCTCTCGCCGCCTCCGCCTCCGCCGCCTCCTCCTCCGCCTCCTCCTCCTCCTCCGCCGCCGCCTCCTCCGCCGCCTCCACCAACCGTCGAGATCGTCGAGATCGTCGAGATCGTCGAGATCGACCCGAGGCCCGAGAGAGGCGGCGCGGGGCTGACGTTGCGCGTGGCGGCGGGCGAGGAGGTCGCCGAGGCGACGGGCGATGTACTCGGAGAGGACTGAGGCGAGTATCCGCGTGCAATCGATCCCCCCGGCGTGTTGAGCGCGAGCCTCAAGGGATGGTCCTGGTGCAAAATGAGCCCACACAGCACGCCGCACATGCCGAGGCATGCAAAGAAGATGGAGACGCCAGCGTAAGGGTTGGGGTCGACCGACGGGGCATCCGCCGTCGTGAGCTCAAGCACCTGTTCTCAGGGGTCATTGGAGGGTCAGGAGTGGGTCATCAGGGGGTCATCAGGGGTCATGAGGGGGTCATGAGGGGGTCATCAGAGGTCATCAGGAGCTCAAGCACCATCCCCACGACGAGCGGCAGGATGAAGAGGACGGAGTTCTGTAGCGTCGTGACCAGTCCGTAGGCGATACCAAGCTGCTGGCGGCCGACGACGGAGGGGATGGACGGCCAGATGACGGACGCGAAGACCGCATACCCGAGGCCGATGCCGACGAGAAGCAGAGGCGCCGGCAGAGAGGTGAGGGCGAGCAGCGCGTGCGAGGTAGCGAGCAGCGCCGCCGAGAGCACCACTAGTGTCGCGCGCTGCCCGTAACGATCGACCATGGACCCGAAGAGGGGCGTGAGCAGCGCTGAGAGCACGTACGGTTCACTCATCACGAGGCCGGCCGTGGTCTGCGCCTCCACGAGCGCCTGGCAGAAGGCGCTGTCGCGTGCATGTCCTTCGCGGTTCGAACACATGATCGCCATCTGATGATCATTGGAGCCGTCGTAGACGAAGGTCTTCTGTCCGCCAGGGTACTTCCACACGGACCCCTGTGGGAAGTAGTCGCGATCGAGCAGCAGCGCCGACGCCACGTTGTTGAACGGGAGCACCGTCCCGTACACAATGCAGCACATGATCGCGAGCAGCCAAAAGGGGCGCGGCAGCGTGCGCACGTCGCGCGCCATCGTGAGCATGAGCGCTTCGCACGCGCCCGCGCACGTCGTCGTCGCCGCTGCCGCCGCTGGAGGCGAGGGAGGCGGCGAGGGTGGGGGCGTGCCCGCCGCGCCTCCCGAGCCACCGTTGCCGCCATCCGAAGGCGTAACCGCGGGCGTACGTTGGGCGGCAGAGGCCGTAGGGCGGCTCGGGATGCTAGGCAGCGGCGGCGGCTGAGTGCGCAGCGGCGGCAGCGGCGGGGCTCGGTAGCGAAAGGAGGCCGAGGGCACGGCAGCCGCGACGACGGGTGATGCGTTGGTCGAGGTGGCTGCGAGCACGAAGCGGGGCGGCGGCGGTGGCGAGGGCTCGATTAGTAGCGAAGGGTTCGCACGCAGGATGCGAGCGGCGTCTGCATCGAGCCACTGGACCGCGACGCAGGAGAAGAGCCCGAGGGTACACAGCAGGGTGCCAAACCAGAGTGGCGCGGCGACCGAGTACGTGGCGGAGGCGATGTAGGGCGAGAGCGCGTTGTTGATGACCGATCCTAATCGGGAGATGGAGAGCACTCCTCCTAAGGCAAACCCGAGCTCCCCAGCCACGAACCATCGCTCGATCAGGGCGGACTGCGCGACCGAGATGGACTCTCCACCGAGGCCGAAGAGGAAGCGTCCGACGAGCATCAGTGGCAGGGAGCCGAGGGAGCAGCCGGTCGCAAAGACGGCCTGGCCGACGAGGATGAGCGCCGAGAAGAGATTGAGGGAGATGTAGAGGCCTGCCTTGTCGACGAGCAGCCCGCCAAAGAGCGGCAGCACAATGTTCGGGATGCTGTACACGCTGTACAGCAGGTCGTAATACACCTCAAACTTCGGCTCGTTCCTGTATGCGTTCTGGAGCGGCCGGTAAAGCGCGGCCGGGTTGTCGTAGCAGTAATAGTTGCACCCCATGAAAAAGGAGGTGAGCGCGAGCACGAGCCACCGCCGCCCCATGGTTGACCGTTCGAGCTTCCCGGTCGTGTGGAGCTTGCCGTCAGCTGGCGAAAGGAAGGGCTCGGTCAGCGTCGCCTTGGACGGCCGCGGCAGCTGCGCCTGTGTCCACAAGCGCTGCACCATGGGCGTCTTTGTCATGATGACACGTGCAGGCGTGCGCACGGAAGCACGCAAGATCGAGAACGGAGCTCACGGTCCCAATGCGCACGAGGACTATCGACCCAGCGCCGACTAAGTCCGCCGACACCTCCTTTCTGCAATCCGACGCAGCCGTGCGAGGCGATCTGCGGTGTCTCGCGCGGGCTGTGGTCACACGTTGGACTGTGAATGCTGGACCGATCCCAAAGATTGTTCCTGGGAGAAGTCATAAATCCAGAGCCAATATTTTCGCGACACTGCACGTAACACAATCCGAGCAATGATGCCTCGGAACGTCGATCGTCCAGTGGCTGCATTCGCATTGATATCCAATCTTGAATCTAAAAGAATTCCCCCTTTGGAACTGTGTTCTAATAGGCTCTGCGTTAGGTTCCAAGTCAGTCACTCCTTTTTAGACACAACATCTATTCCAAGAGCTCCCATTTCACCTCCTCAAAATCGTGAAGCACTTCCTGACCGCTCATGAGGCCTTCCCCTCGGTCGTAGCGCACCCGCCACATCGTACTGCGTTTGCCAGTACGCATGATGTCACGGTAGCTTGAGTTCAACGCCGAGGTCGTACTCCACGACTTCGGCGTCGAGTAGGGCACGGGCGAGGAGTACTCAACGACCTCGCCCTTGTGCCACTCGTTGTCATCAGACCAGAAGACGCGCACTCTGGAACCGACGATGCTCCTCGGCATGCGCCGAAAGTGCGGTCTGAGCACTGGCGAGGATGCGTCTGTCTCCGGCGCGGCTGAGTCAGCGGTAGCGGTAGGACGAAGTGACGCCACATGGAACTGGCGCTTCGAGCAGTTACGGATGGCGCTCTTGAACTCGTCGTACTCGAGGGTCCCGTTGCCATCTGCATCAAGCTCGTTGAAGAGAATGTCAAGATCTTCTCTTGATGCGTCGTAGCCGAGCGCGGCGACTGCGTAGCGAAACTCCTTCGCGTCGATCAGGCCATCGCCATTTCGATCCCAATCTCGAAACAGATCCAGCAACTTGACCGAAAACCTGTTGAGAATGGCTTTGAGTTGGTCAGGGACGCTCTCACCACTCTGCATCGAGAGCTTGACCATATCAGGCAGTGCAGTGACTCTTGCCGCATAGAGACCCCGCTCAATCTTCTTCACGTTGAGCTTCTCGGCGCGCCTCAAATTCTTCAAGGAAGCTTCCGACCCTGTGCCCTTGCGCAACATCGTGTTGAGCTCCTTGTACTCGAGCGAGCCACTCCCGTCCTCGTCGAGCGAGTCGAATAGCTTATCGACCTCCGGCCGTGGAACGTCAATCCCAAAGGACCGAATCGCACGGGCAAACTCGCCCTTGTCGATGGTGCCCGACTTGTCCTCGTCCCACTTCTTGAAGAGATCACACACGCGTTCAGATGCCCGCAACAACGCATCGCGGAGCGAAAACTGCAGGAACTCGGACATGTCAATCTTGCCACTCCCGTCCTCGTCCAGCGCTTGGAATCGCTCTCGCAGCTCTTGCTCGGAAGGATTGCCAACTTCTCGATCACGCACATACCTTTTGAACTCGTTGTAGTCGAGCATCTGATCTTGGTCTTCGTCGGCTGCGTCACGCTCCATGGCGTTCTGGCGCATTCCAATCGCAAACTCCTCCTCACCTGTTCCACTCAAATCATCTTTGGTCGAATGAACTTGATCCTGTGGCAAAGGCACGTGGGCGGGCCGGGCCGCGTGCGCACTTCCGCCCTTCACCGCGGCAAGCGTCGCCATATTCCCACGCCGCGAAACTACCCGGTACCACAAAAGGCGTGTTGTGCGGGTCGCACTCTTTGTGGACCTGTGAAAAGGGTTTTTTCGACGCCTCAGTACATTCGCTTGGCCCCACTCTCCTCCTCAGAGTCAGGCCGCGGGAGCTTTCTCTTCTTCTTCTTCCCCGCGCCAAGGCCGCTGTTCGCGCCCGCTACGGCGCCCGTCGCCGCCACAACCTCTCCAGAGCGATCGCACTTGAGGCTGCGTGCATTTGGTCCGAGCACGGCGCTGGTCTCGCCACCAAAGATGAGCCGGTAAGAGTCGGGTGCGCCCGAGACGGCGCCGGCGGAGCCGGAAGGGGAGGGCGCCGTGATGGGCGCCGGCCGCGGTGGCAGCAGCACACGCAGCGCGTGAAGCTTCTCATTTCGTCCAAAGGCGATCTCGAGCACCTCGTAGCCAGCCTCCGTGCCGCCGGCCGCCGCGCCGCCCACGTGTGCGCCCGCCACGGCGCGCTCGACGTCCCCAACGGACCTCGTCGATGGTGCCCACGACGGCGCGGTTTCGTCGATCTCGATCCGGAGCTTTGGCGGTGGCTTGAGGTCTGACGAGAAGGCGCCGAGCGTTGGGTGCGGGCGCCACTGCTGGCTCATCGAGGCGGCGAGCCGCGCCGGCAACGCCTCCACGGCAAACGGCCTATGCCCGAGCCACACGTTCACCAGGAAGGTGACGCGGGTCGTGCCGGCCGGAGCGCCACGCCCCGGGCAGGGCACCGCACCATGTAGCTTAGCTCCATCAAAGACGATGGTCTTGCCGAGGCGTGGGTAGCTGAGGGCGCCGCCGCGCACGGGGCCATACACAGACGCCACCGCCTCCGGCGACGCCGCCGTCGGTGCACCGGCATCGAGTATAAGCGTTGGCGCGCCGACTGCGGTGAGGTACGTGACGGTTGAGAGGTGAGGATGGACGTGGACACCGCCGCCGCCGGGCAAGTCGCAAAAGTGCTCATCCACGTCCCAGTGGAACTCGATGCCTTCGTGCCGGTGCCCGCCGCCACGCACCTGCGCCCACCACTCAGCTCCTGACGTGGCCGGATTGAAGGGCACACCGGCCGTGTGGCGCTCAAAGATGGCACGGGCGAGCCGCTCGAGGGCGCAGCGCGGCTCGGCGTCGGCCGCGAGCCAGTTGGAGGAGTTGAGCGCGAACGCCATTGTGCAATCCTTGCACAGCACCGTCGCCTCCGCCTCGGTCAGCCGCAGCGCGCCGCAGCGGAAGCGGTAGTCGAGCGCCTCGCCACCGGTGACTCGGTTGGAAGCGTCGAGTTTGGGCGGCTTGGCAGGAGATGCTACGGGTACGGCCGCTTCCGACGTCCAGGAGTGCGAGGGCGGCGCCGCGCTGCTGGGCGCCACCTTGGCCTTCATCGAGCCGAGGATGTCATCGATGTTCATCGTGTGCGTGCGTCGCGTGGCTCGAGCGTGCAAGAGTGTGAACAAGCGGGCGCGCTCGTGTTTGAGAACGCATATGTGTGAATGAACTCCTTTGGACGTTACTTCTTCCACCGGTCGGTTTGCCAGTCGTACCTCTCGCCGTCGCTCGGGTAAGGGAAGCTCTCAAAGTCCGCAAACGAGGTGCCAGGCTGGTGCAGCGGCTTTCCGTTGCGGCTCGAGCACACGTCGGGCTGGGCAAAGGAGCGCAGGTCGTGCGAGGCGACGCATCGCGGCTTCGAGCCGGCGTACGCGCCGCCATAGCCAGGTGGGCCGAGCTTCGCGCCCGCGGCGATGGGGCGGGTGCACGTGGCATTGTCCTGCATCAGGTACAGCCGCATCCAGTAAGGATCTCGGGCGTAGTGGCGCCATAGATCATCCTCGCACCGAATGGGCACTGCGCCTTTGGCGACGCTCGGACGAAAGGTCTGCAGGGCCGCATACCTACCAGCAGTGGCCGTCACGAGGCCATCAGCGAGGCCATCAGCGAGGCCATCAGCGAGGCTATCAGCGAGGCCATCAGCGAGGTCATCAGCGAGGCCATCACGAGGCCATCAGCGAGGGTCATCAGCGCACTGCTTCAGAAGCTCCGCCACGTAATCGGCGACTGCATCCGTCGTGAGGGCGGCCATTCGCGCGCGCCCGGCCATCGCAACTGCACGGGCGTATGCGTCGTTGGCCTTGAGCCATCGTACCATCGCAGGCACGGCGGCCGCGTCGGGTACGGAGACATAATGGATGCCCGGCAGCAGCCCCAGCTCATAAAACTCCTGATGGGTCATGCCATCACGCACGTAGATGACCACCGAGCCGCAGAGCAGCAGGTACTTGAACTTGTTCGCGTACCCAATCGACGCCGAGTTGAGCAGATACTTGTAGCTGCACTGCTCGGTGAACGTCATGTAGCACAGGTGTTGCTGGAACCCACCGGTACGATGCCGGTTGATCGTGGCGCAGGTCGAGTTGATGCGGCCGTGATCTCCGATGAAGAGCTCGTTCACAAGCATCTCGGCCGGCGAGATCTTCGCCTGGGCGGCGAGCCGTTTGCGATAGGACGAGCCCACGTTCCCTGTATGGACCTGATGAGGGCGACAATCATCACGGAGCTCACCACCGCGAGCACAATCTTATCTGCCCACGAGATCGCAATCAACGGCCATCCAATCACGGAGCTCACCGCGAGCTCAATCTTATCTGCCCACGAGATCGCCGCGCTCTGCTCGAGCATCTGTGGCTGCAGCCGGCTCCACGGAGGCGTGCGCAGTTTGTGCGGCCGACGCGGCATGTAGAAGCTGAAGTCGGGCCACGCGAGGTCAAGGTGGGCGCTGTCGATGGTCGATGAGAAGAGAGGAGGCGGAAGGCCGCCGCCGCCGCCGGCGACTGGGAATCCGGGGTAGAGGCGCACGGTGCGCGGCCACTCCATGCGGTCCACCTTGATGCGGATGCGCGGCTCGTCCACGGCCGCGACGACCAGGTCCACGTCGGGCAGATTCGGGTGGCGGCGCAGAACGTCCAGCATGGGCATCAGTCTTGCGGGTGCGTAGTGGCGATCGAAGAAGACGGCGCGATAGTCGCTGAGGTGAAGCTCGCCGCCGACCACCTGCAGCCGCGCGCAGTACATAGTGTCGTTCTTGAAGCACTCTTTGATGGCTGACTCGATCATGCCCGGGTCGATGTAGGTGAAGGGCTGCAGCTGCCGACGCGCAATCGCCTGCCAATCCCAGTGCGCGTGCAGCTCGAGCAACTGGCGCGTGAGGCTGCCGGCGCTCGTGCTGGATGCGCTGCCGCCGCCGCCGCCGCCGCCGCCGCTACTGCTGCTGCTGCTGCCGTTACCGCTACCGCTGCTGCTGCTGCTTCTGCTGCTTTCAGCTACGGTCGCCTCGATCGCCTCACAGGCCACAAGCTTCTGTCGGAGCCGCTCATTCTCGGCGCGGAGCTCATGCAGCTCGGAAGTAGATGGTCCTTTTGCTGGTGCTGAAAACCCGTGGGAGACCAATGCAAACAGAAGGAGCGTCGTGGCGAGGAGCAGGGCGATGGTTCGGGACTGCATGGCTTTCGCGCACGCCCGATACGACGCATATGTCGGCTTTCGTTGGAGTTTCTAGGGCGCCGGCCCGAGGTCAAGTTGGAAAATATAGGGGCCCAGCACCGCTGTACACACCGATGCTCTAGATTTGCTCAGAAGAGGCCGGGAGTCTGATGGCCACTAGGCCACACAGGAGCATACGGAGCGTATATAGCCGCGCGACTAACGCACGACGGGCTTCCCTCAATACCGCGCCAGCCGCCGAGGGGAACCGCGGGCCATCCCCCCGGAGACAGGGCGCGCCTCGCCGCAGCGTGTCCACCTCTATGGCCACGCCCGAAGGCCGCCTCTTTCCTTTTCCTCCGAACCGCTTCCACGCACCGCTCAGCTCTCACTTCAGCCAGCTCGGGATCCGGTTGATCTCCGGGCCCGGGCCCAGGCCGTTCGTCGGATGCCGCTGGTACTTGGAGCCGCCGGGCATGTGCGGCACTGCGGGCAGGGGGATGGCAGGGTGCGCGCGACGACCAGTGTGACCAAGGCGTGATGGGGGAAGTGCATGGCGACCTCGAGAGAGCAGAGGGCGGGAGGAAACGCGCGGGGGCGGCTGCGGCGCGGGGGAGCGCGTCGGGGGACTCACGTGTGTACGGATCTGGGTGCCTAAACTCCGCCAGCTTCGCCTCGCCATCGCTCACAATCTTCTCCACCAGCCGCGGGTCCTTGACAAACTTGTTTGCGTCAAACTCCGCACGCATCGCGAAGCCGCGCTCGATGAAGAGGTCGCGGTGCACTGCCCAGTTCTGCAGATTCTTGAGCGAGTGCCGATACAGCTTCATCACGCGCATCGAGTGCACGGAGTAGGCCGACATGCTGTTTTCAGGTCTCGACACCACGCCAAGGCGACCGCGACGGCGCTCCTCATCTTTCCGCCACGCTTTCATCATCTGCTCGGCACATGGGACGCGACCCCGAATCGTCGAAGTATGAATGTCCAATCATGCGGGGGAAATCCCAACGAGGGAGGCGTCCGATCGGCCCATGACGTCGGCCGTGAACGCGGCGGCTTGCGCGCCGCTGCAGGCGTGTTGCGAGCCTGGGCCATCTCGAGCGGCCCGCGAGAGTCCCGGACAGATGGCAACCATCCGCGCGTACCTCGAGGACGTCTACCCGATGGGCAGCCTCGGGCCGGGCGGCAGTGCCACCGACGCCGAGGCATCCGGGCTATTCCGCTCTCGACACTGGTACTACGCGGGCGCGCCCGGGCTCGTGCGCGACGAAGAACTGCTCTCGCAGCTCCCGCTTGTCCGTGCACCTCGGCACGAGTGCACGGACGGCTTCTTCCGTGGCCTCTGGCAGACGGACACACAGTCGCGGTTTCCGCAGATCCTGCCGTGCCGGCCAGGCGAAGACTGCGTGCGCCGGCAGGCATCGCACCTGCCACATTGCGCGGCGGAGTTGGCGCAGCGTGGGAGTGACCTGTGGGTCGAGGTATGGCACCTCGCGTGGGACGGGCGCACGTCGAAGAGCCGGCCGACGCGGCCATCCGAGTTGCTCGACCATGGACCCGCGGGCTGGTGGTACATCCACGCACCCGGCAGTGGGATCTTCTATCACGCGGGCCGGTCGCTCGCGGCGCCCTCGAAGGCGGCGATGCTCGCCAAGCTGCTCGAGGAGTGGGCCGCGAAACCCGAGGCGCAGTCCGAGGTGAATCGAGTCGGCGGCAAGGGCGGCAAGGGCGGCAGGCGCGCGGGCGGCAGCAAGGGCGGCGGCGGCGGCGGCGCCTCCGGCACCGGCGGCGCCGATGAAGGCGCCGTCGACGCCGCCACCGTCAAGCACCTCCACCGGCTGATGGGCGAGAAGCCGCTCGATCTGGCGCGCCGACTTCGCATGATCGAGTCTGGGATCCCTTGCCATAACGTGAGCTGGGGCCGTTGGCGATGTGTGGGCGATCGGATCCCGTCGGATAACTGGGATCCTTTGCTGGTGGCGCTCGGGCGTGCGCTTGGGTATGATTCGCTCTTCATGACGGCCCTCATGTGGGGCCGTGCGCTCGGCGCCTACAAGGATCTGCTCGCCATCGCATCGGGGCACCCTCCATGGATGGCATCGCCTCCAGTGCCGCCGTCGGCCTTGCCGCCCACGTGGTCGGCAGAGCTCACTGCCGAGTGGCTCGACCTGCGACGGCCGCCGCCGCCCTGGGACCGCTCCAAGCTACCGTCCGAGGCGGCAGGCGCCGAGCGTGAGGCGCTCGCGCATGCATGGACGGCCCAGCTGCTCCATTCCACGCCGCCACGACTAAGCCTTCGCGATCCCCTCCACCCGGCGGACGCAGCCCGCATGCTGCCGTGCGCCTTCAACGCCTCGGGCGGCCCGACCATGCGCCTCGCGTGCTACGGCCACCTCTCGTGGCACGTAAGGCACGAAACCCAGCGCCAGCAGGGGTGCACCGACCGGTGTGCGCCCCATGTGGGCGAGTCGCCGCTAGGGCGGCGCGTGTCGCCGCTGCCAAAGGAGCAATGCTCTCCGTGTCCCAGGGGCGCCCGCAGCTGCTCGGGGAGGGCCGTGACCTGAGCGCAGCGCAGGGCCTGCTTTGAACATCTAGTGCGGCGGAGGCGTGAATGTGAAACGACGGTTTTGTCTCGCCTCAAGACCAATGGGTGAGCCACTGCGGCCGTCGACTCTCATCACTCCCTACGGTGGCGAGCAAACATGTCGGCCACGTATTCGATGATGGAGGCGTCGTTCTCGGCGCATGGGGACGAGCTGCTCTCGCCTTCACAGGCGTCGGTTCTGCTGCCCACGCACGTGTACGCGCGGCTCGCTTGGTCGCAAGAAAACAACCGCAAGAAGCAGATGGAACAGCGGGCGCAGGAGGAGCACCGGCGGATCCTTGAGGAGCGCGCGCGCGCACTGTACCGCAAGACGCAGGGGGATCGTGCCTCGCGCGCGGGCCTCGACCGCGCCGCCGTGGAGGCCGCGCACCAGCGCAACTGGCAGATTGCGCAGCAGGAGCGGCGCATCCAAAAGGAGGACGCGATGATGCGCGAGGCGGCGCGGAATCAGCTACTCGAGACGGTGCGGCAGCGCAAGGAGCAGCGCATGGGACGCGTGGCCCAATCGCGATCGGCGCTCCTCGCGCACAACCGGCGCGTGCGCCAGGAGGAGGGGCGCATGGAACAGTTCGCTCTCGACGAGAAGAAGCGCCGGCTGTATCAGATGAAGCTAGAGCACCAAAAAGAGCTGGCGAAGCGGTTCGTGATGGTGGACGACCGGCTGCTACACACGCACCCCGACAGCTTCCGCTTGCTCGGGCGCGGCGGCGGCTCCTCGCGCGCCCTCTCCGCCACCACCACGCGCTCGATGGCGCAGCTTGCGTACCGGCCCGCCTCGGCGGCTGACTTGCGCGGACCAGCGCTGAGTACCTCGGAGCACATGTTCGGCGCGGTCGGGCTGCGCAACGTTGAGTCAACGGTGAGCCCGCCGCCCACGCCGCACCCGCGTGACGCGTGCCCCTTCACTGCCGCCGCCGCCGCCGCTGCTGCGGCTGCTGCTGCTGCGGCTCCTGCTGCTGCCGCGGCCGCCGCGGCCGCCGCTGCTGCGGCTGCGGCTGCGGCTGCTAGGTTTGCTGCTGCCGTACCCGGCGTTGCTGTTTGGCTTGGCGCTGGCCGCTGCGCTGCTCACGCATGCGGGGCTCACTCGTGCACATTCACATTCACATGCGAGGCTCACGCGTTCACATTCACATGCACATTCACATTCAGATGCGAGGCTCACGCATGCGAGGCTCACGCGTTCACATTCACATGCACGTTCACATTCACATGCGAGGCGCACGCATGCGAGGCTCACGCGTGCACGTTGTGTGCTGTCCAGGCGAAACTTGCGCACAGGGACGACCTCTTCGACAGCGCACATGTCAAGGGGCTCCTTTCCGACACGCGCTCCTCAGCGCTCTCAGAAGCGGGTGGATCGGGCGCGCCCAGCCCGGCGCTCGGCCCGACCGCAGGCTTCTCCATTTCGGGCTATACGATGGCGAGCTGAGGGCGTGCAGCCGAGGGCTCCGAATGCAAGTGCTCATCACGGCGCTCACGGCGTGCAGCCAAGGGCTCCGCATGCAAGTGCTCATCACGGCGCTCACGGCGTGCAGCCGAGGGCTCCGCATGCAAGTGCTCATCATGGCGCTCCCGGCGTGCAGCCGAGGGCGTAGGCGTAGCATCGACGCGCCCACGACGGCGGCGCGAGCTAGAGGCAGCGGCGTGGCAATCTACGGCACTCGATGGCATTCGATCGCATGACATGATCGCATGGGAGTTCGAGCGTCGTCACGAGCGTCAGAAGGTTGCGTGCTGCGCTCTGTGCTGTGCCAGGCGCGATGCGCCAAGGCCTAGCTTGATGTACATTGATGAGTCATGAGTGTTGAGACCTTGTGGTTGTATGATTTAGTTGTGTGCCTCAGAGAGCGTGACGAGTCGACGTGCGAGTGGCCGATGTGTGACGTGTGAGCGAGGGAGCCATGTCGTGTCTTGTGGGCATGCAGCTTGCAGGGCGTGTGGGGTCTGTGGTTGTGCTTTAAAGGCAGTGCGTGCGAGCGGTGCGCTCTGATGTGAATCCAAACTTTGCCTCGTATTGCCACTTTATATGCGCGAGTTTACTCTAGATTGGCGCTAGCTGGTTCGTGCTGGTTCGCTGCGCATCGGCGCATGCATCACTCAGACAAGACGTTCAGCACTCGGTGACAAAATACAAAGTCTTTCTTGAACCGCCCGCCTTTGCGTGCGCACTTTGCGTGGAGCTCCGCGAGGCGCCCGTCGTGAGCTAAACCACAGCTATGACCGTCTTCAAATCCATCTTCGCACTGAAGCCCACACAGCCGCCGCCGTTTCCGTCGCCTCCCAAGCTGCCGCCATCGCCGTGGCCTCCGCCGTCGCCGCCGTCGCCTCCTCCTAGTGGGCCCCGGCCCAGAACACCGCCCCACCCCACACCGCCGCCACACAGGCCTCCGCCAATGCCTATTTATCCGCCGGCAACCGTACCGTGCACATTCTCGCACTCCAATGGGAAACTCTTCTTTGATTGCATGCCATGGTGCGACGAGAGTGCTGTACAAGTACCTGGGCGCACCCACTGCTACAAGGAGTGCCACTGCGCCGCATGCGTCTGGTGCCCCGACGACGTCTTAGCCGTCTCGATCACCCACCCACGCTTCCCACCGCCACCGCCTTCGCCGCTGCCGCCGCCGCCGCCACTGCCGCCCTCTTCACCGCCGCCGCCGCGGCCGCCGCCACTGCCGCCTTCTTCACCGCCGGCCGCGCCGCCGCCATCCCCTTTACCGCCGCCGCCAATGTCTCCGGCAGGTTGGGGGTGCGTGCACGGCCGCGAGCCTACCGCGAGCCCCTACTGCACGTCCGACTTCGTCACGACTGAGGCTCAGTGCGACCGGTACTTTGTCCTCACCTTGTCCGGGGAGCCGCGCCCCTGCGGCTGGCGACCCCTGCAGGGTCCGAATGGCGACTACCTATCACTGACGGAGGCGGCGACGACGAGCACTCAGACGAGCACGTGGGGATGTGTCCGGCTGGATGAGTGCAAGTCGTATACCGATCACCTTGCTTGGCTTGCCGCCAAGGACGGGAGGCCGCTGCCTTATCCGTCACCGACACCTCCGCCACCCCCGCCATACCCGCCAGCCCCATCGACCCGCCCGGACGACGAGTACGAGGAGGAGGAGGAGGAGGAGGAGCCTGGCGGCGGTGGCGCGGGCGCGGTGGCCATGCAGGAAGACGTCGTCTCTGATGCCGACGGAGGCTCACAGCTGACGCTCGACAAGGCTGCTCCAATCAAGGCTAAGGAGCCCACAGAGGAGCCAGCTGCGGAGATGAGTGCAGTTGGCATCACGCTAGTCACCGCGTCGCCAGCCTCCTCCGTCCACACACGAGGCACGGGAGGCGGCGGAGGGACGCTGCTGGTGGGGCTACCCTCATCATCTGTCCACGAGCCGCACGACCTCGTCATCGCCAACCTCAAGGCCGATTCGGCTCAGCGCGCCTCCGTGCTCATGGGCCTAGCGATGCTCGCTGGAGGCGTGGCCTTGGTAGCGGCGGCGTGCGAGTTGATGATGCGCGCGTGCGGCAAGCATCAGGCACATCTGTTACCGACAACCGACGATGCTGTGGCGGAGGATTGAGCAATGGTGGCAGGTGTCGTTGACGGGTGGGGATCCGCCGGGAAGGTGCCTTTATCTATCCTCTGTATGAGGGGGAGGCTGGAGGAGCGCCCCCCGGCACACGTTCAACGATGAAATCTAAAGACCTCCTACGGTACGGTACGATGTACGAATACACAGAACACTCGATGTCGTTCGGTAAGTAGTAAATGTAATCAACGTGATGAGGCGCCCTCGAGCGCCTCAATCGCCGTCTTCACCGAGGACACTAGCTGCGACGCCTCCGCCTCGTCCCGTGGGCCATCGCGACGCCACCGATCGTCGTCGAGGTGGCTCGCGGCATTCCTCCAAATACGGAGCGAGTGCAACCGATCTTTGAGGTCGATCCGCATGCCACACTCGCGATGCCAATAGTTGATGCGCTCTTCAAAGCCCTCGGGCGCCTTCGCCGCCCTTGCTGCGTAGATGGCGTCGAGTCGAGACATCACGCTGCTGAACGCGAGCAGCATATTGTCCTTGATGCCCTTGTGCGCATCGGAGCCCTTGCGCATCTCACGCACCTGCATCGAGAGCGGCGTGGGTACGTAGCCAGCCGCTGTGCTCGCGGGCGGTGCCGAGCTTGTAAGCACGGAGCCGTCGAGCGCGCCGCGGCCGGTGCCAGTGCTCCCATCGTCATCAGCCAGGCTCGTGAGCGTCGCCAGCGCGGCGGCTACTGTGAGCCTCTTCCGCACACTGGCGTGGCACAAACCCGAAGCGGTAGACCGGACAAGGTCCTTGAATGCCGCCGCCGCACGAGACGGCCAGCCTGCAGTAGCGTCAGCGAGCTGTGCTGCATCGATGTCCGCAAAGTCCTCATCAAAGTCCTCCTCGCACTTAGTGATGATGCTCAGGGGCGAGCGGCCGGTAAGCGCCACAAGTAGCGTGATGCCCAGCGCCCAGCCATCCGTCATAGTTGCGTACGCGCCGCCCTCAAGTACGCTCGGGTCCAGATATCCGCGGGTGAGGTAGAGCGCATTCGACGCGCTCTTCATCTTCGACGCCTCGGGCCCGGCGTCCATCTTGGCGAAGCCCGTGTCCGCGAGGTAGGCGTTGAGCTCATCGTCAAGCAGGATGTTCTCGGGCTTGAAGTCGCGATGCACAACGGCACCCTTGCCGCCAGGCACTGGCGTGTGCAGGTAGAGCAGCGCGTCGGTCGCCTGGCGTAGGATGCGCAGGCGCTGGTGCCACATCAGAGGGCTCAGCGACGCACCGAGGCCGAGGCGACGCAGGTGCTCGGGGTCGGCCTCTTTCGGCCACAGCCGATCGGCGAGGCTGCCGCCGCGCATCAGCGGGAAGACGAGGCACGGCGGCGCCCCGTGCTCCAGACAGTAGCCGAGCAGCGGCAGCACGTGCGGGTGGCTGCACTGCTGCAGCACACTCACCTCGCGCTGCAGGTCGGCGAGATCGTGCACGCCCGACTTGGCGCGCTTGACGGCGACGGGCTTGTGGCGCAGCCAGAGCGGCAGCGCCTCGGGCCGCAGCGACGACAGCGCATCCGCGGTGAAGACGTTGCCGTAGCCGCCGCTGCCGATGAGCCTCTGCTCTCCAAAGCCGTCTGTCGCCGCCGTAAGCTCGGCGAGCGTGAGGGCGACGGCCGCAGGCGGCGCCGAGGATGCCTCCGGGGCCTCCGATGCTGGCGCCGCTTCTGCGGATGCTGAGCCTGCGGCAGGCGGCGACTGTGTGACCTCGTGCAGCGACAGCTTCGACAGGCTGGCTTGCATCTGCATCTCCGTCGCGTGCAGGCGACGCAGCTTCTGGCTCTCCTGCTTGCGCTTCTTGTGCAAGCGCTCGCGCATCGCCCTCGCCTCCGCCAACACACCCTCGCCTGCGAGTGCGTGGTGCTCCTCGATTGCACCGACCAGGACCTCGTACTGCGCGGCCGCCATGGCCACACGCAGCGCCTCATCGGCGGCGGCAGAAGGAGGACACACGACGTCCTCGTCGCCCGCCGCCGCCGACACCTCGCTGTCCGGCTCGGCACTGCCTCTCGCGGCCGCTGAAGCACTCGCTGCAGACGCCCTCGCCTTGCTCGCCCCTGCCTGCTTGGCTTTGGCTTTCTTGCTCGCTTTCTTCGTGTGCGCCTGCTGCTTGTGCGCAGCCTCCACCTCCTCCTCAGCCAGCAGAGCCGCAGCAGCGAGCTCGGCTGCCCGCTCGGCTGCCGCACGCTCCGCACTCGACACCGGAGCGACCGCAGCGATCGTCGCAGGTGCGCGGCCCCTGCTGCGCAGGAATCTTGCAATGACGGTGTGGCCTCGGGCCTCTGCGACATCGAGGACTGTGCCCGCAGCGAATCGCAAGTCGGTGCGGGCGCCAGCATGCACAAGCAGCTTGACGCAATCGCCATTACCTTTGATGCAGGCGGCGAGCAGAGGCATGACGCCGTTGCTGTTTGCCTGGTCGACGGCGGCGTGGGCGGCGAACAGCAGCTGCACGCAGTCGCCGTCGCCTTGGTGGCAGGCGGCCATCAGAGGCGTGGTGCCGTTGCTGGCTGCCTGGTCGACGGCGGCGTGGACGGCGAGCAGCCGCCGCACGCAGTCGCCGTCGCCTTTGTTGCAGGCGGCGTACAGAGGCGTGGCGCCGCCGCTGGCTGCCTTGAAGGCCATCATATTATTTTTTCCTTTTCAGATTTTTTGGTAAATCGCGTCCCCCTCATGCATGCTCATGCATGCAAAAGACTCGAATCTCCGATCCCGTTAGATTGCTTGCTTAGATTGCCTATGTGAAATGAATTTGTTAGGGTACATTCGGATTCGTCCCGCGACAGCATGTCGGAGCTGCTTTCACAGATCTCTGTCCCGACATGCTGTCGCGCCAGCAGCGAGATTTGCTGGTCAAGTTGTCGGACGAAGCGCCCTATCTAACGGCGTACAAGGTGGTCGGCGTTAGGTCGGCGTTTCTCTCGACACGAAGATCAACTATGTGTGTACATGGAGCGTTTCGCCGACCACGACGGCCAGATCTACTTCCGGCTCAAGCTGGAGGCGCTCAAAACGCAGAAGTTGTCGCTCGCTGCGGGCCGCGCTTCCGGCCAGGCAAGGGCGTGGCCTCCACCAGGAACGTGGCTGCCGATCGATCCCTGGCCGCCGCTCGCCGCGCTCGTGAAGATCGAAGAGATCGCAAGCCGCCGAGGGCGCGAGTGGCGACGATGGCGTGGCCGACGAGCAGGACGACGAGGACGGCGCTGGCAAGGGCGGCGCGGGCAAGGCCGGCGCGGGCAAGGGCGACGGCGCCGGCAAGGGCGGCGCTGGCAAGGGCAGCGGCGGCAAAGGCCGCGGCGGCTGGGTCGAAGCTCGTGTCAACATCACGGCGGGCTCTCACTCAGGTGGCGCGATGGTCTTGGCGGGGGGCTCGGCGGCGGCGGGCTCGGCGGCTCCGTATACTCATCGACTCCAAGGCGTCCACACAGACCGCTTCGCGACAAATGTTCCACAAGGACTTCAACCCTGAGAAGGTTGATTGGCATCACGCCGCACAGATAGAGATACGCGAGAAATGCACTTACCCTTGGACTTTGCTGGTAATGGCGGCAGCGGCGGGCTCAGCGAGTCAAAAAGCCAAACCAGCGACAAGATGGCTCACCAGAGATCCAGCCGCTTCTACGTCGAGATCTTCGGCAACCCGGCCGCGTCGAACAGAATCAAGACGCTCGCCACCGACCCCGACGACAGCGTGCCGGCGGGGTACGAGGACGACGAGGACGGCGTTAAGGACGGCGTGCTGGCGGATGACTCGGCGTCGGTGGCAGCGGGCGGCTTATCTCGTGCAGCACGCCGAGGGGTGAATGTGCCCAAAACCGCGTTTAAGCTGTGGCGGCTCTCGGTGGACGGTGCTGAGCGCTTCGAGAAGCTCCCGTGGCAAAAGCTTCAACAGGCACTCGATGACGAGTGGGCGGCGATGAGCTTGGCCGACAAGGCGCCCTTCGTGGCACAGGTGGCCGAGTCAGTAGACGAGTCCCGGTCGCATGCACGTAAGGTTACAAGGCGGCGGCGGTGCTTGGCGGACCGTGAGTCCCGCCCTTGCAAGGGTCTCGAGAGCCTATGGAGAGCCAAGGCCGCAAGGGCGCCGGTTCTCGCGTGCTATTATGCAACAAAGCGGCCTCTGAACTTTGGTCTGCCCGTGCATCAAATACCAGAGTCGCCTCAACATGCTCCTGGGGGCGCCCCCCTTTCCCCCTTCTCCCCCATTTGCATGCATGAGCTCCACACTCACAACGCGACCCAAAAAGGACGTAAAAAGGGCGCTGGATTGGTCATGGAGACGCCCGGCCCCGACCCCGAGTCGATACTCGTGCCACCGGAACCGTCATCGAAGTAAAGCCGCCGACCTCGCTCGTCGAGTACACGGAGACCCTTTAGCGCTGAGCAGGCGGCAGCCGAGAAGGCGGCGGCTAAAGAGGCGGTGGCCGAGATGGCGGTGGCCGAGAAGGCGGCAGCCGAGAAGGCTGCGGCCGAGAAGGCGGCGGCCGAGAAGGCGGTGACCGAGATGGCGGCGGCTGAGCAGGCTGCGGCCGAGAAGGCGGTGGCCGAGAAGGCGGCGGCCGAAAAGGCGGTGGCCGACCGATGACGGCGGCTGAAAATGCGGCGGCTGAGAAGCGCAGGCGAGGATGGCCGCGAAGACGCCAGGCTGGCTGCTGATAGGCTGCTGACTCGGCCGCCCACGCCAAGCCCACGCCACCGACGCTGTGCTTGATATCGCGAGCGCAGCGTCCAATGCGGCGGCCGAGCGTCGTTCAAAGAGGCGTGAGGAGGCACTGCATGTGGCGCCATGCGCCATGTAGCTCCAGGATGTAGCGCCACATGCGCAGCTGCAACTGGGTGGGGCACGATGGGATGACCTGGGCGAGATTGGCGGGCCAATGCGGATGGCCTACGTGGACGCCTGCACAATGGTTCGCTTGTGGCACAAGGTCCGCTGCAGTGAAGATGGCACTGTGTTGGAGCCGAGCGAGCCGCGAGCGAGCTTAGGTCCGGTCACTCATTCTGCTGTGACGGTGACATGGTGTGATTGGCGGTGATGGCAGCGTATAGATGCGGGCGTTGTGATTCATATCAAGGCTTCGTGTAAAGTGTGTGCGCCTACATGCGCGCTGCGCTTAGATTGGGTTATAGAGGGGGCTCAGTCCGCTCAGAGGCCCTCAGACCGGAAGCGGAGTTCGGAGACCTCAGTGTGTCGCGAAAGCGCGGAAGAGGGAGGGCTTGAGGTGTTCGTCAAAACTGTTACACGGCCTCGACGTCTCTCATGGACTCCGTGGAACGCTGTATTGGGCGCGCGGCCTCGGCGGCTCGGGTGGCCGCGAGCTTCGCGAGCCTCTGCGCCAGGACCGCCGCGAACTCCCCTCGTCGGAGCACCGGCGGCAGTCGCGAAGGATCCACCAGCGCGGCCGCCTCCGCCACCCAGTCTCCTATCAATGCGTGGTATAGGAGCCCGCGCGCGCCCATGCCACTCACGAACCACACGTTTGGAAGGCTCGTGTGCGCACGCCCAGCCAGTGGTATTGAGCCCTCGGGACTGCGAGGAGGCATCGCCCGTACGCCCGCGCGTGCGCACACTGGGGCACCGGCCGCAGCGAGGGGAGGGAAGAGCGCCACTAGCCCCGGGTGGAGCGCTTCGGTCGCATGGGCCAGGTCAGCTGGAGATCGCTGCTCCGCATCCGTGCAAGGCTCGTGAGTGCCACCACCCAGCCAGCGCCCATGCACCGAGGCCATCGGAAGCAGGTAGACAGCACCGGTGAGACCGACGGTCAGCGAGAGCAAAGACGCGAGCGCTTCCGGTGGGGGTGGCCGCGAGCACGCGGCGGCGCTGGCCGGGTCGGTGCCTGCCGTGGCGCCGAGGGCATACTCAAGGACCTGATGAGGGGCGCAATCAGTGGCAATCAATTGTCATCAATGGCAATCAGGGCGGCCGAAGCTCAATCAGGGCATACTCAAGGACCTGACCGCGGCAAAGGTCGATGGGCAGATGACGAGTCTCATCTATCATCAAGCAGCCTGCACCCGCCGCGAGCACGACGCAATCAAACGCCGCCGCCAACCGACGCGCGTCGGGCGATCGCTGACAACTCCAGATGGCCATGGGCGCCGTAACGAGCACATGTATCCACAGCTGGCACAGATAGCGCGGCACGTCGACGAGCAAGCCGCAGCCGCAGTAGAGCGCTCCGTCCGGGCAGGCGACGCTGCGTGCCAGCGACGCCACCTCTGCAGGCACGGCCGTTGCAGACGAGGCGATGCCTAAAGGTGTGGCTGCGTCAACGAAGGCGATACCGAGCCTGTTGTACTCCTCGCTGGCGGCGTGCTGCTTCGCTGCTTCGCGCAGCGCTGCAGCGTCTTTACGTCCTCGTGGAACGTGCACCGTGCCGGCCACACGGTACAGCGGCGGCAGTGTCGAGTGCTGCTGCTCGATCGCGGCCGCAGCATCAAGCAGCTTGCGTGCGGAGTCGAAAGCCTGCAAGCCCTGCCACATGAGCTTGCCCTTCGGAGTGAGCGGATCGAGCAAGCCTGCCGCTGCAGACGACGCCGGGGCACGGCCGGGCTCGCCGGAGGCATCGATGATTAGCACACCAAAGCCACGCGATGCAAAAGCCGCAGCCGTAGCGAGGCCACTGAGGCCGCCTCCAATAATGGCGGCGCAGCGACCTGTCTTCGCTCGCAGCGTACTCGCGCAAGCGGGCGTGGACCAAGCGGGCTCGCCTGCCTGCGGCGGCGGCGGCGGCGGCGGCGGCGGCGCAACGGCTCGTGTGAAAGGCTCCGCCATTTCCGCTTGTGAACGAAGCGGCCTTCGAATTTCCTCGTGTGAACAGACGCGACAACCGTGAAAGTGGAGTCTGTTGGAATGGAGGGGGTTGGGTGTTGGCAGTTTGAGTGACTTCAACCGCCCGCCTCCGCCGGTCCCGCCGATGTCCAGTGCCGCATCACTTTCTTGATCTTGCCCTTGCTAATCCTCGGCTTCGACTCCGCAGCCGTCGCGTTGCCGCCGGTGACGGTGCGCCCGAGCACTCGACTGGCACGCGCCGTGGCCGCGCTCGCCCGTGCCGGGCGCACCGATCCACTTCCAAATAAGGATGGGCGCCCAGAGCCACGGCGTGGTACCCGCCCGGCCACTGAGCCAGCTTCCGCGCCAGCCTCCAAGACCTCTCCGACGCTTCGATCGCCGCGGCCGCCCTTTCTGCCCCCCTTGAGGCGCGACCGAGTGCCGCCGCCTGCCGTCGCCGGCATGCCACCGCCGCCACCGCTGTTACCGTCGTCGCCGCTGCCGCCGCCACCGGCGGCGTGCCCAAAGCGTTCAAGGAGCTCCTTGGTGGTTACGAGGTCACGCCCGTCACCCGCCTTGTGCCCCTGCTGCCGGCGTGCCTGGCGTGCCCGCTGCAGCGCTCGCAGGTCACGCGCCCACTGCTTGCGCACAGTGCCCCACCGACGCACAGCCTCGCTCGCGTTGCGCGCTCCAACATCGTCGATGCCACCACCGGCCGCCTCGGTGGCGACAGCCTCGGTGCCGAGGCTGACGAGCCCCGCCTCGAGCCACAGCTGCCGAAGCCTCTCCTCTGCTTGCCAGTCATGGAACGTGTGCAGCGGGTCGTAGTACTTGCTCTCATCCTCCCAAGCCGTGCACTCCCAATAGTGCCGGCACCTGATGAGGGAGGCAATCAGAGAGCCAATCAGTGGCAATCAAGAGGCCATCAGAGCACTCCCAATAGTGCCGGCACCTGATGAGGGAAGCAATCAGAGAGCCAATCAGTGGCAATCAAGAGGCCATCAGAGCACTCCCAATAGTGCCGGCACCGTTTGTTGGCCCCGCCGCCGCCGGCGCCGAAGCCGTACAAGGTGACGCGCTCGCACGTGCCCAGCGCAATCGCAATCGCGAGCAGCCCCGTCGAGGGTGACTGCTTGTCGCGCGGCCGGCCGAGCAGCTCAAAGAGCTGTGAATAGAAGCGCGGGTTGATGTATGCGATCGTCGTGCCGTAGGCCCCTGAGAAAGCTTGGTGCTGGCACGAGCCGAGCCAGGCCATGTGACAGATCACGAGCTGCAGCTCGGGGACATCATTCGCCGCGAGCATAAACGGCTTCTCCGAGTTGTGCACACGCCACGTTGTACGTCGCCCCACCGCTGCCTCGTGCTTGTGCGTCGGCGCCGCGTTGATGCGGATCACGGCGGTGTGCGCGTCGATGGAGGCGCCGTGGTGCGTGCCGCGCAGCGCTCCCGAGCTGCCGACAACCGCGCATGTGCGGTACCGGCACTGCCGCGGTTGGCTCGAATTTGCCACGTACCGTCGAATGCTGCTCACCATATCATCCTCCGACTTGCCGCCCATGCGCATCCCGAAGGGCGCACCTTCGCTCGTGAGCTTGCGCGGCCGCTCGGCCGCAATGAAGATGGGCGCCGTGAGCTCGTCAATCACGCTCGCGCTCTCGCACCGCCGCTGCGGCTGGTATCGAGTGCCAAGAGCGCCGCCGTGCTTGCCACCGTGAGGCACCGCCCTCACGAGAGGCCCGTCGCGACGGACGTGCGGCACCATCCAGCTCATGATTGGATCACTCGTCGCCTCCACGTGTGCGCGATTGAGCTCGCGCACCGGCCCAGGCCAGCGCAGCGCCGGGTCGGCGGCAAAGCTGGCATTCGACAGCCATGAATCGATGGCGTTGATGTTGTCGACCAGTAGCTTCTGGCTGTTCCCGTGTCGCTGTGCTCCAACCCGCTCAAGGTCGATGCTGCGGCCGCCACGGTCCTCATGGTGCTCCTGCCCACCAAACAGACGGCCAGATGAGGATGCAGGAACGGCAACGCAGGTCAGCAGCGCGAGGGACCAGAGCGTCGGGTTGACGCTCGGGGTCCTCGCTCGCATCGCCACCATGGAGTGACCAGTCAGTGGACCTCAACCACCACGAAGACTTGGCGCGCGACGCGGCTTTTGTGCGCGCGTTCGCGTTGGGTTTCCCATTTTGGAATTCTGTGCCCGCTGTGAATAACGCGACACACACGACCACCGGTGCTACGGCACTGTTATTGCCCGCTCAGAATACACACACCTTACATGTGCGTGCTGTAGGGTGGTTTCTGACACCTCGTGTCTTCTCCACAGAGCAAGCTCTGTTCCGTAGAATTTTTCCGCAGCGCCTCCAACCTTCCGAGTTGCGGCTGCGCCGCGTGCTGCCGCGGTGATGGTGGCGCCCCGGGAGGTACGAGCATCTCGCACGCAGCTGCCGTAACGTCCCAATCACACCTCTCGAGCAGCTTGCGGCAGTAGTCGACAGTAGCATTGGGCGCAAGGACACGTAGTTCGTCAATCGAAGCAGTCCGCATCTCCTCGAGTACCTGATCCATCGCACCGTCCTCGTCATCAACGACGGCTGCATTGTGCACAGCTGTGGATGGTGGTGCCTCCGCCAAACCTGCAACTTCATCTTCGAGGCGGAGGCACTCCGATGCAAGGGCTTCTTCGCTAGCCTTAAGGCGAGAGAGATCCTCAGCCATCCTCGACGATTGCTCGACGGCTCGCCAAGAGGCATGCGCGATAAGCTCAAGCTCCTGCTCGATGCGCCGAAGCTCCTCATCGGCCGCGTCCGCCTCTCGTTGAGCTTTGTACTCCGCCTCCCACAAGGCCTTCTCCTTAGCTTCTTGCTCTGCCTGCAACGCCCGTCGCTCTTCCACCGCGTCCTGCTCTACTTTCTGTGCCACGGCCGAGGCACGCGCTTCCAACTCGAACAGCATCTCGGCCAGCTGCTCAGCGCGCGCCAGGTTCCCCTTGGCTTCGGCGAGCTCTATTTGCTCCTCGAGCTGCTTGACCTTGGTGGCCACGAGAGCTGCAATCTTGCTGTGCTCTTCATCATGGACGATTGCCGATGAGCTGGCCGCAGCCGCCACCGCTGCCTCTCGCCTGGCTCGCATCTCGTTTGCATACTTTTTCTTCTCCTCGGCGAGTGCGCGCGCCACCGCTGCCGCTTCTCTCCGAGCAGAGGCACCGAAGCTCAGATTCATCAACTCCTCCTCCGCCTCACGCGCTTTTCGTTGCGCCTCTTCCCTCTTCTTCTCCTCTCGCTCCAGGTGCGCCTTCCTCTCTGCCTCTCGCCTCTTCTCGAGTTCAATCTCTTGTGCAACAAGCTTGCCGTGCAGCGCACGCGCCTCCTGGAGCAGCGACGAGCCCGCGGCCACGTCCTCGTGTGCGCAAATCGCACTCTTGAGCTCGGCCAGTCTTTCGTGCAACACGTCCTCAAGGACGTTATCGCCGAAGCCCAATACACTCCTCAGCGCCGCCTCGGCTGCCGCGGCCTCGGACTCTCGCTTCGCGGCCTCGCGTGCGGCTGTCGAAACGTCCCAGTCAAACCTCTCAAGTAGGTTGCGGGATTGCATGATGGTAGCCTTAGGGACAAGCACTCGCAGTTTCTCAACGGCAGCATCTTGCATCTCTCGCCTTGCGGCCGCCTCTACCCTCGCCTTTTCCTCTGCCTCTTGCCGTACCTTTTCTCCCATCTGTCGCTGCTTCTCCGCCGTCAGTGCCTCTGTCGCCGCCTGCCAAACTGCCTTGCACTCGTCCACGGCCAGTGCCGCTCTCGCCTCGGCCTCCACGGCCTCTGGCGATGACATTGCGGCAGCACGCAGCGAATCGAGCCCAGACAATAGCTTTGAGCACCAGCCGAAAAGTGCACCGACCGCGGAAGAAGTTGCGGTAGCCATTTCGGCGGTGAGCATGTCGCTGCCTTCAGAAGCCGATGGCGGCGGGGCTTCTGCGGACCATCGAGCCTGCTTCGTCACCATCGCGACGACCTCTGGGTGATCAACGAGCTTCGCCGCGTTGAAGCACCCGATTCGCGTAGGCAGGTCGGATGTCGCCAGTCGTTTCTTCACCTCGTCCCATGGCAGGAGATCCTTGGGCAGTGCGCTCCCAGGCTCATTAACTGAAAGCAAAGTGCACGCACACCTAGTTACTATCTGCGTGGCATGGGGTGGATTCCGCAGATTGCGAATTTGCCGCAAGCCGTCCATATCCGCCTCGATGAGTGATGCTGCTGCTGTCTGTGCGACTAATGCCGCTCCGTCGCGCATGATCTGCTTCAGTTGCTCTGCATGTCTTGCTAGTCGCTCTTCAGCTGAAGTTAGGGCAGCCTTGGCGACAGTGATTCGTCCTTGTGCTTCTTTTATCCGCGATTCTTTCAGGTAGGCGCGCATCTCGTCGCTCATTCCTGCGCTTAAGCCATCCACTAGGCGGCTCAACATGTTTGCGCATGCGCGGTATGAGAGACAGCGCCGATAGAGTTGCGTTGTTGCCTTTGACGAGCTCGTGTCAAACCCAGTCTCACTGAAACGTCCCTCGAGTTTCTTAATGGCGCTCGCCATGGCGCGTTCCCTTTGGGGGTCACCGGCTTGTCGCTACGTGTGCGATTTGATGCTTTCATGGAGCATTTCAGGTGACTGTTGCTGATGGCACCTACTTAGCTTCTATACGACGGACTGCGCACTCGAGGCTGGGGTTCTCGCTCCGCTCTCGACGGCTTTGTCGATTGTGTCACAACCCACACACTGCCCTGATGACCATAAGAGAGAGGTTCAGACCGGCGACGAATCGCATGATGCTAGGGGCGATACCCTGCCGCATCCTCGGCATTAGGCGGCGCCATCATCTCGCGCAGCGCACGGATGAGCGCAGGCACGTCGTCCACAAGTACATCGAACTCGCCCGTGAGCTTCGCCTCCGAGTTGGCGCCCCACAGCACGCCGATCGACTTCATGCCCGCGGCGCGAGCGGCCTTGCCATCCCCGGGCGAGTCGCCCACGTAGACGCTCGTGGCCGGCACGATGCCGAGCTGCTTGCAGCCCACGAGCAGCCCGTCCGCTGCCGGCTTGGCCGCAGGCACCTCGTCCGCCCCCAGCGCGCACCGGAAGAGGGCCATGCGCTGGCCCGGCACCTCGTCCAGCTCGTTGGCCGTCATGACGGCGCGCACGTACGCGCCGCATGCGTTGGAGAGGGCGCCCTGCGGATGGCCGTTGAGCGCGATGCTACGCAACAGCCGCTCCAGCCCCGGGAAGAGCCCGGCCGTCTCCTTGGACACACGCTTCACGTACGTCTCATCGAAGATCGCGCCCAGCCTTGCGCCCTCCTCGCTGCCCTCGGGTAGCCCGAGGTGGAAGTTGAATCGCTCTGGTGTCGTGTAGCGGCAGCCTATCTTGTAGTCGTCAACCGTCACAGCCTTTGCGCCGCTTGACGTGAGCACCTCATTGGTCGCGTCGAATGCGAGCTTTGTGCTCTCTACCAGGGTGCCGTCGACGTCCCAGAGCACGCCACAGCGCGCAGCCGAGTAGGGCTCGATCGCTGGCACCTCAGCCGACATGGCCGCCATCAGCAGCGTCGCCGTGGCGGCCTGCGTGCGTGCAATGGGCGCGCCGAGGGCGCCGAGGCGCATCGGAGATACGAGCTCGTTCAATTCACACTCTCACTGAAACTTAGCCACTATATAAAAACTGTCTCCCAATTGATTGTAGTACACACGTTCCGAATCATACAAGAGCAGGTGACGGTGAGGTTGTTCTCCTAGGCGACAGGGTTGTTCTCGCAGGTTGTAACGATAGGGGACTCCGAACGAAATGAGACGCGCCCAGCGCCGTCTCGACGACGGGCGCGCTGCTTGGCCGCATGGGTGCGCGCAGGGAACGCAACAGGTCCTTAACCGTCTCGTCGATTGGGTGTAGCCACTGCGACGAGTGCGTGACCTCGTTATACCACAACTCGTGGACGACGCTGCCGATCGGAGCCGCAATCGGAGCCCAGCCGAGCGGCACGGGCAGCGCGCGTGCAAGGTCGGCGAGCCACACCAGATGCGGCTCACGGACGAGGTCGATGCCGAGCTCAAGCGCCGTGTCGAGCGTGACGGACAGCGCGCGCGGGGTATGTACGAGCGGCAGCCCAAGCACACCATCGTAGGTGCCGTGCAGCGACGTGTGCAAGAGCTCTCGCAGACGCTCCTCCTCGGTGGCCGCCTCTGCCCTGATCTGCTCTGATTGGTCCTCGAGGAGCCGCTTGCCGAGCAGTTTTGAGAACGAGCCTTTGTTCATCACCTCGATGCGGTTCTGCTCGGCGAGATCGGCTCGTTCGCTGATCTTGATGGCGAGCACTGCCGCAGCCGCGGCCTCCTCGTGGCTCTGGTGGCGCTCGCCATGGCGCTCGCTGCCCTTGGCGGGGAACGCTTGCGGCACCGCGGCCCTCGCGATAGCATCCGTTGTCATCGACAGCTCTCCCGCCATCGCCATCAAGATGAGCGCTCCCACGCCGCCACTCGCGCCGGTGCCGCTCGCCACGACGCGACCGAGGCCAAAGTCGAAGGCGTACGGCAACCCTTCCTTGTCGGAGAACTGGAAGATGCGTTCCGCGGGCCCATGCAGCCACGCAGGGAAGCGCATGCGCGCCCTTCGCACCCGGCGCTCGCGCTGCACGATCGAGCGGTAGGTAACGTGGAGTGGGTGCTCGGCCTGCAAAGGGCCTTGCCCATCACGGAAGCGGCACTGGCCATTCACAAGGACCTCTTGCCACTCACCCGGCAGCGGCGCCGAGAGCATCTCCACCACGAGGGGTAGCAGATAGAAGTCTGTGGGGCCCACTCCGACGCTCTGGGCAGCTACAATCACGTCGCTGGGAGTGAGTGGCTGAGTGAGAGACGGCAGCCACAGCGGCGGCGAGGGCGGTGGCAGCGGCGGCGGCGAGGGCGAGGGCGCGAGGCGGGACGTGGGCTGTGAGCTTGTTGGGTGGTTCGGATAGCTGAGCATGGACACGGGGGCGAGGGACACGGGGGCGAGGGAGGGTCCGCTCGTCGGCATGGGCGCGGGCAGCGGTCCAAGCGCATCATCCATCCCCTCGTCATCATCGTCATCCAGCTCGGGGAACAAGGATTCGAATTGGCCAAAGAGGTTACCCTCGGCTGCCTCCCCGAGCCAGGCACCCTGGGCGCCCGCCGCCGCTATCTCCGCCGCGAGCTTCGCCGCAGCCGCGTCCTCCTCACCCTCGTCGTCCTCCGCCGCCGCCGCTGGCGCAGCTGCCTCCGACGCCTCCACACCAGCCTCAACGGCGACGGCCGCCTGCCGCCTGCGCTCCAGACGCTCGACGCGTTCGGTCGCCATCGCGGCGGCGCCTCCAAGCAAGAGTGAGCGACGGGGCGAGAGCTCGAGCAGCGCCTTGAATTCCTCCCACACGCCGTTCCTCGCCGAGGCGGCGGCGGTCGCTCCGGTGCTCGACCCACTCGAGAGGGAGGCCGACGCGTACGAGTATTCGTCCGCGAGGGGGCGCGAGAGGAGCCGCAACCGGCCGATCGTGCCGGTCGGCATCGCCGCACAGGCCGCGCGCTTCGAGTGCGGCGGTGCGGTAGCGGGCCAGGCGACGTGGCGCGCGCTGAGGTGGGCGGAGCCCAGGACGACGGGATGGGCGGCAAAGACGCCGCGGAGGGTGCGCAGGGCGACGCGAACGTTCTCGGCCACTTCCTTGCGCGCCCCGTGTTCGATGACCTGGCGCTCAAACTTGGAGAGCAACTCCGCTGTGCGCACCTCGCGCCGCAGCAGCTCGCCGGCGAGGCTCGCGTGCGCCTGGGGTGCATACTGGGGCATGCCACCGAGCATCCGACGGGTGCAGTCGATGAAGGCGTGACGCGCGAGTACGGGTGGCACGCGCCCAGCGCAGTAGGCGCAGAAGCGACCGACGTCTGCGCCGCCCTCGACGACACCCATGTTCCACAGCCCATCAGCCGGTTGGGGATCGCCCACACACGTGACGGTGCCCCAGCCTGGTGCTCGCTGCAGCGCGCTGATCGCCTTGAGCTTGCCCTTGAGCATGTCCGCACGCGTCCTCGCGAGCGCTAGCCGAGCCTGTGGGGAAGTCATCGCACTCACATTCATCTTGAGGCGCATCCTACCCGTCCGTCCGCCCCCCACGGCGCTGTCCGATCGACCGCTGAGCTGCGCCGCCGCCGCCTGGCTGAGGCTCCCAAGCCCAGGCCCCGCCGCCACCGCCGACAGCGCCGCCAGTGCGTTGCATGCATGTCGATTGGTCTCGACGATGGCAACTGTGTTCGACACGGCGCCGCCCGACACGGCGCCGCCAGCCAGCACGCCACCCCCGACTTGTCGCTGCGCATCTTCTGGCACCCGGGCCTCCGCTTCGGCCTCCGCCTCGGCCTTTTCGGCCTCTTCGGCCTCCTTCTCGGCCGCCGCCGTCGCCGTCGCGAGCGCCGCCTCGAGCTGCACCATCTTGTCATGCATCTCCTGGCGCTCTTCCGTAGTCTGGACGAGTCTCAGATCGACCTTGACTCGCGTGAGCTGGCTGGCCAGATCTGCAGCGACGAAGGCAGCCTTGGCTGACCCGGCCGAGATCGCGGCCGAGATCGATGCATCCACCGCGGCCATCTCAGCTGCCTCCGCCCCTGGTTCGGCGATGCTCGCAACGGCGTTTGCAAGGGACGCAGCGACCAGATGATACACCAGGGAGTGGATGTCGGCGGCCTCGTCCTTCTCTTCGCCCGTCCCATCGCCCTTCACTTGGAAGGTCGACGGAGCCGCCACGCGTTGGGAAGATTCCTTGCGCACGAGCTGGAGGGAGGGATGTCGATTGACCTGCAGCCTGATGGTCTCATCCTTCTCCTTGGCCGCAGCGATCTGGGCCGTCGCCTCGGCGATCGCCTGTTGATTCGCGGCCATCTCGGCGAGGGTAGTGCCCTCGAGGGCGTAGAGCGGCGGGTCGAAGACGCACATCGCCTCGCGCGAGGGCAGCTCGATGCTCGCGGTCGCGATGCTCAGGCCGCTCAGGTCGAGCGTGCTCGCGGTGCCGCTCAATCCCGGGTTGAGTCGCGCGCTGCGTGCCTCGTCGAGCACGACCTCACCCATCCTTTGGGGTGTCGCCACCCCGAGCGAGCCAGCGAGGCTCTCACACGGCGCGATCACAGCGCTCACCGTGAGCGTCCGCGGACTCTTGGCGCCGCCGGCCGCGTCGATGGTGTGCGATTGGTACGTGAGCGCCTCGTCCGGCCATCCCATCCAAAGGAGGACGTCGTCCACGAGCCGCGTCGCCGTCGCCTCGAAGGAAGCGTGCAGCTCGGTCGCCTCGACATCCTTGCCGGCGTGCGTGCGCGCGCGCAGCCGGGCTGGGAGCGCCGAGGCGGGCAGCTGGATCGCGAGGACGAGCAATGGACGGGGGCGGCCGGCGTGCGCACGCTGCACCTCGCCCAGGAGCTCGCGAGCTCCCGCAATCTCGGCCAGCGTGCGCTTGCCAGCGCGCGCCGAGACCGCGGCCTGAGCGGTGATGATGCAGTTGCCGAGCGCCTCCTGCTTGCGCCTCTCGAGGCGCGTGTGCTTGAACCGAAGCAGCGCCGACCGGAGCGCCTGCAGCGCGCGCACGCCGCCACGCGCCTCCGACCATCCCCATTCGATCTCCCAGCGCACCTCGCACGCCGCCGCCGAGGCCGCCACCTCCGCCCGCACCTTGTCGATCTCCAACGTGGCCGCGAGCTTGCGTGCCTCGAGCATACAGAGAACCTCGCGCTCGATGATACGCCACGCGCTGTCCGCCGAGTCAGCAGAGGCGCCCGCGCCCGCGCCTTTGTGGAGGGATGTCTCGAGGGATTGTGATGGGGAATGGGGAGTGGGGGGCGTGGGGGAGTGGGGAGTGGGAGAGGTCGGCAGCGAGGCGGAGGCCGTGGGCGTGGCGGGTCGAGGCGAGGCGGAAGCTGTGGGCGAGCCCGGTCGAGAGCTCACATAGGCTTGGGAGACGGCATCTCTCACACGGCCCCAGTACTCCGCATCGCCTCCGGTAGACAGCCGGGACTGAATGGCGACGACGTCGAGGACGATCTCCATCGACGTCGTCACGGCCGCGAGCCGGTGTCGGTCGTGCTCGACGTCCTCATTCAAGGCATGAAGCTCCTTTAGGGCCGCGCTCAGCTTCGCGTCGACGAGTGCTTGCTTTCGGGCAAGCGCCTCGCGCTGACCCGCGAATAGCACGGCAGCCGCCGACGGGTGTAGCGAGCTGTCGCCCGCGAGCGAGCGCAGAGCGTCGAGGGCTCCGCGCACCTCGTGACGCCGGATGCGCAGCTCACCGATGCGCCGATGCAGCGCGACCTCCTTCGGGTGGGAACGCTCGAGTTTGGTTGACACGAGCGCGTGCTTGCGCTTGTGATCCTTATTGCGAGAGAAGATCTGATTGAGAGCCTGGGACGAGGTGCTCACGGCCCTGTGCAACGAATCCAGGGTTCCCAGCGTCGCCTCCGCCATTGTCAGCCGGCCGCGGGCGGTCAGTCGACGCTCCTCGAGAGCCTCTGTGCTCATGCCGTTGGCAGCGAGGCTCTCGCCCAGCGCATGGCGCAGCGCCCGCGAGCGCATGCGCACGCTCAGCCGGCGTGCAGCGACGGCGGCGGCCAAGGGGCGCAGCAACGCGGCGAGGCGCGAGTCGGAGTACCAGGCGAGCCGTTCGGTGAACTGCGAGTGGAGCAGCTGATTCATCGCGAGGTGATCGTGGACCATTCGCTGAAGATGATTCGCAGCCGCGTCCGCAAGCGCCTTGGGTACTTGCTTGTGCAGTGCTTGGCCGCGCTGCTCGGCGAGCCGCGAGCGCAGCAGCCGGACCGCCGCGCGCGTGCGCGTGAGGCACTGGAGCCGCGTCGCCGCCAGCATGCGCAGCTTGACCTCGCTCACGCACGAGCGTAGCGCCGCCCATCGACGCTTGAGGACGCGCCGGCGCGCATGGCCCTTGCCTAAGGAGTCGGCCATTTGGATCGCTTCGGGCTTTGGGGAAGCGCGCACCGCCTTGCCGCGCAGGGCGAGCGTCGTGTCGCGCGTCGTGTCGGAGACGACATTCGCCATGGCCGCGAGCGGGCGGCGCAGTTGGCGGCTTCTCCACCACTTTTGGATCGTCTGCGCGCTCACCTCGCGGCGCAGCTGCAAGCGCTTCGCGACGCGCCCCTCGACCGCTCTCCGCCGACGGCAGCACTGGAGGACGGTGGCGGCGCCGTTCTCGCGCCGTCGCCTCTCCAGCTTGGTCGCATAACCCGACGGGAAGCCGTACGCGATCAGCTCCATCTCGCGCGCGAGATCGTGCGGAGGTCGTTCCGAGATTGTGAGCTCGAGCCGCCGTTGGAAGCGCGCCGAAACCCCGAGCGCCCGGCGTTCCGAGAGGAGGCGCGCCGCGGCCGCACGCATGCGCGCGAGGTCGGACGGCAGATGCAGTCGCTCGGCGTCGAGCCACCACTCGCCCTCCACCGCGAGCGCCGCCTCTGCATACAGCCGGCGCACCTCGGCCCGGTGCGCCTCCGCCTGCGCCGTCTGTGCCGCGTCCATCTGTGCGGCGTCGTTGGACGGCGCGAGGGGCGGCGAGTGCTTTGCAGGAAGGGTGTTTGGCGAGAAGGTGCCAGAGTACGGCATCGGGTGCTGCGGCTGTGGCGGGGTCGACTGAAAAAGGTGCTGCTGGCGGCGTCGGCCGGGCGACGTGGCAGAGGAGGTGTGCGGGCGGCGCGGCGGTGTCGTGGCGCGGAAGTCCGAAGTGACGACGGCGAGGGCGGCCCCTGGGCGCACCGTCACGGCGGCGTCGTTTGCGTCTCTCGAGAGGGTGAAGGAGGCGGCGCCGAAGGAGGAGGCGACGCAAGCGGCGCGCGGCGAGCGTGCGTGCTTTGGGCGCGAGTGGGGCTGCGGCGGCGAGGGCGCGAGGGCGCCCTGGGCGGCGGCGGTGGCTGCGAGGGTGGCGCTGTGCGAGCGGGCGGCGCGCTCCGCCTTTGGCGGTGAGGCGGACTGGGGCTCGGCGGGGAGTGTGAATGTGAACTGGGGCTCGGCGGGGAGTGTGAATGTGAACTGGGGCTCGGCGGGGAGTGTGAATGTGAACTGGGGCTCGAGACCTGGCGGTTGGAAGAGGTCGGGACGGGTGAGGGTGAAGGGCGGCATTCGGAGCGCAGCCGGCCGCGCCACGTGCGGTGCATTGTACCGCCACCAGAGGAGCAGCAGAGGGTCCTCTTCCACAGGCAGTGGGAGGAAGCTGAGGTCGGTGGCCATCTTGAGCAGATAGTTCCACCCGAGCCAGTAGAATCGAGGCTGAGCGACGCTCGAGGCGCTCAGCGCCTCGGCTGCCGAGGCATCGGCGCCCGTCGCTGCCGGCGCTGCCGCCGCCGCGAGTGCCGCCTCCGGACCGATGGCCGAGGCCGAGGCGGTGGCGGTGGCGGAGAAGCTGTGAAGCTCGGAGGTAAAGCTGTGAAGCTCGTCCCTTGTGATGAACCCGTCGCCATCACCGTCGATGAGTTCCGTCAATGATGTGGCCGACGGCTGGTTATAGTCCAGCGCCATTGGCGGCGCCGCTTTCTGTGGCGGCGGGGGCTGCCGTGGCTGTGCCGCGGGCGGCGGCGGCGGCTGCAGCGGTGGCGACGGCGGCTGCAGCCTCTCCCAAATTTCGATGAGCTCGACGGCGACGGTCGTGTGCGCGCGCACGCGCGCGAGCAGCCACGCGAGCTTGGCACGCGCGCGCCGCAGGCCGTCGAGGGGCATCCCCATAGGGCGTGCATTGCCGCGAATGTAGCCGAAGGAGGCGAGGAAGCCGCGCAGCGCCGCGACCGCCCGCTCGCGTGCCTCGATTACGCTGAACACGTCCCTGAGGGGCACGTTCCGCGGCACCGAGATCTGCGGCGTGCCGAGCTCCGAGGCGATCGTGTCGTTCGCCGTCCACGCTGCCGTGAAGGACGCGCTCGCCGAGAGTGAAGCCGCGATCGAGAAGAGCGCGCCGTTGGACATCTCGCTGTGCCAGCTGGCGCCGTCCGCGCCGCTCGTGCTCCACCTGCCGGAGCCGGCGCTGCGGTCAGCGACGGCGCTTCCCGGCGGTGCAAGGTGCTGCGGCTGAAGCTGTGGCTGAACGAGCCACGGCTGCTGCCCAAGCGAGCCCTCTGTCGTCTGTGGCCTCCGCTGCAGCCGCTCCTTGGACTGCAGCGAGGCGTAGTGTGGTGTGGTCGTGGAGGGCTGCTGGCCGCGGCTGTAGTACGAGCGAGTCGGGCGCGACGGGTCCACCGTCCGAGGGCGCACCGGCAGCTCTGGCAGCTCCGGCAGCTCGCTCGGAACTCGGGCGCTTACGCTCATCCGCGACGTCTGCTGAACAGGACGTTCAGCCATGTTTATGAAAGTCTCGCAAACATGTAACGTCGGCCCGTCCTTCTCGAATCGCCTGAGGGCAGGCCAATCGGAAGTGGCTAACAAGCCTAAGTCCGCGAATCCGCCGTACAAAATCGTACAAAAGTCTACTTTTCGCAAACTTGAGAGCAACTTTGGAGAGATGCGTGCACTCTTCCCCGCCCGCGATGGACCTGAAGGAGGGCGACTACGTGCGCTTCAAGCATAAGAGAGTCGAAACTACCGGCACTGTCATCAAGCGCTCCGGGACACGCATTCGTGTGCAGCCCAAGGACGGCGGAGCGACTCTTTGGAAAGAGGTGAGTGAGCTTCTGCCGCTTGCTCCTGCTGTCGACGAGGTATCCGAGGTGTCAGAACTGCAACTGCTGTTTTCATCGGGACCATCGAGCCCACGCGCGCATGCGCTCTCGAGCGCACGCGCGAATGCATTGAGCGCCCCTGGTGGAGCCCGACGGTCTGCAGCGAACCCGACGGTCTCAGGAACGCCCAATAAGTTTGGGATGCCAACGCCCATGCAAGAGGCCGATCGGCCCACGCCGCTGCCTGCGGGCTGGCGTGAAGTCAAAGATGCGACCTCGGGCAAGACGTACTACTACCACGCGCCCACGAAGGAGACGCAATGGGTTCGTCCCGTCGAGGCCGCGACGCAGGCGCCCATCGACCGCAATTGGATGATGAGCGGCAAGATGCCTGCCTCGCCCAACAGCGGTTCGCTGCGCGTGCACCTCTCGCACGCCATCGGCCTGCGCTCCATGGACAGCAACGGCTACTCGGACCCGTTCGTCAAGCTCACGCTAGGCAAGGAGACGCACAAGTCGGAGATCGTGAGAAAGAGCCTCAACCCGCGCTGGGACAAGGACTACTTCTTCCGCGGCGGCTTTGAGCAGCTCGTTACGCTGCCGCTCCAGGTGCACGCCTGGGACAACGACCGGCTGAGCATCCGCAACGATCCGCTCGGTAGCGGCTTGATCGATCTTCGTCAGTTGGACCTCGGCTCGTGCCAGGCGGTGGACTGCTCGGTGCAGCTCAAGGACGAGCAGGCGACGCCCGGCGAGGTCTTCTTCACCATCCAGTGGCAGCCCGACGGAATGGCAACAGCTGATGGACAAGTTCATCGAGCAGGAGCTCATGATGAGGAACATCCCAATACGTTTGGGATGCCAACGCCCATGCCCGAGGCCGATCGGCCCACGCCGCTGCCCGCAGGCTGGCGTGAAGTCAAAAGTGCGACCTCGGGCAAGACGTACTACTACCACGCGCCCACTAAGAAGACGCAGTGGGTGCGTCCCGTCGACACTGCCAGTGCAATAGCTGCCGAGCTCGCACGCGTCAAAGCCCTGCCAGAGTGGGAGCGTGCGCTCGTGGGTAAAATCTACACGGACCCGGAGGAGTTGTGGCATGCGCTCGAGGCAAGCGGCGGCAGTGCGACCTGCATTCTCCGCGGGTCGTGGTTCAAAAAGCAGCGTGGCGGACGAATGCCCAAGCGCGGCGACGAGCTTCCGCCCGATGCGACCATCACAGTCGCCGAGTTGCGTATCATCTCCGAGGCCGCCAAGTGCGAGTACGGCGCGCTGCCAGTGATCGCGCTCTCTCATTACTGGCGCACCAAGGAGCATCCCGACCCGGACGGCGAAACGATGGAGCTGGTCGTCGCGGCGCTCGAGCAGCGCTGGCACGAGTTTGAGGACAAGGGCGTCACGGACCTTGGCATCCTCGTAGACTGGTGCGCCCTCTGGCAGGCGCCGCGTAAGACGCCCGAAAAGGAAGCCGCGTTCAAGGCGGGGCTCAAGAGCATCAACCTTTGGTATGCCCACCAAGGCACGACGGTGTGGCTCGTTACGGGGGGTGCCGACCGCGTCAATGGCCTCACGTATTGGGACAAGGGATGGACGTCATTCGAGTTCGCGCTGGCGATGCTCATCAAGCCATCAAACTCGTCATCCATGAAGGACTGGCCGCAGGTGGTCGACCTGGGCAAGGAGGGGGACGCACAGACTAACTTTGCCCGCCCCGCGCTGTCGGAGCCGCTCGCTTTCTTCGGCGGCCATGCATACGGCGACAAGACGTACACCAATGGCGCGGACCGCGACGCAATCGTGGCACCCAAGTTCCAGGAGACCATGTTTCAGGTCCTGGGCGGTGTGCGCACGCTCAACTTTGGCTGGCTCAACTGGGGAGATGTGGAGATCAAGGCGCTGGCGGAGGTGCTGCCACTGTGCCGGCAGCTGAGACAGCTACAGCTCCATGGTAAGAATTCTGTTGGTGTACGAGGTATGATCGCCCTGGCAGATGCCATAGAGGCACTGACATCGCTCGAGGAGCTGAGGATCGACGGCTATGAGGCCCACCATGAGCTTCTATCTGCCTGCAATCTCAATGGTGTGAAGATCAACAATGACTGCTCTCCCCCAGGGCCTGCATTACATCTTCTGGCCGGTGGGCTCATCTGGGCGTCTGAGGACGTGTGGATCCTGGTGGATCCTGAGTGGCTGGCTGGGGTGGAGGGCGGCCGGGACGGGCTCGGCAGGGCGCTCTCGGCAGACAAGGAGGGGCGCGTGGGCGGGCTGGATCTGCGCGGGAAGAAGTGGAAGGGGGAGGCGCTGCCGGCGTCTGTGGCGAGGCTGACGGCGCTGCGAAAGCTCACGATGACAGACTGCACGTCGCTCAAGTCGGTCGCGGCCCTCCCCGCGTTGATGAAGCAGATTGGTGATGGCGCCTTTCGCGGCTGCACCTCGCTCGCGTCGATCACGCTCCCCGCGTCGGTGAAGCAGATTGGTAAGTACGCCTTTTACGGCTGCACCTCACTCGCGTCGATCACGATCCCCGAGTCGGTGACGCAGATTGGTGAGTACGCCTTTCGCGGCTGCGCCTCGCTTTTGTCAATCACGATCCCATCAGTGACTCTCGTCGACCCATCGGCCTTCGACGAGCACACTCAAGTCACGTTTATGGCTCTGGAGCTCATCGGGGCGTCTGAGGACGCGTGGATCCTGGAGGATCCCGAGTGGCTGGCGGGGGTGGAGGGCGGCCGGGACGGGCTCGGCTGGGCGCTCACGGCGGACGAGGAGGGGCGCGTGCACGGGCTGGAGCTGAGCGGGAAGAAGTGGAAGGGGGAGGCGCTGCCGGCGTCTGTGGCGAGGCTGACGGCGCTGCGAAAGCTCACGATGCAAGACTGCACGTCGCTCAAGTCGGTCGCGGCCCTCCCCGAGTTGATGACGCAGATTGGTGGGTACGCCTTTCTCGACCGACTACTTGCGCCATCCACGTGCGCCTTTCAGGGCTGCGCTTCGCTCGCGTCGATCACGATCCCCGAGTCGGTGACGCAGATTGGTGAGTACGCCTTTCAGGGCTGCGCTTCGCTCGCGTCGATCACGCTCCCCGCGTCGGTGACGGAGATTGGTGAGCGCGCCTTTCGCGGCTGCGCATCGCTCGCGTCGATCACGCTCCCCGCGTCGGTGAAGCAGATTGGTAAGGAAGCCTTTCACGGCTGCACCTCGCTCGCGTCGATCACGATCCCCGAGTCGGTGACGCAGATTGGTGAGCTAGCCTTTCTCCGCTGCACCTCGCTCGCGTCGATCACGCTCCCCGCGTCGGTGACACGGATTGGTGAGAGGGCCTTTGAAGGCTGCACCTCGCTCGCGTCGATCACGCTCTTCGCGCCGGTGACGGAGATTGGTGGGCGCCTTTTCCGGCAGCACCTTTCAGGGCTGCGCCTCGCTCGCGTCGATCACGCTCCCCGAGTCGGTGACGCAGATTGGTGAGGAAGCCTTTTGCGACCGCATCACCTTCCATTTATAGCAAGTTTAGTTGGTCATACTTCGCAGTGTTGCGCTTGGGTTGAGGTGCTACAAATCTTGGGATCTTGCATCTTCTCACTCGACAAACTCTCCCGTGAGCATCCATGCTTCCTTACTTCCGTAAGGAACACGGGAGAGGCGAGCTAGCCAAACACCCACCCTAAACCCCTACGTAGCCGCTGGTTTCGAGACCTGAAAATGCAATCCTGAGGAGTTAGGTCGAAAAAACGCTGTTTTGAGCGGCAGTTGACCTCAACCGATGACCAGCGCCACTGGTCACCACTGGTTGCCAGTGAGGCCCGTGTGCGCCCATTGAAGCCAGAACCCCCTGGCACCTTCTGGCACCCTCTGGTACCGATGGGCGCTCATGGGCGCTCATGGGCGCGCATGGGCGCACGCTGGCGTGTACCGACGTATGAGATCGTACCGAGGACCGGCGCCACTGGTCACCACTGGTCGCCAGTGAGGACCCGTGTGCGCCCATTGAGTTAGGGTTAGGGTTAGGGTTAGGGTTAGGGTTAGGGTTAGGGTTAGGGTTAGGGTTAGGGTTAGGGTTAGGGTTAGGGTTAGGGTTAGGGTTAGGGTTAGGGTTAGGGTCATTTCTTCTATCA
>Ga0210239_100190_pt1 | contig 51399 bp, 31 predicted proteins | sample ChrtobMetP5a_0mM_FD_155451 | JGI IMG/M metagenome (GOLD analysis project Ga0210239, IMG submission 155451) | Chrysochromulina tobin associated microbial communities from unialgal haptophyte culture, Seattle, Washington, United States - P5a_0mM | ecosystem: Host-associated > Algae > Haptophytes >... | reverse complement strand
CCTATGCGCCTCCGGCGCATTGCCGCGCCTCCGGCGCCGCCTCCGGCGGCGCCCTCGGGCGCTCCGCGCCCCCGCGCGCTGCGCGCGCCCCCCCCTTTTCCTTTCTCCCCAACACGGAAAAATTGCCACTTTTCCCCACCTGAGAGCGGGGGCCCAGCCGCGAGCAACTGATGTGTTTTCCGCATGCGCTGTCGAGCCGTCCTTCACATCGCCCGCAGAGCGAGCAGCAAATCGGATTTAGTCAGAGGCGCGCGCGTGCTGACGACACCCAAGGAGAGCGAGCAGCAGCAGGCAGGCACCACGAGCGCAAAGGTCTATAAGGTCCTGCGCGCCCAATATCTTCGTCAGCAGGAACAGACTCAGGATTCGGAAGCGGTTGACGATGCGACCGCACGCATTCTGAAGCAGCAGCTAGCGCGCCGCGGCAGGCTAGCCGACCTCTACGCCGCAGGCGAGCCGATGCATGGCGCCGGCGGCGTGACGACGAACAGCTTCTATGACGCGAAGTTCGCCCAGATGGAACGTGAGGGCGAATTCAAGAATCTCAAAGGCGCGGGCAAGCCGCTGCCTCATCGGCATCAGAGCCATTTTGGTAACGAGGACGCGGTGGATCGGATGATGCACAGAATCATGGCCGAGCACAAGTGCATCCCTGAGTCTCTTGAGCGACGCAAAGAATACCTCGCCAAGTACAAGGAATTTCGGGAGACGTTGGAGCGGTCGGAGGAGGTGCAGGGCGGCGGCAGGGGCCCTCCGTTGAAGCGCGCGAAGATGGAGGCGGAGATGGCCCATCTGCGCGCGCTGCTGTCTGCATTTGATTCGGCGTCCGTCAAGGACGCGCTCTTGTACAACATGCCCATCACAAAGTGCCCGAAGGTGTCGACGACGCTTGATGAGGAGATTGCGGCGGCGCACCATTTGACGCGCCGGAGTCGGGATTCAATATTCACTTAAATTGTGTATTGAGAGACGAGCGAGTGATATATGCCGCGCCTCTGGCAGATTATAGAACAACTCGCGACAATTCAAATGCCTGTGTCCGGATCCGGCAATTCGCATGTGGATGCCGCTCACACAGGCAAAAAGTCAGGCGTGGCATGAAAACGAACGTATCGAACGTTAGAGCGCATTCCGAGACCGTCGGCGTTTCGTTCCACATTCACCGATCATTCCCGTTGGTCCATATGCGCGTAATTATCCGATCGAATCAGGATGCACGGCAGCACCGGCAGTCTTGATCCAATGGAACCACGTAAACCAGGAAGTAGTAACTCACAGAACACTCACAAAGGATAGGCACCACTAGTCGCGGACCGACGGCATTCAATTCCCGAACAGGTGTGGGGCTAGGGCCTTATAAACATGAAAAACCCATAGTAGACCACTCCCCCTTGGGTCAAGTCGGGGGGCGCGTTCCCTCATGGGGCAACTTGATTACGAACTAAACAGCACCAAAACAGTCAAATGATGCACATAATGCAAGGGTACCAATCGACACAGATCTCGCAACGTAGGCCCCAGATCCGCAATAATGCGCTCAGGATTACATGTATCAAAACGACAGCCCGCTAACAGCCCTTCCAACTTTGTTCACGATACCCCTCGCGTACACCTGGACCTTCGCCATGACCTTCGCTTCCGGTACGTGCACAGTGCTTGCAACTCCCATGTATTGAGTGCCGAAGATGCAGCATTGTAGCATTGAGTGCTGATGATGCAGCATGGACTGATGGTCAACACTCTATTGAAAACGCCTAAGCAGGCAGCTTCCAAATTAGGATATAACTACACATAGAACCCACAGCAGCGATCCATACATGATCGCAGTGCTCGCGCAATCATACGAATCATTTTATACACATGTCTACAGCTCCAACACAAATCTACTCCGGTCCTTCACCGCATCTCGAACCGCTGTTTCCACTTAAGTTTCCCCTGGCCCTGCTTCTCCCATTATGTTGTACTTTTGAAGGCCAAGCTTGGTCAGGACGCCCTATTGAAAACGCCTTTTAAGGCATCTTCCAAATTAGGAAATAACTACACAGAACCCACAGCAACGATCCACACATGTTCACAGTGCTCGCACAATCATTTTCTACAGCTCCAACACAAATCCACTCCGGTCCATCACCGCATCTTGCACCGCCTTTTTCCCTGCATCTCCCATGCTGTTGTACTTGAGGTTGAGCTTGGTCAGGACAGCGTTGACCTTCAGCGCCTCCGCGATCGCAATGGCTCCCTCGGGACTGATCTCGTTCTGGAAGAGGTTGAGCTTGGTCAGGACCGCCGTGCCCGACTTGAGGGCCTCGGCGATTGCCTTGGCACCCTCGTCGCCGATCTCGTTGCTGCCGAGCTCGAGCTCGGTCACCACCGCGTTGACCTTCAGCGCATCCGCGATTGCGATGGCTCCCTCTGGACCGATGTTGTTGTTGATCAGGTCCAGGGTGGTCAAGACCGCGTTGACCTTCAGCGCCTCCGCGATTGCCTTGGCTCCCTCGGGACTGATCTCGTTCTGGAAGAGGTTGAGCTTGGTCAGGACCGCCGTGCCCGACTTGAGGGCCTCGGCGATCGCCTTGGCACCCTCGTCGCCGATCTCGTTGCTGCCGAGCTCGAGCTCGGTCACCACCGCGTTGACCTTCAGCGCATCCGCGATTGCGATGGCTCCCTCGTCGCCGATCTTGTTCCACTCGAGATTGAGGGTGGTCACCGCCGCTGTGACTGGAATGACACTCGCAATGAGCATGGCGCCTTCGGGGCGGATCATTCGCCCCCCTAAATCGAGACTGCTGAGCGTATCGGCGCGCAACTTCTCCACAGGGATGCGACGGATCTCTCCAGAGCCAGCGCAGGCAATGACTCCAAGCAGCAGTGCTAGTGGTGGCTCACCCTCGCCGCCCGTGACGCAGCAGTCCAGCGCGAGCTTGGCCAGACCACGGAGCAGGGGCAAAGGCGTGTCCTCTTCCTCCTCCTCCTCCTCCTCCTCCTCCACCTCGCCGCCGTCATCGTCCAAATTGACCAATCGGACCGCGGCCACGTCCACCTCGAAGCCATACCCCGTGAGCCGCTCCAGGTGGAGTAGCAGCCGCCCTGCCCTCACCGCCTCCCACGGTCGGCCGGCTTCGATGGTTAGCTGCAGATTGAGCTCCGTGATCTCGTCCAGCTGCCGAGGGTCGGCGTGACCTTTGCGCCTGCACAGCCTAGAGCAGAGCGCTCGGCGTCCAAGCGAACGCCACGCTCGGTTGACGCCCTTGAGCTCGATCAGCGTGCCCACGTCGACCGTGGCCAAGGCAGCTTCCGCAGCGTCGTCATTCACGGGCAACGCGGGCGGCCCCGCGGTGGTAGACTGCGGCACGAGACTATCCGGCGTGAAAGCCGGCTCTGCAATTGCTTCCACGCGCTCCTCATCGCTCTCAAAGTCGTCCACCGCACCGAGCAGCTCACGCAGCTCGTTGGCACGTTTGCCATCCAATCGCCGCGCAAAAGCAGTCTGAGCATACACGAGCGCCTGCTCGGCGATGAGATTGCTGGCGCCCTCGATAAGAGCAGCTAGCTGTGTGAGCGAGCACTCATCGAGGCGTGAGGCTGACCAATCGTCGTCGTCGCACATTGCCCCAAGTGTGCGCAGCACGGTTGTGGCCGTCTCGTTTATGGGGAAGACGGTGTCTTCAGACGGATCGAGGTCGTTGAGCCAATCATTGAGTCGCCCCGCTCGCCGCGCTGCCTTGCGTGACCACTCGACTTCCTCGCCCTCACGCCCACGCACGCGGACGCGCCGCTCGCTCGCCTCGCCGGCGCTCGCTCGTTCACTCTCCATGGTTTTCCGAGCGTCGTTGTGAGCTTCCAAACACAGAAATACGGCGAGAGACGCACGATACCGCTGAGAGGATTCGCGGCTTCGCCCGCGCGCGGCGCGCGGCGGTGCTTGCGGCACGGATGCTGGGGGGTACCCGGACGGTGCACGTGAGGAGAGTCACGCTGCTGCTCGCGGGGGAGACGGCACCGCGGCACGCGCGCGTGCGCGCTGCCGCGGCGGCAGCAGCTGCTAACAGTGGCCCCATCGGTACTATTGGGTTACGATAGGGGGGAGGGTCTCACCTTCCCCCGCCCGCCGCCGATTAACGGCCTGTGTAATAGCAGGCTGTGTCGGCCACGCCTCCGTCCATTGCGATAGCGGCCCCCGTGCTTGGGGGTCCGGACGGGAGAGCGCGCGCGTTGTGTGTGTTTCACAGCAGCAGCACAGAAATACGACACAGCATGGCCTGTACTGCCGTTCCGGTTGAAGACCCTGGGGATGCAGGAGACACGTTCACAGATATACTACGGTACGACCTATGCAGACACTCTGCGTCAAGCCCGACACGTCACGTTGCACATTGTCGTGCCCACGGTCCCAGACACCGCGCAGCGGCGTCGCGCGGTCGGGAGCCTTCTCGTTGTCCCCTGCGCACTGCACGCCCTTCTCAGTGTCCCCGCCCAACCTGCATTACGAGCACAAAGAGGGTGCTCGCCTCGGCGCCACACCCGCCGTCAACTCGCGCCGAGCAGCATGGTGCCCGGCCGGGCAGATCGACTAGTACCATATAGCCCAAAAAGGGGGTGCCTGGCAGAACTAGCCCGAAAAGGAGGTGATCAAACTAGCCCAAAAAGGGGGTGATTGCACTAGCCCAAAAAGGTGGTGATCAAACTAGCCCAAAAAGGGGGTGATCGCACTATCCCAAAAAGGGGGTGATCGCCTCGGCCACTCCCGCCGTCAACTCGCCGAACATCATCGTCCAGTGCGTGCCCGGCAGCTCGATCTTGTGCACCGTTGCCCGCGTCAGGTGCTGCAGCGAGCTCAGGAAGACGCATTCGCTCTGGTATGGGCGAGCGTCCACGAGTGGGCAGCGCACGAGGGGGGTAGGCGTGGGCACGTGCGTGTCGAGCAGCCGATTGCATGCGACAAAGTGGCGCGCGGCGTTGGCACTGAGGCTCTCGAGCATCGCTTCGTCGTCGATCAGGGGAGCCAGCTGGGCGCGGAGCACCTGCCATTAGGTGCAATCAGGTTCAATCAGGTGCAATCAGGTGCAATCAGGTGCAATCGGGTGCAATCGGGTGCAATCATGTGCACTCGGATGCAACCATGTACATCAGGTGCAATAAGTTGCAATCAGGTTCAATCAGCATGGAGGGAAGCCAGCTGAGCACCTGCATGACCGCATCGCTGCGCGGGCTACCGTTGGCATCAAGACGCGGGCGGCCGTCCACATCGCTCGCTGTAGACGGATCGTGGAACCCTCGGCCCTGCGTCTGCCCGAGTGGTGCATCGAACATGAGCACGGAGTGCACTGCTGGCAGAGGAGTGGGAAAGGTGTGTAGAGCTGGAGGCGCTGCGGAGGTGGGAGAGGGGTCGTCTTCACGCGCCATCTCGAGCGATCTCGCCTCGAGCTGACGCGCCATCTCGAGCGCCACTACACCACCGTACGACCAGCCGCCAAGCACGACGGCGGGCGACGCGCCCGCCATGGCGCCGCCCGCCACGGCGCCGCCCGCCACGCCGCCGCCCCCCAAGCCAAGTGCGTCGCTCATCAAGACGAGGCACTCCGCCGCAACCTCGGCGATCGACCCAAGCTGGAAGTCGCCGCCGTCGGTCAGGCAGCTGTCGTCGAAGGCGTACACGGGCCGTTGGTGGCCGAGGCGCCGGACCAGCGGCAGGTAGCACAGGCTACTTGCGCCTGCCGGATGGACCAAGAAGAGCGGCAGGTGCGTTGACGAATCCCCCGGCTGCAGGCACACCATGCGCAGCTGGCGGGCGGGTGTGCCGGCGCTCGGGACGGCGCTCGACGCGCTGCCGCCGCCGTCCGCGGCGGTGGCGGCGGTGGCGGCGGTGGCGGCGGCGGCGGCGGCGCTGGCAGCGCTGGCATGCATTTGCGAGCAGATGCCGCGCACGGTGGGCTGTGCGAACAGTTGCTGGACCGTCAGCCGGGTGCCGAGCGCCGTCCTGAGCGCGAGCAGCAGCCGCAGGGCTGAGACGGAGTCGCCGCCTAGCCTGAAGAAGTGTGAACGTTCACAGCAGAGGGTCGCTACCGGTAGACGGAGGATGCTTGCCATCGCTTCACGCACCGCCGCCTCGACTGCGTCTGCTGGCTCCTCCACGGCGGGGGAGGTGCCCGACTCGGCGCCCTGCTGTGCGGAGCTTCGCCTGGTGGGCGGGGGGAGCCGTTTCCGATCCACCTTGCCGTTGGGGCTGAGCGGCACCTGCTCGAGCATCGTCCAGTGATGAGGGACCATGTAGTCGGGTAGCTTCTCGGCGCACAGGACACGGAGCCTGGCCTGCACGGCGTCGGCGTCGGCGGCGTCGGCTGTCCCGCCAACGGCTGTCCCGCCAACGGCTGTCCCGCCAACGGCTGACCCGCTAACGGCTGACCCGCTAACGGCTGACCCGCCAACGGCTGACCCGCTAACGGCTGACCCGCTAACGGCAGGCACCACGTACGCGGCCAGCTTCCCTTCAAACACGGTAGCGGCCGCGCTCGCCACCGCAGCATCCTTGGTCAAGATCTCCTCAATCTCGCCGAGCTCGACGCGGAAGCCGTTCACCTTGACCTGCAATTTGAGGCAATCAGAGGTCATCAGAGGTCATCAGAGGCCATCCAATGCAATCAGAGGCCATCAGAGGCCATCGGAGGTCATCAGAGGCCATCAGAGGCCATCATCAGAGGCCATCCGATGCAATGAGAGGCCATCCGAGGCCATCGGAGGTCATCCGATGCAGTGAGAGGCAATGACCTGCGAGTCCTCCCGTCCCAAGATTTCTAGTAGCCCATCAGGGCGCAGACGACCAAGGTCGCCGGTTCGGAAGAGCATCGGTCCATTTGGGGTCGAAGGCGTCGTGTCGGGCGCGCCCGTGCGCAGGAATTGGCGCGCGCTCTTCTCGGGCTCCTGATGAGGGAGGCAATCAGAGGTCATCCGAGGCAATCAGAGGTCATCCGAGGCAATCAGAGGTCATCCGAGGCAATCAGAGGTCATCTGAGGCAATCGGAGGTCATCGGAGGTACCTCGTAGTAGCCCAACGCGACGCCTGCGCCGCCGATGTGGATCACGCCAGTAACCCATGGCTCGCAGTGATGGAGGTTGTCATCAAGGATGAGCATCGTCTGGTTGCGTAACGGCCGCCCGTACGGGATGGACGTCCAGTTGGGATCGGTGCTCAGCACGGCGCCCGGTGTGCCCTCGGGATGCAGCTCGTGCATATTCGACCAGATCGCGGCCTCGGTGGCGCCGCCCATGCTGATGATGCGCAGCGCGGCACACTCGGACACGGCACGGATGCGCCCTGGGGAGAGCGCGCGCAATCCAACGAGCGATCAGAAGGCAATCGAGGTCAATCAAGAGAGATCAAGGGAGATCGCACCTGGGGAGAGCGCGCGAAACCAACGAGCGCTCAGAAGGCAATCAAGGGCAATCAAGGGCAATCAAGGGAGATCGAAGGAGATCGATGGAGATCGCACCTGGGAGAGCGCGCGCAATCCAGTCTCCGCTCAAGAAGATGAGACGCAGGCAAGCGGGCAGCGTCCGGCCGGAATGCTCCGCATGCGCAACGAGCAACTCCATGAAGGCGGGCACGGTGTTCCAGATCGTGATCTGGTGCGAGCTCACGATCTCGAGCCAGATCTCGGGGTCGGGAGGGCTGATGAGGTCGTGAGGGGGCACGACCAACGAGGCGCCCGCGCCGAGCAGCCCGAAGACGTCATAGACGGATAGGTCGAAGCTGATGGACGAGAGCGCAAGCACGCGATCGGACGCACCGACGTCGAAGCGCTCGTTTAGGTCGAGGCACGTGTTCACGGCGCCCTGGTGGTGGCAACACACCCCTTTTGGAACGCCCGTCGAGCCCGAAGTATAGATGAGATATGCGAGCTCGCGGGGGCGCACGCGCCGTACTGGGCGCGGGTGAGCACGACGAGTGGCGTGCATGGCGTTCACGCCGACCGCCTCGTTCACACCGACCGCCTCGTTCACGTCAACGAGTGGCAATCCAACGGCTCGAAGCCATGCACACGCGCCGAGCGTGCTGGCGTCGCTCACGACGGCGCTCGCGTGGCTCAGCTCGAGGATCTGCTCGATGCGCTGCTGAGGCAGCTGGTCGGCGTTGATCGGCAGGTACGCGCAGCCCGCGCGCAGCACGCCCATCACGGCGGCCACCTGCTCCCAGCCTTTGGTCGTCACGACGGCGACCACCGTGATCGAGCCGGGCGCTGTGCCGGGCGCTGTGTCGAGCGCCGAGCCAGGCGCCGAGCTGGGCGCCGCCGCCGTCTCGGGCGCCGTGCCGGCCTCTTCGGTGGCCGCCACTCCAACGTCCGCAAGCCGCGCCCAGACTGCCTCGGATGCGTGGTCGAGGGCGCGGTACGTGAGCGACGAGGACCGCCCACCCGAGGCATCGAGCCCGAGGACCGCCAACGCGTCGTGCCGAGCGCCCGTTGCATGCTCGGCGAAGAGCTCATGCAGCAGGCGTGTGTCGAGCTCGGAGGGAGGTGCGACCGGCAGCGCCGCCGTGGGCTCGGGGCGCAGCTCATAGACGAGTTTCGTCCACGCGCTCTCGTCGGTGCAGAGGGAGTGCAGCAGCCCCTCGTACATGGAGACCATCCCCGTCACCACCTCTGTGGGGAAGAGATCCTGCATGGACGCGAGCGAAGCCGGCGCCATCAGATGCCATTTGGTGCCATTGCCATCGGGTGCAATCAGGTGCCATCCGGTGCCATCCGGTGCCATCCGGTGCCATCAGGTGCCATCAGGTGCAATCAGGTGCAATCAGGTGCCACGCACCCGCATGATCTCGAGCAGCCACATGAGGCGCCCGTCGGGGTATTCCTTGACCGCATTCACCACGTACGAACCGGGCGTCGCCTCTTGCACATGCACCTCGGTGAATTGAAGCTCGCGCCAATCGGACAATGCATGCTCGAGGCCCATCGCACTGACGAAGACGAAGGGTGCGACAGCGGCACCCGCTTGGTGGTGTACCTGCGTGGTCCGAGGCAATCCGTTGCCCTCAGAGGTCATCAGGTGCCATCAGGTGCCATCAGGCGTTCTCAGGAGCACACTCGGGCACACGGGCGCACTCATGTTGCAGTCCGGCGCAGTCAGGCGCCATCGGATGCAATCAGGTGCGATCCGGCGATGCCCACCTTGTTGTACTGCTCCATGACCTCGACACCCGAGATCGACGCGTGCTCGAGATCTCGCATGAGCTCGTGCGTGAGTGCCTGGACGTGCTCCAGCACCGTCCTAGGTCGCTCAAGGTCAGCCTCGAGGAGGAAGGACGAGGAGAAGTTGCCGAGGATCTGGGAGGCGTCAGCATGCAATCACAGTGGTAATCAGTGGTAATCGGTGGTACTCGGTGGTAATCAGTGGTAATCGAGGATCTGGGAGGCGTCAGCATGCACCGGGTGGCGATAGGGTGAGGAAGGCAATACGCGAGGCTATACGTGTGACGATGAGCGGTACTCAGCAGTACTCGGTGGCAATCAGTGGTCATCAGTGGTCATCAGTGGCGCTCAGAGGAGGCGTGACCTTGGAAACGTCCTCGTGCACCGGGTGGCGCAGGCAGTGCAGGATGTTCAAAAGGAAGCGCGGGTGGCGAGCGAAGCGCGCCAGCACCAGGCAATAGATCGTCAGCATGACCGAGGTGGGCGTCACCCCGCGTGCGGCACAGCAAGCCTTGAGGCGCGAGAACATCTCGGCGCTCAGCACGGCGCCAATGTGACTAAACTCGCCCGTGGGGCGCCGTTGGCCCGGGGCCACAAGCATCGGCAGCTCCGGCGGCGGCGGCAGTTGCGGCACGCGATCCCACCAAAACGCCTTGGCAGCTTGGTACTCGGCGGAGGCCGCGAGCCCCGACGAGCCCTTGGCGCCGTCCTGAGCGCCGGTGAGGGAGAGGCAGTAGTCTTTGTACAGCAGCGAGCAAGCCGGCAGTTGGGCGTTCGGATCCTCGTACAGGATCGAGAGCTGCCGGCGCATGGTCAGGTCGGACACCCCATCCATAATGAAGAGCGAGATGCAGAAGTGCATCGTCGACTGAGTGGGCGAGGTATGCGACACACGGCACTCGAAGAGTGGCCACGTCTCGGGGCGCGGACCTGTGGGGAGAGGGCGCGCCATGGTGAGCACTTGCATGCATGTGTGTATGGAAGAGTGGCCACGTCTCGGGGCGCGGACCGTCCCGAACCATCTGCGCCCTTGTGGCGAGCATCTGCTCGGGAGTCGCATGCCCATGCGGCGTCTCCACCGTGATCACGTACTCGGGCACTCGCTCCAGCACGCGCATCATGCCGTCCGGCGTAACCACAGCGCGCCATGCCGGGTGGTGAGCACATAGCCGGTTCAGAGCCGCCTGCAGGCGTGCGATTAGAGGTCGTCAGAGGTCGTCAGAGGTCGTTAGAGGTCATTAGCGGTCATCAGAGGTCATTAGCGGTCATCAGAGGTCATCAGAGGTCATTCATTAGCGGTCATCAGAGGTCATCAGAGGTCATCAAAGGTCATCAGAGGTCATCAGAGGTCACCTGCAGGCGCGAGATGTCGATCCGTCCCTTCCATTGCCATTCAAAGTAGATCTGCGGGTTGAGCCCCTTCTCGGAGAATTCGGAGATGTGCAAGCCCACATAGTACGCCCGCGTGATGCCGATGAGTGGGAAGGGCTCGTGCGCCCTCTCGTGTGCATGCACCACCTGAAACAAGGGTGCCTCCTCCCCTGCCCTTCCTTGTATGGCAAGCCCGTGCTTCGCGTACGCGTCAGGCTGATCGAGCCGTTGGAGCGCCGTCTTGAGCGCCACCTGATCGTCCACGTGCCTGGCCAGCTGGCGTACGGTCGGCTTCTGGAAGACGGTGCGGATCGTGAGCTTGTACCCGCCGCGACGTCCTATCTCCTGTGAGGCAGAGAGGCCACGACAGAGGGGATCAGAGGGGCGATCAAAGAGGCCATCAGAGAGGCCATCAGAGAGGCCTTCAGAGAGGCCATCAGAGGCCATCAGAGGCCATCAGAGAGGCCATCAGAGGCCATCTGAGGCCATCTGAGAGGCCATCAGAGTCCATCAGAGGCCATCAGCTGAGAGGCCAACCGAGAGGGGATCAGGTCCTACCTGCACCAGCCGCAGGCAAAGCAACGAGTCGCCGCCTAATTGGAAAAAGTGAGCATCGAGGTCGATGGCTGTGGGGCCATCGAGCTTGAACACGGCCGCAAAGGCCGCTGCAAGCTGCAGCTCGGTCTCGGTGGTGGGCGGCGACACGACTGTATGGACCGCCGCCGACGTAATTGACGTAATTGACGTAATTGACGTAATTGACGTAATTGACGTAACTGTATGGACCGCCGCCGACGCCACCGCCGCCGACGACGACGACGACGCTGCCGCCGCCGGCGCCGCCAGGGGGCGCGCGGGCTGCTGCACGCTCGCACTTGGGGCCGATGGAGGGGGCGTCGTGCTGGGCACGGCGGCGGGTAGCCCGCGCTTGAGGGTGGCGGCGATGGTGGTTGCGAGATCGGTGACGCTCAAGACAGCGCTCGACGGCGTGCCCGGGCCCGCGGCAGTTGCGGCGGTCGTGCTCACCACGGCGCCTGCCATCCGCGGCGGCGGCAGGGTGTGCGCAATCTCGCCCACGGAGATGAGGGGCGAAGCAGCGAGATGCGTGAGCGTGAGCACGATCGCCTCGAGCATGCCCTCGAGAAAGGCGCCGTCGTGGGCGTCGCTCTCGGACGTGGCCACGACGCTCAGCAGGCTGTGGGGAGCGGCCGCCGAGCCGCGCTCCATTGCGAAGCGGACGGTGAGCGGCATGCCGATGCGATCGTAGATCGTAGGGGGGGCGGCGCTCACGCCGCCGTCGAGCTCGAGGCCCCATGCGGCCGATTGGTAGTCGACGATCACGAAGAAGAGGTCGCCATCTCGCACCTGTGGGGAAGGGAGGGCACCGCGCCGTGGTGAGCACTTGCATGCGAGCCGGGCCGGATTCAGATCGCGATCTCGGACCGAGCTCAGCTGCTTGATCTTCGTGAGCGGGTAGCTCTCATGTAGCTGACACAAACCGAGCTGCCGGTGAATCGCACGCGCCGTCGCGGCGGCGCCCGCCGCGCCCACGAGTGGCACACGAAGAGGCACCGTGTTCATCACAGGCCCAATGACCTGATGAAGAATTCAATCAATAGGTCATTAGATGCCAATCAGAGGTCATCAGAGGCCAATCAGAGGTCATCAGAGGCCCAATGACCTGCGCGAGCTGCGGCACGGGCGCCGTGCGTCCCGACAGGGCACACCCAAAGACGACCTCGTCGGCATCGGCCCCCTCGTACACCCACTGGACGATGGCCCACGCGGTGTGGCAGAGCGCAGCGATCGTCACCCGCTCCTGCACAGCAAGCGTCCTCAGCCGCTGCAGCACGGCGCTGTCGAGGACACACCGACGGCGCGTGGCGACGCCGGTCGCGGTTTCAGAGCAGCACATCTTTAAGGCGCCCAAGCCCGCCGGGATCGGGCGCGCCGTGCTGGGCAGGCTGTGCACCGCCTGCTGCCAGAACGCCTCGGAAGCGGAGCCCGGCTCGGCGCTTAGGGCGGCTTCATGACGCAGCTTTACCTCGTACGAGGGCGGCGGCGGCAGCGGCACGCCCGGCGTGTTGTACCCATGCGCGACGGCGTCGACGAGGAGGCGGAGGGACCATCCATCTTCGATGATGTGGTGGATGGACAGCAGCATCAAGTGCTCCTCTGCGCCAAACTGAAGCACGCGGACGCGAAGCAGCGGCGCGCACTCGAGATTTGAAAGCTCCGCGCGCTCCGTGGCCATCACCTGCTGCGCGAGCCCCTCGCGCGCGCGCACGCTCGTGCAATCGGGATGCACGCTCACGCCGAAAGGCAACTCGGCAGTCGGTTCGACGACCTGCTGCGGCTGCGGGAGCGCCTGGAGGTCGAAGCGCGTGCGCAGCATCGGCGTGGTGGCGACCAGCTGACGCCACGCCGCGTGCAGTCGCGCCGTGTCGAGCGCCCCGTGGAGCTGCCACATGATGGAGAGGACAAAGGGGTGCTGCTCGGGGGAGCGGGCGGGGGAGGACAGTCAGCATGCAAATGGGGAGGGCAATCAACGGGTGCTGCTCGGGGGAGCGTGGGAGAACAGTCAGCATGCAAATTGGGAGGGCAATCAGCATGCATGCACGCGCACCTGCTCGGGGGAGCGCAGGTGCTCGAAGATCATCGCGCGCTGGAGGGCGGAGGTCTCCATCACGAGCCCATCTCGGCGCGCGGAGGTCTCCATCACGAGCCCATCTCGGCGCGCGACACTTCGTTGATTGCCCTCCCCATTTGCATGCTGACTACCCTCCATTGCGATCCAACCTCGGTGCGCAGGGGGCGGCAAATCGCTCTCGACGACGGTGAGCCATCCATTCACATTCACAGAGTCGGACGAGCTCAGCGAGTGTGAATCGGCCGATCCGGCAAAGTCGACGGTCTCGGTCTCGTCAACCACGTCATCCTCGGATCCTAATTTGGACGAGATCTCGATCTCCGACTTTGTCTCCGGTTCGAGCGCCGTCCCGAGCGCCTCGAGGTGTGACATTGCCTCCTCGACCAGCCGTTGTACGCTCAGGTTCAGAAGCTCGTCCGGCTGGAGGTACATCTGCACGCGCGCCCGGCGCGGCGCGTCGTGGGGAAAGAGCCCGTCCAGGATCTGGTCACGGAGCTCGACGGACGAAAGGGAGTCGAGACCCCTCTCCACCAGAGGTGCCCATTGCAGCGCCTCCATCGCCGCCTCTGACGTGCCCTCGGCCAGCGGCAGCACCGTATTCACAGCCTGCTTCACGAGGCTCAGCACCGACGCACGGCTATGGCGCTCAACACGGCGCTCGGCGCTGCCGCGGCCACTTCCGTTGGCTTCGAGCACGCCCTCGGAATGGTGATCAACACGGCGCCCAATCTCCGGCGCCGAGCTCGCGAGCGCAGCGCCCGCGCCCGCGGCAGCGCTCGCGCTCTCGGCAGCGCTCGCTCGCGTCGTCGTCGGGCGCCAGCGCCACGGGTAGACTTGCGTGCGGTAGGCGGCAGCGCCGAGATGGGCACCGAGCATCGCTCGGAGGGGTGCGCACTCTGCAGGCGCGGCGGGCGTCCGCGGCGACCTGATGGACAACGTGGGCGGCATGGGCGGCGCCGCTTGCAGCAGTGCGTGCGCGTTGCTGCCCCCAAACCCAAACGAGCTCACGCCCGCGACGGCGCTCGGTTCGGCGGCGGAGTCTGGGGGGGAGGCGCGCCGGAGGGGGGTGCCCGCGACGGCGCTCGGTTCGGCGGCGGACTCCTGGGGGGAGGCGCGCCGGAGGGGGGTGCTCTGTACCGGTAAGGCGAGCCCGTACGCCCGTAAAAAGGGGGCCACCTGGGGGTTGAGGGCGCTCAGGTGGCCATTGGTGAACGTGCTCGCCAGCCGGAGCGCAAGCGCCGTCTTGAGCATGCCCGCCATCCCGGCGGCGCCCTCGAGGTGGCCCACACAGGCCTTGATGGCGCCGATCATCACGGGCCGTTGGCGGTGTGGGGAGCGCTCGACGAGTGCGGCATGCAACGCAGCTGCTTCGATTGGGTCGCCGAGTGCGGTGCCCGTACCTGCGGGGATAATGCGCTGTGGTGAGCGCTTGCATGCAAGGCAGGTCATCAGTGGCAATCAGCGTACCTCCTCACTTGCATGCAAAGCAGGTCATCAGGTGGCAATCAGCGTACCTCCTCACATACATGCAAGGCAGGTCATCAGGTGGCCATCAGCGTACCTCCTCACATACATGCAAGGCAGGTCATCAGGTGGCCATCAGCGTACCTCCTCACATACATGCAAGGCAGGTCATCAGGTGGCCATCAGCGTACCGTGTGCTTCGAGCAGCGTGACCTCGGCCGCCGTAACGCCGCCGTCAGCCAACGCTTGAGCGAGCAACGCCTGCTGTGCCCGCGCACTCGGCGCCGTGAGCCGCGCGGTGCGTCCGTCGCTGTTGACGGCCGTGCCGCGGATGAGGCACAGGGGCGGCAGCAGCCTTCTGCGCGAGCTCATCGGGCGTCGAGCTCCACCCTCGGGAGATGTGAGCTCCGCCTCGGGAAATGTGAGCTCCGCTTCCGGAGATGTGAGCTCCGCCTCGGGTGATTGGAGCTCGACAAGCAGCGCGCCGCCGCCCTCGGAGCGCACGTAACCGTCGGCGCGAAGGGCAAAGGCCTTGCATCGCCCCTCCACCGAGAGCATGCCCGCATGCTTGCGCACCTGATGAGGGAGGCAATCATCGGGTCATCAGTGGTCACCAGTGGTCATCGGTCGTCATCAGTCGTCATCAGTCGTCATCAGTCGTCATCAGTCGTCATCAGCATGCTTGCGCACCGCGAGGGCGCGAGGCGAGAGTAGCAAGTCGAACGCGCCCACGACGACGCGGTCCACGCCGCGGCTCGGCTCTCGCAGCAGACGCGCCGCCAGGTGCAACGCGGTGCCTGCCGACGAGCACGCGGTGTCGACGACGAGGCTCGCGCCGCCCAGCCCGAGCACATACGAGAGACGGTTCGCAGCGATTGAAGGGGCGACGGAGGTGCCCAAGAAGGCGCCGCCCCGGGCGCCGTGTGCACTCGAGGCGAGCTCGAACTGCCAGTCGTGATTTGAGAGCCCGACGCACACGGCCGTGCGGGTTTGGCTCGCCATGTGCGACGGGGAGCGCAGCAGCTCGCCCAGTGTCTTCGGACGACTTTTGGCGGGGGCGGACGAGTCGCCCAAGACGGCGCCCACGAGAATCTCCGTGCCGAGCTCGAGAAGGAGCCGTTGATGAGGATCCATTGAGATTGCCTCCGCCTCCGCGATCCCAAAAAAGGAAGCTCCAAACCGCTCGGCGCCCTGCGGCGCGCTCAAGAAGCCGCCGAACGCCTCGCCGCCGCCGCAGGCATCGCCGCTCCAGCCCGGCGGGCCGGTGTGAATGGCATCGCCGTGTGAACGTAGCAGGCTTGTGAGAGCGTCGGAGCGGTTGCAGCCGCCCGGTAGGCGGCTGGACGTGAGCACGAGCGCGATGGGTGCCTCGACGAGCGGGCGAGCGAGCGAGGCGCGAGACGCGCCGGCAGCGGAGCCCGCGTCAGCGGCAGCAGCAGCAGCAGCAGCAAGGGAGGGAGCGGGAGGGAGGCCGTCGCCACCGCCGCCGCTTTGGCTGGCGGCACGAGCGTCAAGGTAGGCCAGTACGGCGCGCGGCGTCGGGTGGTCGAATAGCAGCGTGCTCGGCAGCGGCGCCAGCTGCGGCGCCACCTCGCGCTCGAGTAGCGTGAGCAGCTCCGAGAGCGCGAACGAGTCAAACTCCATGTCCATCAGGGAGCTGTCGAGGCAGCTGGCGAGATCGATCGAGATTGAGAGGCTCGCACCCACGCGCTGAAGCGCCGCCCCGAGCGCGCCGTCGAACTTAGGCGCCGATGCCGCCGGTGTCGCGGACGCCGCCGGCTTCACAGACAACGCCGTCGGCGCCGCCGCCGCCGCTGCCGCCGCCGCCGCCGCCGCCGCCGCCGCCGCCGCCGCCGCCGCCGCCGCCGCCGCCGGTGGCAGTACGGCGGGCTCGGGCTCCGACTCTCGAGAATAGCACACCAGCACCGCGTTCCCAAGGTTTTCAGCATCGGCCGGCCGGTAGCCGGCGACAATGGCCACGACGCGTGCGCCCGCGCCCGTGTGGAAGGCCAGCCCGGGGTCCACCGCCGCCGCCACGTACGCAGCGTAAGCGGCCTGTGAGGCGCCTGCAAGCTCGCGCCGGCCGAGGTGAGAGCATCGGGTCATCGCGACGACCTCGGCGGCGCCCTCGTGCTTGGCCACCTGCAGAGCGAGGTCGCGAAGCGCCGCGCCGAGCTGCAGGTGCGTGAACTGCGGCAGCGCCGCCACCGCGAGCAGCTGCACGACCGGCCCGGTGGCGGCGTGGAGGGTCTCGTGCGTGGCAGAGCTAGCTCCGGGCGCGAGCAGCTCGTCACGGGCTGCAATGCGCTGCGTGTAGAGGACTGCAGCCACGCCGTGCGCTGGTACGATGGCGACGTACGTGAATCCGCGGCTCACGCGCTCGGCCAGCTGCGCGCGCTCGGCCTGAAGCGCCGGCACCCAGCACAGGCCTTCAATGTGCACCAGTGCGTCAACGTCCGCGCCCGTAGCGATGCGAATCGAGTACGGACGCGCGTGCAGCACCGCAGCCGGCCAGCTGGACCCATAGTAGCCACTCTCGGCCAGCGTGAGAGGCGAGACGAGCAGCATGGTCACAATATAGGCGTCGGGCGCTCCGATCACACGCGGCTCCTCCGGCCCCCCCCCCCAAAAAATACAGGAACACAAACCCGTTTCCGCGACAAAATTGGTTCAGTTTTAAGTGGACCCACCACATTCTGAAGACACAGGTCTGAGGTATGAATGTGGTCCACACTATCGTAGCGCCAGGAGTTCCGCACAACTTGCGCACAGTTATCACCCCTCCTTGTTAAATCCATGTTCGTACAGGCCTCCTGTTTCCCCGCAGAGCGGGGGTCCTTGGTGGCGCCCCTTGATGAGAGATTCAATTGTGCCTTGAAACATGGAGGACTTCGGGCATAGCGTCCGCGTGCGTGGGCGTGAGGGCGAGGAGGTCGAGTGGTCACGCAAGGCAGCGCGGCGAGCGGGGCGACTCAATGATTGGCTCAACGACCTCGATCCGTCTGAAGACACCGTCTTCCCCATAAACGAGACGGCCACAACCGTGCTGCGCACACTTGGGGCAATGTGCGACGACGACGATTGGTCAGCCTCACGCCTCGATGAGTGCTCGCTCACACAGCTAGCTGCTCTTATCGAGGGCGCCAGCAATCTCATCGCCGAGCAGGCGCTCGTGTATGCTCAGACTGCTTTTGCGCGGCGATTGGATGGCAAACGTGCCAACGAGCTGCGTGAGCTGCTCGGTGCGGTGGACGACTTTGAGAGCGATGAGGAGCGCGTGCAAGCCCTTGCAGAGCCGGCTTTCACACCGGATAGTCCCATGCCACAGTCTACCACCGCGGGGCCGCCCGCGTTGGCCGTGAATGACGACGCTGCGGAAGCTGCCTTGGCCACGGTCGACGTGGACACGCTGATCGAGCTCAAGGGCGTCAACCGAGCGTGGCGTGCGCTCGGACGCCGAGCGCTGTGCTCGCGGCTGTGCAGGCGTGAAGGTCACGCCGACCCTCAGCAGCTGGACGAGATCACGGAGCTCAACCTGCAGTTGCTCATCGAAGCCAGCCGACCGTGGGAGGCGGTGAGGGCAGGGCGGCTGCTAGTCCACCTGGAGCGGCTCACGGGGTATGGCTTTGTGGTGGATGTGGCTGCGGTCCGAGAGGTCGACTTGGACGATGATGGCGGCGAGGAGGAAGAGGAGGAAGAGGAGGAGGAGGAGGAGGACACGCCGTTGCCTCTGCTTCTTGGTCTGGCCAAGCGCCATATGTGCTGCTGCATCACGGGCGAGGGTGAGCCACCACTAGCACTGCTGCTCGGAGCCATTGCCTGCGCTGGCCTTGGAGAGATCCGTCGCATCCCTGTGGAGGAGCTGCGCGCCGATACGCTCAGCAGTCTCGATTCAGACATTTCCGATTTGAATGGCCTGATGATTGGCCCCGAGGGAGCCATGCTCATTGCGAGTTTCATTCCAGTCACGGCGGTGCTGACCACCCTGTACCTGAACGGCAACGACATCGGCGACGACGGTGCCATAGCGATTGCGGAGGCGTTGAAGGTCAACGCGGTCTTGACCACCCTCGACCTCGGGATGAACTCCATCGGGGACGAGGGTGCCAAGGCGATCGCGCAGGCGTTGAAGGTCAACGCGGTCTTGATCGAGCTGGACCTCTGGCATAACAACATCGGCGACGACGGTGCCAAAGCGGTCGCGGAGGCGCTGAAGGTCAACGCGGTACTGAAGGACTGCAGCTTGCTCCATAACCACTTCGACGTTGAGTCGGCCACGATGCTCGCCAAAATCGGCGCGGAGAAGGGCATCATGCTTTCGGGCATGACGCGCATCCAGACGGAGGCCAAGTTTGATTTCCAAAACTCCCATAGTGTGGTGAGCCTCCAACCCTCCGACGCCATCCTGATCGGGTCCGACCTGCAATGCATGGCGTTTCTGACCGAGCTGCGCCTCTGGGGGAACAACATCGGCGACGACGGTGCCAAGGCGATCGCAGAGGCGCTGAAGGTCAACACGGGCGTTACCGAGCTGGTCCTATACGTCAACAAAATCGGACCAGAGGGTGCCGAGGCGATCGCAGAGGCGCTGAAGGTCAACACGGTCCTGACCATCCTGCGCCTAGACGACAACAACATTGGTCCAGAGGGAGCCATCGCAATCGCGGAGGCGCTGAAGGTCAACCCGATCCTAACCGAGCTCGACCTCGGACGCAACGAGATTGGGGACCAGGGAGCCATCGCGATCGTGCAGGCGCTGAAGATCAACATGGTGTTGACCACCCTGACCCTCTACTACAACCAGATCGGGGACGAGGGTGCCAAAGCCATCGCTGACGCCTTGCAGTCGGGCACGGCAGTGGTGACCGAGCTCGAGCTCGGCAGCAACAAGATCGGCGACGAGGGTGCCAAGGCGATCGCAGAGGCGCTGAAGGTCAACGCGGCAGTGACCACCCTCTCCCTCCGGAGCAACAGCATCGGGGATAAGGGTGCCAAGGCGATCGCGCAGGCGCTGAAGGTCAACGCGGTGGTGACCACCCTCTCTCTCGCAATCAACAACATCGGGGATGAGGGTGCCATCGCGATCGCGGAGGCGCTGAAGGTCAAGGCGGTCCTGACCAAACTGAACCTCCGGGAAAACCGCATCGGACGTGCAGGGACAACAGCGGTGCAAGACGCGGTGACGGGTCGGAGTGGATTTACGTTGCATTTGTAGATTGTGCGAGCACATCTGTGAACCTTTGTATCGCTGCTGCTGTGGGTTTACATAGGGTTACTCGGTAACATTCATGGTAACATTACTCATGAGTTCCTAATCGCGTGGACACACTTCCCGCGGATAACGATTCCAAGGCCATTTTTGAAGTGCGACATCGCGACAACGCTCAACGGATGTTTCTTGTTTGCAGTGAAAAACAAGCGGTGCCGGAGACCGGGCGGGGCGGATGCGGTGAAGGGCCCAGCGCCCGCAGCGAGTGGAGATTTATGCAAGGACCAAGGAGCAAGGTCGATGGTCCGCTTGAGCGGAGCCTTGACGTAACTGGTAATGGAGTTTCGTTATTTGTTGCGGATCGTGCCCGGCTAGTGTGTGGCGTATTTCTATCATCTGCCAAACGCGGAATAACGCACGCTCGTCTCTAAATACAATACCGAATCTCGGCGCTCGGCTCTCACACAGCCTGGTTTGGCCACATCGCCCTCAATACGTGTCCCCTCCACCGTCGTCGCCTCCGTCGTCGAAATCGTCGTCCATACCGTCGTCCTGGTTGAAGTGCCAATCCTCCGCCTCGTAGAGATCCTCATCCTCATCCGACTCGTTGCCGTCGCCCTCTTCGTCGTCGTCATCCTTCTTCTCATTCTTCGCCTCCACCTGCTCCTCCTCCTCCTCCTCCTCCTCCTCCTCGGCGGCGGTGCCCGCAGCCCCAGCGCCGCTTGGTCCCGTACCATCCTCGTGCTTGGCCATCTCGTCGAGCCGCTGCCCCACGGCGCCCGTCTTGTGCAGGCGCTTTCGCTCCACCGCTGCCGGCAGCGCTGCCGCCGCCCCACGCTTCCTGCCGCCGCTCTTGCTTTTCACCGGTTGTAGTTCCTGAGGAAAGTGTGTGTTGCGCGTCATCGTGAACTCCTTGGTCTGGTCAAAAGGCGTGGGCACCGGGTCGAGGAGGCCATCCGAGTAGCGCAAGCCCACTGACGCGGGCGCGTTGCGCACGCGAAACGAGAGCGTTGCCGGCATCCCCAGCAAGCTGCGCCGGAGGGCAAGGAGCTCCCGGTCGGTTGTGGTCATGACGGGCGGCACCGGCAGCTTCTCGGGATCCATGTGCGGGTATGGGTCAGTGGGCGCCAGCTTGCACGTGAGGCCGTCGGGGTAGTTGATCGGCAGATGGCGCCCGCGCCCTCGGCCGGGTGGCATGTGGCCCGTGGTCTCTCCTTGGGACACGGTAGCAAAAGGGAGGCCCTCCCTCACCTGTGAATGTGAATGTGAATGTGTGTTTTTCTGAGCGGTATGAATTGTTCCGGTGCTTTGACACCGATCCAGTCCACCCGACCGCTTTTACACCGTCAATACATGCGCTCGCTGAGATTGGGGGGTCGCACTCCTCGCGCTCTCCCGGGCCCACCACGCGGGAATGCCGCCCGCCGTGCCTTCAAGTGCTCCCAGCACCTGTGAGGCCACCAGAGGCGCAGTCTCGTCGGTGTGCGTGGCAGACACCGCGGCCGGTCGCACCGTTGCGACGCCCATCGAGGCGTCTGACCACCACGATGGGAGCCCGGGAGCACGCGAGGGAGGTGACGAAACCGAGGCGTGGCAGATGAAGGGTACGTCTGGGGCCCATTCGGCGTGGCTGACGAAGCCGTAGGGCGGGCGCACCGACGCGTTCATCGGTTTCGGCACGTTCGTCGCTGGCGGCGGTAACCCGAGCGACGGCTGCGAGTGCAGGGGTGGTGGTGTGAAGTGCAGGGGTGGCGGTGTGACCGGATCTCCCTTCGGAGATGAGGGAGCTGAGGGCGAGATTGCGGCCGCGGGGGAGATTGCGATCTCGGTGGCGGGAGATTGCGTCCGGACCACACCCAAACGCTGTGATCCGGACGCGTGCCACCAGTCGGGGAGTGGCTGCTCCTCGGCGACTATCAGAGCCTGTCCTACCTCCCTCACGAGCCAAGTTGACCCACCGCGCCTTGTCGCATTGACGATCCTCGTGAGCCTCGCCGAGAGGATGCTGAGGTCGCGCTTCAAGCTGGCCGCCTGGGAAGGCGTCAGCTTGGCACTCGAGAGCTCTGTGGGAAGAGGAGGCGTCTGCAACGGCCGCACGAGCAGTGCCTGTGGGGAGATGGCGCTGTGGTGAGCACTCGCATGCAAGGCAGGTCATCAGTGGCAACGGCCGCACGAGCAGTGCCTGGCAGGCGAGCGTTGGCGTTGGAGATGGTCAGAGGCGATCCACGGCCAACAGCGGGCTCATCAGCGAGGTCATCAGCGGGGTCATCAGCGAGGTCATCAGCGGTCATCAGCGAGGTCATCAGCGGGGTCATCGGCGAGGTCATCAGAGCTCGCACCTGGCCGACGAGGTCATCAGCGGTCATCAGCGAGGTCATCAGAGGTCATCAGAGCTCGCACCTGGCCGACGAGCACTTGAAGGGAAGTACTGGTACGCTGGCTGTGAGCATGCACGAAGTACGTCAGAGCTGCGGATTTGACTGCAGCGGCGAGGTGCGCCGCGAGTTCGTGTTGGTTGACGGCCTGCATGGCGCCGTCCTGAGCGGCGCGAGCCACCTTGGGCAGCGGCTTCGCGTCGGGAAGGAGGCAGCTGGTTGGCGCCGTGTTGGGCGTGACCGCGTTGATGTGCACGCGCGTCGGCGAGGCTGTGCCGACTGCGATGGTGATGCCATACTTGCGTTGGTCCAAATTAGGCAACGTCGCCCCAGCGTCAGAGAAGGTGCCAGAGTAGGTACCGGTCAACGCCTCACGATGGCGCCGCGCCTCAAGCTCCTCAGCATCGTGCAGCCGTTTGGCGGCCTCCTCCTCCTGATGACGTTCTTCATCCTCCTGCTGATGACGTTCTTCATCCTCCCTCTGGCGCTGCATGGTCGCCTGGCGACGGAACTCGAGCTCGTCCTCCTGATGGCGTTCGTCATCCTCCCGATGATGGCGTTCGTCATCCTCCCTCTGGCGACGGAACACGAGGTCGTCCTCAGGCATGGCGCCCCCCGTCGACACGCCCTCCTCCGCCGCGAGGCGCTCGCGCCGTGTTGGGCGCACGGACGCCGAGGGGCGCTCCTCCTGACGCGCCGTGTTGAGCGCCATCGGTGGGCCGAGGATCCACGGATGGCCGAGATTTGTCCCGAGATTTGACCCGAGGATCCACGGATGGCCGAGATTTGTCCCGAGATTTGACCCGAGGATCCACGGATGGCCGAGATTTGTCCCGAGATTTGACCCGAGGATCCACGGATGGCCGAGCAGCTGCTCCGCCGAGGGGCGCTCCCTGCGTGCGACCGTCATGCAAGCGCGCACGAAGTCGCGCGTGGGCGCCATTGCGTCGCCTTCGAGTTCCGGACGGCTGTGGAAGGAGAGGTCGACGTTGCGCGCGGCGGCGACGAGCGCTGCCTCGGTCGCCTCTTCGGGCAGCTCAAAGGGCATCGCGGCGCACAGCAGCACGTGCGCCGTCACGCCCACGCTCCACACGTCGCAACCTGCGTCGTATGGCTCGCCCTCCACCTCGCCCGTCGCGTCCGCCTCCGCCTCAATCCACGAGAGCACCTCGGGCGCCGCGTACTCGGGCGAGCCGGCGACGCCCGTCAGCTCCATGGGCCCGCCACCGCCATCTGCTGCCTCGCCGAGCAACGCCGCGTACCCAAAGTCGATGAGCGTCAGATGCGGCCGCTCCGTCTCCTCATCGCTCACCATGATGTTCTCGGGCTTCACGTCGCGGTGCACCACGCCGAGCTCGGCGAGCGCCGTGAGCGCCGTAAGCAGCTGCTGCATCAAGTGGCGCACGATGCCGTTTTCAAGCGCGCCGCGCTGCGACACCACCTCGAAGAGCTCGCGGCCGGGAACGCGCTCCATGGCAAGCCAGATGGCGTCGGACGAGGCGATGACCTCGCGCAGCCGGACGATGTGCGGCGCGTTGCCGGCGCGCCGCAGCGCAAGCACCTCCGCCTTGAGCATATCGAACGCCTCCTCGTCCTCCGCAATCGCGCTCATGTCGAGCTCCTTCAACGCGAGCACCTGCCCGTTCCTCTCATCCACGGCCGCATAGACCCTGGAGAAGCGGCCCTCGCCGAGTACGTCGTGCACGGAGTAGAGAGTTGAGATGTCGGCGGCCGACGTGTCACACAGCTCCTTGAGTGAGGCCGTCAGAGGATCCGGTGACGACATGACCGGCATCACGCGATCCGTGAGACCCCGAGGGATCCGAGCAGCACAGGCGTCTGGACAATATTCGGCGGGGTGCAAAAGAAAAAAGAAGTTTGGCTCACGACGAAACCGTCCCCGGCGTTCCGACCACAAGCACAGGGGTCATGATCCAAGTTTTGCTGTGCAACGCGTCGAAAACCTTCTTGTACATGCTCGACAGACAGAAAGGAGATGGGGCTTCACAAAAAAAAAAAAAAAAAAAAAAAACTTCTTCATTCCCTCGTCGGAGTTCTTCCCCCGCGCGTTGCCGCAGGGAAACGCTCGTGTAGCCGACAGTGTCGGGGAGGACTGTGCATGTGGTAGAGAGGACCTACCGCGCCAGTCACCCCACCATGATCTTCGCCGAGAAGAAGGCGCTCGAAAACCGGTTCAGGCTGAGACTGATCCACATCCGCGAGCGCGAGCTCCATTTCTACTCCAAGAATTGCCATGTGGTTGGCCACATCTCGGCGTTGCTTGCAGGCTGCATGTACTCATCTTTCGTGCATACTCAGATGACCTGGTTTACGGGTAACTCGGGGGTCGACGCTCGACCAGGTGACGAGTCGACGCTCGCCCAGGTACTAGTCATCACGGGCATGACGATAGTCATGTGCCTCTCGCTTCGCAATGTGCTCGGCACGACCATGCTCTCCATGCTTGGCCCGGGCCAGGCACTGCGCGGACCTGAGGGCTCTATACACTCTGCGGTCGACAGCATGTTGGACGAATTCGACGAGATCTTGAGTACGCTTCTCCGAACGGTGTTCTCGTTGATGTGCGTATTGATCGCGTATTCCTGGGGCGCCGCCTCACCGTCCATCATATTTTCGGTGCTGCTCACGGTGCTGATAGTCGGCTATGCGTCTTACATGCGGCTGCGGCTCGGCATCGTCGCGGAGGCCTTCCCGCTGAGCACGATGCCGCTCATATCGGGAAACTTCTTCCCTAAGAATGCCGATGGCGAGACCTTGCAACGCAAGGTGGCGAGTGCGATGGAGGACGCTGAAGGCGTCGATGGGGCCCAAAGCCAGACGGGCCCTTTTTTTGACGTCGCTGCTGGGCAGTGGTGCGAGCTGCGTGGTGTGGTACTGCGTGGCTTTCCGGTGCTCCACCCGGCGCCGTGCGTGCTCTTGATGCAGCTCTTGAGCTCCGGTCCAAAGGCTCTCTATGCGAGTACCTCGGCGAGGAGGGTCGAGACAGAGTATCGTGTAGGGGAGGAGCCAGGGGAGGAGGACGGATCAGAGCGCCTTTGCTCCTACGCGTACGAGAGCATGAGTCGAGGCGACGCTCCGGTGCTCGTGTGCGGCGATGTGGTGCTCACGGTGCGCGATAAGTCGCGCTCAGGGCAGCTGATCTGCCGCGCGAGCTTCAATGCTAACCTTGCGGCCGCGGCCGGAGTGCTCAGCCTGCCCTGCACCGCACTCGACGGCATCGAGGGCGGCGCTATCCGCCTGCCCGCCCACGCCTTGATCGAGGTGCTGCTGGTGCCTGCGACTCGTGTGGAATCCACCAAGCACGGCCACGGCAGCAAGAATGGCAATGGGTCCCGCATGGGGAGCGCCGTCACGAGCGCCCGCCTTGCTGCCGCGGCCGAAGTGCGCGCCGAAGTTCTCTCGCCGAGGGCGCTATTTTCCTCTGGAAGTGTACGCTTGAGCTCATTGGGCAAGTACCTAAGTTCTGTAAGTATGGAGTACTCTATTCCTGCGTTAGCGCCAGAGTTAGTGTAATCGTACTTCTTCGTAGTATTATACTTCCCCTAATTTGGCTTAACTCTTAGAGTATGAAACTTTCTCAAACTATACAGTCGGCTGGAGCACTGGCCGGTGGCTTTCTCGATCGGAGACGTCTCGCGCCCCCTAAGCGGAGCGCCAAGGCTAAGCCTAAGTGCCAAGTATACGAGTAAGCCCACGCCACCGGTCGAACTACCGTACCGGTCGATTGAAGTCGGTGTAGTTCGGTTGTAGTCTGTGGATTTGGATGCCTCGGTGCTCTTGAATGCGATCCCTTAGCTGTTGGGCGGCAGCCGGTTTTGTGCCCCAGGGAGATGTCTCAAACCCTCTTAACCCTCTGCGATCGCACGGGGCGAGAGGGCGAGATGCAACGTTCTCGGCGATGGTCTGATTTATGCTCTCGAGATAGGCGCTTTGTATTCTGTGGTTCACGACTAATAGGCCGTGGCTCGCCAGCATCTCGTTGTGCTCAATAATAGGCCTCACAAAGTCTTCGAGTATGTCTTCAAGACGTGATGCGAGGAGCAAATGGCCCCGGCTCTGTGCCAGCTCGATCGGAGTCTGTCTGTCATTGTTGCGCATGTTGCTTAACGTCACGTCGAATTCGAGATCGAGGTCCTGCGAATTCGAGATCGACGTGTTGAGAATGAACTGCGCTGCCTCGATGTGGTTGTTGAAGGCCGCGTAGTGCAGCGGCGTGTTCCCCGCCGACGTTCGAAGCAACGGATCCGCCCTGTGCCGTATGAGTAACTCAATGAAGCCCGTGTGCCCGCGCTCTGCAGCGATGTGCAGGGCGGTGAAATTGGACAGGTCCTGGGCATCGAAGAGCGATATGGTTGAAGGGTGTGTAAAAAGCAGCTCTCCGACTTCGACATCGCCGCTCAGCGCTGCCCAGTGCAGGGCGGTGCGCTCGAAGGCCTCGTCGGTCGCCGCTGGCTCACAGCCTGCGGCGAGCAGTCCGCGGACCTCCTCCGAATTCCCTTGCTGGCAAGCGCGGCGAAGCTTTCTTTCTGCGGTCCTGCCGGGCAGCACCAGCATGCACTGAATTCCCATGAACTCCTCCGCACTGTGGAAGCGGGCGGACTCTCTCCTGGGCCGAAGTGCTTCCTTCTGATGGCGTTCAAAGTCGTGAAGCTGTTCCTGAAGTTGTATCGCCTGCAGCGAATACTTCGTCGATGGTAGACTGGTACTCCAAAGCACCTCGTCAATTGTACTGGTCGCCGACGAGTCCCCAGAGGCCATCATGCGAAAGACGAAGTCGCGACAGAGAGTCGGCGTAATTATACGAATGTGGAGCCGCGCGCGGGTTAGCTAGAAACTTGAAAACAGGACCTAAAAAGGAAGCTAGGTACAACCGATGAACGAACCTGCCCGTACGTTTTGTGCTCCCCTTGTGAGAGAGATTTTGAGAGCCAAGCAACCCCATGACAACCCCACACGCCACAGCGTCTCAGCCGTCACACTCTCCGCTCCGCGTCCACACCATGAGCGAGTCGATGAAGAAAGGCCAGCTGGGCAGCCGTTCTTGCTCAACAAGGCGCCACTCGGCCTCGACCTTCATTTGGAAGGCGGCCGAGAACGACTGCCCATGCTCGCCCATGCCCGGCGGTGCATGCACGCCGAGGGTGCGCCCGCGCCACTCCCCGAGCAAAAGGAGCGTCGAGCCAGTGTACTGTGCGAGGCAGCAGCTGGCATACGTGCCCAGCCCACGGTAGTCCGGCCATGCAAGGAGCAGGGCGCGACCTGCATGGGCGGCGGCGGCCTCCGGCCCCCCCTCTGCGACGCACAAGTCGCGATCGCCCTCGATGAGGCTCGTGCCTGTGGCGACCCCACCCGGCGCCGCCGACCCCGTGGACGCCCCTCCCGCCTGGCCTCCCGCCGTGCCGCCCGAGGCATCAGCGTCGGCGAACGCATCCGACCAGCAGCGGGTGTCGTACGCAAGCACATCGACGCCGCGCGCGCGAAGCAAAGCGGCCCAGTGGCCGGTGCCCGCGCCTAGCTCGATGATCGGAGCGTACCGCGCGAGGGTCGCCAGCGCAGTCTCGGTAGGCACACTCCAGGCGTACCTGATGAAGGCAATCAAGCGTTCATCAAGCAGCGATCAAGCGACTATCAAGCGCAAATCAAGCGTCCATCAAGCGCAAACCAAGCGCCAATCAAGCGACCATCCAGCGTCCATCAAGCGACAATCAAGCGTCCATCAAGCGTCCATCAAGCGTACTCGCGGCGCAGCGCTTCCGCTTCGCGCTGCATGGTGGAGGACTCCGCCACCGACAATGCGCGTGCCACGCCCCACTGGGACAAGAGGTAGGCGCCCCAGAAGGCCATTTTGGATCGGTAGAGCTCGAGATAAGGCAGCGACGTCGGCGAGGAAGAGGAGGAGGAGGAGGAGGAGACGGCGAGCATCTCAGGCTTGAGAGGCGGGAGCGGCGGGAGCGCTCCAGCATCACTCCCGGTGGTAGCTCCAGCACCACTCCCGGTGGTGGTAGCTCCAGCACCACTCCCGGGAGCTGCGACCTCGCTGCCAAAGGGCCATGCGGCGGGCACAAAGGCCGTGTGCGCCGCGAGCGGGTGGCTGGCGAGGGGCGGCACGGCCAGCAGCATAAAGAAGGCGGTGCATGCCTGCGCGAGGAGCGCCGTAGTGAGCATACCCTCGCCCAAATTGGACGCATGTAACCGCTCGAAGACCCGATGCATGCGCGCCGTCGAGGCCTCGAGCGTCGTGGCACGCCGAGTGAGCAACTCACTCCACGGCTTGCCCGAACGACGGCACGCCGCCTCCTGCTTGGCCGCGTCCTCCAGGAGCGCCCTCAGCTGTGGAAGGAGGCATGCGTCGATGGCAGAGAGCGACGCTCCGAGGATTCTGTGGGGAGATGGCGCTGTGGTGAGCACTTGCATGCGAGGCAGGTCATCAGTGGCCATCAGCGTACCTCTTCTCCGACAGGCGCAGCGTGACGGCGCACCATTTGCGCTCACCCAATGCGCTAAAGCCGCGCGCGAGCAGCGCCTCGTCCTCGTCTGCCGTGGTCGGGTACCCGTCCCGCATCGAAGCGACAACCCCTCGCAGCGCCCCAAGCGAGAGCACCTCGTTTAGAGCATCGAGCGGCGCGGGCTTGCGCACCGCCTCGTGCAGCGGCTCACCTGTGGGGAGTGGGGCGCCATGGTGAGCACTTGCATGCAATACGGGCTTGCGTGCACCGCCTCGTGCAGCGGCTCACCCGCCTTCTGCGCGCGCTTCGCGTACAGCTCGAGGTCCTCCCCGTTCAACCGGTCGAGCCGCACGTACGTGAGCAACGGCTGCGGCAGCGGCTCAGCCTGCATCAGCAAGTGCTTTGTGGTGAAGGGAGCCGCGCAGCCCGCGGCCGCGATCGCAGCGTCGTCGGGCACTTGCGTGAACTCGAAGGGCGTCTTCGCAGTCGCGCCGGACGCGTCGGGCGCTGCCATCATGAAGGTCGTCAGGTCTGGCGCCGCCACCAGCGTCGTGAGCGAGATCTCGACGTGGTCGAACCGGTTGCCCGGCTGGGCAGGGAGCACGAACCCACCGACTAAGAGTAACGAGCCGTTCGAGGCGGCGCCGTACGAGATGCAGGCCTGCTCACCGGCCGCGTAGTCGCGCGGCGCGACGGCGATGAGCGCCCGCCGTGCTGCGTCGTAGTAGTGCGATGTGCCCGGCTCGATGGAGTCGTCATGGTTCATCAGGTCAAACCCCGGAGCCATCAGCCGCACGCCGCTCACGCCCTCGACCGACGCCTCGGCCGCGCGGGATTTGAGCGTGGCGTAGGCCCACAGGTAGTCGTCCCACGTAATGCCGTGCTCCTCGAGAAAGTCGAGGCATGGGCCGATGGTCGAGGAGGAGCCCGCTGACGAGGCGGCGGGCGCGCCGTTGCTCGTGGTCGCGCCGTCGCTTGCGCCGTCGCTTGCGCCGTCGGCGACGTCGACAGGCTCCTCGGGGATGGGATGCGCAGTGGCCGCACTGCTCACGAGCGCTCGGAGCGCGGCCCAATCAGCGGCCACCTCCTCAGCGAGCCGCTCCGCGAGCTGCTGCCACGGCGAGCCCTTGAGCTCCGCCATGTCCGCGTCCGACCAGAACAGCGTCGAGTTGTACGCCGAGGGCATCTCGGCGAGGTGCGCCTTGCGCAGCTCGCTCACGCTGGTCTTGCCAGCGCGCGACAGCAAGAGCTGCAGAACAGACGCGTCGAAATCGCTCAGAGCCGCGCCGGACTCGAGCAGCGGCTGAAGCTCGGCGCACTTGCGCGCGTCGGCCGCGTGCCAGCAGTCGTCCAGCGGCACGGCGAGAAGCTCCTCGCCCTTGGCGACGGCGCGGGTGACGCGCAGCCCGCGACCCGTGTCGGGGAAGATGAATGCCTCGACGAGGGCGCCGTTCGGAAGAGTCGATCGGAGCGTGGGATCTGAGCAGAGGGGCGGAGACCAGGCCTGGGAATAGTCGGATACCATGAAGTCTGACGTCGGGACGCCCAAATCAGCACTCAATCTCTCACGCATCTCGCCAAATTCCTGACACTTTGATCCTCGTGGAAAGAAGAGTGCCGTGGGAGTGCGGGCGGCGGCGCGCGACCCCCCCGGAGATGATCCGCTCAATCAGAGAATTTCCTGTGTGTTGGTCGCGCCCGTGGTCGCGTTGGGTTGATTGGCGGTCATCAGCAGCTCTGTGTGAAACGGCTGTGAGCCGGAGCGTGCTCCCGCACACTCTTGAAGGACCCACAGGGCGAAACGATCGGTATATATAGGCCTCTGGGTCATCAGTGGGTATTCTGCCGACCGATCAGGTCGCCCGTCGCGCGCGCGCGCGCGCGGCTTCGTTAGATCGTCGGTTGTGACAAAGAAAACGGTCGTGCTCGCATTCTTCCTCGCTCGCGAAGTGTGGTACGCGCTCTGCACTCGCTCTCGCTCGCTCATCCAAGGTGCACGCATAGCGGATCGTGAGACGCAATCGCATACCCAACAGAGGGCCAGCATGGATCAAGAAGACCGGATTATTTCGGCGCTCATGGGCAACGAAGCGCTCAGCGACTGCTCAAGCCGTTCGAGGACAATCGCCGCTCGCCGTCTGCAGAGGAGCCACGAAAAGTTTCCGGCCGCACGCCGCATCGGGATGGGTGAAGTCGTGGACGGGGAGGTGAGCGGGTGGTTCCAAGAAATCGATTTCGATGAGTTCAGTATGATGCGCAAGTATGGGCTCTTTGGTGGTGCGCCCAAGAAGCTACAGCTTGACGTTCCGCTTCTTGGTGGCTTCGCCAAAGGTGACAAAGTGGTCTCGCGCATCAATCGGGCAGAACTCATGAAAAACGACGTTGGTACGGTTCTCGGGGCCTGCACTGTGGACTTGCCTGACAAGAATCGCCGAGTCTCTGTCAACTTCGGGTGCTATGGAATCTGGGACATGCTCGTCTCACCCGACTCGGAGGCTCAGATCTGCAAGGTACCGTACACACCGCAGCTCTCACAGGCCCAGGCCGAGCGGGCGGCGGAGAAGGCCGGCGAGGAGAGTGCGAATTTCTGGAATAATACCTTAGGCGCCATCACCACCACCGGCTTCACCGAGGACCAAGCGTATAGGGCGCTCGCGGCAACGAGGTATGACGTGGATCTCGCGATCGAGCGGCTCATGGCGTACCCGCCGCAGCAGGGAGGCATGCCGCTTCAAGTGCACTCTCCGCAGCAGCAGGGAATGCCGCTGCGGCAGGGCTACCCGCCGCAGCTCTCCCAGGCCCAGGCTGAGCTCCGAGCGGCGGAGGACGCGGCGCCAGCAAAGACGATGAAGCCCAAGTCCGCAAGACTGGCGGCGGCAGAGAAGGAGCGGCAGGCGGCCGTCTCACAGGACCAGGCTGAGCGTCGGGAGGCGAAGGAGGTGGCGCAAGCGAAGACGACGAAGCTCAAGTCTGCACGACAGGCATTAATTCGCAAGCTTCTTTCCCAGGCGGTACCAACCGTACCTTCAGAGGTCCCCGCGGCGCCTCCCAAGCCGCCCGCCGCCGCGCCGCCGGCTGCGAAGCCCAAGGGCGGCAGCGGTGGCCTATTCGGCGACGACGACGACGGAGACGGCGATGGCGGACTGTTCGGCCGTCCGAAGCCCACGCCGCACCCCTACCAGGTATTTCGGGCTCCAAAGGCTCCAAAGGCTCCAAAGCTGCCGCCTCGGCCGGCACAACAAATCGTGTGCGACGCCGAAGAAACGGCAGTCGTTGGCAACGCCTTCAAGATTTTCGCCAAGACTCCCGGCCTCGTCGTGAAAAGGGTGGTGCGCAATGACAATGAAGCCCAGTATCGCATTTACAAAGATATGCGAGAGATGATCAAGGAACAAAACGGTGGTGACCCGAATGAGGTGTGGCTCTTCAACGGGAATGATTCCATGCAAGAGAACATCAAAAACGGCTTCATGACGCAATATGCGTCCGAGGTTTACAATGCGTACGGTGTGGGCATCTACTTTGCAGCAGATCCGCGCCTCTCTATGTACTTTGAGCGTAAGACGCGCGACCAAGGCATGGGTGTGACGAAGACCATCCTGTTGGCGCGTGTTACGCTCGGAAAGATGGGCGTCCGAGCTCTTGTGCCTCCCGGACCCGAAAACCTCACGAAACCAGAATCGAAGCTCCCGACGCCAGGATGCCATTCAAACACCTCGCATGCAAATATCGAGGCAATCGTTTACGAGAATCACCGAGCGTTCCCCGCCTACCTCATTGAGTACGAATCGCCTCCTGCTGAAAATCCTTACGCTCAGCCGTTGAAGGGGCAATTGAGGAAAATTTGCGATGCAGAAGGAAGGCACAAGCAGCCAAAGCTTCACAGTGGCAAGATCATTCGTTGGGGTGATCTGACAGATGCGGCGCAGGCGGCAGTGGGAGGAGCCGCTGCCGCCGCGACCACCACGGCGATCGGCATTGGAGGGGCGATGATGACGGGCGCAACGATGGGTCAGGCGGTGGGGATGATGGGGGGGGCCATGGGGATGGTGGTGGGTGCGGGAGTGGGATCAATTATCGGGGCCGCAATCGGTGGCAGCGGGTTGCCCCCGCCGCCCCCGCCGACAGAAGCTGAGAAGGCGGCCTTCTTTGCGAAGGTTGGAGCTTCGCTTAAGCAAGTGCGGTCTGCCACTGAACTCAAATGGTCTCATAAGGGGTTGACGGATGGCGACTGCAAGGTCATCGCTCTCCTCATTGCTACCAAGTTCATGCCGGCGTTGAGCAACCTGGAGTTGTACGGCAACAGCATCGGCTACGAGGGTGCCAAAGCCATCGCTGACGCCTTGCAGTCGGGCACGGCGGTGGTGACCAAGCTCGAGCTCGGCGGCAACAAGATCGGCGACGAGGGTGCCAAGGCGATCGCAGAGGCGCTGAAGGTCAACGCGGTAGTCACCACCCTGGACCTCCGGAGCAACAGCATCGGGGATGAGGGTGCCAAGGCGATCGCGGAGGCGCTGAAGGTCAACGCGGTGGTGACCACCCTGGACCTCGGGTACAACTACATCAAGGTTGAGGGTGCCAAGGCGATCGCGGAGGCGCTGAAGGTCAACAGGGTGTTGACCACGCTGTGGCTCAACGGGAACAAGATTGGGGACGAGGGTACCAAAGCCATCGCCGATGCCTTGCAGACGGGCACGGCGGTGCTGACCAGGCTCTACCTTTGGGACAATAATTTGGGAGATGCAGGGAAAACAGCGGTGCAAGATGCGGTGAAGGGCCGGAGTGGATTCCAGTTGTATCTGTGGAGTTACACCACCTGGTAACCGGGGTTCTGTGAAGTTATGTCCTAATTAGGCGTTTTTCAATAGGGACTGAAGGTACACGGCGGTCCCGGACCGAGCTATTTCAGGCCTCACCCTCAGCCCCGCCTCTGGGACACGACTAACATCGGTACTCGGGAAGGTGCTGAAGGTCAAGCGTCAACGGGACAACGCGGTGTTGTGTGTTGACCACCCTACAGCTACACGTGTTGGATTTCGTTGACTTATTTTCCTGAAAAAAGCGCTTCTAAAACTGGTCTCAGTCAGTCAGTCAGTCAGTTTCGTCGCGGCCCCCCGCCGGCCCCCACGCTCACACGAGTACACCACCGTCTCAAAGGACGGCTCCGCTCCCCTCGGTCAACACAAGTACTGAGTACTCGCTCGCTCGGGCTGGGGGCATTACAGTAAGAGCCTTGAGGCCGGATGCGCATCTGGAAGGCCGGGGCGTATCGAGGGCCGGGGCTTATGGCTCATCCGCTATCGACAGGTCGAGATTCGGCAGTGCGCCCGACATGATCGCCTCCTTGAGTGGCTCTTTGCTCGTGATCAGGTGGTTGCCGTATAAGGAGAGCTGTGAGAGCATCGGCGTCTTACCTGTGGCCAGAGCGGCGCACAGCTTCGAGAAGCCCGGCTGGCCGATCCCGCAGAGTGAGAGCGAGAGCGATTTGAGCCGCGGAAGGGCGCCCGCCTCAAAGACTGTAGCGAGAGCAGACACACCCTCGTCTCCGATCCTGGGATTGTTGCGAAGGCAGAGGTCGAGGAGGTGCGGTGCGCCACATTCGAGTAGCGCCCTCGCGAGATCCATCGCCTCGCATGCACTCCAATCGCGGCTGACGAAGCGCAGCGTCTGGACACGTGCGTAGTGTTCAGACAGCGTCTTACTGTACAGCTGCGTAACGGTGTCCTTGTCCGCGCCATTCGTGAACGTACGCGCTTGAAGCAGTGCCGCAAACGCTGTCGGTGCTTTGGGCGCGCACGGTACGCCTGCGCTAACATCGTACGTCTTCTCCCAATACGCGCAGGTCTCGTCTGTCGGCTTGACCGCGCGCGCCATGAAGAACTCATACGTGGGCCATCCCCGTGCGTGGTAGCTTAGCGTCAATCCCGGGCGATCCGCCGTGAGCAAGATCACCGTCGTGAGCGGATGCGCGTACCACATACTCATGTTGCCCAGCGCGGCGTCGAAGACGAGCTGCTCACGGTCCGTGCGCAGCCGCTGGTACAGGGAGCTGTAGTCGAAGAAGAGGCCCACCTCGGAGAAGAACGGCTGGCCGGAGCGGCTCTGGAAGAAGTCGGGCTGGTCGAAGGCTGCAAGAATGGCGCTGAGGGTGGTGCCATCGGGGTCGGGATGGTCATGGGTCGCCCACATGTGACTGACGACTGCAATGGGCACGGCGTGTTGCGGCACCTCGACAGCGGCACGCCGTCCATGGATACCGGGGTCGACCGAGCGATGGATGATCTCCAGCTCCTCTGCAGAGATGATGGCGGACGGCTCGAGGTCTTGACGCTTCGGCAGCAGGTGCCCAAGCGTCGCCAGCCGTCGCACGTAGGAGAGGCGCACAAGCACGACCTCGCCCGACCGCAGCGCTTCCCAAAGCTTTGAGGCGTCCGCAGGGCTGTTGTCGTCGTCAGCGAGGGATTCGTCGATTCGTCCGGATGCCGACGGCCTCTGACTGCTGCCTGCTCGGGTGACTCCGCCACCATCGCCTCCACCACCATCCAACACCGCGAAGCTTGCTGGCATGGCGCCTAGCTCCGTGTGGTACTTGCGGAGCTGGTCCCAGATGAGTTTCCTCAGGTCCGTCTCTGTGGTTTCGGAAGTCACATAAGAGAAGTCAAAGGTGGGCGCGCTCGGCTCGTCGTTCACGTTGTGCAGAGCACGCAGGTACTGGTGCTCGAGCGCCTGCGCCGCCGATATCCGCTTCGACGGGTCGAAGACCAGCATCTTCTCGAGCATGTCGATGGCGGCGGGGTTGGCTTGCGGGTATAGAGCCCCGAAGGGCACCTTGGGCTTCTTGGGAAGCGCCTTGATGTACTCGACGGCCTGCGGGTTCTCGAGGATCGCCAAGTCGGACGCAGACGGCTCGCCCAGCGTCTCAATGATCAGGCGGAGCTGCTGCAAATAGTCCTTGCCCGGGAGCAACACCTTCCTACCGAGGCACTCTGCGAGGATGCAGCCCACAGACCAAATGTCAATGCCCAAGTCGTACATCTGGTTCTCGACGAGCAGCTCGGGCGCACGGTACCAACGCGTCACCACGTACTCAGTAAATCCTGTCTCTGCGACCTCGTCCACGCCTCGCGCGAGCCCGAAGTCGCAAATCTTCAAGTCGCAATTCTGGTTCACCAGCAAGTTGTTGGGCTTCAGATCGCGGTGCAGCACCTTGGCCGAGTGAATGGCCTTCAGGCCTCGCAAGATCTGGTAGATGAAGTACTGGATGTGGTCGTCCATGAGCGCCTGCTTCGAGTGGATAATGTAATGCAGATCCGTGTCCATGAGCTCGAGGACGAGGTAGATGTCCTTCCACTCAACAATCTGACCCGGCGGGGGCAGCATAATGTCGCGCAAGTTGAGCACGTTCTCGTGCGTAAAGTGCTGCATCAGCCGCACCTCGCGCAGCGTGCGCTTGCAATCGATGGCGTCGTCGAAGGCATCCTTGATCTTCTTGATTGCCACCATAATATTCTCCTTCTTGTCGATCGCCGCACACAGCACGCCATAGGCACCCGCGCCAATTTTCTTCTTGACCTCATAGCGGTCGTCGACCTCGAAGGTCTCGCCCTTCACCTTGTACTGCTGTTTGGGCATCTCCGAGCGTCGGCGACCGCGCTTGAAGCCGCGAAACGAGGCAGACATCTGCGGGCGGAGCAGGTCGAGGCCGGCGAACTTTTATCGAAAAAACGAGCGCCGAACGTCTCAAAAAGGGCGCTTCACCGCGGAGGCAGATGAGCTGGACGCGAAGGCCACGTGTTTCACGGTGTTTCGGGGATTGCGAAAGTCCCAAAATTTGCGCATGTCCTTCACTTGCAAGAGCAGTTCGGTGCCATGGGATGCGCGGCGAGCAAGCACGCACTCGCCGAGCGCGAGGAGGCGATCCCACCAGTGGGCGCCGCCACTAAGCTGCTCACGGCCGGCTCATCAACCGGAGCGGCTACATGTAGGTTCTGGATGATCAAGGCGGACTTTCTCCGCACGTTCTCTGGCACGAACCTGCCCTTTTTCCAGGAGCTTCGCGCGAAGCACCCGAGTGCTTTCATGGAGAAGACCATCAGCTATGAAGAGGTGGTCTGCGGCAAACATGTCGAGAAGATCCTGTCGATCTCGCATCGCTGGATGCTACCTACCCAACCCGACCCCGACGGCGAACAGCTCGAGGCCATCAAGGCCTTTCTGGTTTCGTCGGCTGGCAAGCGGATCGAGCTCGTGTGGATCGATGGCGGTTCCATGCCTCAGCACCAGCCTACCATCGGCCTCATTCGCAGCGACGAGGGCACGGCCGATTTCAAGACCATGCTGTCGCAGGTCTGTGCCGGCGCTTTGCCTTGGGCACCGCCCTTAGTTTTCTCGCCACCCTTTCCCCGCCACTCAACCACCTATGTTATATTAACACCCCGCCATTGCTCTCCCCCATTCACAGGTCAACATGCTCTACCTCGGCACGACCGTCCTCATCCTCTTCGACCTCTCGTACTTGTCCCGCTTCTGGACGCAGTTCGAGGCGTGGCTGAGCATGCAGTTTGCGACGCCCAGCGGCCTCAAGTCGGCTGTTGGCACCAAAAATGCGCGCTACCACATCGTGTGCATCCAGAACGCCGCCGCCCAGGCTGAGCTGTACACAAAGGCGCTCACCGACCAGTGGGCCACCAAGACGCCTCAGCAGGCCTTCGACTTCCTCTCCAAGCCGGACGTGACGGTGACCAATGAGAGCGACAAGCACAACCAGCTGCCCAAGATCAAGGCGCTCAACAAGACAGTGCAAGACGCGTTCCAAGCGGTTGATGTGCAGCTGCAGCAGCGGGTTGCGGCGAGCGCTGAGGCGGCCGAACGCGCCAAGGCGAAGCTAGAGGCGTTTGAGAGGAAGTCTGGTGTGGAGGCCACCGACGATGACCCGCTGAGGAAGGCGGCGGCGCAGATGGAGCGTGAGGCGGCGGCCGCGCGCGCGGCCCAGGAGTCGCACACGCTGGCGATAGCGCACGGCGTGATGCCGAATGAGGAGGCGCGCGCCGCGCTCGAGAAGGACGGGCGCGCAAACGCCACGCTGGAGAGCGGCATGAAGGAGTCGCTCGAACAGCGTTTGCTCGCGACCTTGCACCGCGACAACGGCTACTGGCTCGAGGTGGCGATCGAGGTGCCGCCGGCGGTGTTCGACGCGAGCGCGCGCGACCGTGCCGCCGTCGCCCGCCTCATCAAGCGGTTGGAGAGCGACCTCATCGAGAGGAAAGAAGACCTCCGCAACCGTCAGCACTTTCCGATCTGCATCACTGACGCGGCGCATCGAGACTTGGACTCCGATCTTGAGGCAGGTGATGTCAACATCCTTGTGTGGTGTGGGCTCGGGTGCGATGTCGCCGACTGCGCCGGCTCTGAGAATGCGGTCAACCTGAAAGAGCTGAAGGCGAAGCTCAGCGCGAGGAAAAAGCCGGGGCTCGTCGTTGTCTGCATGAAGTATGGCGCGAGGCAGGTCGCCGAGAAGCTAAAGGGCGTTGGGGCGGCTATCGTTTGGGTCGAGGCAGACGTGATGTCTCAAAATTCCAACCCTGAGAGGAGCTTGGCGCCGAAGAAGCCTCTCTTAGCCGCAGTCCTCGCTGAGGTGAGCAGTAACCTCGCTCGCAGCGGCTCAGCCGATAGCCTCATCAAGGAGGTAGAAGCTGCAGGGGGTACGGCCGGCATGATCGTTCAGGGCCATGAGAGTCTTTCCTCTCAGCTCAAATGGAACCCGAAGGCGCTTCCCGAGGCTGCATTCATCGTCCCGCGGGTTTCCGACACGAGGACGAACATCTTTGAGACTTTCAAGAACATATCCGCGGACGTCGAGAAGAAGCTGAAGCTGCTTGCGTGCGACATCGGCCGGGCAAAGGAGCTGAATCGGGAGATTGTGGACGCTGTGAGCAAGGCCAAGCGCCCGCTTAAGCTGTGCATTTCGAGCAAGGAGACGGAGGAGATCATCACGGACAAGGAGGCGGACAACGAGGCGGACAACGAGGCGGCCGAGGCGGCGCATTACCGCGCGCGTGCGGTCGCTCTCACCGCCTGCAATTACTTCATACACAGCGGCACGTTTCAGGCCGTCTATCGGATCCACTCTGACGATACAACGGAAAGCCTCAAGAGGACTATAAACTCTGACGATACAATACAATGTGCCCTGATCTGGCTCGATCTCGAGGAGGAGGCCAAGGGTGACCTCCTTAAGGAGATCAATGCTCTGATGAAGCGCTTCAGTCGCGCAGGCAAGAAGGGCGCCTTCCTCCTCACGCCGACGCCCGCCCACCTGTCGGACGGCGGCTTTGCGGCGTTTGAGCTCGAGTCCATCAATGCGATCGGCGGCGGCAAGCAGCAGCAGCAGCTCAAGGCGAGTGACTTGTATCAGGAGATTACGTTTGAAATGCCGGTCAACATCCTCGAGCTCCTCGAGTCTCACCCAAAGAAGGTCGCCGAGATCCTCAACATCATCCTCGAGGACCTCTTCCGCAAATCCACGGCCATGCCCAGCGCGCAGCAACTGCCCTCTCCCGAATCTACGGCTGCAGTGTTGTTCTCCTCCACTCCATCATCGCTGGCTGGCCTCTATCTCGGCAACGCCGAACAAACGGTCGTCGCGCGCTTTTGCGTCTCGAGCGTTGGCTTCCTCCAGCTGCTGCGTGATCGGGTGCTTGATGGCTCGTTGGATAAGATGCTCACGACAGAATTGGGCAAGGCACTTAAGGAGGCAAAGGGCGCGGCACAGGCAACAAAGTTGCCGCTCGGAATGATCGCTGCGAACATGTCGAAGATGCTGTACAATATGTTCTCGAGTGGCAACGCGCAGCAGGAGGCGGCGTCAACCGAATCCGAGATGACGACTGCTGTCGACCTCTCTCTCTTCGCCGATGTGTACGAGTCGTCAATCTTGCAACTCGATCAGCTGACGCCGCACCAGGAAGAGAAGATGGGCGATGCACTGAGGCTTTTGCGTGGGGACGAGACGCACATCGTCCACCTGACCGCCCCGGCGGGTGCTGGCAAGACCTTTGTGGCTCAGCAGATCGTCCTTGACTTATTGAAGGACCTCTCGCGCGATGGCATCATCCTCTTCTCAGCACGGACCGTCCCACTCTGCCTCTTCTTTGTCAAATGGCTCGTCAAGAGGTGCCGTGGTGAGGTGGAGGATGAGCAGATGATCAAGACCCTCGTGGAGCGAGTGCAGGTGCTTCACGCACCGTACGAGCAGGGGCCGCTAGCTGTCAAGCTCAATGAGGAGAAGGGCGAGATAGAGTTTGTCGGCGTGCCCGAGGGCGGCAAGGTGCAGTCGATTCTGCTCGTGGTCGAGGACGAGGCGCACCATACCTATGGCGACCCGGAGCTCAAGCTGCAGATGGAGAAGCAGATCCTGCGGTGGGCGCCGTGCCACCGCCTGTTGCTTTCGGACGTGTCGCAGTCGCAGGGCACCGAAATCGCGTACCCCAAAGACAGGAAGGTGGTCGAGTTGACCGAGGTTGTCCGCAGCAGCAAGCGGATCATCACGGCGGCCAACGACTTTTCGCTCTGCGGCACAAAGGAGAAGGTGCCGACTTGCCACCACGCCTCGGAGGGGCCGCCACTGCAGACATTCCTCTTCGACATGCAGCAAGAAGACGAGCCTAGGAGGGACGAGCTGTACGCCGAGCAGACGACTGCCGCGCTGCAGTCGGTCGTGACGCAGTTTGAGCGCCTACCGCTCCACGATCGCCTCGCAATCATCGTGCCGGATGAGGGCATGAGGGCGAGGCTGCAAGAGAAGCTGAAGGCGCGCTTGGCGGCGGCGTTCCCATCGCGCTCATTTGAGCTCGTTGACGCGCAGAGGGCGAGCAGGACGTACAAAAAGGGAGTCGGCAGCAGCGAGTGGCTCGTGCTCGACACGATCGAGAACATGGACGGGCTCGAGCGGCTGATGGTCATCGCTGTCGGGTTGGATTCTCCGATCCCAGAGAATGCGGAAGCGACGGCGGAGGGCGACGTCTTGCGGACGCGTTCGACCATGCAGACCCGCTCGCACTTGTACCGTGCGCTCACGCGCGCGCATATGCTCGTGTGTGTGGTGAACGAGACGCTGCCGCGTGGCTGGCTCGCGTACCTGACGCGTTTGAAGCTCAGCAAGGACGGGGCGTTTGATGAGGTGTCGGCGTTGGCTGAGAGAACGGCGGCGGAAGAGTCCGTTGCGAATGAAAAGAAGCGTGTGACGAAGTGCAAGGAAGAGGCACAGGCGGCGGTGGAGGCGGTGGCAAAGAAGTACTCGCTTGGAAAGGAGGCGGTCGAGTGGTGCAGTGCGATGGCGGCGAAGAAGCTATTGGCTGGAGGGCCTGCGACTTCGGCGGCTGCAGACGCAGTTTGCGAGTGGCTGATCAAGCCGGAGATGGCGGCGGTGGAGAAGATGGCGGCGGCGCAGGAGAGGGGGCTTGAGGCGGCTGAAGCACGGGCGGCAGTCGTCCGCTGTGTGCGGCCAAAGCTGCTCGAGTCGAGCGCAAGGGCCCCTCTCAAGGGAGGCGAGGGGGAGGGGGCGCTGGCGGCGGTGCTCGCCCAGTGGCGTCGAATTGGGGAGGAGTTGGAGAGTGTGTTGGCGGCGCAAGAAGGGCTGGATGGGGTCGGTGCGACGGAAATGATGCGGGTGCAGGTGGCCGTAATGGCGGTGGTCGCCAAGGGAGGAGAGCTCAAGGCGGCGGTGGTGGCCGAGGTGCAGAGGCTGTGGATGCAGATGAAGGAGGCGGCGATGAAGGCAGAGCAGGAGTCGAAGGAGGAGAAGCTGAGGGCGGAGGTGATTCGGCCGGCAATGGCGGCGTTGTTGGCGGGGGAAGCAGAGGAGCTGGACGAGGTGGCGTGTGATTGGATTTGCGCCGACGCCGTCAAGCGGATGGAGTTAGGGGCGGGCGGCTCGGATGGCAAGATGGCTGTGCAGGCGGCGGTGGCGGCGTGGCGGCAGCGGTTGGCCGTGCAGGCGGCGGTGACGGAGACAAGCTTCCAAATCCAAAAGGAGCAGTCGGTGTGGGATACGAAGGCGAATCAGAGCGGCGTCGTTGGTGGCGTGCTTGCCTTTGACCCTACCTCTTTGATCCGACCTAAACCAGACGAACAAACCAGCGACTTCGATGGGGTCGGTGCTGCTCCGGGAGAGCATGGCGGCCTGTTTCCTTCACCACCGATGCCGATGAATGACGAGGGCGCGCCGGTGGCCCTCGGCACATCGTCTTGGTCAGGTATTGACTGCCGGCTGACATTTTACTGCGGGCGCCACCTCGGCACACACGCAATCCCGGGCTCGGACGGCCAATGTGGCCCCGCCGACGGCCCTTCGTGCGCCTCGTGCTGGCGCTTCCAAAAGAGACTCGTCAACGACGAGGGTGACATCATCGCCTTTGGGACTTCAATCGGCTGTCAGGGCACCTTCTACTGTGGAAAGTACAAGGGACAGAGCGCCATCCCAGACTCCGATGGCCGTTGCGGCCCGGACGACGGGCCGGCGTGCCAATCGTGCAGGCGGCTACTACAAGCGTTCACCAACCGCCACGTTCCATCCTCCTGCTTCCGCCCGGGCACGAGGGCGTTCTTCCGCCCCCATGCGTCTACTGACTGGGCTCAACGTCTACAACGTCCAGCGCCCATGCACAGGGAGGAACTCGTTTCCGTTTTGACGCTGTACGACGCGAACAGAGATTGCGTGTTTGACTTCAATGAGTTCAACGAACTCGTCAGCGATCTGCTCTGCCTCCGCGATGGCGTGCTCTTTGCTCCGCCTGAAGCGGGGCACAATCTTGCCAAGGTCCTTGCAAGGCAAATTCCGGGTCCGGCACGAGACACGATCAATGTAGCACATCTTGTTGAGCTGGACGGTCGCTGGGCGAGCCTCATCACGCAACCTGACATGGTGGCCGCCGGCGCTGCCGGGCTGCGGTCGCTCAGCGATCAAAGACTCCACAGAGATCTGGAGAATCTTCATGCTCGGCGCCAGGCAGATGCTGAGGGCATGGCGCGCCAAGAGCAAGTCCTCGATACGAGGCAGCGGATTCAAAGAGCTGCGAAGGAGATGCCTGCGCCCGCCCGGCCGCCCGTCCCGGGGACAGTGGGCTCCGGCCGAGCGCCAACAACTTTGGAGACTTCGCGCGACAACAACGATTACTTCAGACCTTCCGGAGCTAAGCCCCTGGATAAAACTCCCTCTCAAGCTGCGCATGAAGCGGCGAGGGCCAGAGCGGTGGCGTCTGCAGGTGCAGCGCCGTCGGTGGGAGAAGCCGAAGCCGGCGCGAGCGCAGCATTTGCGATGCCGGTTACAACAGGCCCCACACGAATGACCGCCGCCGACGTGATGAAGAAGAAAAGGGCCGCGCAGGCTCAAGCTGCGCATGAAGCGGCGAGGGCCAGAGCGGTGGCGTCTGCAGGTGCAGCGCCGTCGGTGGGAGAAGCCGAAGCCGGCGCGAGCGCAGCATTTGCGATGCCGGTTACAACAGGCCCCACACGAATGACCGCCGCCGACGTGATGAAGAAGAAAAGGGCCGCGCAGGCGCTCAATGTCGGCTCGTCTTAGAATGTACTCGCGGCGTGCAACACCTCTGAGAGGAGCACCTCCTCAGATGATTCCCCGGCGACTTCACGTGCGCCGGAGACTCCGCGTTTGCCGCAGACTTCGCGCGACAAGTTCAAGAAGGCATCGAAATCGCACGGCTCGTCTAAGAATGCACTTGGTACTTAGGGGCGCTGCAGCCCCTCTGTATTGTCCGAGCCCTCCGCAAGGCTAAGCGAATCCACAGATGCCGCCTTGTCGAACGACGGAGACGTCCTCGATGCGTGAACCGTGGTCATTCTGTATAGTTTTGATGTGTGTGGTGACAATGTGGTATGTGGATGAAATCACCGCGCTGTCTTGACCAGGCATCACGTGTACGAGCTTGCACGAAGTCGATGGAAGGCGGCTGCTTCGAGCGGGAGGGCGACGGGGGAGCGGCGCTTTCAATTTAGAGCATACAGGATTGAATTTCTGACGTTCTCGCTGAAACGCGAAACGGCCGTCTTGCGTCTTGCCGGCCACGCCATGAAGTCAGTATCTCGCCGCAGGCCTGCCTGCCTGCCGATCGTCCACTTCTACTGTGCAGCTGTAGTGGCAATCGTAGTCGAGAGTACTAAGGGACTTGAGTATTATTGCTCGAACCCCCGATAACCATGCTTGGCATGGCATAGAGAGTCCCCCTAACTGTTACTTCATGAGTAAAGGACTAGCCCATTCTCCGTCGCGGCCGCTGAGTGGGGGGTGCGCGGCACAGTGTTCAAAGCCTATGGGGTAATTACCTGAGTAGTGGGAAGGTCCCCCTAGGTCAAAAAAGTGCGCCCCACAGTGTTCAAAGCCTATGGGGTAATTACCTGAGTAGTGGGAAGGTCCCAATGATATTTGAAGAAATTACAGCGCCCATTAAAGTCATACAACGCTATTTATTTCTGATTCATTCGCTGATGAGGCCGGATTCGAGACTGATGAGGCCAGATTCGGAGGCCATTTTCTGTAGAAAGAGAGATCAAGATGGAGAATCTTTTGTGAAAAAATCGAGGGAATCTGCGATTCGCAAAAAGAATCCAGAAGGAGATCAACTGTGGAAAGGAAGCCATGAACCTGGTACTGCACTCGCAATTTGTGTGTGTCGTTAAAATATGATCGTTTGGAGATTTCGGTCGTTGTTGGCTTTGCGGTTGGATTACCCGCTCTGCCTCTGGGTGGTGTTAAAGAACACCGGGTTAAAGTCGCTTAGCTGGCCGAACTCGAAGAGATCACTGAATGTGGGTAAGTCAGCCGATCATGTACAGCAGGTCAATATCGATCGGATTAGTTCTCTGAGCGCGTGCATGCATGCACGGGCTGAGGGACGGGCTGGTTCAATCGCTCAGAAACGATCATCCCCGTCCATGCCTTCGTCCAGATCGATCGGGCTCATGGAGGATGTTCCCGTTCCGTCTTTGTTCACCTTGAATGCTTCCAAGACCGCGCTGTCTGTCCGCAGCAAGCCTTGGCGCTTTCCTGCGAGCAGCAGTTGACGAAGTCGCGCACGCTCCTCATGCATGAGCTTGTTGTTCGCCCGACCTGCGGTAGCGCACTGAACGCGGCTGAGGCCGGTGAGCTGCGTGACGCGCGGGCTCTGGAGCAAAAAGTCTGCAAACGAGATTTGAGCCATGCGGTCAGGATCGCTGATGTAGCTCAGGAGCCTGTTGCGAAACCAGTGCGCCCAGGGCCCACATTGGTAGCCGTCCATCTGCACGTGCAAGGGAACGCTGAGCAACCGCCAGCCGTCAGCCTTGGGTGCACATTCAAAGGCACGCTTAAACGCTGCCAGTGCATGGTCATCGTCACTGTTGATGTCCGATCCAAACGGTTCCCAGTGCACTACAAGCTTCTGGGGACCAATCAAGGCGATCGAGTGCCAGTGCGCAGAAGCACATATCGGCAGCAACATGACGCAGTCACACCCTCGAAGCACACGCTGACCTGCACGGCTCTGCGGAATGGACGGGGCGCCGGGGTCAAAGCTTTCGGGCTTGGCCGCCCGAGGGTACTGGTATCGAAAGGGGACTGCCCCCTCAGGCTGATCGCGTGCATCCACCACGTTGCAGTTGGCAAGGATGGCATCGCTGAACCATTCCCGATCGTTTTCTGAAGTGTAGCCCACCGTGCTGATTCGCTGGTTGGCAGGCCCGTGCTGCGGAGCCTCGGGCACCTCCTCCTCAATCGGCGTCTTCACTAGATTGAGTCGTGCGTCCCGCAGCGCGACATTGACACGAATTCCGATGTCCATCTTTTCCGTCCACACCTGCTTGGCAGCTTCTGCGGATGCATTTTCTGCGGCCAAGCGCTGACGGCGCGCCTCGAGCATGGAGAGCAACACGTCTTTCGACAAGGAATCGGCCTCCCCCGTCGATTTAGTCGCCCGCGACGCATCTGCCTCATGGGCATCTGCCTCAGCCGCTCGGCGCCAGCGCTGCTGCTGCCCATCTGCTCCGGCTGGCTCGAGCCTCACATCCGAGCACGTATCCCAAATGGTTCTCAGGCTGATGTTCTCCAACTCAATATAGTGGGGACAGTCGATGTACACGTCGTCCTCGGTCGGATGCTCATGTAGCCAGCGAATCGTCACCTTGATCTTCATCTTCTGCACGACTCGCGCGAGATGGATGCGAGGGGTACCGTCCTCATCGCGCTCCCACAGAACCTCGATGATATCTCCGATGGCAATGGCGTTCAGAATTGAGCTTGCCGTCACCTTTGGGTTGGTTGGCCAACCTGGCGCTCGCTGGTGCCGTGCTGGCAGATGAAGCTTCTCGTCGTCCAAGCCCAGGCCCTCAGCTCGCTCTGACTCCTCGTCTGCTTCCGTCATCTCCTCATCATCGCCTGATGCCGCAGTCGCAGTTGCCGCCGACACCTCTGCAAGGGCCGAGAGCGCCTCGCCGCTCAGGCTGACCGGCCTGAGAGCCTCCTCGACGCCAGACTTCTCTTGCACCCTCAACTCCTTATTGTGGCCGAGCTGACTCGAAGCCCACTTGAAATCAGCTGACGTCTTTGGATAGACGTGCGCCGAGTGGCGTGATGCCGTGAGCCGTAGCGCGCACGCCTCCGTCTTCCGCTGCGAGCCGTGGAGGTCGTTGGCAAACGTCTTCACCGCCGTCTCCGAGAAGAAGTTGGAGATTGGCACAAACGCACCAATGCGCCACATAATTGCGTGCAAGTCCTTGCCGCCCTCGACTTCCACGAGCTGCGCTTTTTCTTGGCTCTGCGCAGCCAGCCGACCAATCACGCTGAGCGCCTCGTCCTGGAAGAGCATGCCGAGCCCATCGGATGCCGCCTCGATGGCCGCCACGAGCTCCGACTTGTCGGCCGTATCGGGTAGATGAGACAGCATTGATTGCGCAATGCCAGAGCGGCCCTGCTTTCCGAGCTCGCTGAGTAACACGGAGGCGGCGTGGACGGCGTTCCCTTTGTCGTCCATGATGCCTAGCACAGCCAACGCAGGATTCTCACGCCAGGCTGCCGTCATCTTGTGGAAGTAGTCACGCGCCGCGATCGCCCCTTTTCGCACGATGCCGCGCACGTCTACGCCAGCGAAGGCATCGGGCCGCAGGCTGATCATCGTGCGCAGCGGCTTGAAGTCATCCCCCCAAGGACAGCCACGCTCGAGGTCCTTGGCTGTGTCCGACTCGCTTGCGAGTGCGCCCAGGTACGCCAGACGATGGCGGATGACGCGCGGCGCCTTGAAGGCGACGCCCGGCCCATCGTTCTGCGAGTAGTCGAGGAAAAGCGCCGCACCGACCGCTTGCCGTAGATGGCAAGAAAGCTGAGCCACACGCGCACCTCCGGGTTGATGAGCTCCATGAGTAGCTGCTTGCGAGCCTCGTCCTTGAGCGTCTCGATCTTCGCGATGAGCTCGGTGCTAGAGACTGTAGCATCCTCGTCCAACTCGGCATCACTGGCGAGAATACCCTTGTCACCCTGCGCCTTGAGCCACCGATGCAGCAGGAATGCAACAATCAGCTCAATGCGACTAGTCGCTGGCGCGATCCAAATGGCAACAAGCACCCAATAGCCCCAGCGCGTCTCAACTCCGTCCGGAGGATTGCCCAGGCGCTCGAGCTCCTCGCTCGCTCGGATGTAGTTCACGCAGCCCTTGGAGCGCTTGACCGCGAGGACGACGTCGGTCAAGAGCTCTGGCAGCCGCAGCCGCACCTTGGACACCTCTAAATCGCGCTTGCCCTTGTGCTTAAGCAGACTCGTGCGCGTGCACACGCCGGCTGCCTCGCACACCTTCTGCACCTCGTTGTGTGCAACATGCGACAGGCACGTGATGAAGAAGAGCAGCAGGTGGCCCTTCTCGCGAGCAGCCGTCCACAGGTGCGCGTATGCGCCACCCTTGTGCCGCTTCGCCTTGATGTTCAACGACGAGTTGTACGCCGTCCCATCGCTGCAAACAAAGTCGACGGTGTCGATGGCCACGCCCAGATCTTTGAGCGCCTCAAGATTCGCGTTGCACACGTGCACTCCGACCTTGGACTCACCCTTCTCGTTCTCGGGCAGTTGCTTGCACGCAATCACCTCGCGCTCCCGATGCAATCCAGCACGCAAGCACGTGAGCGAAATGATCGACCACGCCACGTGCGCGATCGTCTTCTCGTCCCACTGCAGCGTGTTGCGCTGCTTGGCAAAGGAGTGCTCGAGCGCCTTGGTGCGCTGGATGAGATGGCTCTGCTGGTCCTTGTACCAGATCGTCGTGTGTGCCTCGATCTGCGATCGCTCATCCTCTGGGATGGACTTGAGATAGCGCCGAGAGCCCCAGATATCAGCCTTACGCACGCCACGAAGCGAAATCGTTTGGCCGAACTCTCCGTGGTAGGCCGCGAGCGACTGTGTGCTCCATTCTGCCTCATAGACGCCACCAACCTTGCTTGCAGGCACGCCTAGGGCGGCCGGAGCCTTGCCAGGATTGCCTGGCGGTCGCCACTCGCGCGCATCCTGGTTCGTCCGGTACATCAGGTCGATGAAGGTCTCACCTTCAACCATCTTGACCTTCCGGAAACGGCCAAAGCCACTCAGCATGTTGCAATACAATCGCTTGAAGATGTGCAGCTGCTTGTGGAGCTCTCGGCAAAGCCGTGCGTCATCGAGATATGCATCGCGCAAGGCATCCAGCTCGTACAAGCCACGAAAGCGAGGCAGCTCGTCGGGATGACGCACGGTCTTGGCGAGCGCACGAAACAGCAAGCCCATCTGCTTCCCCGAAATCGTCTCATCGCAGAAAGCGACCGAGTACTCGTGCATGGCCAGCTGCCACATAGCGTCCTCGCCAAAGCCTTCGAGTGGCGCCTCGAGCAGCTCAAGAATCTCCAAGGTCTTCTCTCTTCGCAGCTTCTGCCGCTCTTCGATCTCAGCATGCAACCGCGCGCGCTCATTTCGCAGCCGATCTGCGGATTCAATCGCTGACTTGCGAGTCTGCACGCGATTGTTGAGCGCCTCGAGCTCCAAGCGATTTGCCACGATAGCTGCCGTCTCGGCCGCGGCCTCCGTGGCGAGCCGCGCGGCATTCGGCCGCGAGGGCGAGGCGCCTCGAGCTCGCTTTGGCTCGGGTGCACTCGCGAAGAGCTCGGCGCGCGAGGACGGCGACCGCTCTCCGCTCTTCACCTTGCGCTCCGAGAGGCTCTGCGAGCGTGCAGGCTGCACAACAGCCACTGCAGCCATCGCTGCCTCCGCCGCCTTGCTGCGGCGCTTTGCGGCCGACTGCTCACGCTGGAAGTCAGCAGCAGCCGCTGAGAAAGATGAGCCGGCGCGTGTGCCAGTCGTCTCGGGTTGCTCGACCCACTGGTCACCGATCACGACGTACTTCTTTGTGGTGGGCGCCTTCCGCCGGCTCTTGGCTGAATGCAGGCTGCCGTCGGTGATGCTCGCGGTCGGAGTAGCGTCCGTTGCCTGGGCCCTGGAGCGTTTCTTCTTCTGCGCGTGCCCGCTGCCCTTCTTACACTTTGGCATGAGCGGCCAAGCGGCGCCGCACACACACACGTTCTCGACAGCGTTTACGATTCCGGGCTCGGGCATGCCTTTGCATGCATTCCGGTCACTTTTCAGCGTTGCCAACTGTAAACAACATTCTAGGGAGCTAGCAGAACATGTGCAACGCTCTGGAATAGTCAGGTGAGCGGCTCGACGAGACGAGATAGCTGCACAGTGTAGTTGCGCATTTCGTCTGTGTTTCGGGGCCCAACATTGTGCAGCTATCTACATTGGGGGGTGATCTCGGCATGTCAAACCAATGATTTGGGCTGATGAACCCAAACATGGGTTGTGTTACCTCGCCCTCTCAGGACGTGCTGAGCGCGCCATAGGCTGTGCGGATGAGATAATGAGCGATCTCAAGCTTCATGCGATAGAAGCGGATCGAGATTCATCGAGATTATGTGCGGTCAAAACATCATGAATCGACCACCGAAAGCTCCAATCCATCGCGCACAGCCCCCCCACGGTCCCCGGTACCGCGGGAGCACAGGGGATCACTCCTCACGGGGAGATCCACTACTCTCCCTAGGACTTTGAACAAGATGCCGCGGGGCCCTTGCTGACTAATGTTGACGTCGAGGCGAGGGCGACAAGCGCACGAAAGGAGTGCGCGAGGAGGCCGGTGCTCAGCGAGGAGGTGGGCGATGGCCCTTGGGCGATGGCGCTAATAGTGAGCGCGAAGTCCGCAGTTAAGTGACCGTTGAGGCCGAGCGGTTGAGGCCGGCATGGTACCGGTGGTGATGGGGTAGTGATGGGGTAGGTTGGTGGGTGTTGTCGAAGAGCGTGACGACACCGCTCTGAGGAGAGCTGCGTCTCTGCCATGACGAGGCGAGGCCGGGTCGTTTTTTTTGGTTGTTTCATCTCCGACGTTTCGTACATGTACGTCGTTTCGTCGTCGACGTTACGTTGGATAGTGGAGTTGCGCACGCGTCCATACGAGCGAGGCGCTGCAACACCCTGCATCCCGTGTCAGCGCGGGTTCTCCATAATGTAGAGTTCCACGTGGGGCGTCTAGCGGAGGCACGGACGGCGGCGCCCTCCCACCAGGCTGGTTGTTTCTAAAACGCTGAGGCGTTAGATTGGTTGTCTTCAGGGGCAAGCATTCGAATTAAGGGGCGGTAGGGCGCTCGCTCCGGCGCTGAGCGGCGCGCACACAGCGGGCGGGCAGAGTTTTGATTGGTACCATATCAAGATCAAGGTCAAGGAAGAAGAAAGAATTTGAGAAAATCCCTCCGAATCGTAACCTTCATGATCCTCCCAAAATGACTCAAGTGAAATTCCTTGGCCAGCGCGCACTCTGATTGTGCCCCACCCTCCCGTACCCTGTACTGGTAACTATAGGGGGACTAGGAGCCCGGCCCGTGGCCGGCTCCCGTGGGGCTGTTTGATAATTTCAACATCCCTTTCACAGATGCGCAGCACAGAGAAGACTGGCTGCGTTACCTTGGCTGGCCGTAAGCGTACGACTCGCCAAACGGCGGTGTCTGGCCTTTGCTCCCCCGCCCAGCGTCCCCCGGCTGCGACGGGCCTAAACGAGAAGACAAATCTGAAGCAGAAGAAAACAGAATTAGCGAGCGCCCCCCGGGCCCCGCGCTTGTCGCGCGATTATGCGCATGTGCGGTGATAAAAGATGTGTTTTTCTCCGGCGCTGCTGGGAACAACCGCGGCAAGTCGGTACGAGTGGGAAAGGGTTGCGTTGGAGGAATGCGATGCAAGTGCATGGCCCGTGCTCGTCCTCCCCTCAAATCGGCGCTCATGCGCGAGATACGCCGAGATGCGCGGCGTCATGGAAAGTCATGGACTCGACTCCACTCATATGGTCGACGGTGGAGGGTGGTTGGTCTGGCCGCGTGTCCGCGTCGGTCAATGCCGCATGATCATGGGCATGTGTTTGTCTAATTCGAAGTTCGGTATCGTATGTTCATCTTACAAACATTAAACCCTCACCTGCCACCGCTGCCCTTTCCGCCACCGCCTTTTCCGCCGCCTCCACCGCCCTTGGCCTTGCCGCCACCTTTGCCGCCGCCCCAGCCGCTTCCACCTTTGCCGCCGCCGCCGCCTCCCTTGCCACCGCTTTTTCCGCCACCGCCCTTGCCGCCACCCCATCCG